>WLWD01000376.1_pt1 | contig 378419 bp, 228 predicted proteins | sample 6712731 | NCBI WGS metagenome assembly WLWD01 (sample SAMN12718690, study PRJNA576275) | sponge metagenome | isolation source: marine sponge | host: Mycale hentscheli | place: New Zealand: South Island, Marlborough, Capsize Point | collected 2014-11-01 | reverse complement strand
CAACCTCTCAGTTAACCTACCACACATAGCTCGCATGTTATACTTAAGTATATGCCATGCTGTACTAGTATGAGCATTTAAACTAAGTGAATGTCCTCTACATGGTTTGAGTATACACACAATACAAAATACGACTTACAACAAAGAGTTTTAAATTGATTTTGATAGCATGACAATACAAGGCTAATTTGTAAAACAAGGAGTAACCATTACTTATCATTAGACATTGCACTAACTCATTTAAAGTTGTAGCAATGCATTGAAAATCATTATTTACTTTACATTTTTAGTCAGAAAATTTTATACACTTTCTGCCTTTGCCAATTATAATGACTTCAGAGGAATTAAAAGAAAACATACTTATACTCATGCAGCTGGCTCCAGCATCTTCATGATGAGTGCAGTCGTGAACTCCAATTGTGTTAGCAGTGCAGCCGATGAGGTTGCTCTCATTCCCAATACACCGGACACCATCCAGCATAATAGGGCCAGTGCCATCAGTGAATCCTGAGAATATGGCAACAGCTCCTACAATAACATATTATTTTTTTATGAATACCATATGATAACAATGTGCCAACTAGATTTCAATTCATGGTTTATATTATTATATAAGACTAGTCATTGCATCAAGATACAAGCCTACTAGTTTCTAAGTAAATATCATAGACAGAGTAGTTCAAATACATTCGGAGTGAGATAATACTTGCATTATTTCTTTTAGTACTTGATCACACATGCGCCTCAAAATATTAATGAGAATCGCAAATTGTGATCTAAAAAATTATTGATTATGTATATGTACTAGTAGTAATTTTGATAAGTTTTGTTGCTTGAGATATGTTTAAGTGTACAGCATTTAGTTCCACAGAATTATCTGTTACCTTTTAATGTGCTAGATAATGCCATTTATGGTAAATGAATTTAGCTCACTCAGGTAAATCCTGTGTTTCCTTTCTTCTCAATAAAAAATAATTCATTATTATTAGGAATTCAATGTGTAAAAAAATTACCATCATGTCTAGACTGTATTCAACACTTTCATGGCTTATTCATAGTGTATATTTTCCCAATATAAACCCAATACAATTTTAATTATACTGTTAGCAGTTGTTGGGGTAACATATCCGCTAACGAACAGATATGTACTTATGGGTACAGAGAGCACATATTTCAACAAGATTACCAACTAAATAGTTCTGCAAAATCTAAACATGTGTCACAGAACATATCATACTGTATAGACATACTTAATATACGTTTATATTGATTTTTTACCTTGAGAGCTAAAACCCAATTGTATGCAGGCCACTTGAGCATCCACATTATCCCAAAAGTCATCACAAACTGTACCCCAGACGTTGTTGTGGCAAATCTCAACACGCCCACTACTTGAGTTTCCTCCAGCAAGTCTAATGTCTCCTTGAGTGCTGCAAGTTGCTATGGTTATTACACAAGATACATAAGTAATAAATGGATAAAAAAAACATAATTATTATTAGTTAACCAATCACATATAAAATCAACAACAATAGTAATTGTTCAAGCCGAATGAGGAAAAAAGTCCTACACAAACTATTTCATTTAGTCCTACACAAACTATTTCATTTTAGTCTTTACCTTTGCACTTGCGCCTTGTACTCGGCATTAAACATGCACATTCGGCGATCGTCGATGTTCAAGTCCGTTATCCGTTATGTTTTTTTAGTTACCTTTTTTGGTCATTCTTATATTTATATCTTTGTGGTCAGTTACTCGCTGTATTACATGAACTATTCTTTATTACTTTAATTAATAACCATACTTGGTGAACTATTCTCTCATTGGCATTCTACCGTCGCTACATAATTTGGTCCTTCGAGCCGGATACTCGTGGAATCTAGCTACGGAGATTCAGTAACCTTCCTTTCTACTCAGTCCAATAATTTCTTCTCTACTACAATTTTCTAAAGTTTCTATAGTTACCTAGCCCATTTGTTGCAATTGTCATGGACTACAAACGTGCCATAGCTTCCGCTAAGGGCAACGTAACCAAAGTCGCACTTCTCGTCAAACAGCAAGAATCCTTAGATTCTAAAACTGTACTGTCTCCATCTTTGGATCGTCTTCTGGTTCGTCTTACAAATGCAGAGGACCCCATGTCTGGATGTGAACCGTTTTAATGTGGCCAGGAAATATTCTCTGGACAAGAGAGCACAAACATCAAGATGAACACATTTCGTGAACAAACAAATAAATATGACAACATAGCATTTGATCAAAACAGGCTTCCTGGTGTAGCCCTGTCTTAGGGTGAAGGGGCCGGCAAAATCTATTCCAATGTTCACAAAGGGTGGCGCTGGAGTAGTTCTTCTGATAGGTAGGAGGCCCATCTGTGTCGTCAAGGTCTGTCCGTAGGCTCGTTGACAGTTGCAGCAGGATCTGGAGATTGTCTTGAGGGTGTTGTGCAGTCCCGGAATACATTAGGTGTGACCCAGAATGGAGGCGAACGCGGAGATGCCTGGATGTCCATACGTCTGATGGAGTGTCTTGAGAAGGATAATGGTCAGTCGAGATTTTGTTGAGAGCAGGTTGAGGTGGAAAGGCTGTGATTCATCTGTCTTCTTTCTGACTCCACTGGTGACCAGGAGTAGGCCATCTTGGGAGATGTCCACTAGGTAGTGTCTGAGACTGTGTCCTCGTGGGAGTGGCTTCCCCTGCTGGATGAGCGAGAAGACACCAGCAAGGGACTCCCGCTGAGACAACTTGAGAATTGTTGTCTTGGCTCATTGTGTCTCTGACGATTGGAGAACTGGTAGAACACAACGTTTTGTCTTGTTTTTCTGGGCGTTGTGGAGAAATCGGTAGATCCAACCCATTGCCCTTGTCATGCGATGGAATGATGAGAATCTGTTAGCTAGATTCGTCTGGAATTCCATCTCCTGCCCGTCACGTTCACATGAGACTGTCAGGCAGAAAACTGGGGGGGCAGGGTTGGAGGTGTCTCTTGGAGTGGCAGAAACGGCCAGGAGTCCGGAGGGAGTTTCAGTCATGGTGGCCCATGCCACCAGAGTTTGGAGGAGAGGAGTTCCTGAGGAGGAAGGCCTCTGCTGGCCAAGTCAGCGGGGTTTTCTTGGGATCTGACGAATCTCCAATGCGAGGCAGGGAGGAATTCTGTGATGTTCTTCACTCGGGAGAGAATGAATTGCAGGAGCTTGGATAGGGGTTTGTTGAGCCAGTGTAAGACAATCTGGCTATCTGACCAGGCATAACAGTCTTAGATGGGCACCTGGATCAGAGAGGCAAAATAGGTGAGCAGCTTGGTGAGCAGGAGAGCAGCTTGCAGCTCAGCCTTGGAAATGGTCAGTGCTTTGAGAAGCATGACTCTGGACTTTGCAGAGGAGAGTACAGTGAGTCGAGTTGTTTGCATGAATTCTTCTCAGGTACACAGCGGCCCCATAGGCGAGTTGAGAGGCGTCTGAGAACCCATGGAGAGAAGTGAATATGACAGGAATGTCAAAGGAGGACAGTCTTCTCGGCACTGGATGGGATGTAAGAGAAGGGATCTTCTGGATCCAGTCTCTGTATTGGTCGGCTAGGTGATACGGAATAGGCTTGTCCCAGGCCAAGTCAAGTTTCCACAGCTCTTGCAGTAGAATCTTGGTTGGCACAATGGAAGGTGAGAACAGGCTAATGATGTCGTAAACCCTGGCTGTCCCAGAAGCTACCATGCGTTTGGTTATGTCATCTGCAGGAACTGTAGGAGGAGGAGTTGCCACGTGAAGGGTGTCAGAGGTCACATCCCAGTGGATGCCCAGTGTTTTGGGAATGGAATGTCTCAGTTCTAGTGAGTTGGTCCTACACTTCTTCAGGGTCATCCCAGCAGAAAGTAGAGCGTCACAAGTCTGAATTCTCAGGGTGCGAGCTTCATCAACAGTGGCAGCACCGGAGATGAGGTCATCCACGTAAAAGTCCTTTGACATTCCGGAGGCGGCCACAGGGTGAGAAGGAACAACAAGGGCAGACAATGTTTTGATCACCTGGCTGGCAAGAAAGGGTGAGGTCACACCAAAAGTTACTCTCTTCATCCGGCAGTCCTGGATGTTGCCATGTTCATCTCTGAGCAGGAAACGGTGGAGATCTCTGTCATCTGGGTGTAAGAGTACCTCTCTGAACATTTTAGAGATGTCTGCTGCAACTCCAATGTTGTGTGTCCGAAATCTGATGAGGACATCAGCCAAGGCAGGGTACAGGCCGGGTTCGGGGTCCAGGATTCATTGAGGCTCACTCTAGTAGATGACTTGGCAGAGGCATCAAAGACAGGTCTCAACTTCGTGGTGGTTGAACTGTCCTTGAAAACCCCATGCACAGGTAGGAAGAAGTGTGGAATATTGGCTATCTGGGTCGGCGGGATGATCTCGGCATGGTCGAGGGTGACATACTCCACGAGAGCACCTTGGAAATCTAAGAGCTTGTCCTTCTTCTTGAGGGTATTTTCGTTAGATAGAAGTCTCTTCAGGGCTAGGGGTCAAGTCTTACCTAGTTGGACAGCTGAGGATTTCCGTGGCAGTTTGACCATGAATCTTCATTCAGTCCGGGAGTAGGAGGAAAGGAAGTCAGCCACTACAGGGTCATGGTTTGGAGTTGGGTTAGAAGTGGGGATCTGGTCAAGTTCACGGGAGAGCTCCTTGTCAAGATTGTCTTCTTCAGCTGTCGTGTTGAGAACGTTGACAGGTGACCTTCCGTAGAGTGTTCCAGCGATAGACCAGCCAAACTGGTTTTTATGATCTTGATACCATCAATCATGATGTAACCATCATAGACACACTGCTCCATATCCATGTTCCTTAGGATGAGCTGAACTGATCCTCCTATGTCTGAACTGATCCTCCCATGTCCGGGTCTGAGAGGTGAAGGTCTCTGACTGAGGGTAAGTCAGCGATAGACTTCTTGTCGACTGGAACAGGAGTGGGTTGAGTTTGGGTAGTACAGAAAAGGTGATGGGCGTCGATGCGAAGGAGCTATCATTGGAATGGAGTGAGGTCTTAACACAGTAAGTGCTCCTGCCAGAGCCAAAGCTGCCTGTAAAAGAGAGAGAATATGGGATCCTCTTGAGTCCAAGAGAGGTAGCCAGGGAACTGCTCGTGAGAGAAACATCTGTTCAAGAATCCAGGATTGCTCTGACCTTCATGGTTTACCCTCGGTTGGAGATGGACACGATAATGGTGTTCGAGAAGGTAGGAGAGATGTTAACATCATCCTAGGGAACCTCGGTCTCCTCTTTGTCGACAGCAAGGGAGAAGGAGGCGACAGTGGGTTCAAGAGAGTCTTTATGGAGTAGGGTGTGATGGCGCTGACCACAGGACCTACAAGTAAAACGGGAAGGACAATTCTTAAAACCATGTGTATCAGAAAAGCAATTCATACAGAGCCTTTTGTCCCTGACAATCTCATTTCTCCAATCGGTATTGTAGGAGGCAAAGACTGAACACTTGTTGAGTCCGTACTGTCCTCGCAGGCTAGACTTTTGGGGTTGAATTTGACCTAGTTCTTGGACTGGAGGTGAATGAGGCAGAGGAAGACGATGGGTTCGAATTCGACTGATTAGACGGGGCCAGCTGATCGAGACGATTGTCCAGGTAGGTCCTGAAGTCGCCGAAGGTTGGCTTGACTTCCTTTTTTTGTCACAGCATTGTCCTAGATTTTCTTAGCTGCATGAGTCAGAGACATAGTGGTTCAGTATAGAAGATAGGACGAGAGGGAATCTTCCATGTATGGCTCCAAGGCATCGTATCCTTGAAATATTTGAGTGTGGATGCGTTGGACACCTTCGTAATGGAAGCTGAAGGACTGTGGCTGGTCCATCTTCTTGATCAGAAGGGGAACAACGACTTGTGGCCTTCCATATCTTCTCTTTAGTCGCTCTAGGAGCTGGCTGAGGTCCTACTTCTCTGGCGCGTTGTCCACAATGTCCTTGACATCTTTGGGAAGAATGGAATTGGAGAGGAGGCATTTCTTATTGAGTTCAGAGAACCTAACAGCTCTGGTGGTAACTTTCTCCACTGGAGAATATCCCCATCAAACTTGGGAAGTTCTACATTGATTGGTACAGCTCTGGCCACAATTGGTGTTGTAGTGGAGGTGGAGGCTGAATCCATTGGAGTGAAGGTAGTGAGACGTCTGTCGATTTGCGTCCTGTAGTATTGGGCTCTTTTCCATAAGGTCGTGAAGACGTCAGCCAGTTCCTGGTTGTCTTTGAAGTTAATGGCTTGAGTCTGGGTGGCATTGATTCGTTTGGCGAAATCCTTGACGTCTGCCTGGTAGAAAGCAGTAGTGCAGTCGAACGGTTTGTCCAAGAAGTCTGCTTCTCTGATGAGTCCTTGAACTTCTTCCCAACAACAGAGAAGTCTGAGGAGATCTCGACATTCCTTGAGGATGCCGTCGTTGATTTCATCTCGGCTGGTGTGTTCCTCGTATTCATGGCTTTCTAGGGAGAGATCACTATCAATGAGCTCCTCGATCTGATCTTGGAGATCTTGGTGATTCTCGATATCAGCCTTGATGAGAATCTTAAGATGTTCGACATCGGACTTGCGGCTCTCGGCTAGAGGAACTGTTCTGAGGTTATCGACTTTCTTGTGGAGGCGGGTCAGGCTACTGCGGCGAGTAGCGCGATTGCGCTGAAGAGACTCTAGAGCCTTGGTGACCGAGTCAGGGTCTGCTTCTTTGCCTTCAGGATCCATACTTGTGGGGGGAAAAATTGAAAGGTGTTGAAAAATCTAGTTGAGGTGAGCAAATCTGGGACGACCTTTCCGGAGATTGGCAAAAGTGAGTTAAGCTTTACAAAGACTTGGTAGGATCAATCAAAGGACGGTGGAGAGGTAGGAGTCACAAAGGTCAGTGGACAGATTGATAGGTTTGAGGTTGACTTTGGCGGGGCTTCAATCGAGTGGCAAATGGCAAGTAGAGGAGTTACACCAGAGCGACTATAGAGAGAAGAGCCTCAGTCAAGTGGTGGAGCAGTTGGAGGTAGCTAATAGGTTGCCAGAAAAAGCTAAGTATGCTTATCCGGCTCGAAGAACCATGAAAAGGACTCTAACAAATGGTTGGTATAGCCCTGCTGATGGTCACTTCTTTACCCAGCTTAGCTAAGTCGAAGGACCAGACTGCCTATTTACTATTGTGCCATGAAATATGTTTTGCGCAGCCGATGGCCACCGAGCTTTCAGCCTTGCAAAGACACTCGCAAAAATGTGCACCCCTTTGACAGTGTAATGGTCAAGGTTAGCACTGATAGGCAACAAAAAATACTACAATTGAACCAGCTTAAATAATAGGGACCACTGACAGGAAGTCAGTGGTCTTGGAAATGAATATCATTAATGGTGGGTAAAGGGTTGTTAAGTTAAGTTAATGAACAATACATGGTGAATGACTAAGCTAGCAGTTTATTGTTCTTTGGCTAGGGCCAGCCTGTGCCAGTTGTCCAGGAGAGTCCTGGACAATATATATATATATATATATATTATATATATATATATATATATATATATATGTGTGTGTGTGTGTGTGTATGTGTGTGTGTGTGCTTATTTATATGATATGTGTGACCTTTTTATTGCCTGCTCCTCTCATTACATGAGTTGGTAAAGCATCTTGATGAACCAACAAAGTAATGAACCGGTCTATTCAGTAATTAGTTGTGGGCCTTAAAACCAGCAATAATTACAGCTCATAGTTATTTATCACTTTAAAGCAGGCTAGCTCGCTCGCCATTTCTGCTTAAGCACACCGCTAGTTCTATTTGTTGTTAGTAATTGTGTTGTGTCTATATATCCAATTACCCAGATAAATAAGGTAAACATATTATAGGTTCGAATCCTATCATTGCTTCTTTTTTTCATGGTGCATGCTAAATATTAGCAAGTAGCACCAAGAGACATTCCAGCTAAAATTACTGCATATAGTATTATTGTACTTATTTGAACAAAGTTTTTGACTTTTCAGTCATTCTTGGCTGAAAAAATTATAATAATAGCAAATTTTCTCTGTTCTAAAATCTATTATAATATATTATGTTTATTAAGATTAATCTGTGGTTTTGTATGTTTAATAACTTGTGAAGTAGTTGTGTTTCTTTTCCTTGTTTGTCTTCTACCGCATTATATAATTGGTACATGATTCTAGAGCCTAACATGTATAGCTTAATACACATTAATACAATATCACGCTTGTTTTAACGGAAATGGGGCTTCCCGGCTATGCACCTTAGCTCAGCTATAGCTGATACTAATAAAATTCCTAATTAGCACTCATTATGTCTAGCAATGTGGCTGTGAAATTACCCACTATTTTTACTGCATTAGCTCATTACCATATGCAATAGCAATGATAGGAAAGAGAGTGAATAATTATATCTAATAATGTTTACACACTAACCAATAATGGGTCTTCATATCCTCTGGGACACAATTGCATTTTTGTATCTAACATAGTGTGTTGGAATAACCACACTTTCAGAACAAACTCACACATAGCGAACTCACACACAAACTTACACATTCACTCAGTTGCATACATTTCCATTCACTTCAATAATTGTAATTTGACACTAATGCATTTATGTTATGCATTGTTATTTCCCTTCACTCCCTTGTCCCTCTATAAACTACTTAATGTTCTGGACCATTCATGCCACATTTAGACAGTTTAATATATACCTGGCCATCTGCACTTCTGTTACTCAGTTCTGGTGATAGCATTGAAACATACGCTAAGTGCTGTGTCCAACAACCCCTGTAAGGCCCAATAATCTGAGGCTAGGACCTACACCAGCCTGCCAGAACTCTGGTGGCAGCTTCATTCTACCCATCTCTGGTCAACCTCCCAGTTAACCTACCACACATAGCTCACATGTTATACTTAAGTACATGCCATGCTGTACTAGTATGAGCATTTAAACTAAGTGAATGTCCTCTACATGGCTTGAATGTACACACAATACAAAATATGACTTACAACAAAGAGTTTTATATATAAATTGATTTTGATAGCATGACAATACAAGGCTAATTTGTAAAACAAGGAGTAACCATTACTTATCATTAGACATTGCACTAACCCATTTAAAGATGTAGCAATGCATTTAAAATCATTATTTACTTTACATTTTTAGTCAGAAAATTTTATACACTTTCTGCCTTTGCCAATTATGACTTCAGAGGAATTTAAAAAAACTTACTTATACCCATGCAGTTGGCTCCAGCATCTTCATGATGAGCGCAGTTGTGAACTCCAATTGCGTTAGCAGTGCAGCTGATGAGGCTTCTCTCATTCCCAAAACACCGGACACCATCCAGCAAAATAGGGCCAGTGCCATCAGTGAATCCTGAGAATATGGCAACAGCTCCTACAAGAACATATTATTTTTTATGAATACCATATTATGATAACAATGTGCCAACTAGATTTCAATTTATGGTTTATATTATTATATAAGACTAGTCATTGCATCTAGATACAAGCCTAATAGTTTCTAAGTAAATATCATAGACGGTGTAGTTCAAATACATTCGGAGTGAGATAATACTTGCATTATTTCTTTTAGTACTTGATCACACATGCGCCTCAAAATATTAATGAGAATCGCAAATTGTGATCTAAAAAATTATTAATTATGTATATGTACTAGTAGTAATTTTGATAAGTTTTGTTGCTTGAGATATGTTTAAGTGTACAGCATTTAGTTCCACAGAATTATCTGTTACCTTTTAATGTGCTAGATAATGCCATTTATGGTAAATGAATTTAGTTCACTCAGGTAAATCCTATGCTTCCTTTCTTCTCAATAAAAAATAATTCATTATTATTAGGAATTCAATGTGTAAAAAAATTACCATCATGTCTAGACTGTATTCAATACTTTCATGGCTTATTCATAGTGTATATTTTTCCAATATAAACCCAATACAATTTTAATTATACTGTTAGAAATTGTTGGGGTAACATATCCGCTAACGAACAGATATGTACTTATGGGTACAGAGAGCACATATTTCAACAAGATTACCAACTAAATAGTTCTGCAAAATCTAAACATGTGTCACAGAACATAATATCATACTGTATGGACATACTTAATATACGTTTATATTGATTTTTTACCTTGAGAGCTAAAACCCAATTGTCTGCAGGCCACTTGAGCATCCACATTATCCCAAAAGTCATCACAAACTGTACCCCAGACGTTGTTGTGGCAAATCTCAACACGCCCACTACTTGAGTTTCCTCCAGCAAGTCTAATGTCTCCTTGGGTGCAAGTTGCTATGTCTATTACACAAGATACATAAATAATAAATGGATAAAAAAAACATAATTATTATTAGTTAACCAATCACATATAAAATCAACAACAATAGTAATTGTTCAAGCCGAATGAGGAAAAAAGTCCTACACAAACTATTTCATTTAGTCCTACACAAACTATTTCATTTTAGTCTTTACCTTTGCAATTGCGCCTTGTACTCGGCATTAAACATCAACATTCATCGATCGGCGATATTCAAGTCCGTTATCCGTTATGTTTTTTAGTTACTTTTTTTGGTCATTCTTATATTTATATCTTTGTGGTCAGTTACTCGCTGTATTACATGAACTATTCTTTATTACTTTAATTAATAACCATACTTGGTGAACTATTCTCTCATTGGCATTCTACCGTCGCTACATCATTTGGTCCTTCGAGCCGGATACTCAGTGGAATCTAGCTACAGAGATCCAGTAACCTTCCTTTCTACTCAGTCCAATACTTTGGTTCTACCTCTCCAATACTTTGGAATTTCTTCTCTACTACACTTTTCTAAAGTTTCTATACTTATGTGGGGGCTCTTGGCACACCAGTGTAAGATTACTGCTGAAACACTCAACCCAACTCGTAGTATGCTGCCACCAGTTCTCAATCCTCTGTGAGCAGCCGCTTCTTGCGCCCCAGTGTTAGTCCAGTCAATTTGTTTAATAATAATAATTAACTAAGAGACACTTAAAGACACGCAATGACGACAGCTAGAGTTGTGAGACAAGAATGATTCTTGGGATTTGCCTTTATATAGTTTGTGATTGGCTCCTCCCGACTACAGTTAGACAGCTGACAACTAAAAAGACATGCAAACACAAATGAGGACGCAAGTCTACTGCTAAAACTGAGTAAATGCACAAACACAAAACTAATGTTCAGTTCTCCAGGGAGTGCATTCCTTAAGATCTTGTGAGGTTATCTGGGGGCGTTCCCACATGTGCCCCCCCTAAGCTTTGACCCTGACAGGTCAAGCGAACACCACAGGGGACGGACCCAGCATCAGTCGTGGCAAGTTTTTTCTTCACGACATCTTTAGGCTCCATAACGTCTTTGCCGACAGCATCATCTAATTGGTCAGTGAAATCTTCTAGGCTCCATCCCTGTCTAGATAGCCCATCCGCATTCTGATTTTCAGCACCCGGTTTGTAGATGATTGTTAGGCTCCATTCTTGAAGCTTTAGAGCGATCCGTCTTAGGCGCCTGTTTAACAAGTGGCTGGAAGACAGAGACATGCATGCACGATGATCTGTGAAAACAACACAGTGTGTGCCATAAAGAAAAAAACAAAAATGTTCAAGGGCACATAATATCGCAGTTGCTTCCAGCTCAAAAGCAGAATAGTTCTTCTCAGGTCCCCGGAGTTGTCTGCTCCAAAAGGCTACCGGAGACTCAGCATCATTTCTTTTTACATTGAGAACAGCACCAAGACCATCACCAGATGCGTCTGTGTGCAATGTAAACTCATCTTGTAAAGTGGGAATACATAAAATAACATGTTTACATAGGGACTCACGTAATGATTTGAAAGCTTCCTCCATCCGCTGACCCCAGACTAGCACTCGTGGAGCCGCCGGAGAAGTATGAGGAGTGAGTACAGATGATATTTTGGCGAAACCCTGAATAAATTCTCTGTAATATCCTACTGAGCCAAGGAATGCCTTCAGCTGTTTCCTAGTAGCAGGTCTCTTAAAGTCAGCCATTGCAGACACTCTATTCTCTGGTACTGCTAGTTTCCCAGAACCAATCATGTGCCCCAAGTATGTCACATACTTCCGACCAAAGGAACACTTACTAAACTTTGCAGTAAACCCAGCATCTTGCAAAGCAGTTAAAACTAATTCCAGAGCCTTAATGTGAGATTCCCAGTCATCAGAAAAAATCAGGATATCATCAATATAGTTAACAGAAATTTTCTCGTGCTTCCTCAATACCTTTTCCACTGCTTGCTGAAAAACCGCCGGGGCGTTTTTTAATCCAAACGGCATACGGGTGTACTTAAACTTTCCCATAGGGCATACAAAAGTGGTCATCTCACTTGACCAACAAATGCTATGAATGTTCTGGCACTGACCTAAGTAATACAATCAATATGAAGTAATATGTATGATACCTTTCAACACTGTAGCAATAGAAATAGCTATATTCAGAGATTCATGAAAAATAATCATTACTGTCACTATCTAATTTGTTTATATTATTACATATTAATTTATATTTGCGTAACACATTATAATTTATAACTTGTGTCGTAACAGCTAATTAATAAAAAAATATAGGTGATGATAACAGTCACTATTATCGTCTTTGTAAATTAGTTTGTGCGTGAGAGTTGTCTTTTTAAGAGCATTTACTAAAAATATTAAATACATTATTGTATTCATTGTGTATTGCTGAATTAGGTTACAATATTAAATTATGCTGAATAAGCAGTATATATGACAAAGCTTAAGTGTCAAAGATATTTCAATTCAATCCTTTTAGCTACTTTATTATAATATTATGCATATAATTATATCTGTCTTCTGTTTCTTACATTTACACTTCTGAAAGTGAGTGTTTGACTTATTCACAATTGCACAGCTTAATGAAACATAACTTACGTCAATGCTGAAGAAATTTTGTTTGTAGAATATCATAGGTTTCTCCAATTCTATTACACGGCTGTGATAGGAATCGTTTACTTGGAAACAAATTATTTCACAATTTACTGCAAATACATGACAAAATGTTATATTAATTGTGAAGTTTAGATATTACACATGGTTTAAATTTGTTCATGTCAAAACTAAATGTCAAATAATTTTCAAGTGCATATTAAAGTGCTGACATCATAGCGACAAATCCTTGTTCAAAAGGAATCAAGTTTTCCTTGCCAAGGTTTGCGGAACTCATGCCAGATTTGTTACTATAAGGAGTCACTTAGTAGTAATTTTCAGATAGAAGAGGAGGAGTTACCCACAATTAATTCATGAGTCATGAACCACGACGAATATTGAATACGGGTGATTAAGTGTAGTAATAAGATCAACAGCTCCCTGAATATATTTGGAGATAGGTCATCAATTCCAATGAATAGCAGACATGACTTTTAAACCTTGGCTTATAATACTATGATAGTAGTGAGGAAGTGATGTAAAATGTTAGAAGTCAATGCGCTCTTTGTCATGGTTATAAGCCGTGCGCAACAGTATTTACTTGAAAATACATTGTCCACTATACTACTGCGAATGTAAGTCTGTGTAGGTGCATGTCCCGTTGTGTCAAAGCGTTGTGTGTTACAACCACTACTTAGCTAAAGAATATCACAAAGAAAACTTAAATAACCTGTATTGTTTTATTGTTTTTTCCTTCAATTCAAGCAGTTGCAGAGAGTTGTTACTATGGCACTGAAATCCCTTTGCCCTGTATGCTAAATTTAAAAACTGGACCTTATTTTCAGTAGCTTCCGTGTTAGAAGTCAAAATCATTCTTATAAAAATAGTAGTCTTTAGGCTCGCTCGCCATTTGTGCTCAAGCACATCACTAGTTATACATCAAATATTCAAAGTGCTACATGGTTCACCTAGTAAAGTCTTATAAACATTGCAAGTTTCCTAGTGAGTCACAATTTGCTTAATAATATAGGATATCCCAGCTTTCACATGTTACTAACAGGGCTTCAATGGCAGGGGTCCATGACTGATGGTTAATGGGAATAGGTACTGGTGTCAGTAAGATCAAGACCATGTGATAATTGAGAGTAATTCTATTCCACTCCTGTTCATCCTTAGAGATGCTTCATTAGATAAATTAAGCTTAATCAAGTTTAATCCAAGAATATATTATATTATAGATTAGACATTAACAACTGAATAGCAGTCAATATTAGTCAACAGAAAAAAAAACTAACTGAACTGGCAGGAAGGCAGGAGCCATACAAGTCACCAGTCTATTCAGGTGACTTGATGACTGCTATTTCTAGAACCATCTCTCAGATACCTTACAGGATAATGCTTACATAGGCATTTTTGGAACATTGGTTCTCCTGATAGAAATAAGTGGGGTGGGGTTGTGACAGAGGTAAGGTCCAGGTCAAAAGAAAACTATATATTAGGAAATATTTGAATATAAATTTTTAGTGTCCAATTTCTGAATAAAAAGCTTATTGTGAGTTTTGTAAACAATATTTGCTCAAGTGGAAATTCAGCCAAAACAAAGAGGACTGCATCCTAATGGACTCCACTAGCAAGAACCCTTTAAAAATATTTATAAATATTATATAAGGTTGAATATTGAATACACCTGGTAAAAGCTTTATATGATTAATTTAACACGTTTTACAGATTCCTTACTTCTATTAAAATACTTTCCTTTAAGGTTCCCAGCTCTGGGCCTGAGGCCAAATTCAACCCCATATTTAGTCATAATGCCCATAGGCAAGAGCCAGATTATTAGAGAATTATTTTCAATTTGGCAGTAAGATTCTAAATATGCTGCAAACATTATGTAACGAGTTCTATCAGTAAACAAAAACATGCTTGTTGGAAGACAAAACCAATCTGTGATAATAACCATTGTTAGAAATAGCAAATTGTATCAAAGGTTTGCAATAATCTGAAGGCTTATATATTTTAATTAGGAAAGACTAAATATTACGAGTGAGTACTATCAAATTAATAGGCTTTTTTTGAAAGGAAGAATAAACAAAGAAGTCGTTGCATACTCCCTCAGATTGTACGCTGACATAGAATTATTCATTAAGTTCCAACCAGGAAAAAGAATGCACGAAGCAAATAGAAGAAACGACAATACCGCCATTTGGAAGTTCTACCGAGGAACCCTCAACGCGACCGCTTTAAATGGAATACTGTCATCGGACATCCGTTGTTGAAAGCCAGCCTGCGGTGGATACTTAGCTAATTGTTCCCAAAAACGCACTGCAGTTGGTGCATAGGTTGAAATAGTGCACCACGCCATTTTGCGTTGCATAATCTGCTCCGACTAAAACGTTTAGGTAAGATTTGGATAATGGCTGAAACCATAGACAAGAACAGACTGTACAACCCTCACATAATAATTTAATGAAATAATGCATTAGGTAAATGCCTGAAGTGGTTACTATGGAATGTGCAGTGGGCAATAATGGTAGGAATGCAGAAAAAGTTAGCTACTACATGGCTGGACTTACAAGGTCAGACTAATGTGTGCCCATACTACACTATAGTTAATAGGAGTGTCTAATTCTAGACTCCAACACACTCAGAGCACAGACTTAAAATTTTTGGTTCATTCGATTGACAATAAACTCAAATATTGTATTTTTTACAGGCCACTTAAAATGAATAAGCGGGTGTGGTTAAGTGGGTGTGGTTAAGTGGGTGTGGTTAAGTGGGTGTGGTTTGGTGGGTATGGCTGTGGCTGCACCAATCCAATTTGGCTTCCTACTCACCTAAGGATTAAGTAATTTCTCACCTTCTCCACATCAGCCATTTTGTAATTGTTTTTTAAATTGATTTTATCATATGAAAAATAAATAACAATTTGTTTGTGTACCTATTTCAATCTAAGGATAATATTGCAAAGAGTGAAAGAATACCAAATAGCATCATATGATGGGGAAAATCACAGAGTCTGTGGCATTCAATTGTATTGTTATAATAGCTATTAGTTTGAAATGTCAAAGGATGCAATAAGGCTAGCTAATTTTACAAGATTTTCATTTGTTAATTAACAAAAATGAAATTATTGTGGACTTTAATAGTCATTTGTATGAGATAGCACGGGTAACCCTGCTATTTGGGATTAATAGCACGAGTAACGTGATTGAAATAATAACATGATTGAAATAGCAGAGGAGAAGCCAAGTGCTATTTCAATTGCTTTACGAGTTTTATTGATCCCTAATAGCACAGGTTACCTGTGCTATCACTCGCTAATAGTAGGCCAGTTTTTTTTTTTAAGTATTTTGCAATTGTAGCTACACTGTAACCTTCAGTCCTTATCTCCTTATTTCAGGATTAGCTTCCGCTGGAACTTTGTTTTCAACATACGACTCCTCCTACTCTGTTGTAAAACATTCCATTTAATACGGGTAAAACGCTGTACTATTAAAATTAAAACAAAAGAAAATATCAAAAAACAGATAAAAACAATTTCAGACTACAATTATAGTTATTTGAGAATGCAGCTATGATAATTAATACAACATGATAATTAAAATATCTGTCTTGAAAATTGACTTGGATTTGAATGTAAAGTAATCCAAACTGTTATTATGTGCACTTGTTTGTCATTAATTCTTCTCACAAAAAACTGTTTCCTTTTCCTCTGACACAGAAGTTCGGTAAAGCTCACAAGCTTGTTCCTGGCACATTGCCATCAAACTGTCCTGCTGCTGTAGGGTGAGTAATGGTAGATAATCCTTCATGTCTTGTAGGAGCACTGAGGTTGTCACCACCAAGTCAGAAAATGAAGGCCTTTCTAAAGGGTCCCTTTTCCAGCAAGTTGCCATAATATTGTATCTACATAATCATTGATGTTAATTTGAACGTCATTGTATTGTAGAGCAACTCACATAGCATCAGTGCAAGCTTGATTAGGAGGTTTCTGCATGCGATAATCTCCAAGAAGCTGTTGGAGGAGTTCTTTAGTCTTAATGCCAGGGTAAGGCTTTCTTCCACCATTGAATATTTCCCAGCATGTGACTCCAAATGACCACTGATAATAAAAATACTTATTATAGCATAACTGCGAACTATTGAGCAAATTTTTATATTAATATTTAGCTTGAAAATGAATAGCTATATATAAAATTAAGTGCAAATGTATCACAATTGGTAATCTATATACTAAATACATCTTTTAAACCTAGTTAAGTTTTTAAACATGATTATTACTAATTAAACTGTCGAATACATTATACTATATGAAGTGATAACATCCCCTGAACAAAATAAAAAAAGCAATAGCAAGCTAGAGTCATAATTGTTTTAATGGTAAATTCTTCCAATTTGACATAACTATGATGCTAAGTTCCCTGCATTAGTTATCTCTTCTCACTAAAATCTTTATGCAATTGGCTTCTTTTTTTCTTAAGATGTTCGATTCATTTTTTATGAGTTTTTTCCTATGTATATTAATTATTCACACAATATGCTTTGGACTGGCATAAAACTTTGGCAAATTAGTTTTATAAAAACAAATTTAAATAAATATTCGTATCTATGCTGCATGCAGATATTACAACTTCTCTAAGTACTTCTGCAGATAATGGAGCGATATTTTCTACAAAATACAAAAGTGTCGGCCTATCCTCACCCTGATTGTTGCGGGAAACACTATATTCCCCGAGTAATTGTCAGATAACAAAATATTAATACCAATGTTGTAAAAGAGGACAACACAAAGCATCAGTGATTTATGCAAATGCTTGTTTAATACTAACCACATCAGAGGCTTCAGAAAACTTGTGATCAAGCAGGCTCTCAATAGCTAGCCATTTAACTGGAAGTTTTTCTCTCATTTCTTCTCCAGGCTTGAAATAATTCTTGTCTTCTGATGCCTTTACAGCTAATCCAAAGTCAGCTACTTTGATCACATATTTCATATCCATCCTGTAGTAGCAGTACAGTTAAAATTTTGAAGCAATAAATACATGATTATAAGCTTAAGCATAACTCAGAACTATAATATAGAATTGCGTCTTCTTACTGTAATTGAGAAACAAATAAGTGTCTGAAGTATTTTCAAATGTGTTAATAAGAAGTGTAGTATAATAATTTTTTTAATTCTAGAGATATCAATAGAATGAATGCCTTATCATACTCATTATGGGTTCAATAAAAAATAAAATAGTATAGATATTTACTCACATGCAATTTCTGGCTGCCAGGTCTCTGTGAATGATTTTCTTGCTGCTCAAGTAATCCATGCCTTTAGCAATTTGGAGGCACATGCCCAGTAGCTTCACAGCTGCAGTGTCCTAGGAGGCATTACAGTAGATTAGATTGATTAAAAATATGTAATGACAAAAAGTTAATCTGATTAATTATAGAGCAAGTGTATGTCTACACAAACTGTTCTGCCTTTCACACTTTCGCAATAATGTGCTAAAGAATACTGTCATGAGTATAATTAGACTTGAAGTATTCGTGCAGACTTTAATAGATAAAATTTCATTCTCATTATTTTTTTAATTTTGGATAGCTAATAGTAATACTAAAGTCAAGTCATTTTTCAACACAAAAAAATGTAATATTTTTTAATAAATACCACAGCAGTGGGAAAATGAAATAATGACTCTGTTGGTCACGGCAATGTGTTTGTCATCTCGCTGCACCTCTAAGTTATGCAATTGCAGCAAAAATTCCTGAGTAATGAATAAAATAGTATGAACAATGGCGGAATCTGAGTAGGATGATTTCGTTAAACAAGATTATGATTTCGTAACTGCATAAAATTATTATTTATTATTATTGGCTATAACATTAATTAATACATGATAGCAAAGAAACGCTGAGGTATTCGAATTATTAGCACTCATACTCTGTGGCTAATGAAAATTGTCATGCACCACTCTTGCTATTAATCCTAACCACTACTCTTTTCTGTGTTGTTATTTCCAAATCACATGAAACTTATAAGATACGTCTAACTTAGCATTGTTAAAAATAAACAACTCACATATAACCAAGTTTTATGCTCTTTAAAACTCACAGCAAAGTGATTATCTGGTTTTTCATCAGTCGACAGTAAAATGTTATGCCTGTTTTCTTCTTTCCTCAGGTAGACATCCAAACTTCCATTCCACATAAATGGCATTACAATGCATGGAGACTGGTTCCTGTCTATTGCTACTGCCTTCAACCTCAAAATATTAGGATGAGAGAAATCTTTCATTTTTAAAACTTCATCAATGACTCCTTGAATCTCAGAAGTCCCAGAAAATCCTGTATAATATTAGAATGTAAAACTCAAAATAATTTCGTATAGACTATGTATATAGGCTGAAACTCTACACAAAAAAATTTGTATGAATACTAGTGGCTACTTTTTAAATTGATTAATGTAAATAATTTATGCTTTTGATGTTTCCATTTCTGTTGTATTTTGTGAGAATTAAACATACAGGTAAATTATTAAATAAATTACCCCCAAATACCTAATCATTATATTGATACTTTTCAATACCTTTTAGAATCTTTACTGCGACAACTTCACCTCTGAGTTTAGCCTTGTACCGAATTCTCCTACAATATGGTACAATAAACAAAATAAACAAGATTGTGCATTAGTTCACAATAAAATATAGCAGCATGATAGTTCAATTATGTCATATACATGGGCAAATCCTGCTTTAACGGCAAGGAAGCACCCAAATACAATTACGTCAAACTTTACAAAATTTATAAAAAATATTCCCGATTGATTATGAATCTAATCGTGCGAACGACAAAACAACAACACTGGTCCATATACCTATAATTTCAAAGTTCAGAGACTTAACAACTGTAGAGGGACCAACTAACTGTAACCACAACTTCACTAGTAGCTGCATTAGTTATCTGCATCAACGTATCAACAAGCACATCAGTAGTTGCAGCCATCATAATTGGGTAACTTTAGAATCACGAGGGTAACTACAAACAGAGTCATTGTAGTATAAAATGACTTTCAATTAGTTAGTGGAGTTTTTGTGTTTGATAATATTTCAATCAACCTTAGAGAAATCTTTGAGTTTGACATACACTAAAGACTTCACAAGGACTCTAGTACTATAGTAAGGGCAAATTGGGAGTAACATTAACTGTAGTAGTGTTCAGGCCCCTCCTCTTTCCTTCACAACAATCCCTTCACAACAACTACTTGGAAAAATTTAGGTCTTCAATGACACCTAACTTACTGAACTGTTGACATGCGCTGTATATTCCCAGTTTGTAGTGAATAGCAATGTTGCATTGAAGTCTACTCTTCCTTCTTCTGTTTGGAAGATATGCAGATACTCTTGTATTGTCTCATAGTCAGTTGCATTTCAATAGAAAACTTGCTCAATAGTTGAGGGAAAGGTCCAGAATGGAGCGATCATGGGAATACTTCTATTCAAGAATGGATTTGTCAGTTTTAGTTATTGGACTATTCAAAATAAATCTACCAGAAAATGCTTCAGTAAGTGTTAGAGATCCCCGAGTTTTATCTATACGTGGAGAATTATGAACAATTATTGACAAGCTACTGAGAAGGAACTCTATAGTACTTTACTATTGCTTTTTAATGCATTTTTGAATGAGAGCTATGGCAAAACCGAAAAATCACACAATTCTTTTATGCTAGTGCAACACTTCAAAAGCTTATAATATAACTTTATAGCTAAAAAAACTTTTTTGATACATCCTTAGTATTATAGTATATTAAATGTTGTTGTTTGTTGTAAAGGACTTGTTAAGGAGATAATCTGCTTCTATATTCAGATTTATTTAGAAAATAGTAAACAATATCATGAGAATAATAAGATAATTGATAATAATTATTACTACCTTTTATTTGTTTTTATTCAAATTTAGAAAACTTGGGCAGATTGTTACACAAACAATATAGATTTTCCATTTAATACCTCCAATCTAATGAATACATGTTGTTTTTTTCTCACTACAAATCTATTATTAATTATTTTCATGAATAGAATCATACTCCTGTCTGTACGGAATAATTGGAGTTGCAAGTGATACCTTCTTAAAGTATGGATATTGTCCATTGATGCACGGTTATGGTTTATTTGGAAGAGACACTATACCTAAACAATAAAGAAACCGAAAAAAAGTTTCCGAATAATAACTTCACCTTGTAATGTTACAACCAAAAAAATTATGAATGATTGTACGATTCAAATAATAATAAATAATAATTAAAATGATAATGTCTATTACATGACAATACCATGTAATGTTATAGCTAAATGCATTAAATGTGTTCTATATACATTATTATTCAGATACTCAAATGATAGTTTGATTGAAATCATAATGAACATAATTTATTAATCTAGGCAATTGTTATTTGGGCAATAATCAGGGGTCCAACAAGTTATCTCAAAACAGTATTGTGCTACTATAGAAACATGTCACCAATACAGGAACTTTCAGGCTCATATCCTCATCAATGTAGTTACGTGTAATTGAGCATCCAAGAAACCATACAAAGGCCAAATGAAGAATATAATAAAATTACATGTAGTAATTCGTATAGTTAAAAATTAATCTTGTATGAAATTGACTTAGCACAACAAAGCCTATGCTTTAATTTATTATGCCTCTAATTATTCCTCTAATAGAACAGATCCCTTTTTATAATTTGTAAGCTGTATCGTGTCATTGCATGTTTCTTTGGTGTTCAAATTTTCGAGTTCACTCACCTTACGTTGTACATAATAATAGTGTTCTAGTATCACATGCCCAAAATGTAACATTTTAAAAAGTTAACAAGGAAAAATAAATAGTGAGAAAAAATGGACATTATTATTTAAACTAGATCTAGAAAATTAATAGAGTATATAAGTTTATTGAAAGACTTCATGTTTTTGTTATATTTAAAACATAAGCAAATCACTAACTAAAATTGTGAATTTTAAAAGATAAAAATACAGATTTTGTGATAATAACAACGGATTGATAGAGAAGTGGTCTTAAACTTTATCTGAAAAGTCACATGATTATTTACATATTAAATATTTTTTTATGATTGTTTACTACATTATTTTGTATCAGATGATTCAGGCAACAGTGGAAGATAGTCTTTTAAATTGGTTAGCAGAGATGACACTTTCTGTTCAAGAGATTGAAAGTTTGGTCTATCTGCTGGATCCAAAGCCCAACAAGAAACTATTACATCATATCTGCAGAAAATTTAATCATTGAATTAGCTTAATCGAAATTTACAGTCAAATGTTATATTCACACTACGTATACCCAGTTAGAGTTAAAATGTCAAATATGCACGTATATTGCATGAAAAGTGTATGTAGCTAACTAATATTTTATAATAATAATGAGGACTTTAGCAAGAAGTTGTAATGTTAAGTTTAATTAACATAATATTGGGTGTTAAACAAGAAAATTTGCTAGTATCATAATTGGTGAGCGAGCGAAACACTATCAGGGGTAACACAATTGAAAATCGGGGATATTGGTTTATATTCAATGTTTGGATGTACGTATATCATTTTTGTACTTTGACCCTGGCATTTTTGTGTTAGTTCGAAGGTCTACCCCATCCCAAATTTCATTAAATAGAATCCTCTCTTTTATGATCATTACCCGCATCTTCTAAAAATTTAATTGTTTACTATTTTGAATTTTATTGCGGGCGCAGTTAAAGCTTGCCGAGTTCTATTTCTATTCGAGTTATTGGAAGTGATAAGTGCACTATTTGTCATAGTTATTAGTCTTATGCAAGAGTATTTACTTGAAAATTCATAGGTCATTAGACTAACTACTACGAAGGTAAGTCTTATATGAAGGTATGTTCAAGTGTGTGACAGTGTTGCGCGTTAGAGCTACTACTTAACTAAAAAATAATAACAAAAAAAACTTTCAAATAACGTGACTATTTTCTTTCAATTCAAAAAGTTGTGGGCTACTATGACATTGAATCCTCTTTACCGTCAATATACATAAGTTAAAAACTCGACCTTTTTCTTAAGTGTTTACACGCAATCATTTAAAAATACTGTAGCCTTAGGCTCACTCCCATTTGTGCTCTAGCACCTCACCAATTACTTCAGCCAAGAATGACTGAATGTTCGTTTATATTCATTTAAGTGAAGATTATTGACATTTTTAGGATGTGAACTAAGTCTTGATCATGTTTTGCATTCCTCACATCATGATTTAGTCAATAATTTGTCTTACATAGAATCATTGCAGGCGGCATTTGAAGGTTTCTTCATTTGGTATCCATTTATTATGTTTTGAACGACATCTTTGTTCAATAATTCGGGATAAGGTCTGTCGCCGCCGCTAAATACTTCCCAACATGTGACTCCATATGACCACTAAAACAACACATTGACAACAACAAAAGATTTGAAAATTTTGAAACATTCACGCAACTGTAAATTAAGTTAAAGCTATCCTTTTATAATACGCACTATTCTATCTTTCCAGGTTTTTCATAAATGGGTCATTTATTGCTTCATTCGTGATGTGTGTTAATTGTGAATGAAACCTAACTTTCATTTTTGTTGATGTTTGTTGTGTAGCTTTGTAATCATAACTTTCTACATTATCAGATTAAGCTGCTAGAATTCAGAGTTGAGCCAGAACTAATACAAGAAATACATTACTTTGCCAATGTAATTAAATGTGATTTAAGAATTACAAGCATGGAAATTCTGCAGATTAAGACAAACATTAAAAACTAATTTTTTATAATTTCAATCAAAATAGTTTGAATTCATTACACAGTTCTCTTCATTAATTAAATATCACCCAATATAATTAAATGACTATACCTACCACAATAGGTGTAGCAATGGCTCCTAAAGTTTAAATCACCTCCTTTGCACTCATTCACACATTCACATGTACATAAAATAGTGATGTGCTTGAGCTCATATTTTAATGAACTGGCATCTTCTACAAATACTACGAAAAATGATGACAAACCTTTTCACTTCTAAAAAGTGGCCCTGATAATTTAACAACTCGTGTAACTAATGTTGTTGTTTTTAATTATGTGATGTTATTCTGGTACAATTTCAAGGAAGCATTGAATAATAATATTAATTGTGTATGTGCATTTATGAAAAAATAGATCACAAGTTTTCATTTAACTTACTACATCTGAAGCCTCTGAAAACTTTAAACTGACTATACTTTCCACTGCCATCCATCGCACTGGAAGCTTTTCTGGTGATTCATCGATTAATTTGAAGTAGTTTTTATCTTCAGAAATAGTCACTGAGAGCCCAAAGTCAGCCACTTTAATGTTACCATTTAAATCTACCCTATATAGTTGAAAAATACCATAACATACTTACTGAAGACTGGCCCTCATAGCTTTAGCTTCAGTTTATACATTATATATATTATATATTCATGTATAAATTTAATTATTTAGTTAGTTATTTAGTCATTCCACCAGTAGGTTTGATATTTTTAATTATCAAGATATATATAAAAAAGAACAGCGTCTTATTAAGTCCATGTGAAACTTACAATAGGTACTTTACTGCTACAATGAGTTGCAGCTTCCATAATAATAACTGCATGCCAATTTCTAATTATACGTTACTGTTGTAGCTGACTTAGCCTTCCAGCCTCATTGTTAACTTACATACAGTTTCTTGCTGCCAAATCCCGATGGATAATTCTCTCACTGCTCAAGTACAACATCCCTTGTACTATTTGCAGGCACATCTGTAGCAACTTCCCTGTAGCTACTTCCTATTTGTTAGCAGAAACAGAACGGAACAATGCATTATAAAATGAATACAATGATTTGCAGTACATTCAAATATTTTGACATTATAATTAAACCTACAAACCGTACTTGCCCTATCTGCTCAATTGTTTGACTAGTATGCAGGAACATCTCATTAAAACAAAATGAAGTTCACTTTGCCGTAACTTATTCTACTATGGATGTCTATCAGGGCTGACTTGTGAAGATTGGAAAATGCAATAGTCAATTATTATTCCTAATTAGAGCAAGATTTGTGCTTTCAAATTCAAATATCAAAGTATTCTATAACATAAGCGTACCACATCTGCTTTCTTTCCTTCAATATTAACCGGTAAGAAGTATTTCTTTTTGTTTTCGCTTCTTTTCAAGTAGTGATCAAGACTTCCATTCCACATGAATGGCATGACGATGCACGGGGAGAAATGATTGTCCACACTAGCACCAATCAGGCCCAGAATGCTCGGGTGTGAAATATGAGTCATTTGTATGATTTCTTCAACAGCCATTCTAACTTCAAAGGTACCTGAAATAGCTGGTGAAATGGTTTATAATACAGCGACTAATAATAATAGCAATATTCAGTCATTCTCGGCTTAAATAATTATAATAATAGCAATTTTTTTCTCATTCTATCAGCCAATACTATCTTACTTAAAACATAACTTAGGATTAAGTTTTAAGTAACATAATATGGCTGTTAAAATGAGAATATATTTGCCATTGATAACAATATTGTTTTGTATTTTAGTAAGCTACTATGGAATGATCTATAGTTATACTTCATCAATAAACACGATGAATATAGAGAGTGCTCACTTGCACTGTCAGTCTAAATGTGTGGTAATTCATGATTTGATTTCCTTGTGAAACCTTCCATAATGCAGTGGTATGGTCAATCATTACCATATTGCCATTTACTTAATCAGGGAAAATAAGTAAACCATCTCTAGAATCATGCACAAAGTGAATAATTATCCCAGGGTCATCCAGGCACTTGGAGCCTGTAATATCTGCTTGCTCTGATGTACTAGTGAGGAGATTGACTTAGTTGTAGTAGCTGTTGTTGTGTACCATTTTTCAACATTTTACTGGAAGTTAATAAGGATAGTTGACGTAAGCAATGTTTAGGTTTTCAATGTGGAATGCTTCAGTACAAATGGCTAGACTGCCATTTTGGTTAGGGCACATCACTGCAAATAGCTTGTACATGCTAACCAGGCAATAACAAAATGTGGCACTCTGAGCATTCAAAAAATGCAACTGCAATTAATATCACTATAATTAAAATGTAATCAAATAATTATAGAGCCATATCCATTATATACTGATAAAGGATAAATCCGTTTTTGTGACTACTGTTTCAGCCTTGCTAAGTAATGTTCTTAAAGGAAGCAATGTAATTAGGTAATGGAACAAGAAAGAAAAGATTTCTAACAACAGAATGTAAAAACATTTGAAACTTTTACTTACATGTAGATTAAATAAACTCAATCCTTACCTTTTAATACTTTCACAGCTACAAATTGGTTTCTGTATCTGGCCTTGTACACTGTAGAAAATTCTCCTAAGATATAATATTTATTAGTTTTAATAATGACACTGGAGTTTACTCTATTTTTCCAAATATAAAAATAATGTTTGTTAAGACTAAATACTCTTGTAAAGGTAATATGTTTCCGAGATTATATATATCACATTAACATAATATGGCTGTCAGAATGAGAAAATATTAGCTGCTGATAGCAAAATTGTTTGGTTTTGTTTTTTTACTTACTTAGGTACTATGGAATGATCTATAGTCATAGTGCATCCATAAACTCAATAGATATAGAAAGTTCACTCAGTCTAAATGTGTGGTATTTATTAATCATAATTCAGCTGTAGTTTACTAAAATAGTAAAATCCATAAACCCACTCACCCTCTCCAACTATTTTGTGGTCAAACTTCAAGTGATGGAAAGGAATTTTGAGCTCCTTGGGAAGCTGAACTAGTTTAATCATGGAACCAGCATTCGTTAAGCTTGGTCTCTTCATTTCATTGACGGCTGTGTAAGCATGATTAAACTTACAGTCTACAAAAACCAGCTTGTTCCTATTTCTGACTTTGATCCCCCTTCGAACTGCTCCCAGAATTGCTACGACTGCAGTGCAAACAATGAGCAAAGCTCCTATCACACCACTCGTGACACCGATTGTCAATATCCTGGAGTCATTCACTGTAATTGCAGTTATTGCATTCAAGATTGGTGTTACTGTAGCTGGTGATGTTGAGTCATCCACTGTAACTGTAGTTATTGTCAAGATAGGTGTTACTGTAGCTGGTGATGTTGAGTCATCCACTGTAACTGTAGTTATTGCACTCATGATTGGTGTTACTGTAGCTGGTGATGTTGAGTCATCCACTGTAACTGTAGTTATTGCATTCATGATTGGAGTTACAGTAGCTGGTGATGTTGAGTCATCCACTGTAGCAGTAGAAGATAGTCCAGGGTTTTTTATTGTTGATGAAGTTAAAGCTACTGTAAAAACACAGTAATGATAACACTTCAACTACATATTTGCTTAAATTTTTTTGAATTTTTATTATGGGTTAATTTATATCTTTTGATATTTCTTTAGGTGTACACAAAAAGAAAAAAAACAGCATAATGTAAAAAAAAATTCACTAACCCTATTTTCAATTACGTATTGTCATAATATCAATGAAATTGGGAGCTTAGTTTGATTACAAATTAGTTATATAAAATGGTCAATATGTAATGATGTGCTTGAGCACAAATGGCGAGCGAGCCTAACACTACACTATTGTTAAAATTTTGATTTTAACTCTAACACTCAAGAAAGGGGATTCATTGCCGTAGTAACCACTTCCCGCAACTCTTTGAATTAAGCAATAAAAAACAAGTCACATTATTTTTTTTGATATTCTTTAGCTAAGTAGCGGTTGTAAGGCATAATACTTTCACACAACTGCACAAACCTACACAAGACTCACCTTCATGAGTAGTCTAGTGATCAATGAATTTTCAAGTAAATACTGTTGCATAGGGCTTATAACTAAGACAAATAGCGTATTAACTTACCACCGCCACTAACTCGAATAGAAATGGAACTCCGGTAAGTTTTTTAACTTTAACTGCACCCGCAAAAAAGAATTAAAAACAGAAACAATTCAATTTTTAGGGTGATACATGTAATGATCGATAAATCAGAAGAATTTGTTTAGAGAAATTTGGGACGAGGTCAAGAACAGAGCTAACACATAAATACGGGAGGGTCAAAGTATAACATGACATAAATATGTCCGCACATATATAAACAAATATCCCCAATTTCCAATTGTGTTACCCTGAGAGTGTCTTGCTCGCTCTGCTTACTCGCCATGGCACAATCTCTCACGTTCCCCCCAAAACCCATCTTCCTAAAAAATGGCAGAAATGTCATTAAAAAAAGAATATATATGTGACAGTGCCTAGGAAAAGGGACCTTTTCCGTAAAAAAATGAAAACTGAGTTATTCATACCACTGTGTAGAGCACTTCTTATGGAGTATTTTGATTTCAAGTTTATAGGCAGGCGCTCCTTGGTTCACTAAATATAGAGCGGCAATCTGACCATCTTGAGCACAGTTATTTCGAGAAAACTGCAATTAAACCTTCTTATTCAATTTCTCGCGGAGTTAACGTTGAATTCCGTAATCTGACCGAAACTCCGCGTTACGGGTTACGTAAGACTGTTACTTATGCTTGGAAAATGGTGGCGATCAGCTGAACGGCAGTAAGTTATAGTGGGGCCTCTTACTTCATTGATGGGGGAGGCCTTACTCAGTTTAGACCCTACATTGTGTAAGAGTACTAGACAGGTATGTCTTTAAATAGCACTAGATGCGTATAGACATAATTTTGCAGGTCGTTTTGTGCTTCTTTTTTTTTCTTTTTCTGTTTTCAACAGTTTGATAGTTACAGTAAGTCATTGATACAGTCATTCTTTTAGAAATGATCAACTAGCTTGGTTTGTTAGTTCACTGGCTAGCTAAGTTTAGGATTATGTTTGTCTTGCAGCCAGCTTGTTGCCTGTTTTGGAACAAATGAATAATAGGAATCTCTTTAAATCAATGAACAAAATGATGGACTTTCAAAATGTGTTGCCTTCTCTTGTTGTAGTGTGACAGAAGTCCTCATCATCACTGAAACCTTTGTCCAGTCAGAGACTTGCTGATTCTTCTATTGCCTTCACAAAAATAGTCCCAGGAGTCTCCAGGTCTGCAGGCTCCAACTACAAGACTCCATCTAGGCAACAAATTGAATTCGCCCACGATTTTCAATTACTCGCGGGTTGGATTTCCGTGCACGCACGGAAGGTCAAAATAGAGAGTAAAAGGTGACTGTGTTTAAACGGGGCGCTCGGACCTTTAACAATGGTTTCAGCCACTCAAATTTGGTGTCAGAGTAGCTAAAGTGTAGGAGATACCTGTGGGCCAATAAAAAGAAAACCAAAAAAAATATTTTTTGTCGGTGTTTGGGCTCTACTGTACATTTTTTATTTTACGTAAAAGGTCCCTTTTCCTAGGCACTGTCACATATATATACATAATATGTATATATATATATATATATATAGATATATATATATAGATAATGTTCACTGTGGTTTTTCTGTAGTGCAAGTGTTGAATATACTTGTCACTACATGTAGTTTACTATGTTTATGGTAGATACCACATGTGTGACACTTTTTGTAGTAATTTGAAGAACATTAATCATTCCACATAGTGTGTTTAATCTCACACATAATAAGATACTTTGAAGGGGAATTTTAAGAATAACATTAAGATAATATTGAGGGTTTGTCTGAGTCCTATTTACAGCCTCCCTCACCTAAGTCATTGTTATGGTGGGACAGGGAAAGTGGTGGAGTTTTATATGCCAATACTGTTTTACTGATATATTGACTAATCATGTAGGCTATGTGGAAACAATATTACAATACTTCATCAGGAAGAGATGGTGGTACTTTGTATCAATTGAGGAACTTAATCAACAGGCGTAATGTTATTAAGAAACCAATGGATAACCTTGATGCATGTGAGGATTTTATTGTTCTTGTAATAGAAGCTCATATTTTGTCAGCTGCAATGACAATATTTAACAGTGTTTCATCCAGACATTCTTGCAAGGGGGGGCAAAATAGAGTTTTGAAAATGTAAGGGGGGGCGGGCGGCACTGGTCACCATGGGAGTGAAATAGAATTATTGGAAGGCCTATGTCCTACATTAAAAAAACATAATCTTATCTAATGAGGTCTGCATATGTCAGATCCTGACAAGTTAATTCAGCTACTCATTTTCACCTCCACCGTCTAGCAATTTTCAGTCAACTGTGACATTCACTATTTAGATGCTTTTCACACACTATTCAACTCTGACTCTCACCTCCCCTTAGGTTTATCACACGTTGATTCACACTTACGGTTGCTGGCTGGCTATAAAAAGGCCAGCCCTCAGCTCACCGTAGCAGTTGTTGAGTTTTGATCTATACAGATTCTACAACTTCCAGAACCAGAACTCTAAGCACTCGTAGTCCCTGACAGCTTAAGATAGTCTCAAATGGATATTCGCTCTTTCTTCTGTGGTGCAAGCTCTTCAAAGTCACCTGGCCACTCAAGTAGCAGTGACACAGAAGATAAAATTGACAGCAATCAATCTGATACTGAGTTTTTGGAGCCAAGTCCTGCCAAGAAAAGATTAATTGTCCATGAGAAGCATGCAAAGGAAAGATTAACTACACATGAGAAAAGCAAGAAAATCACTGCAAGCAGTCGAAAATACAACAAAAAATGGGAAGAGAGCTTCAATTGGCTGATGTTTGATAAAAATTTCCAAGGAGCTTTTTGTAAGGTTTGCAGGAAGAGAGGAATTTCTCTTCAAAGAACAGGAGGAACATGGATCTCAAAACCTTTCACGAACTGGAAGAAGGCAATAGAGAAGATGAAAATTCATGCAAAGAGTGATATTCACCTCCTATCATGTGAAGCAGAGATGGCTGCAGCTACAGCACTACAAGAAGGGTCAGTCATTCAGCAACTCCAACAAATTAATGATGAGGAAAAGTTGAAGAACAGAATGGCCATTAAAGCTCTAATTCGTTGCACCCATTTTCTAGCTCGTCGCCACATTCCCCACACAACAAATTTTGATGAACTTATTGATCTAATCGTAAGTTGTGGTGCAGAAGATTTAAAGGGGTTCCTTGAAAGAGCTAGATTAAATGCAACCTACACATCTAAAGTTGCTGTTGTTGAATTTGTTGAGGCAGTTGGCTTATGGGCTGAAGAATGTTTACTGAAACGGCTTCGCCAAGCTTCCCATTTCAGCATAATGGCAGATGAGTGCACTGATGTGACGACCACAGAAGAGCTTTCAATTTTCTTCCGCTGGGTGAACATGGACGGTCAACCTGTTGAGCACTTCTTGGATATAGTTCCATTGAAAGCTACTGATGCAAAGACTATTTATTCTGCCCTTGTTGAATTCATGAAAGATAAAAACATACAGATTAGCAAGCTGGTGGGTATGGGATCGATGGAGCAGCTACTTTCTCTGGGAAACACAATGGTGTGCAGAGTCTCCTGAAGAAAATTTCACCTCATGCACTTTTCGTACACACTGCCATTGCCATTTGCTACAGCTAGCATGCGTTCAAGCAGCTAATGCTACCAGTGGGATAAAACATGTGTACATCACACTCACCACCCTCTGGAATTTTTTCCACTATTCTCCTAAGCGAGCTGAGAGTCTCAAAGCAGTACAGCAGGTGCTTGACTTACCTGAGCTGAAAGTTGTGAAACCATCAGATACTCGCTGGCTGTCCCATGAACGCTGTGTGAAGGCAGTCAAAGCTAGCTACAGTGCAATTGTGACTGCTCTAAACAATATCTATGAGCAGACACATGCACCTGAAGCTCTAGGTATCAGTAAAGCCTTATGTAGGCCCTCAACTTTAGTGGCCATATACCTCCTTGATTATGTTCTGCCACAAGTGGCGAAGTTGAGCAGAGCTCTCCAGACTGAGAGAATAGACTTGACAGCTATCACCCCTCTTGTTGATGCCACTCTCAATACACTTGATGATGCCATGTTACCTGCTGCTAACTGGGTATTAGAACTGATGGATGCAAAGAATGAGATCGAAGAAGTCACTGACATCACGTTAACCACGGAAAGCATTGCTACATTCCAAGGACAAGTGGCTGAACCGTTTATCAGGATGCTGAAGGCAAACATATCCAGCAGATTTATTTCACAAGATATTGTCTCCTCATTTGGCATCTTTGATCCGAAGAAAGTGCCAGCTGCTGACTCTTCTGACTTCCATACATATGGTGAGGACTTAATAGATGTACTATTAGCTCACTATGGTGCAGAGCTGCCTGCTAAGACTGCTGGTGGAGATGAATACACCAAAGAAGCTCTTATTTCCCGCGAAACCCGAGAGGAGTGGAAAACATTTCGAAGCTACTTATCGAAGAAGCCGAAAGGTAACCTGCACTTGCAGTTGAAAGAGCTCACCACAAGTGATATGCTTAGTGAAATTTTTCCAAACATTAGCACCCTGGAAAACATATGTCTATCTATCCCTGTCAGCACTGCTTCAGTGGAAAGGAGCTTCTCCAAAATGAAACTAATTAAAACACGAATTCGAAATCGAATTGGGCAATCACAATTATCCTATTTGATGAAAATAGCCATGGAGACACCCGAGACGCTCTCATCTACACAATTAAATGACATTATTACAGTATGGAACAAAAAACCTAGACGAATTGCTGTGTGAATATTGTTTATTATTAATTTGGTTTACATTTTTCTCTTAATAAATATCGGTTCTTTCAAAAGGGTGGGGGGCACTTAGAATCCAAGGGGGGGCATTTAGAACCCAAGGGGGGGCAAATGCCCCCTTTCGCCCCCCCCTAAATGAAACCCTGTTTAATATGAATAGACTTGATGATCGTCCAAGTATGATGTTTTCCCCCGATAAATCTGAAGACCTTACTGCAGATCAACAAACTAGATTAGTTCTACTTGCTATTGCACAATTTGTGGATACATTTGTTGATACTAACATTCCAAGTGCAAGTTCCGCACCTGTAGTGCCACCTCAGGATGGAGTACATGCACATGCATGTGGTATGCTATCAAGTGGACTTTTATTACTAGAGTTTAAAGATGCAATATGGGAAGGTGATGGTAATCGCATTATACGATGCTGGCGCTACATGCTGCTGATTTATAAAGCAACTGGTTGCACAAATTATGCCACGGAAGCATTAAATACTCTCCTGCAGTTGAGATATTTTTTCTCACCACGAATGGCTGCCCAGTTGAAATGGAATCGTACATTTAATGTACATGGTCGAGAGGCTAAAAATATTCCAGCAGATCTCTACATGGAACATTTGAATAGAGAATGCAAGATGATCTTAGCAGGAATGGGTTCAAATATTACAGAGGAGTTGATTTTGAGTGTATCACATGCAATGAAGCAACTGACCACAATATTGTCTAGTTTGGACCTGCATAATGGAGTGTCTCGGGAATCAGCTGCCCATACAGTAAAATCGAACATAATTGACCTAAAATAACTTTTAGAGCAATTGTTCAACATAACTGAAGTTTTTACAATAATTCCTCGCACCGCTCGCATAAGTAATTCACCACAGAGGGACAAGGAAGCACAAACATCAAGATGAACACATTTCGTGAATATACAAACAAATATGACAACATAGCATTTGATCAACACAGGCTTCCTGGTGTAGCCCTGTCTTAGGGTGAAGGTACCGGCAAAATCTATTCCAATGTTCACAAAGGGTGGCGCTGGAGTAGTTCTTCTGCTAGGTAGGAGGCCCATCTGTGTCGTCAAGGTCTGTCCGTAAGGTCGTTGACAGTTGGAGCAGGATCTGGTGATCTTCTTGAGAGTGTTGTGCAGTCCTGGAATACAGTAGGTGTGACCCAGGATGGAGGCAAACACGGAGATGCCTGGATGTCCATACGTCTGATGGAGTGTCTTGAGAAGGATAATGGTCAGTCGAGATTTCGTTGAGAGCAGGATGAGGTGGAAAGGCTGTGATTCATCTGTCCTCTTTCTGACTCCACTGGTGACCAGGAGTAGGTCCTCCTTCTCTGGCGCGTTGTCCACGATGTCCTTGACATCTTTGGGAAGAATGGAATTGGAGAGGAGTCATTTCTTATCTAGTTCAGAGAACCAAACAGCTCTGGTGGTGATAGCAACAGTAAACATAGTATGAAACTTTCTCCACTGGAGAGGATCCCCATCAAACTTGGGCAATTCTACATTGATTGGTGCAGCTCTGGCCACAGTGGGTGTTGTAGTGGAGGTGGAGGCTGAATCCATTGGAGTGAAGGTAGTGAGACGTCTGTCGATTTGCGTCCTGTAGTATTGGGCTCTTTTCCATAAGGTCGTGAAGACGTCAGCCAGTTCCTGGTTGTTTCTGAAGTCAATGGCTTGAGTCTGGGTGGCATTGATTCTTTTGGCGAAGTCCTTGACGTCTGCCTGGTAGAAAGCAGTAGTGCAGTCGAACGGTTTGTCCAAGAAGTCTGCTTCTCTGATGAGTCCTTGAACTTCTTCCTAACAACAGAGAAGTCTGAGGAGATCTCGACATTCCTTGAGGATGCCGTCATTGATTTCATCTCGGGTGGTGTGTTCCTCGTATTCATGGCTTTCTAGGGAGAAATCACCGTCAATGAGCTCCTCGATCTGATCTTGGAGATCTTGGTGTTTCTCGATATCAGCCTTGATGAGAATCTTAAGATGTTCGACATCGGACTTGCGGCTCTCGGTTAGAGGAACTGCTCTGAGGTAATCGACTTTCTTGTGGAGGGGCGGGTCAGGCTACCGCAGCGAGTAGCGCGTTTGCATCGAAGAGACTCTAGAGCCTTGGTGACCAAGACAGGGTCTGCTTCTTTGCCTTCAGGATCCATACTTGTGGGGGAAAAAATTGAAAGGCGTTGAAAAATCTAGTTGAGGTGGGCAAATCTGGGACGACCTTTCCGGAGATTGGCGTAGGTGAGTTAAGCTTTACAAAGACTTGGTAGGAGCAATCAAAGGACGGTGGAGAGGTAGGAGTCTCGAAGGTCAGTTGACAGATTGATAGGTGGAGGTTGACTTTGGCGGGGCTTCAATCGAGTGGCAAATGGCAAGGAGAGGAGTTACACCAGAGCGACTATGGAGAGAAGAGCCTCAGTCAGGTGGTGGAGCAGTTGGAAGTAGCTAATAGGTTGCCAGAAAAAGCTAAGTATGCTTATCCTGCTCGAAGAACCATGAAAGGACTCTAAAAAATGGTTGGTATAGCCCTGCTGATGGTCACTTCTTTACCCAGCTTAGCTAAGTCGAAGGACCAGACTGCCTATTTACTATAACGCCATGAAATATGTTTTGCGCAGCCGATGGCTTTCAGCCTTGCAAAGATACTCGCAAAAATGCGCACTCCTTTGACAGTGTAATGGTCAAGGTTAGCACTGATAGGCAACAAAAAATACAACAATTGAACCAGCTTAAATAATAGGGACCACTGACAGGAAGTCAGTGGTCTTGGAAATGAATATCATTAATGGTGGGTAAAGGGTTGTTAAGTTAATGAACAATACATGGTGAATGACTAAGCTAGCAGTTTATTGTTCTTTGGCCAGGGCCAGCTGGTGCCAGTTGTCCAGGAGAGTCCTGGTCAATATATATATATATACATATGTGTAAGGGCACAAGAAAACATGACATTTGGGTGAAATTGAGGAAAACTATTTTTTGATGTATTACAATACTTTAATGCATTGTCTTTCAATCCCAACCAAAAAATAAGCCATAATTCTCTTTCGTTGAGAACTACAGGTAATACAAAATAGGTACCCAGCAGTGGGCGTTAATTAGAATTTGTTACATTTTGAGATACTATGAATATTTCAAGGCAAAACCACAAAAATCATGATGAAGATTTCTTACTGGGACAAGACCTAACATTGTGACCAGTTAATCCACAACCAGAGCATTTCCTAGAAACTTTTTGGGGCAATTGAGACTTGCTACTGGACGAGTCTGTAACTGGTGGGTGTTTCCTTTTCCTATTCACTTCACGTGGATTTGGTTGAGGAACAGATCGTTGAGTAGTGTCGTCTGCCATTGGTTTAGGAACTTCTGGTTTGGGGCAGGTAAAATCAGCTTGTAGGTTTGATGGGCAAAACTGTCGAATTTGTTCATAAAGATACCACTGCCGCTTTGCATCAAGGCCTTTTGGTTCTAATACTTCTGGAAAGAGGGAGGAATCAATGGACTTGTCATTAGGATTCTTTAAACAGTTTATACTAGTCTCTGAAGAATCTGAGTATTTCTTTACAATGACATGTCCAGGTTTGTCAGCGGATACACGAAAGACATGATAAGAAGTTATAGCAGGAATTGGTTTAAAGAATTGTGAAAGGAAAGAGCTCCATTGGTACGAAGTTACATACCTTTCTTTTCCCGTCATGTTAGCAATCAGTTGGGCCCTATTTTGGTTATTTCGAGTCGATTCTTTCACTACACGCTCGATATCACAAACAGTTCCAATAACAGACTTCTTATACTGCCGCTTTAGTAAACCGAAAAATCGATCAGGTCCGAACTTCGTGTGTCCGACTAACATAAATGAAAGGGTGGCTGCTTTAAGCTGTCCAGTCATAACTCTCCATAATAGATAATGTACAGTGGCATTATTCTTGTTTTGTCCGACACAGTTGTCAAGGTGGATATGAACGGTTTCTTCCTGTAAGCCATGAATACACAAAAAGTGATGAAATAAACTAATAGTGGAATCTGCCCCTTTTCCAGTATCCACAGCTTCATCAATAAGATAGTTAATCTGAAACGAAAGTGGCTCACAGCACACACCAAAAAGAGAACATTTGCGAGCGGTTTTAAAAAATTCCGGGCCTGTCTGCTGGGGGCTACAAGGAAAGTGAACTTGTTGAGCATAATCATAACTGTAGTGCATTTTTTTAACTTTAGTTTCGACATTACCAGACTCCACATGCACTTTCCATTCCTGTTCACAATCTTTGCATTGTTGTTTGTAGTAATCCCTCTCAGTGTGAGCTCGCTTCAGATGTTCAAGAGATTCCTGGAGCCTTGCTGACTTCACACTATCTGGTAGATTAACAGACCTTAATATTAGCTGGTTGTTTTGCTGACAAGTAAAACAAAGGTCAGTTGCAGGTTTAGCTGTAATAATGTGGGGGATAGTTTCATTCCAGAGTGATTCAAATTTGCGCCGTTTAAACGGTTGCTTCATGTCTTCTATGCAGGCCTCGATGTACTTCTTGTGCACGTAAGTTTTATTCATGTCTGAAGGCAAAAGGAGGTATTTTTCATCGAAATTTCCACGTTGACGTCCTGGAAGAGGCATTGCATGAAGAGAGGCAAAGTTCTCAATGAATGTTACAGCATTAGTAGTATCTTCATAACTAGCTCCATGCTTGGGACGTCGTTTAGTATTCCCATGAATACGAGGCGTAATCCCACAAGTATCATAGTGATGTTGAAGTTCGTTCATACGTGAACGTGATATTCCATGAAGATGAAGAAACAGTTTCATACAAACATGCTTTCCATGATGAAGGTAAGTAGTTTTGGTCCGTGAAGTTTGCTGGGGTCTTGCACTGGAAATGGCAGTGAGAATAACGAGGTCAAGTTCAGTATGGGTCATCTCTGAACAGTTGCTTCTATGTTCCAGTAGATAGGCAGTTGTAAATGCATCACTGCATGGACCTCCAGAGTTATGAGAACATCCACAAGTAGCTGCCTTGAAATCAGACACAGTCTTTTCTTCTTCTAAATCCAAATGCCTTTTATCGAAAGTGGTATCAACTGCCATGGTACTAGCAGGTTCATCTGTGTCTGATTCTTCATCAGAAGAATCAGAGATAGATCCAGATGCTTTGACAGGACTAGCATGTGGTGTACCAAATTCAGTGTCCATTTCCAGCAACTCTTCCCTGAGTAAGTCAGCTGCCTCTCCACCAAAGAAGCCATCACAGTCTTCCAAAGCCATACTGTAGCGGTTGCAGGGCTGCCTAACTACACAACTCCAACTCAAACTAGCCAAATTCTATATCAAACTGTTCTCTAATAATGCCCTTTCAACTGGTACTGATGGAATTTCAATATTACTAAGGAGCAGGAAGTTATGGTTAATTAGATATTGAAGTTCATTTTTCTCATTAGTGTAGCTAAAACCAAATGTCATGTTTTCTCATGCCCATACACATATATATATATATATACGTGTGTGTGTGTGTGTGTATGCTTATTTATATGATATGTGTGACCTTTTTATCGCCTGCTCCTCTCATTACATAAGTTGGTAAAGCATCTTGATGAACCAACAAAGTAATGAACCGGTCTATGATTCAGTAACTAGTTGTGGGCCTTGAAAACCAGCAATAATTACAGCTCATAGTTATTTATTACTTTAAAGCAGGCTAACTCGCCATTTGTGCTTAAGCACACCGCTAGTTCTATTTGTTGTTAGTAATTGTATTGTGTCTTTATATCCAACTTACCCAGATAAATAAGGTAAACATATTATAGATTCGAATCCTATCATTGCTTCTCTTTTTCATGGTGCATACTAAATATTAGCAAGTAGCACCAAGAGACATTCCAGCTAAAATTACTGCATATAGTATTATTTTACTTATTTGAACAAAGTTTTTGACTTTTCAGCCATTCTCGGCTGAAAAAATTATAATAATAGCAAATTTTCTCTGTTCTAACATCAAATATAATATACTATGTTTTATAAGATTAATCTGTGGTTTTGTATGCTTAATTAAAACTCAACTTGTGAATTTGTATGTTTAATAACTTGTGAAGTAGTTGTGTTGCTTTTCCTTGTTTTTTTTCTACCGCATTATATTTGGTACATGATTCTAGAGCCTAACATGTATAGCTTAATACACATTAATACAATATCACGCTTGTTTTAACGGAAATGGGGCTTCCAGGCGATGCACCTTAGCTCAGCTATAGCTGACACTAATAAGATTCCTAATTAGCACTCATTATGTCTAGCAATGTGGCTGTGAAATTACCCACTATTTTTACTGCATTAGCTCATTACCACAATAGCAATGATAGGAAAAAGAGTGAATAATTATATCTAATAATGTTTACATACACTAACCAATAATGGGTCTTCATATCCTCTGGGACGACACAATTGCATTTTTGTATCTAACATAGTGTGTTGGAATAACCACACTTTCAGAACAAACTCGCACATAACAAACTCACACACAAACTTACACATTCACTCAGTTGCATACATTTCCATTCACTTCAATAATTGTAATTTGACACTAATGCATTTATGTTATGCATTGTTATTTCCCTTCACTCCCTTGTCCCTCTATAAACTACCTAATGTTCAGGACCATTCATGCCACATTTAGACAGTTTAATATATACTTGGCCATCTGCACTTCTGTTACTCAGTTCTGGTGATAGCATTGAAACATACGCTAAGTGCTGTGTCCAACAACCCCTGTAAGGCCCAATAATCTGAGGCTAGGACCTACACCAGCCTGCCAGAACTCTGGTGGCAGCTTCATTCTACCCATCTCTGGTCAACCTCTCAGTTAACCTACCACACATAGCTCGCATGTTATACTTAAGTATATGCCATGCTGTACTAGTATGAGCATTTAAACTAAGTGAATGTCCTCTACATGGTTTGAGTATACACACAATACAAAATACGACTTACAACAAAGAGTTTTAAATTGATTTTGATAGCATGACAATACAAGGCTAATTTGTAAAACAAGGAGTAACCATTACTTATCATTAGACATTGCACTAACTCATTTAAAGTTGTAGCAATGCATTGAAAATCATTATTTACTTTACATTTTTAGTCAGAAAATTTTATACACTTTCTGCCTTTGCCAATTATAATGACTTCAGAGGAATTAAAAGAAAACATACTTATACTCATGCAGCTGGCTCCAGCATCTTCATGATGAGTGCAGTCGTGAACTCCAATTGTGTTAGCAGTGCAGCCGATGAGGTTGCTCTCATTCCCAATACACCGGACACCATCCAGCATAATAGGGCCAGTGCCATCAGTGAATCCTGAGAATATGGCAACAGCTCCTACAATAACATATTATTTTTTTATGAATACCATATGATAACAATGTGCCAACTAGATTTCAATTCATGGTTTATATTATTATATAAGACTAGTCATTGCATCAAGATACAAGCCTACTAGTTTCTAAGTAAATATCATAGACAGAGTAGTTCAAATACATTCGGAGTGAGATAATACTTGCATTATTTCTTTTAGTACTTGATCACACATGCGCCTCAAAATATTAATGAGAATCGCAAATTGTGATCTAAAAAATTATTGATTATGTATATGTACTAGTAGTAATTTTGATAAGTTTTGTTGCTTGAGATATGTTTAAGTGTACAGCATTTAGTTCCACAGAATTATCTGTTACCTTTTAATGTGCTAGATAATGCCATTTATGGTAAATGAATTTAGCTCACTCAGGTAAATCCTGTGTTTCCTTTCTTCTCAATAAAAAATAATTCATTATTATTAGGAATTCAATGTGTAAAAAAATTACCATCATGTCTAGACTGTATTCAACACTTTCATGGCTTATTCATAGTGTATATTTTCCCAATATAAACCCAATACAATTTTAATTATACTGTTAGCAGTTGTTGGGGTAACATATCCGCTAACGAACAGATATGTACTTATGGGTACAGAGAGCACATATTTCAACAAGATTACCAACTAAATAGTTCTGCAAAATCTAAACATGTGTCACAGAACATATCATACTGTATAGACATACTTAATATACGTTTATATTGATTTTTTACCTTGAGAGCTAAAACCCAATTGTATGCAGGCCACTTGAGCATCCACATTATCCCAAAAGTCATCACAAACTGTACCCCAGACGTTGTTGTGGCAAATCTCAACACGCCCACTACTTGAGTTTCCTCCAGCAAGTCTAATGTCTCCTTGAGTGCTGCAAGTTGCTATGGTTATTACACAAGATACATAAGTAATAAATGGATAAAAAAAACATAATTATTATTAGTTAACCAATCACATATAAAATCAACAACAATAGTAATTGTTCAAGCCGAATGAGGAAAAAAGTCCTACACAAACTATTTCATTTAGTCCTACACAAACTATTTCATTTTAGTCTTTACCTTTGCACTTGCGCCTTGTACTCGGCATTAAACATCAACATTCGGCGATCGTCGATGTTCAAGTCCGTTATCCGTTATGTTTTTTAGTTACCTTTTTTGGTCATTCTTATATTTATATCTTTGTGGTCAGTTACTCGCTGTATTACATGAACTATTCTTTATTACTTTAATTAATAACCATACTTGGTGAACTATTCTCTCATTGGCATTCTACCGTCGCTACATAATTTGGTCCTTCGAGCCGGATACTCGTGGAATCTAGCTACGGAGATTCAGTAACCTTCCTTTCTACTCAGTCCAATAATTTCTTCTCTACTACAATTTTCTAAAGTTTCTATAGTTACCTAGCCCATTTGTTGCAATTGTCATGGACTACAAACGTGCCATAGCTTCCGCTAAGGGCAACGTAACCAAAGTCGCACTTCTCGTCAAACAGCAAGAATCCTTAGATTCTAAAACTGTACTGTCTCCATCTTTGGATCGTCTTCTGGTTCGTCTTACAAATGCAGAGGACCCCATGTCTGGATGTGAACCGTTTTAATGTGGCCAGGAAATATTCTCTGGACAAGAGAGCACAAACATCAAGATGAACACATTTCGTGAACAAACAAATAAATATGACAACATAGCATTTGATCAAAACAGGCTTCCTGGTGTAGCCCTGTCTTAGGGTGAAGGGGCCGGCAAAATCTATTCCAATGTTCACAAAGGGTGGCGCTGGAGTAGTTCTTCTGATAGGTAGGAGGCCCATCTGTGTCGTCAAGGTCTGTCCGTAGGCTCGTTGACAGTTGCAGCAGGATCTGGAGATTGTCTTGAGGGTGTTGTGCAGTCCCGGAATACATTAGGTGTGACCCAGAATGGAGGCGAACGCGGAGATGCCTGGATGTCCATACGTCTGATGGAGTGTCTTGAGAAGGATAATGGTCAGTCGAGATTTTGTTGAGAGCAGGTTGAGGTGGAAAGGCTGTGATTCATCTGTCTTCTTTCTGACTCCACTGGTGACCAGGAGTAGGCCATCTTGGGAGATGTCCACTAGGTAGTGTCTGAGACTGTGTCCTCGTGGGAGTGGCTTCCCCTGCTGGATGAGCGAGAAGACACCAGCAAGGGACTCCCGCTGAGACAACTTGAGAATTGTTGTCTTGGCTCATTGTGTCTCTGACGATTGGAGAACTGGTAGAACACAACGTTTTGTCTTGTTTTTCTGGGCGTTGTGGAGAAATCGGTAGATCCAACCCATTGCCCTTGTCATGCGATGGAATGATGAGAATCTGTTAGCTAGATTCGTCTGGAATTCCATCTCCTGCCCGTCACGTTCACATGAGACTGTCAGGCAGAAAACTGGGGGGGCAGGGTTGGAGGTGTCTCTTGGAGTGGCAGAAACGGCCAGGAGTCCGGAGGGAGTTTCAGTCATGGTGGCCCATGCCACCAGAGTTTGGAGGAGAGGAGTTCCTGAGGAGGAAGGCCTCTGCTGGCCAAGTCAGCGGGGTTTTCTTGGGATCTGACGAATCTCCAATGCGAGGCAGGGAGGAATTCTGTGATGTTCTTCACTCGGGAGAGAATGAATTGCAGGAGCTTGGATAGGGGTTTGTTGAGCCAGTGTAAGACAATCTGGCTATCTGACCAGGCATAACAGTCTTAGATGGGCACCTGGATCAGAGAGGCAAAATAGGTGAGCAGCTTGGTGAGCAGGAGAGCAGCTTGCAGCTCAGCCTTGGAAATGGTCAGTGCTTTGAGAAGCATGACTCTGGACTTTGCAGAGGAGAGTACAGTGAGTCGAGTTGTTTGCATGAATTCTTCTCAGGTACACAGCGGCCCCATAGGCGAGTTGAGAGGCGTCTGAGAACCCATGGAGAGAAGTGAATATGACAGGAATGTCAAAGGAGGACAGTCTTCTCGGCACTGGATGGGATGTAAGAGAAGGGATCTTCTGGATCCAGTCTCTGTATTGGTCGGCTAGGTGATACGGAATAGGCTTGTCCCAGGCCAAGTCAAGTTTCCACAGCTCTTGCAGTAGAATCTTGGTTGGCACAATGGAAGGTGAGAACAGGCTAATGATGTCGTAAACCCTGGCTGTCCCAGAAGCTACCATGCGTTTGGTTATGTCATCTGCAGGAACTGTAGGAGGAGGAGTTGCCACGTGAAGGGTGTCAGAGGTCACATCCCAGTGGATGCCCAGTGTTTTGGGAATGGAATGTCTCAGTTCTAGTGAGTTGGTCCTACACTTCTTCAGGGTCATCCCAGCAGAAAGTAGAGCGTCACAAGTCTGAATTCTCAGGGTGCGAGCTTCATCAACAGTGGCAGCACCGGAGATGAGGTCATCCACGTAAAAGTCCTTTGACATTCCGGAGGCGGCCACAGGGTGAGAAGGAACAACAAGGGCAGACAATGTTTTGATCACCTGGCTGGCAAGAAAGGGTGAGGTCACACCAAAAGTTACTCTCTTCATCCGGCAGTCCTGGATGTTGCCATGTTCATCTCTGAGCAGGAAACGGTGGAGATCTCTGTCATCTGGGTGTAAGAGTACCTCTCTGAACATTTTAGAGATGTCTGCTGCAACTCCAATGTTGTGTGTCCGAAATCTGATGAGGACATCAGCCAAGGCAGGGTACAGGCCGGGTTCGGGGTCCAGGATTCATTGAGGCTCACTCTAGTAGATGACTTGGCAGAGGCATCAAAGACAGGTCTCAACTTCGTGGTGGTTGAACTGTCCTTGAAAACCCCATGCACAGGTAGGAAGAAGTGTGGAATATTGGCTATCTGGGTCGGCGGGATGATCTCGGCATGGTCGAGGGTGACATACTCCACGAGAGCACCTTGGAAATCTAAGAGCTTGTCCTTCTTCTTGAGGGTATTTTCGTTAGATAGAAGTCTCTTCAGGGCTAGGGGTCAAGTCTTACCTAGTTGGACAGCTGAGGATTTCCGTGGCAGTTTGACCATGAATCTTCATTCAGTCCGGGAGTAGGAGGAAAGGAAGTCAGCCACTACAGGGTCATGGTTTGGAGTTGGGTTAGAAGTGGGGATCTGGTCAAGTTCACGGGAGAGCTCCTTGTCAAGATTGTCTTCTTCAGCTGTCGTGTTGAGAACGTTGACAGGTGACCTTCCGTAGAGTGTTCCAGCGATAGACCAGCCAAACTGGTTTTTATGATCTTGATACCATCAATCATGATGTAACCATCATAGACACACTGCTCCATATCCATGTTCCTTAGGATGAGCTGAACTGATCCTCCTATGTCTGAACTGATCCTCCCATGTCCGGGTCTGAGAGGTGAAGGTCTCTGACTGAGGGTAAGTCAGCGATAGACTTCTTGTCGACTGGAACAGGAGTGGGTTGAGTTTGGGTAGTACAGAAAAGGTGATGGGCGTCGATGCGAAGGAGCTATCATTGGAATGGAGTGAGGTCTTAACACAGTAAGTGCTCCTGCCAGAGCCAAAGCTGCCTGTAAAAGAGAGAGAATATGGGATCCTCTTGAGTCCAAGAGAGGTAGCCAGGGAACTGCTCGTGAGAGAAACATCTGTTCAAGAATCCAGGATTGCTCTGACCTTCATGGTTTACCCTCGGTTGGAGATGGACACGATAATGGTGTTCGAGAAGGTAGGAGAGATGTTAACATCATCCTAGGGAACCTCGGTCTCCTCTTTGTCGACAGCAAGGGAGAAGGAGGCGACAGTGGGTTCAAGAGAGTCTTTATGGAGTAGGGTGTGATGGCGCTGACCACAGGACCTACAAGTAAAACGGGAAGGACAATTCTTAAAACCATGTGTATCAGAAAAGCAATTCATACAGAGCCTTTTGTCCCTGACAATCTCATTTCTCCAATCGGTATTGTAGGAGGCAAAGACTGAACACTTGTTGAGTCCGTACTGTCCTCGCAGGCTAGACTTTTGGGGTTGAATTTGACCTAGTTCTTGGACTGGAGGTGAATGAGGCAGAGGAAGACGATGGGTTCGAATTCGACTGATTAGACGGGGCCAGCTGATCGAGACGATTGTCCAGGTAGGTCCTGAAGTCGCCGAAGGTTGGCTTGACTTCCTTTTTTTGTCACAGCATTGTCCTAGATTTTCTTAGCTGCATGAGTCAGAGACATAGTGGTTCAGTATAGAAGATAGGACGAGAGGGAATCTTCCATGTATGGCTCCAAGGCATCGTATCCTTGAAATATTTGAGTGTGGATGCGTTGGACACCTTCGTAATGGAAGCTGAAGGACTGTGGCTGGTCCATCTTCTTGATCAGAAGGGGAACAACGACTTGTGGCCTTCCATATCTTCTCTTTAGTCGCTCTAGGAGCTGGCTGAGGTCCTACTTCTCTGGCGCGTTGTCCACAATGTCCTTGACATCTTTGGGAAGAATGGAATTGGAGAGGAGGCATTTCTTATTGAGTTCAGAGAACCTAACAGCTCTGGTGGTAACTTTCTCCACTGGAGAATATCCCCATCAAACTTGGGAAGTTCTACATTGATTGGTACAGCTCTGGCCACAATTGGTGTTGTAGTGGAGGTGGAGGCTGAATCCATTGGAGTGAAGGTAGTGAGACGTCTGTCGATTTGCGTCCTGTAGTATTGGGCTCTTTTCCATAAGGTCGTGAAGACGTCAGCCAGTTCCTGGTTGTCTTTGAAGTTAATGGCTTGAGTCTGGGTGGCATTGATTCGTTTGGCGAAATCCTTGACGTCTGCCTGGTAGAAAGCAGTAGTGCAGTCGAACGGTTTGTCCAAGAAGTCTGCTTCTCTGATGAGTCCTTGAACTTCTTCCCAACAACAGAGAAGTCTGAGGAGATCTCGACATTCCTTGAGGATGCCGTCGTTGATTTCATCTCGGCTGGTGTGTTCCTCGTATTCATGGCTTTCTAGGGAGAGATCACTATCAATGAGCTCCTCGATCTGATCTTGGAGATCTTGGTGATTCTCGATATCAGCCTTGATGAGAATCTTAAGATGTTCGACATCGGACTTGCGGCTCTCGGCTAGAGGAACTGTTCTGAGGTTATCGACTTTCTTGTGGAGGCGGGTCAGGCTACTGCGGCGAGTAGCGCGATTGCGCTGAAGAGACTCTAGAGCCTTGGTGACCGAGTCAGGGTCTGCTTCTTTGCCTTCAGGATCCATACTTGTGGGGGGAAAAATTGAAAGGTGTTGAAAAATCTAGTTGAGGTGAGCAAATCTGGGACGACCTTTCCGGAGATTGGCAAAAGTGAGTTAAGCTTTACAAAGACTTGGTAGGATCAATCAAAGGACGGTGGAGAGGTAGGAGTCACAAAGGTCAGTGGACAGATTGATAGGTTTGAGGTTGACTTTGGCGGGGCTTCAATCGAGTGGCAAATGGCAAGTAGAGGAGTTACACCAGAGCGACTATAGAGAGAAGAGCCTCAGTCAAGTGGTGGAGCAGTTGGAGGTAGCTAATAGGTTGCCAGAAAAAGCTAAGTATGCTTATCCGGCTCGAAGAACCATGAAAAGGACTCTAACAAATGGTTGGTATAGCCCTGCTGATGGTCACTTCTTTACCCAGCTTAGCTAAGTCGAAGGACCAGACTGCCTATTTACTATTGTGCCATGAAATATGTTTTGCGCAGCCGATGGCCACCGAGCTTTCAGCCTTGCAAAGACACTCGCAAAAATGTGCACCCCTTTGACAGTGTAATGGTCAAGGTTAGCACTGATAGGCAACAAAAAATACTACAATTGAACCAGCTTAAATAATAGGGACCACTGACAGGAAGTCAGTGGTCTTGGAAATGAATATCATTAATGGTGGGTAAAGGGTTGTTAAGTTAAGTTAATGAACAATACATGGTGAATGACTAAGCTAGCAGTTTATTGTTCTTTGGCTAGGGCCAGCCTGTGCCAGTTGTCCAGGAGAGTCCTGGACAATATATATATATATATATATATTATATATATATATATATATATATATATATGTGTGTGTGTGTGTGTGTATGTGTGTGTGTGTGCTTATTTATATGATATGTGTGACCTTTTTATTGCCTGCTCCTCTCATTACATGAGTTGGTAAAGCATCTTGATGAACCAACAAAGTAATGAACCGGTCTATTCAGTAATTAGTTGTGGGCCTTAAAACCAGCAATAATTACAGCTCATAGTTATTTATCACTTTAAAGCAGGCTAGCTCGCTCGCCATTTCTGCTTAAGCACACCGCTAGTTCTATTTGTTGTTAGTAATTGTGTTGTGTCTATATATCCAATTACCCAGATAAATAAGGTAAACATATTATAGGTTCGAATCCTATCATTGCTTCTTTTTTTCATGGTGCATGCTAAATATTAGCAAGTAGCACCAAGAGACATTCCAGCTAAAATTACTGCATATAGTATTATTGTACTTATTTGAACAAAGTTTTTGACTTTTCAGTCATTCTTGGCTGAAAAAATTATAATAATAGCAAATTTTCTCTGTTCTAAAATCTATTATAATATATTATGTTTATTAAGATTAATCTGTGGTTTTGTATGTTTAATAACTTGTGAAGTAGTTGTGTTTCTTTTCCTTGTTTGTCTTCTACCGCATTATATAATTGGTACATGATTCTAGAGCCTAACATGTATAGCTTAATACACATTAATACAATATCACGCTTGTTTTAACGGAAATGGGGCTTCCCGGCTATGCACCTTAGCTCAGCTATAGCTGATACTAATAAAATTCCTAATTAGCACTCATTATGTCTAGCAATGTGGCTGTGAAATTACCCACTATTTTTACTGCATTAGCTCATTACCATATGCAATAGCAATGATAGGAAAGAGAGTGAATAATTATATCTAATAATGTTTACACACTAACCAATAATGGGTCTTCATATCCTCTGGGACACAATTGCATTTTTGTATCTAACATAGTGTGTTGGAATAACCACACTTTCAGAACAAACTCACACATAGCGAACTCACACACAAACTTACACATTCACTCAGTTGCATACATTTCCATTCACTTCAATAATTGTAATTTGACACTAATGCATTTATGTTATGCATTGTTATTTCCCTTCACTCCCTTGTCCCTCTATAAACTACTTAATGTTCTGGACCATTCATGCCACATTTAGACAGTTTAATATATACCTGGCCATCTGCACTTCTGTTACTCAGTTCTGGTGATAGCATTGAAACATACGCTAAGTGCTGTGTCCAACAACCCCTGTAAGGCCCAATAATCTGAGGCTAGGACCTACACCAGCCTGCCAGAACTCTGGTGGCAGCTTCATTCTACCCATCTCTGGTCAACCTCCCAGTTAACCTACCACACATAGCTCACATGTTATACTTAAGTACATGCCATGCTGTACTAGTATGAGCATTTAAACTAAGTGAATGTCCTCTACATGGCTTGAATGTACACACAATACAAAATATGACTTACAACAAAGAGTTTTATATATAAATTGATTTTGATAGCATGACAATACAAGGCTAATTTGTAAAACAAGGAGTAACCATTACTTATCATTAGACATTGCACTAACCCATTTAAAGATGTAGCAATGCATTTAAAATCATTATTTACTTTACATTTTTAGTCAGAAAATTTTATACACTTTCTGCCTTTGCCAATTATGACTTCAGAGGAATTTAAAAAAACTTACTTATACCCATGCAGTTGGCTCCAGCATCTTCATGATGAGCGCAGTTGTGAACTCCAATTGCGTTAGCAGTGCAGCTGATGAGGCTTCTCTCATTCCCAAAACACCGGACACCATCCAGCAAAATAGGGCCAGTGCCATCAGTGAATCCTGAGAATATGGCAACAGCTCCTACAAGAACATATTATTTTTTATGAATACCATATTATGATAACAATGTGCCAACTAGATTTCAATTTATGGTTTATATTATTATATAAGACTAGTCATTGCATCTAGATACAAGCCTAATAGTTTCTAAGTAAATATCATAGACGGTGTAGTTCAAATACATTCGGAGTGAGATAATACTTGCATTATTTCTTTTAGTACTTGATCACACATGCGCCTCAAAATATTAATGAGAATCGCAAATTGTGATCTAAAAAATTATTAATTATGTATATGTACTAGTAGTAATTTTGATAAGTTTTGTTGCTTGAGATATGTTTAAGTGTACAGCATTTAGTTCCACAGAATTATCTGTTACCTTTTAATGTGCTAGATAATGCCATTTATGGTAAATGAATTTAGTTCACTCAGGTAAATCCTATGCTTCCTTTCTTCTCAATAAAAAATAATTCATTATTATTAGGAATTCAATGTGTAAAAAAATTACCATCATGTCTAGACTGTATTCAATACTTTCATGGCTTATTCATAGTGTATATTTTTCCAATATAAACCCAATACAATTTTAATTATACTGTTAGAAATTGTTGGGGTAACATATCCGCTAACGAACAGATATGTACTTATGGGTACAGAGAGCACATATTTCAACAAGATTACCAACTAAATAGTTCTGCAAAATCTAAACATGTGTCACAGAACATAATATCATACTGTATGGACATACTTAATATACGTTTATATTGATTTTTTACCTTGAGAGCTAAAACCCAATTGTCTGCAGGCCACTTGAGCATCCACATTATCCCAAAAGTCATCACAAACTGTACCCCAGACGTTGTTGTGGCAAATCTCAACACGCCCACTACTTGAGTTTCCTCCAGCAAGTCTAATGTCTCCTTGGGTGCAAGTTGCTATGTCTATTACACAAGATACATAAATAATAAATGGATAAAAAAAACATAATTATTATTAGTTAACCAATCACATATAAAATCAACAACAATAGTAATTGTTCAAGCCGAATGAGGAAAAAAGTCCTACACAAACTATTTCATTTAGTCCTACACAAACTATTTCATTTTAGTCTTTACCTTTGCAATTGCGCCTTGTACTCGGCATTAAACATCAACATTCATCGATCGGCGATATTCAAGTCCGTTATCCGTTATGTTTTTTAGTTACTTTTTTTGGTCATTCTTATATTTATATCTTTGTGGTCAGTTACTCGCTGTATTACATGAACTATTCTTTATTACTTTAATTAATAACCATACTTGGTGAACTATTCTCTCATTGGCATTCTACCGTCGCTACATCATTTGGTCCTTCGAGCCGGATACTCAGTGGAATCTAGCTACAGAGATCCAGTAACCTTCCTTTCTACTCAGTCCAATACTTTGGTTCTACCTCTCCAATACTTTGGAATTTCTTCTCTACTACACTTTTCTAAAGTTTCTATACTTATGTGGGGGCTCTTGGCACACCAGTGTAAGATTACTGCTGAAACACTCAACCCAACTCGTAGTATGCTGCCACCAGTTCTCAATCCTCTGTGAGCAGCCGCTTCTTGCGCCCCAGTGTTAGTCCAGTCAATTTGTTTAATAATAATAATTAACTAAGAGACACTTAAAGACACGCAATGACGACAGCTAGAGTTGTGAGACAAGAATGATTCTTGGGATTTGCCTTTATATAGTTTGTGATTGGCTCCTCCCGACTACAGTTAGACAGCTGACAACTAAAAAGACATGCAAACACAAATGAGGACGCAAGTCTACTGCTAAAACTGAGTAAATGCACAAACACAAAACTAATGTTCAGTTCTCCAGGGAGTGCATTCCTTAAGATCTTGTGAGGTTATCTGGGGGCGTTCCCACATGTGCCCCCCCTAAGCTTTGACCCTGACAGGTCAAGCGAACACCACAGGGGACGGACCCAGCATCAGTCGTGGCAAGTTTTTTCTTCACGACATCTTTAGGCTCCATAACGTCTTTGCCGACAGCATCATCTAATTGGTCAGTGAAATCTTCTAGGCTCCATCCCTGTCTAGATAGCCCATCCGCATTCTGATTTTCAGCACCCGGTTTGTAGATGATTGTTAGGCTCCATTCTTGAAGCTTTAGAGCGATCCGTCTTAGGCGCCTGTTTAACAAGTGGCTGGAAGACAGAGACATGCATGCACGATGATCTGTGAAAACAACACAGTGTGTGCCATAAAGAAAAAAACAAAAATGTTCAAGGGCACATAATATCGCAGTTGCTTCCAGCTCAAAAGCAGAATAGTTCTTCTCAGGTCCCCGGAGTTGTCTGCTCCAAAAGGCTACCGGAGACTCAGCATCATTTCTTTTTACATTGAGAACAGCACCAAGACCATCACCAGATGCGTCTGTGTGCAATGTAAACTCATCTTGTAAAGTGGGAATACATAAAATAACATGTTTACATAGGGACTCACGTAATGATTTGAAAGCTTCCTCCATCCGCTGACCCCAGACTAGCACTCGTGGAGCCGCCGGAGAAGTATGAGGAGTGAGTACAGATGATATTTTGGCGAAACCCTGAATAAATTCTCTGTAATATCCTACTGAGCCAAGGAATGCCTTCAGCTGTTTCCTAGTAGCAGGTCTCTTAAAGTCAGCCATTGCAGACACTCTATTCTCTGGTACTGCTAGTTTCCCAGAACCAATCATGTGCCCCAAGTATGTCACATACTTCCGACCAAAGGAACACTTACTAAACTTTGCAGTAAACCCAGCATCTTGCAAAGCAGTTAAAACTAATTCCAGAGCCTTAATGTGAGATTCCCAGTCATCAGAAAAAATCAGGATATCATCAATATAGTTAACAGAAATTTTCTCGTGCTTCCTCAATACCTTTTCCACTGCTTGCTGAAAAACCGCCGGGGCGTTTTTTAATCCAAACGGCATACGGGTGTACTTAAACTTTCCCATAGGGCATACAAAAGTGGTCATCTCACTTGATAATTTCTCCATACGAATTTGATGGTAACCAGAGCTTAGATCCACTTTAGAGAGTACACTGCTATTCCCCACTTTGTCTAAAATTTCGGGCAGGTTGGGGATGTAGTAGCGTTGTAAGGGGGTAATACTATTTAATTCTCTGTAATCTACGCATAATCGTACACTCCCATCAGGCTTTTTAACTGGAACAATAGGACTAGCCCACTCACTCTCAGATTCTTCTATAATGCCTGCCTTCTTTAACTTTTCAATTTGTTCCTCAACACCCTTCCTTAAGTGCATAGGAATACTATATGGCCTTTTACAAACCACACCTGACCCTTCTACAGGTTTAATGGTCATCTCTACTACATCACTATCCCCAGGTTCATCCTTGAAAACATCTATGAATTTGTCAAGCAAAACTTTTACATCACCTTCATTGTAATCATCACACTTCTCTTCAGATAAAATCGCCCTCTCCATTTCCTTCTCAATTTCAATCTCTTCAGCTACAACACAGCATGCCAAAATATCCCTGGACTCTACTCTACATGGTCTACATGAATTGATATGGACCACCCTATTCTTGTGACTACCTTTCTCTTTCACCTTATAATTCACCCTTGACATCTTTTCTACTACCTCATGTGGTCCAGACCATGAGTCCTCAAATTGACCATTTCTTCCAGGAATTCTAGTCATCACTGAGTCTCCCACTTTCAGTTCTCTCTTACTAGCATGTTTGTCATATTGACTTTTCCTTTTGGCACTCTCAACTAAACCCTTCTCATAGGCAATGTCATGCAAGACCTCCAACCTATCACACAAGGATAACACCCAGTCTTCACTCAATTGTTCACGAACACCACTGTCAATCCACCCAGCATAAACAATGTCTAGAGGACCCCTCATAGCTCGCCCAAAAATCATTTCATGAGGACTGAATCCGACATCTCGATTGGGGATCTGTCTGATAGCAAACAATGCAATCGGTAAAAACCTCACCCAGTCCCCCAAGGAATCAATTACTTTAGCCAGGATGGGTTTTAAAGTCCCGTGGAGGCGCTCAACTACCCCATTTGATTGAGGCCTATATGCTGAGGTTTGCAACTTTTCTATGCCAAACACTTCACAAACCTCCTTAACTACTCTTCCCACAAAGTTCCTACCTTGATCTGTCAGCATAGTCAAAGGTAGACCAGTTCTACTGAAAATCTGGATCAGGGCTTCTGCTGTCTCTCTTGCCGACTGAGTTTTCAATGGTACAGCCTCAGGCCACCTGGAAGACATACACACACAGGTAAGGATGTACTGGCAACCCCCTTTTCCTTTCGGGAGTGGCCCAACAATATCCACTGCAATGCATTCGAATGGCTCAGAAATAGCTGGTCTTTCTATCATTTCAGCCTTCATACTGCCTCTCTTGTTCTTCCTCAGACACTTCAAACACTTCAAATAATAGTCCTCACAATCTTTTGCAATCCCAGGCCATGTGAATAACCTTGAAATAGCTTCCTTAGTTCTTCGTGCAGAGAAATGTCCAGACTTATTGTGAGCAATCTCTAGGATCGTCTTCCGTCTACAGGAGGGCAAAACAATTCTTGTTACAACATCATAATAGTCACTATAAATTTTATGTAACAGAAGGCCGTCTTTCCATAAGTAACCCCTCTCTTTCTTGTCTGCCAGAGATCTGCAGTACTTGAGGGTTGGGTCTTCCACTGTTTGCTTCCTTAGCAACTCCAAGTCTTCCTTGTCTGCTGGCTTGGGAACACACAGCTGCTGCAAACAATCCTCTTCTTTCAATTTCTCAACCTCTTCTGTGGAACCTTCTTCAGTCACTTCAATTCCCAAGTCATCTATCTCAGCTGCTAAGTTCTTCACATCCTCTAATTCTTTACTCACTTCCTCAATCTGTACATTCACTTCCTCTTCAACTACTACAATCTGGTCTTCCACTTCCCTTTCTTCTTTCACATTTTTAACCTTGTCTTCCTTCACTGCGACTGCTACTGCTCCTTCTTCATCCCTGGAAATAGCTTGCCTATCTATCTCTTCTCTCTCCTTGACTTGACGTCTCGTTTCCACTGTAGCCACCTGAACCTTCTGATTGCTGTTAGTCTTCTTTATCAATTTAGTAGCTTCTTCTTCATCCAGTTCAATTGAGAATAAAATGGTATCACAGAGTATAGAAGGTGGTGCAACAGCTACAATCTCCTCAAACTCTTCTCCTCGTACGTTAAACTTCACTTTGGCTGTTTTGACATCAATCATAATGCCTGTAGTACCCTGGATTGTGATGACATCTGACAAGTACTGCTTCTCATCCACCAACTTTTCCGGAACTAAAGTTATTTCAGCACCAGAGTCAGGTACATACTTGCTACTCCTTCCATTAACTTCGCAAGGAAACTTCTTGTTGTTCTTGCCAATGGATAACCAATTAGCTTTCTTTGTAACTCTTCTTGTCTTCTCCTCTCCTCCTTTTCTCTCCTCTTTTTTTTCATATTCTTTAGGTTTGTACTTGTTGGGACATTCTGGAGCTATATGACCTTTCTCCTTGCAGGCATAGCAAACTATTTCTTTCCGGTCATAGCTTTTCTGCTGTCTACAATCCCACGCTCTATGTCCCTCACGACCACACTTGCCGCAATGAAATCCAGGTTTATATTTACTGTGTCTGAACTTGTCTTCATCTTTTCGTGATGCCTGCATAGCCTTCAATGTCATGGCAGTTTCCATGAGCTCAGTTTCAGTACTTGGAGCTCTCATGTCATACAAAGGAAACTCCACATTTGTCAGCGCTGTCCTATATATGGCAACTGCAAACATGTTAATAATCTCTGCCTTGGTCTCTGCTTTCATCAGTAGCTTTCGCAGTAAGTCCATCAGAATAGTGACCATCTTCACTCTATCTGATAAGTGATGATCTGTTCTCCATGTTGAAAAAAGTTTCAATTCTAGCTCTCGTCTGCTGATACCTCCTTTATCAAGCAGTCTATCTTTGACATCCCCATATGTGGACTCTGCACTGTGGACTAGATCAATACATAAATCCAATGTCTGTGGAGGCAACTTGCTAACGAATGTCTTCAGATATTCGTTCTGTTCTGCCTCTGCCTTCTCCATCTCCAGCTCAAATAGCTGAATATAGTGCACAATGTCTCCACCGTCTTTAAAGCTAGAAATTTTATTCAAAGCTCTCTCCTTCTTTCTCCTTCTCTCTGCATCAGCTTCTCTTGCCACTCTCTTCAGCTCCAATGCCTCCATTCTGTCTCTCATTTCATCTCTTTCTTTCTCCATTCTCCATTCAACTTCTCTCTTTTCCTTCTTTTCTTCTTCTAATTGCTGCAACATTCTCAATTCTGATTCTTTCCGCTCCTTCTTGTCTTCTTCCAACTGCTTCTGTTGATGTGCAAGCATTGTTTTCATTAACCCCAATAATTCAGCCGTTGCATCCATCTTTGACTTTTCTTCCTGGTCTTCTCCACTTGACTCAATATCTTCAGCCTTTGCCTCTTTTTTTAAGGAGACAACTTCGACTGAACCACTTGCTGATAAACAATCTTCCAATTCCAATGCTTCTGAAATGACGAGTTGAGTGGACTCCAATGTTGCCGAATTATTATCACAAAAAACATTCACACTTGACATTTGACTGGAGTCATAAATGCTTGAATCCTTCTCTTCTGTTTCAGTGAAGCTTTTAATAGCTACCTTCCTCTTGGTTGGGGCTCTTTTCCTGGGCGGCATCCACTAGTACCAGCTGGGATCCGCAGACTTTGGAAACTGTACAAAAATATATAAACAAGGTGAATAAGACAGAAAGAGAAAAAAATAAATAAATAACAAAAATATATAAATTAATAAACTTCAGTGAATACACCCAACAACACAAGATAATGTCTAGTTCACTTCCTTTGAGATTCAAGTCTTCTGCTTTCTTTTGCACACAGCTGATAGTCCACTCCACCGCACACAGCTTGGGAGTATCTTCAGTCACCACTTCTGTTCCACTAGAATGACTGACCTCTCACACAGCTGATAGTCCACTCCACTGCACACAGCTTGGGAGCTTCTTCAGTCACCACTTCTGTTCCACTAGAATGACTGACCTCACAATGTTAGCTGAAACTTCTATATTCTTCTCCACTTCGATGGAGCTGGATTCGAGTCGAACCACCGCTGTCACCAGGCTGTGGGGGCTCTTGGCACACCAGTGTAAGATTACTGCTGAAACACTCAACCCAACTCGTAGTATGCTGCCACCAGTTCTCAATCCTCTGTGAGCAGCCGCTTCTTGCGCCCCAGTGTTAGTCCAGTCAATTTGTTTAATAATAATAATTAACTAAGAGACACTTAAAGACACGCAATGACGACAGCTAGAGTTGTGAGACAAGAATGATTCTTGGGATTTGCCTTTATATAGTTTGTGATTGGCTCCTCCCGACTACAGTTAGACAGCTGACAACTAAAAAGACATGCAAACACAAATGAGGATGCAAGTCTACTGCTAAAACTGAGTAAATGCACAAACACAAAACTAATGTTCAGTTCTCCAGGGAGTGCATTCCTTAAGATCTTGTGAGGTTATCTGGGGGCGTTCCCACAACTTACCTAGCCCATTTGTTACAGTTGTCATGGACTACAAACGTGCCATAGCTTCCGTTAAGGGCAACGTAACCAAAGTCGCACTTCTCGTCAAACAGCAAGAATCCTTAGATCCTAAAACTGTACTGTCTCCATCTTTGGATCGTCTTCTGGTTCGTCTCACGAATGCAGAAAACCCCATGTCTGGATGTGAACCGTTTTAAGGTGGCCAGGAAATTACCCACTATTTTTACTGCATTAGCTCATTACCACAATAGCAATGATAGGAAAGAGAGTGAATACTTATATCTAATAATGTTTACATACTAACCAATAAAGGGTCTTCATATCCTCTGGGACACAATTGCATTTTTGTATCTAACAGAGTGTGTTGGAATAACCACACTTTCAGAACAAACTCGCACATAACGAACACACACACAAACTTACACATTCACTCAGTTGCATACATTTCCATTCACTTCAATAACTGTAATTTGACACTAATGCATTTATGTTATGCATTGTTATTTCCCTTCACTCCCTTGTCCCTCTATACACCACCTACTGTTCTGGACCATTCATGCCACATTTAGACAGTTTATTATATACCTGGCAATCTGCACTTCTGTTACTCAGTTCTGGTGATAGCATTAAAACATACACGAAGTGCTGTGTCCAACAACCCCTGTAAGGCCCAATAATCTGAGGCTAGGACCTACATCAGCCTGCCAGAACTCTGGTGGCAGCTTCATTCTACCCATCTCTGGTCAACCTCCCAGTTAACCTACCACACATAGCTCCCATGTTATACTTAAGTATATGCCATGCTGTACTAGTATGAGCATTTAAACTAAGTGAATGTCCTCTACATGGCTTGAGTATACACACACTACAAAAAACGACTTACAACAAAGAGTTTTATATATAAATTGATTTTGATAGCATGACAATACAAGGCTAATTTGTAAAACAAGGAGTAACCATTACTTATCATTAGACATTGCACTAACTCATTTAAAGATGTAGCAATGCATTGAAAATCATTATTTACTTTACATTTTTAGTCAGAAAATTTTATACATTTTCTGCCTTTGCCAATTATAATGACTTCAGAGGAATTAAAAGAAAACATACTTATACTCATGCAGCTGGCTCCAGCATCTTCATGATGAGTACAGTTGTGAACTCCAATTGCGTTAGCAGTGCAGCTGATGAGGCTTCTCTCATTCCCAATACACCGGACACCATCCAGCAAAATAGGGCCAGTGCCATCAGTGAATCCTGAGAATATGGCAACAGCTCCTACAAGAACATATTATTTTTTTTATGAATACCATAATGATAACAATGTGCCAACTAGATTTCAATTTATGGTTTATATTATTATATAAGACTAGTCATTACATCAAGATACAAGCCTAATAGTTTCTAAGTAAATATCACAGACAGAGTAGTTCAAATACATTCGGAGTGAGATAATACTTGCATTATTTCTTTTAGTACTTGATCACACATGCGCCTCAAAATATTAATGAGAATCGCAAATTGTGATCTAAAAAATTATTAATTATGTATATGTACTAGTAGTAATTTTGATAAGTTTTGTTGCTTGAGATATGTTTAAGTGTACAGCATTTAGTTCCACAGAATTATCTGTTACCTTTTAATGTGCTAGATAATGCCATTTATGGTAAATGAATTTAGCTCACTCAGGTAAATCCTATGTTTCCTTTCTTCTCAATAAAAAATAATTCATTATTATTAGGAATTCAATGTGTAAAAAAATTACCATCATGTCTAGACTGTATTCAACACTTTCATGGCTTATTCATAGTGTATATTTTCCCAATATAAACCCAATACAATTTTAATTATACTGTTAGCAGTTGTTGGGGTAACATATCCGCTAACGAACAGATATGTACTTATGGGTACAGAGTGCACATATTTCAACAAGATTACCAACTAAATAGTTCTGCAAAATCTAAACATGTGTCACAGAACATATCATACTGTATAGACATAATTAATATACGTTTATATTGATTTTTTACCTTGAGAGCTAAAACCCAATTGTATGCAGGCCACTTGAGCATCCACATTATCCCAAAAGTCATCACAAACTGTACCCCAGACGTTGTTGTGGCAAATCTCAACACGCCCACTACTTGAGTTTCCTCCAGCAAGTCTAATGTCTCCTTGGGTGCAAGTTGCTATGGCTATTACACAAGATACATAAGTAATAAATGGATAAAAAAAACATAATTATTATTAGTTAACCAATCACATATAAAATCAACAACAATAGTAATTGTTCAAGCCGAATGAGGAAAAAAGTCCTACACAAACTATTTCATTTAGTCCTACACAAACTATTTCATTTTAGTCTTTACCTTTGCACTTGCGCCTTGTACTCGGCATTAAACATCGATATTCAGCGATCGTCGATGTTCAAGTCTGTTATCCGTTATGTTTTTTAGTTACCTTTTTTGGTCATTCTTATATTTATATCTTTGTGGTCAGTTACTCGCTGTATTACATGAACTATTCTTTATTACTTTAATTAATAACCATACTTGGTGAACTATTCTCTCATTGGCATTCTACCGTCGCTACATAATTTGGTCCTTCGAGCCGGATACTCCTTGGAATCTAGCTACGAAGATCCAGTAACCTTCCTTTCTACTCAGTCCAATACTTTGGTTCTACCTCTCCAATACTTTGGAATTTCTTCTCTACTACACTTTTCTAAAGTTTCTATAGTTACCTAGCCCATTTGTTGCAATTGTCATGGACTACAAACGTGCCATAGCTTCCGCTAAGGGCAACGTAACCAAAGTCGCACTTCTCGTCAAACAGCAAGAATCCTTAGATTCTAAAACTGTACTGTCTCCATCTTTGGATAGTCTTCTGGTTCGTCTTACAAATGCAGAGGACCCCATGTCTGGATGTGAACCGTTTAAAGGTGGCCAGGAAATCTTCTCTGGACAAGAGAGCACAAACATCAAGATGAACACATTTCGTGAACAAACAAATAAATATGACAACATAGCATTTGATCAACACAGGCTTCCAGGTGTAGCCCTGTCTTAGGGTGAAGGGGCCGGCAAAATCTATTCCAATGTTCACAAAGGGTGGCGCTGGAGTAGTTCTTCTGATAGGTAGGAGGCCCATCTGTGTCGTCAAGGTCTGTCCGTAGGCTCGTTGACAGTTGCAGCAGGATCTGGAGATTGTCTTGAGGGTGTTGCGCAGTCCCGGAATACAGTAGGTGTGACCCAGGATGAAGGCGAACGCGGAGATGCCTGGATGTCCATACGTCTGATGGAGTGTCTTGAGAAGTATAATGGTCAGTCGAGATTTTGTTGAGAGCAGGATGAGGTGGAAAGGCTGTGATTCATCTGTCTTCTTTCTGACTCCACTGGTGACCAAGAGTAGGCCATCTTGGGAGATGTCAACTAGGTAGTGTCTGAGACTGTGTATCGTGGGAGTGGCTTCCCCTGCTGGATGAGCGATAAGACACCAGCAAGGGACTCCCGTTCAGACAACTTGAGAATTGTTGTCTTGGCTCGTTGTGTCTCTCACGATTGGAGAACTGGTAGGACACAACGTTTTGTCTTGTTTTTCTGGGCGTTGTGGAAAAATCGGTAGATCCAACCCATTGCCCTTGTCATGCGAAGGAATGATGAGAATCTGTTAGGTAGATTCGTCTGGAATTCCATCTCCTGCCCGTCACGTTCACATGAGACTGTCAGGCAGGAGACTGGGGTGGGCGGGGGGGGAAGGGTTGGAGGTGTCCCTTGGAGTGGCAGAAACGGCCAGGAGTCCGGAGGTAGTTTCAGTCATGGCGGCCCATGCCACCAGAGTTTGGAGGAGATGAGTTCCTGAGGAGGAAGGCCTCTGCTGGCCAAGTCAGCGGGGGTTTTTTGGGATCTGACGAATCTCCAATGCGAGGCAGGGAGGAATTCTGTGATGTTCTTCACTCGGGAGAGAACGAATTGCAGGAGCTTGGATAGGGGTTTGTTGAGCCAGTGTAAGACAATCTGGCTATCTGACCAGGCATAACAGTCTTAGATGGGCACCTGGATCAGAGAGGCAAAATAGGTGAGCAGCTTGGTGAGCAGGAGAGCAGATTGCAGCTCAGCCTTGGAAATGGTCAGTGCTTTGAGAAGCATGACTCTGGACTTTGCAGAGGAGAGTACAGTGAGTCGAGTTGTTTGCATGAATTCTTCTCAGATACACAGCGGCCCCATAGGCGAGTTGAGAGGCGTCTGAGAACCCATGGAGAGAAGTGAATATGACGGGAATGTCAAAGGAGGAGAGTCTTCTCGGCACTGGATGGGATGTAAGAGAAGGGATCTTCTGGATCCAGTCTCTGTATTGGTCGGCTAGGTGATACGGAATAGGCTTGTCCTAGGCCAAGTAAAGTTTCCACAGCTCTTGCAGTAGAATCTTGGCAGGCACGATGGAAGGTGAGAACAGGCTAATGATGTCGTAAACCCTGGCTGTCCCACAGGCTACCATGCGTTTGGTTATGTCATCTGCAGGAACTGTAGGAGGAGGAGTTGCCACGTGAAGGGTGTCAGAGGTCACATCCCAGTGGATGCCCAGTGTTTTGGGAATGGAGTGTCTCAGTTCTAGTGAGTTGGTCCTATACTTCCTCAGGGTCATCCGAGCAGAAAGTAGAGCGTCACAAGTCTGAATTCTCAGGGTGCGAGCTTCATCAACAGTGGCAGCACCGGAGATGAGGTCATCCACGTAAAAGTCCTTTGACATTCCGGAGGCGGCCACAAGGTGAGAAGGAACAACAAGGGCAGACAATGTTTTGATCACCTGGCTGGCAAGAAAGGGTGAGGTCACACCAAAAGTTACTCTCTTCATCCGGCAGTCCTGGATGTTGCCATGTTCATCTCTGAGCAGGAAACGGTGGAGATCTCTGTCATCTGGGTGTAAGAGTACCTCTCTGAACATTTTAGAGATGTCTGCTGCAACTCCAATGTTGTGTGTCCGAAATCTGATGAGGACATCAGCCAAGGCAGGGTACAGGCCGAGTTCGGGGTCCAGAATATCATTGAGGCTCACTCCAGTAGATGACTTGGCAGAGGCATCTAAGACAGGTCTCAACTTCGTGGTGGTTGAACTGTCCTTGAAAACCCCATGCACAGGTAGGTAGAAGTGTGGAATATTGGCTATCTGGGTCGGCGGGATGATCTCGGCATGGTCGAGGGTGACATACTCCACGAGAGCACCTTGGAAATCTAAGAGCTTGTCCTTCTTCTTGAGGGTATTTTCGTTAGATAGAAGTCTCTTCAGGGCTAGGGGTCAAGTCTTCCCTAGTTGGACAGCTGAGGATTTCCGTGGCAGTTTGACCATGAATCTTCATTCAGTCCGGGAGTAGGAGGAAAGGAAGTCAGCCACTACAGGGTCGGTCATGGTTTGGAGTTGGGTTAGAAGTGGGGATCTGGTCAAGTTGATGGGAGAGCTCCTTGTCAAGATTGTCCTCTTCAGCTGTCGTGTTGAGAACGTTGACAGGTGATCTTCCGTAGAGTGTTCCAGCGATAGACCAGCCAAACTGGTTTTTATGATCTTGATACCCTCAATCATGATGTAACCATCATAGACACACTGCTCCATATCCATGTTCCCTAGGATGAGCTGAACTGATCCTCCCATGTCTGAACTGATCCTCCCATGTCCGCATCTGAGAGGTGAAGGTCTCTGACTGAGTGTAAGTCAGCGATAGACTTCTTGTCGACTGGAACAGGAGTGGGTTGAGTTTGGGTAGTACAGAAAAAGGTGATGGGCGTCGATGCGAAGGAGCTATCATTGGAATGGAGTGAGGTCTTAACACAGTAAGTGCTCCTGCCAGAGCCAAAGCTGCCTGTAAAAGAGAGAGAATGTGGGATCCTCTTGAGTCCTAGAGAGGTAGCCAGGGAACTGCTCGTGAGAGAAACATCTGCTGGAATCCAGGATAGCTCTGACCTTCATGGTTTTCCCTCGGTTGGAGATGGACACGATAATGGTGTTCGAGAACGTAGGAGAGATGTTAACATCATCCTAGGGAACCTTGGTCTCCTCTTTGTCGACAGCAAGGGAGAAGGAGGCGACAGTGGGTTCAAGAGAGTCTTTATGGAGTAGGGTGTGATGGCGCTGACCACAGGACCTACAAGTAAAATGAGAAGGACAATTCTTAAAACCATGTGTATCACAAAAGCAGATCATACAGAGCCTCTTGTCCCTGACAATCTCATTTCTCCGATCGGTATTGTAGGAGGCAAAGACTGAACACTTGTTGAGTCCGTACTTGTCCTCGCAGGCTAGACTTTTGGGGTTGAATTTGACCTAGTTCTTGGACTGGAGGTGAATGAGGCAGAGGAAGACGATGGGTTCGAATTCGACTGATTAGACGGGGCCAGCTGATCGAGACGATTGTCCAGGTAGGTCCTGAAGTCACCGAAGGTTGGCTTGACTTCCTTTTTTTGTCACGGCATTGTCCCAGATTTTCTTAGCTGCAGGAGTCAGAGACATAGTGGTTCGGTATAGAAGATAGGACAAGAGGGAATCTTCCATGTATGGCTCCAAGGCATCGTATCCTTGAAATATTTGAGTGTGGATGCGTTGGACACCTTCGTAATGGAAGCTGAAGGACAGTGGCTGGTCCATCTTCTTGATCAGAAGGGAAACAACGACTTGTGGCCTTCCATATCTTCTCTTTAGTCGCTCTAGAAGCTGGCTGAGGTCTTCCTTCTCAGGCGCGTTGTCCACGATGTCCTTGACATCTTTAGGAAGAATGGAATTGGAGAGGAGGCATTTCTTATCGAGTTCAGAGAACCCAACAGCTCTGGTGGTGAAAGCAACAGTAAATATAGTATGAAACTTTCTCCACTGGAGAGGATCCCCATCAAACTTGGGCAGTTCTACATTGATTGGTACAGCTCTGGCCACATTCGGTGTTGTAGTGGAGGTGGAGGCTGAATCCATTGGAGTGAAGGTAGTGAGACGTCTGTCGATTTGCGTCCTGTAGTATTGGGCTCTTTTCCATAAGGTCGTGAAGACGTCAGCCAGTTCCTGGTTGTTTTTTAAGTTAATGGCTTGAGTCTGGGTGGCATTGATTCATTTGGCGAAGTCCTTGACGTCTGCCTGGTAGAAAGCAGGAGTGCAGTCGAACGGTTTGTCCAAGAAGTCTGCTTCTCTGATGAGTCCTTGAACTTCTTCCCAACAACAGAGAAGTCTGAGGATATCTCGACATTCCTTGAGGATGCTGTCGTTGATTTCATCTCGGCTGGTGTGTTCCTCGTATTCATGGCCTTCAAGGGAGAGATCACCGTCAATGAGCTCCTCGATCTGATCTTGGAGATCTTGGTGTTTCTCGATATCAGCCTTGATGAGAATCTTAAGATGTTCGACATCGGACTTGCGGCTCTCGGCTAGAGGAACTGTTCTGAGGTTATCGACTTTCTTGTGGAGGCGGGTCAGGCTACTGCGGCGAGTAGCGTGTTTGCGTTGAAGAGACTCTAGAGCCTTGGTGACCGAGACAGGGTCTGCTTCTTTGCCTTCAGGATCCATACTTGTAAGGGAAAAAATAGAAAGGTGTTGAAAAATCAAGTTGAGGTGAGCAAACCTGGGACGACCTTTCCGGAGATTGGCAAAGGTGAGTTAAGCTTTACAAAGACTTGGTAGGAGCAATCAAAGGACGGTGGAGAGGTAGGAGCCACAAAGGTCAGTGGACAGATTGATAGGTTTGAGGTTGACTTTGGCGGGGCTTCAATCGAGTGGCAAATGGCAAGGAGAGGAGTTGCACCAGAGCGACTAAAGAGAGAAGAGCCTCAGTCAGGTGGTGGAGCAGTTGGAGGTATCTAATAGGTTGCCAGAAAAAGCTAAGTATGCTTATCCGGCTCGAAGAACCATGAAAAGGACTCTAACAAATGGTTGGTATAGCCCTGCTGATGGTCACTTCTTTACCCAGCTTAGCTAAGTCGAAGGACCAGACTGCCTATTTACTATTGTGCCATGAAATATGTTTTGCGCAGCCGATGGCCACCGAGCTATCAGCCTTGCAAAGACACTCGCAAAAATGTGCACTCCTTTGAAAGTGTAATGGTCAAGGTTAGCACTGATAGGCAACAAAAAATACTACAATTGAACCAGCTTAAATAAAAGGGACCACTGACAGGAAGTCAGTGGTCTTGGAAATGAATATCATTAATGGTGGGTAAAGGGTTGTTAAGTTAAGTTAATGAACAATACATGGTGAATGACTAAGCTAGCAGTTTATTGTTCTTTGGCTAGGGCCAGCCTGTGCCAGTTGTCCAGGAGAGTCCTGGACAATATATATATATATATATATATTATATATATATATATATATATATATATGTGTGTGTGTGTGTGTATGTGTGTGTGTGTGCTTATTTATATGATATGTGTGACCTTTTTATTGCCTGCTCCTCTCATTACATAAGTTGGTAAAGCATCTTGATAAACCAACAAAGTAATGAACCGGTCTATTCAGTAATTAGTTGTGGGCCTTAAAACCAGCAATAATTACAGCTCATAGTTATTTATCACTTTAAAGCAGGCTAGCTCGCTCGCCATTTGTGCTTAAGCACACCACTAGTTCTATTTGTTGTTAGTAATTGTGTTGTGTCTATATATCCAACTTACCCAGATAAATAAGGTAAACATATTATAGGTTCGAATCCTATCATTGCTTCTCTTTTTCATGGTGCATGCTAAATATTAGCAAGTAGCACCAAGAGACATTCCAGCTAAAATTACTGCATATAGTATTATTGTACTTATTTGAACAAAGTTTTTGACTTTTCAGTCATTCTCTGCTGACAAATTATAGTAGTAGCAAATTTTCTCTGTTCTAAAATCTAGTATAATATATTATGTTTAATAAGATTAATCTGTGGTTTTGTATGCTTAATTATTAAAACTCAACTTGTGAATTTGTATGTTTAATAACTTGTGAAGTAGTTGTATTGCTTTTCCTTGTTTGCCTTCTACCGCATCATATAATTGGTACATGATTTTAGAGCCTAACATGTATAGTTTAATACACCTATACAATATCACGCTTGTTTTAACGGAAATGGGGCTTCCCGGCTATGCACCTTAGCTCAGCTATAGCTGACACTAATAAGATTCCTAATTAGCACTCATTATGTCTAGCAATGTGGCTGTGAAATTACTCACTATTTTTACTGCATTAGCTCATTACCACAATAGCAATGATAGGAAAGACTGTGAATAATTATATCTAATAATATTTACATACACTAACCAATAATGGGTCTTCATATCCTCTGGGACACAATTGCATTTTTGTATCTAACATAGTGTGTTGGAATAACCACACTTTCAGAACAAACTCGCACATAGCGAACTCACACACAAACTTACACATTCACTCAGTTGCATACATTTCCATTCACTTCAATAATTGTAATTTGACACTAATGCATTTATGTTATGCATTGTTATTTCCCTTCACTCCCTTGTCCCTCTATACACCACCTAATGTTCTGGACCATTCATGCCACATTTAGACAGTTTAATATATACCTGGCCATCTGCACTTCTGTTACTCAGTTCTGGTGATAGCATTGAAACATACGGTAAGTGCTGTGTCCAACAACCCCTGTAAGGCCCAATAATCTGAGGCTAGGACCTACATCAGCCTGCCAGAACTCTGGTGGCAGCTTCATTCTACCCATCTCTGGTCAACCACTCAGTAAACCTACCACACATAGCTCACATGTTATACTTAAGTATATGCCATGCTCTACTAGTATGAGCATTTAAACTAAGTGAATGTCCTCTACATGGCTTGAGTATACACATAATACAAAATATGACTTACAACAAAGAGTTTTATATATAAATTGATTTTGATAGCACGACAATACAAAGCTAATTTGTAAAACAAGGAGTAACCATTACTTATCATTAGACATTGCACTAACTCATTTAAAGATGTAGCAATGCATTGAAAATCATTATTTACTTTACATTTTTAGTCAGAAAATTTTATACACTTTCTGCCTTTGCCAATTATAACTAGAGCACTAAAGTGCAAACCCTCAGCGCTAGTTAGCTAGTATGATTAAGAAAATAATAACAAAGGAAATGTGTAGAAACAAAAAAAGAAAGTGAAGTGGCATGAAAAGAGGCAGGATAGAGAAAAAGACAATGAAGAGGGACAAAAGAAAGAGGAATGAATGAAAAAAGGTAGGAGAAGAAAGAAAGAAAAATAGTACACGAAAAAGAAAGGAAAAGGTAGGAAAGGAATAAAAACAGTAGGAAGAAAGAGGAAAATAAAGAAAAATAAGGCAAGAAGACAAAAGGGAAAAGAAAAAAAAACAGGTTGAAAAAAAAAAAGATGAAAAAAAAAAATAGCGCCGATGAGGATTTGAACCAGAGACTTCTAGGTTAGCTACTTGCTCACTCAACAACTACACAACGCAACACCGCACACTGAATGTATGTAATTGTTAGCTATTTAAAAGTGATTTGCAACCTGCAAGCTGGCTCACGTGACAAGCAAGTTATTTTAAGGGGCGGTTCCCGCTGTAAGCCTACGATCGCACGGCTCTGGAAAGACTCGCTTTTTGCTTGAAAATGAAGTCCAAAATCAAAATTCTGGCACATTAAAGGAACTTACTTCGTGAAATACTGCTGTTTGATGCCGCTTTCAGAGCCTGGCTGGTTCCTACCTTCCAGAAGTGCTTGTTGACAGACAGAGTGACAGAATGAATGACACAAGGACTACTGTAACCCTCTTGCGCATGCGCGCTGAGGGTTAATGACTTCAGAGGAATTAAAAGAAAACATACTTATACTCATGCAGCTGGCTCCAGCATCTTCATGATGAGCACAGTTGTGAACTCCAATTGCGTTAGCAGTGCAGCTGATGAGGCTTCTCTCATTCCCAAAACACCGGACACCATCCAGCAAAATAGGGCCAGTGCCATCAGTGAATCCTGAGAATATGGCAACAGCTCCTACAAGAACATATTATTTTTTTTATGAATACCATAATGATAACAATGTGCCAACTAGATTTCAATTTATGGTTTATATTATTATATAAGACTAGTCATTACATCAAGATACAAGCCTAATAGTTTCTAAGTAAATATCACAGACAGAGTAGTTCAAATACATTCGGAGTGAGATAATACTTGCATTATTTCTTTTAGTACTTGATCACACATGCGCCTCAAAATATTAATGAGAATCGCAAATTGTGATCTAAACAATTATTGATTATGTATATGTACTAGTAGTAATTTTGATAAGTTTTGTTGCTTGAGATATGTTTAAGTGTTGTACAGCATTTAGTTCCACAGAATTATCTGTTACCTTTTAATGTGCTAGATAATGCCATTTATGGTAAATGAATTTAGCTCACTCAGGTAAATCCTATGTTTCCTTTCTTCTCAATAAAAAATAATTCATTATTATTAGGAATTCAATGTGTAAAAAAATTACCATCATGTCTAGACTGTATTCAACACTTTCATGGCTTATTCATAGTGTATATTTTCCCAATATAAACCCAATACAATTTTAATTATACTGTTAGCAGTTGTTGGGGTAACATATCCGCTAACGAACAGATATGTACTTATGGGTACAGAGAGCACATATTTCAACAAGATTACCAACTAAATAGTTCTGCAAAATCTAAACATGTGTCACAGAACATATCATACTGTATAGACATAATTAATATACGTTTATATTGATTTTTTACCTTGAGAGCTAAAACCCAATTGTCTGCAGGCCACTTGAGCATCCACATTATCCCAAAAGTCATCACAAACTGTACCCCAGACGTTGTTGTGGCAAATCTCAACACGCCCACTACTTGAGTTTCCTCCAGCAAGTCTAATGTCTCCTTGGGTGCAAGTTGCTATGGCTATTACACAAGATACATTAATAATAAATGGATAAAAAAAACATTATTATTATTAGTTAACCAATCACATATAAAATCAACAACAATAGTAATTGTTCAAGCCGAATGAGGAAAAAAGTCCTACACAAACTATTTCATTTAGTCCTACACAAACTATTTCATTTTAGTCTTTACCTTTGCACTTGCGCCTTGTACTCGGCATTAAACATCGATATTCAGCGATCGTCGATGTTCAAGTCTGTTATCCGTTATGTTTTTTAGTTACCTTTTTTGGTCATTCTTATATTTATATCTTTGTGGTCAGTTACTCGCTGTATTACATGAACTATTCTTTATTACTTTAATTAATAACCATACTTGGTGAACTATTCTCTCATTGGCATTCTACCGTCGCTACATCATTTGGTCCTTCGAGCCGGATACTCCGTGGAATCTAGCTACGGAGATCCAGTAACCTTCCTTTCTACTCAGTCCAATACTTTGGTTCTACCTCTCCAATACTTTGGAATTTCTTCTCTACTACACTTTTCTAAAGTCTCTATAGTTACCTATCCCATTTGTTACAGTTGTCATGGACTACAAACGTGCCATAGCTTCCGCTAAGGGCAACGTAACCAAAGTCGCACTTCTCGTCAAACAGCAAGAATCCTTAGATCCTAAAACTGTACTGTTTCCATCTTTGGATCGTCTTCTGGTTCGTCTCACGAATGCAGAGGACCCCATGTCTGGATGTGAGCCGTTTTAAGGTGGCCAGGAAATCTTCTCTGGACAAGAGAGCACAAACATCAAGATGAACACATTTCGTGAACATACAAACAAATATGACAACATAGCATTTAATCAACACAGGCTTCCTTGTGTAGCCCTGTCTTAGGGTGAAGGGGCCGGCAAAATCTATTCCAACGTTCACAAAGGTTGACGCTGGAGTAGTTCTTCTGCTAGGTAGGAGGCCCATCTGTGTCATCAAGGTCTGTCCATAGGCTCGTTGACAGTTGCAGCAGGATCTGGAGATCTTCTCGAGGGTGTTGCGCAGTCCCGGAATACAGTAGGTGTGACCCAGGATGGAGGCGAACGCGGAGATGCCTGGATGTCCATACGTCTGATGGAGTGTCTTGAGAAGGATAATGGTCAGTCAAGATTTCGTTGAGAGCAGGTTGAGGTGGAAAGGCTGTGATTCATCTGTCTTCTTTCTGACTACACTGGTGACCAGGAGTAGGCCATCTTGGGAGATGTCCACTAGGTAGTGTCTGAGACTGTGTCCTCGTGGGAGTGGCTTCCCCTGCTGGATGAGCGAGAAGACACCAGCAAGGGACTCCCGCTGAGACAACTTGAGAATTGTTGTCTTGGCTCGTCGTGTCTCTGACGATTGGAGAACTGGTAGGACACAACGTTTTGTCTTGTTTTTCTGGGCGTAGATCCAACCCATTGCATTTGTCATGCGAAAAAATGAGAAGAATCTGTTGGCTAGATTCATCTGGAATTCCATCTCCTGCCTGTCACATTCACATGAGACAGTCAGGCAGGAGACAGGCGGGGCAGGGTTGGAGGTGTCCCTTGGAGTGACAGAAACGGCCAGGAGTCTGGAGGGAGTTTCAGTCATGGCGGCCCATGCCACCAGAGTTTGGAGGAGAGGAGTTCCTGAGGAGGAAGGCCTCTGCTGGCCAAGTCAGCGGGGTTTTCTTGGGATCTGACGAATCTCAGCACCGGAGATGAGGTCATCCACGTAAAAGTCCTTTGACATTACGGAGGTGGCCACAGGGTCAGAAGGAACAACAAGGTCAGACAATGTTTTGATCACCTGGCTGGCAAGAAAGGGTGAGGAGGTCACTCCAAAAGTTACTCTCTTCATCCGGCAGTCCTGGATGTTGCCATGTTCATCTCTGATCAGGAAACGATGGAGATCCCTGAGGGTCTTTTCGTTAAATAGGAGTCTCTTCAGGGCTAGGTGTCAAGTCTTCCCTAGTTGTGACGATATCCGTGGCAGTTTGACCATGAATCTTCATTCAGTCCGGGAGTAGGAGGAAAAGAAGTCAGCCACTACAGGGTCATGGTTGGGAGTTGGGTTAGAATTGGGGATTTGGTCAAGTTGCCACAGACGGGAGAGCTCCTTGTCCACATTGTCTTCTTCAGCTGTCGTGTTGAGAACGTTGACAGGTGATCTTCCGTAGAGTGTTGCAGCGATAGACCAGCCAAACTGGTTATTATGATCTTGATACACTCAATCATGATGCAACTATCATAGACATACTGCTCCATATCCATGTTCCCTAGGATGAGCTGAACTGATCCTCCCATGTCTGAACTGATCCTCCCTTGTCCGGGTCTGAGAGGTGAAGGTCTTTGACTGAGGGTAAGTCAGCGATAGACTTCTTGTCGACTGGAACAGGAGTAGGTTGAGTTTGGGAAGTACAGAAAAGGATATGGGTCGATGCGAAGGAGCTATCATCGGAATGGAGTGAGGTCTTAACACAGTAAGTGCTCCTGCCAGAGCCAAAGCTGCCTGTAGAAGAGAGAGAATGTGGGATCCTCTTGAGTCCTAGAGAGGTAGCCAGGGAACTGCTCGTGAGAGAAACATCTGCTCCAGAATCCAGGATTGCTCTGACCTTCATGGTTTTCCCTCGGTTGGAAATGGACACGATAATGGTGTTCGAGAAGGTAGGAGAGATGTTGGCATCATCCTTGGGAACCTCTGTATCCTATTTGTCGACAGCAAGGGAGAAGGAGGCGACAGTGGGTTCAAGAGAGTCTTTATGGAGTAGGGTGTGATGGCGCTGACCACAGGACCTACAAGTAAAACAGGAAGGACAATTCTTAAAACCATGTGTATCAGAAAAGCAGTTCACAGAGCCTCTTGTCCCTGACAAACTCATTTCTCCGATCGATATTGTAGGGGGCAAAGACTGAACACTTGTTGAGTCCGTGCTTGTCCTTGCAGGCTAGACTTTTGGGGTTGAATTTGACCTTGTTCTTGGCTGGGGAAGGACAGGAGGTGAATGAGGCAGAGGAAGACGATGGGTTCGAATTGGACTGATTAGACGGGGCCAGCTGATCGAGACGATTCTCCAGGTAGGTCCTGAAGTCGCCAAAGGTTGGCTTGACTTCCTTTTTTTGTCACGGCATTGTCCCAGATTTTCTTAGCTGCAGGAGTCAGAGACATAGTGGGCTTTCTAGGTAGAGATCACCGTCAATGAGCTCCTCGATCTGATCTTGGAGATCTTGGTGTTTCTCGATATCAGCCTTGATGAGAATCTTAAGATGTTCGACATCGGACTTGCGGCTCTCGGCTAGAGGAACTGTTCTGAGGTTATCGACTTTCTTGTGGAGGCGAGTCAGGCTACCGTGGCGAGTAGCGTGTTTGCGTTGAGACTCTAGAGCCTTGGTGACTCAGACAGGGTCTGCTTCTTTGACTTCAGGTGTGGGGGAAAAATTGAAAGGCGTTGAAAAATCTAGTTGAGGTTGGCAAATCTGGGACGACCTTTCCGGAGATAGGCGTAGGTGAGTTAAGCTTTACAAACACTTGGTAGGAGCAATCAAAGGATGGTGGAGAGGTAGGAGTCTCGAAGGTCAGTTGACAGATTGATAGGTGGAGGTTGACTTTGGCGGGGCTTCAATCGAGTGGCAAATGGTAGAGCGACTATGGGAAGAAGAGCCTCAGTCAGGTGGTGGAGCAGTTGGAGGTAGCTAATAGGTTGCCAGAAAAAGCGAAGTATGCTCGAAGAACCATGACAAGGACTCTAACAAATGGTAGGTATAGCCCTGCTGTGGGTCACTTCTTTACCCAGCTTAGCTAAGTCGAAGGACCAGACTGCCTATTTAGTATTGTGCCATGAAATATGTTTTGCGCAGCCGATGTCTTTCAGCCCTGCAAAGACACTCGCAAAAATGCGCACTCCTTTGACAGTGTAATGGTCAAGGTTAGCACTGATAGGCAACAAAAAATACAACAATTGAACCAGCTTAAATAATAGGGATCACTGACGGGAAGTCAGTGGTCTTGGAAATGAATATCATTAATGGTGGGTAAAGGGTTATTAAGTTAAGTTAATGAACAATACATGGTGAATGACTAAGCTAGCAGTTTATTGTTCTTTGGCCAGGGCCAGCCTGTGCCAGTTGTCCAGGAGAGTCCTGGACTATATATATATATATATGTGTGTGTGTGTGTGCTTATTTATATGATGTGTGACCTTTTTATCGCCTGCTCCTATCATTACATAAGTTGGTAAAGCATCTTGATGAACCAACAAAGTAAGGAACCGGTCTATGATTCAGTAATTAGTTGTGAGCCTTGAATACCAGCAATAATTACAGCTCATAGTTATTTATCACTTTAAAGCAGGCTAGCTTGCTTGCCATTTGTGCTTAAGCACACCACTAGTTCTATTTGTTGTTAGTAATTATTGTATTGGGTCTTTATATCCAACTTACCCAGATAAATAAGGTAAACATATTATAGGTTCGAATCCTATCATTGCTTCTTTTTTTCATGGTGCATGCTAAATATTAGCAAGTAGCACCAAGAGACATTCCAGCTAAAATTACTGCATATAGTATTATTGTACTTATTTGAACAAAGTTTTTGACTTTTCAGCCATTCTCGGCTGAAAAAATTATAATAATAGCAAATTTTCTCTGTTCTAAAATCTGTTATAATATAATATGTTTAATAAGATTAATCTGTGGTTTTGTATGCTTAATTAAAACTCAACTTGTGAATTTGTATGTTTAATAACTTGTGAAGTAGTTGTGTTGCTTTTCCTTGTTCGTCTTCTACCGCATTATATAATTGGTACATGATTCTAGAGCCTAACATGTATAGCTTAATACACATTAATACAATATCACGCTTGTTTTAACGGAAATGGGGCTTCCTAGCTATGCACCTTAACTCAGCTATAGCTGACACTAATAAGATTCCTAATTAGCACTAATTATGTCTAGCAATGTGACTAGTGTGAAATTACCCACTATTTTTTACTGCATTCGCTCATTACCGTAATAGAAATGATAGGAAAGAGAGTGAATATATCTAATAATGTTTACATACTAACCAATAATGGGTCTTCATATCCTCTGGGACACAATTGCATTTTGTATCTAACATAGTGTGTTGGAATAACCATACCTTCAGAACCAACTCGCACATAACGAACTCATACACAAACTTACACATTTACTCAGTTGCATACATTTCCATTCACTTCAATAATTGTAATTTGAAACCGATGCATTTATGCTATACATTATGTTATTTCACTTCACTCCCTTTTCCCTATATACACCACCTAATGTTCTGGAGTGGCAACAGATAAGTATAAATTCTTCCCTAGCAACCAGACTTAATTAACCGCGTGGGAGGTGTGTGGGAAATGTGCGAGCACCCTTAATACACATTAATACAATATCACGCTTGTTTTAACGGAAAAGGGACTTCCTAGCTATGCACCTTAGCTCAGCTATAGCTGACACTAATAAGATTCCTAATTAGCACTCATTATGTCTAGCAATGTGGCTGTGTGAAATTACCCACTAGCTATATTTACTACATTAGCTCATTACCACAATAGCAATGATAGGAAAGAGAGTGAATAATTATATTATCTAATAATGTTTACATACTAACCAATAATGGGTCTTCATATCCTCTGGGACACAAACAGAACCAACTCGCACATAACAAAGTCACACACAAACTTACACATTCACTCAGTTGCATACATTTCCATTCACTGTAATTTGACACTAATACATTTATGTTATGCATTATGTTATTTCACTTCACTCCCTTTTCCCTATATACACCACCTAATGTTCTAGACCATTCATGCCAAATTTAGACAGTTTAATATATACCTGGCCGTTTGCACTTCTGTTACTCAAGAGTAACAACAATCATGTACAACACTTCATAGCACTCATTTCCAAAGACTCATTACTTAACAGATAGGTAACAGGATCTGATCATCTTTATGAATCATTCACTGCTCTTGAAAGAATCTACAAAATCTTAAACCATAAACCCTAATAATGTTACACGCAATCTACTTCACAGACCCATGGGACCGTGGGATGAGATGGACAGTAAATATTCATGTGTCAGTGAGAGGGACAGGTGGACATTCCATGGAATGTCCCACGATTCCATGGAATGTCCCACAATCCCATGGGACCGTAGGTGGGATGGACGGTAGGACACATGAATCTGTAGAGGAGGAACAGGTGAACATCCCGTGGAAAGTCCCATGGGACGTGGGATGGGATGGACATTTTCCGGCATTTCTGGACAGCCCTCGGGGAGCCAGCTAAAACAAAGTGACCATTTAAATAGTTACTTCTTGTAAGCGTTACATCTACAGATTTTTTGAAATGGTCAAATGTTCATGTTTTGGTGGGGGTTATAGTAGCACCTTGGTTCTAACTTAGAAACAACAAAAGTAACAATAACCACATCACCTGCAATAAGAGTAACAACAATCATGTACAACACTTCATGGCACTCATTTCCAAAGACTCATTACTTAACAGATAGGTAACAGGATCTGATCACCTTTATGAATCATTCACTGCTCTTGAAAGAATCTACAAAATCTTAAACCATAAAGCCGTTTTCTTAAATAATGCCAGGTTTAGGTACTCAGTCTAGTTAGTTGTTGTAGACAGTGCACAGAGCTTAGATAAGTGATGACTTCAATGTGTTTGCTAAACTTTCCAGCTATTATAGAAATGTATAATTGTTAGCTACGTTCTGCTGATGTGGGTTTTGGAATCACCACATCCTAAAATACCGTCTTAGCCTAGTTGAATCCCAACTACTAGCTACATACATGGACCAACCGATAAATTGGTAACTGGTATCAGTGCGTCTCATGACGTTGTCATTAGAAAAAAAAATTATAGCTATAAGTCCTAAACTGCCAACAACAAACAGATACTCACCTTCACAAACTTGAACTGTATAAATAGACAACGCCAGGGTTGAAGTTATTAGAAAATAATAGCCTAGTGTTGCCATTGTAGTCTCTAACCTCACCCAGTGTAGAGATTAAAATTCAAAATCTTCGTTGTGTTTCTGCTGATGTATCTAATTTATACATCCCGACTCCTACCGGATGAAAAAAACATTACGTTCAGCAATAATGACGATTCCGGTATGACAGGAAATTTTGGTCCGGAAGCTTTTGAGCAATACGGACCATATCACCGAATATATTTGTGGGTTCAGCCTCCCAGAAGGAGGACAAAAAGAAGAAGAAAAAGAGTGAAGGAGAACAGAGAACAAATTAGTTAGAGATTATATTGTATTGTTTAGTTGTGTTTTGTAGGTATATTTGTTTGTGTTAAACTTGGGTATGGGTCGATGAATACTATAAAAACTGCCTGACGCATGCCCGGGTTGCCTTTTTACTCGTTCAATTCTTGGCTTAAAACCTAGGGGATCCTTGTTCTGGGAGGAATTAGTGAGGAGCCTAGCTAACTCTTCACGTCCAGTTAAGATCTCCGAGGTACATGTACGAGGAAAGAGTGGTGGCAGCGTAACTATACTTAAGAGCCCTGGAGTAGTCCCGAGCTTAATCGCCTACGGAGCTAACCAGACGACCTCACCCCTCCCCACAATATTACTAGTGATGTGCTTGAGCACAAATGGTGAGCGAGCCTAAAGACTATACTATTTTTATATGAATGATTTGACTTCTAACACTGAAGCTACTGAAAATAAGGTCCAGTTTTTTAATTTAGCATACAGGGTAAAGGGATTTCAGTGCCATAGTAACAACTCTCTGCAACTGCTTGGAAGGAAAAAAACAACAACAAAACAATACACGTTTTTTATAACTTTTCTTTGTGATATTCTTTAGCTAAGTAGTGGTTGTAACACACAATGCTGCTTTGACACAACTGGACATGAACCTACACAGACTTACCTTCCCAGTTGTCTAGTGGACAATGTATTTTCAAGTAAATACTGTTGCGCACGGCTTATAACCATGACAAAGAGCCATTGACTTACCACCGCCACTAACTCGAATAGAAATGGAAGTCCCTTAAGTTTTCAAGATTGAACTGCACCCGCAAACGAATTCAAAACGGTAAAAAATTCAATTTCTAGGGTGATACGGGTACTGATCGATAAACCAGAGGATTCTGCTTAGTGCAATTTGGGACGGGGTCGACCACCGAACTAACACAAAAACGCGAGGGTCAAAGTACAAAATGACATACGTACGTTCATACATATGTGAGGGGCTCTGCGAAAACCAGGTGTTTCCCTAAAAATTCAAAATTGAGATTTAGGCATTTTCAGAAAAATCATACTTTCTGTTTTAAAACAGTAGCATCTTTTTGCTCTTCTTGGAGCCTCATCTTTTTTTCTTTTTTTCTTTTTTATGACTCCTCATCAGTTCGTCTTCTGCTATTTGGACAATTTCAACCTCCTTAGCGCTTTGCTTCCGACTGATCATTCTTACTGCATTAAAAAATATCCTGCAGTATAATGTTTCATGCTCTATAGATAAATTATGGAGGAACTTCGTAACACTCTCAGGAGCGTTAGTGGAGAAGGGTTCACACATACACCAACGGGAAAGAAAAAAAAGATAGCTACAAAAACGCTTGTGGCTATTTTAGAGATAGCGGATGCGTAGCTCTATCGTTAAGTCATTAGTAGGTTATCTTTGCTAGCTTCCGCTCACTTTGCTGAAGTGGCATTCTGTTCCTTCCCTGACAAATAGTGCTTTCAGATTTGATGTGCCCTTCCAGAATTGGTCCTTTCCTGGTGTAGTATATTTTCCTAGTTTTTTCTTGCATTGCATGGTGTAGCTAAGTGATGAAAGCCTGTTATCTCTACATTTTCTTGCTATTATTTTAACCTGCATTAATTAGCTTACTTGCAATATGGAGCTACCTATTTTTATTCTCTTATACGCAATTGTTCAAGGTTTTACATAATAGCTACAAGCCCTGAAAATTTACATCAAAGGTGGTTGCAAAAGTGTGACCGGTTTTTGGGAAAATCGGCCTAAACGCGGCATCTAAAGTTTTCTAATTTATTCTACCAGTAGGCTGCAGGGGGCCTTGGGATGCCGTCCTCCTAATTTGGAAGCTGTAGCACAGACCGCCTTCGCCCTACGCACTACAACACTTCAGTATTTTTGCTAAACTTATTATTGCTGATTTCGAAAAAACGCCAGGTAAAGGCGTTGCTAAGGTCAAGGGGCGTGCCTTGTGTCAGTATACTATTACTGCGTGTCTCCGGGACACTTACGGAAAAACCGGTTACAGGCGGATTGAAAGAAGTCTAAAAGGCAATGCAGGGCTCCTTAAGAAACTATGATGGCGAGAATTAGAGGCCTAGTGTGAGTTCTAGAGCACGCCAGAGCTTACAACTGCGTCATAAGCTAGAGCTAACTGGTGTCTATCCATTTCTGCCATAAATATTTTTTCGAAAAAAATCGACCCATAAGGCTTTACCGGGATACTGAAAAAAATTGTTTGCCGCGTTTAGGCCGATTTTCCCAAAACCAGTCCCAAGTCTGCTACATTGAAAACAACTGGACTATGATAAGTAGTCCTGGTGGGGGGTACGTTCATGCAAATCATTAAATCATTCTAAGTTTGCTAGCTATGTTGAATCACAGATGATCTGTTAGAATAAGCTATATAGTGAACTAGTATAGTACATTTAGATCTATTTCTACTTAATTACTATTGTCTTAAGAAACTTCATTTACAATCAAAAAGGATTGGCTATAATATGCAATAGATGAATAATAATATGCCAAAAAATAATTTAGTAATTTTTTATATCCATTTGAGTATCAATAGCTACTAAATAATAATATGCCAAAACATAATAATGTTGTTGATATTATATTTGAGCCTCAATACTTAATAGTATGGCACTGCAGAACATATCCGCACATATTAGCTCACTGCATCATTCAGACTACTGAATAAAGCATAATACCCTTCCATTTATTTTTGGAAAAAAAGGCTGAAATGGTTGCATGTTGTCTACCGATACTATGAAGAGTCTTCAAATTTCACAAAAAAAATTGTATGACAAAAACTCACCAGCCTTCTTACAGACAGATAAGTTTACTTGTTCCACAGAGTTAATATATATCTTGTTCAAGATAAGGGTCATTTGTGATGGTGGAAGGGTATGTTTAGAAAATGTCATGCATGTATGAAGGGCTGTCAATGAAGACAATGGAAGGCAAGGAGTTTGTGGGAAAACACCATTGAAAGGATTCTTGTATCTTGTTGCAGTACACATTGCATCATAAGTCAACAATCTGCAACTGAAGTCTCACGTACCCCATAAACAGATAAACTAGTGGTGTGCTTGAGCACAAATGGCGAGCGAGCCTGATAGTTAGGTAACATAAAATGTTACTATTTTTAGCTTACTTCATGCAAACACTATAATAGCAGTTATGACATTTGATTTCAGCAAACAAATACAAAATCATACTATTTTTATATGAATGATTTAACAGTGAAGCTACTGAAAATAAGGTCCAGTTTTTTAATTTCGCATACAAGGTAAAGAGACTTCAGTGCCATAGTAACAACTCTCAATTGAAGGAAAAAAACAACAACAAAACAATACACCTTATTTAAAAGTTTTCTTTGTAATTTCTTTAGCTAAGTAGTGGTTGTAACACACAATGCTTTGACACAACTGGACATTCACCTTACCTTCGTTGTAGTCTAGTGGAAAATGTATTTTCAAGTAACTGGTGCACACGGCTTATAACCATGACAAAGAGCGCATTGACTTACCACCGCCACTAACTCGAATAGAAATGGAAGTCCCTTAAGTTTGCACGTTTTAACTGCACCCGCAAAAGAATTCAAAACGGTAAACAATTCAATTTCTAGGGTGATACGGGTACTGATCGATAAACAGAGGATTCTGTTTAGTGAAGTTTGGGACGGGGTCGACCACCGAACTAACACAAAAACGCGAGGGTCAAAGTACAAAAATGCCTTACGTACGTCCAAACATATATATAAACTAGTGGTGTGCTTGAGCACAAATGGCGAGCGAGCCTAAAGACAAGACTATTTTTATTGACTTCTAACACTGAAGCTACTGAAAATAAGGTCCAGTTTTTAAATTTAGCATACAGGGTAAAGGGATTTCAGTGCCATAGTAACAACTCTCTGCAACTGCTTGAATTGAAGGAAAAAACAACAACAAAACAATACACGTTATTTAAAAGTTTTTTTGTGATATTCTTTAGCTAAGTAGTGGTTGTAACACACAATGCTTTAACACAGCTGGACATGCACCTACACAGACTTACCTTCGCAGTAGTCTAGTGGACAATATATTTTCAGGTAAATACTGTGCGCACGGCTTATAACCATGACAAAGAGCGCATTGACTTACCACCGCCACTAACTCGAATAGAAATGGAAGTCCCTTAAGTTGTCAAGTTTTAACTGCACCCGCAAAAAAATTCAAAACGGTAAACAATTCAATTTCTAGGGTGATACGGGTACTGATCGATAAACCAGAGGATTCTGTTTAGTGCAATTTGGGACGGGGTCGACCAAATAACTAACACAAAAACGCGAGGGTCAAAGTACAAAATGACATACGTACGTCCAAACATATATACAAACTAGTGGTGTGCTTGAGCACAAATGGCGAGCGAGCCTGATAGTTAGGTAACATAAAATTAAGTATTGTTACTATGTTTTAGCTTAGTTCATGCAAACACTATAATAGCAGTTATGACCTTTTATTTCAGCAACCAAATACAAAATCACTCTCTTACCTGATTAATGGTAACTTTTGTAGTATCAAACATCAACCATTCTGATAATCTCAATCACCAGTAACTCTTGAACAAGCTCTCAGCTACGATAAAAAAAATAAACCGGTGTTATTATTTGTAAGTTTAGCCAACAAATATGGAATTACTACTTACATCATTCTTGAGTATTGATAACTTCTGATTGAAGTTACTTTGACCATCTGAATTACCTTGAATTCTTGACAACAAGCTCTCACCTACAAAACAAAAACAATCAATTTTAGCACACAAATACAAAATTATTTTCTTACCTCATTTTCTTGAGCAGTGGTAACTTTTGTAGTACCAAATTTGAGCCAATCTGACTATTTGAATTTACCAGTCACTGTTGACAAGCTCTTAGCTACAAAAAAGAAAGGCCAGAGTTAATTTTGCATATTTAGCTAACAAATATGGAATTACGTACTAACCTCAGCTTCCCTCGAGAAGTAGTAGCTTCCTTAGCATTAATACTACGGCATTCTGACTACCAACAGCTCTTGACAACCAACAACCGGCACTCCGTATCCCCCCCATAAAACGGCGAAGTTTTGAAATTAAGTCTGGAAAAGGGTCTTCAATGCCATAGTAACCGGTCGAATCAACTTTTTGTTTCTTGAAAAGCAAGCATTTTCGAAGGAATTTTCTCCCACTTTGGAGCTTAAGTATAAAGTAAGGCTTGCTTAATCCTGTAGTTTCAGAATAAACTTGGATCAAGCCTAAAAAGCCGTGTTTTTTTGAGAAAAGAAAAGAGTTCCCCGCCAGCGCGTTTAAAGGGCATACGTACCATCCCACATACATATATACATATAACATATACCCGATTTTGCATTATCCACCCCTAATACTGTCTCGCTCGCTACGCTCGCTCGCCAATAAATAATCATCCCCGATTTTCGATTGTGTTACCCCTGTAAGTGTCTCGCTCGCTTCGCTCGCTCGCGAATTAGGGGGTGGGGGGGGGGGTGGGGGGGGGGCAGTCTCTTATTTGTCTCTACATGTTACTGGCCAATCTTGTATAGACATTTTTTGTGAGGTGATCCATTAAAAAATTTTATTGGCTCATGTGATTACCAAAAACTAGTACAGAATGCAGAAGCTTTGTGTTTTCTCAAAAATTTCCCAGTTTATAGATTACCATCACATAATTTATATTTTAGATTAGTTCATGAGAAGCAGTATAATAGAAGCTGACCATTGATTTTAACAAACAAATATAGAATTAATCTCTTACCTGAGTAATGGTAACTTCTGTAGTATCAAACTTAAGCCATTCTGACTACCTCAATTACCAGTAACTCTTGAACAAGCTCTCAGCTACAAGTGTTATATTTACAATTACATCTAACAAATGGAATTACTGCTTACCTCAGCCCAAGTAATGGTAGCTTTGTTAGTATCAATATTAAGCCACCAGTGGCTCTTGACAACAAACAAGGGGCACTTAGCAGCTCAAAAAAAGAAAAACGGCGAGGTTTTGAAATTATGTCTGGTGAAGGATTTTTCAGTGCCGTAGTAACCAGTCGCAGTATCATTTTGTGACTTAAAAAACAAGCGTTCCGCTGAAAATATGTCACAGTTTGAAGTCTAGGTTTGAAGTGAGACATTCTTAATGCTGTATTATCAGAAGTAATAGGGGTCAAGCCTAAAAATCCGTGTTTTAAGGAGAAAACAAGAGCCTGTGCGTGCTTAAGGGGCATACGTACAGTCCATACATATTATATGTATGTATATATATATATATACACATATAATGTATATATATATATATATACATACATTCACATTGAACATGATCCACAACTAATTCAGCGAAGCGGACTTGTTTATCATTCCGCGCTTTTTTTTTTTGTTAGGTCTAGGAATTGTTTTTGTTCTTACGTGTGCGAACGTGTTCACATTTTCTCCTACGCGCTTGCGCGGGCCGGGAAACCTTCTTAGCAACATTTTGTTTAACCGGTTATACGAAGTAGCGATGCCCAGTGAAACAAATTCTGCGAAAGAAAGACAAAACGTTAGAAACGCTCTGTCAAGAGCTTTGAGGGCGTTAGAAACTCCAGAAGAAAAATTAGTAAGGAGAGAGATTAGAAATGAAAAAGACAGGGCAAAGAGGAGGAGAGCTAAAACGAAACAGAAACAGGTAGCAAAGTAAAGAATCTTTCTTTTTGAAAAGCCATTAAATGTTCCTAATTTATTTATTAGACTATTCCTCATCATAGAAAAAAGCTACCACTATTGTTTTCTCACTTTGATAGTATTTTAGCCACAATAAGCATGCATGGAATAGCTGCAATTACAGGGAACATGCATCGCTCGCTTCGCTATTTTGTGCTATTAGAACGCATAACACTGGATAGTATCTTGCTCCCCAATGAACCTCTCCCACACGCGCGTGTCGGATTACTTTGACGAGACGTCCATATAAAGAATGGCTGCAATCTGGGGCGGTAGCTCAGAATTGTGTGTGGCAGTTCAGAATTGTGTGTGGCAGCTAAGAGCGAGGAGGTAGTCTGATTCTGAAGAAACTCAAGGTAAGCAGGTTAAATTGATGCATTGTTTTGGGTTGACTCTTCTGGTAATATATCTTTCTTTTCTTTTCTGTAAGAATGGAATTTAAATTCATTTTGTCTTTCAATGAATGACATATAATAGACTTCATTATTTCTAAACAAAGGTGCAATTTATTACTGCAAGTTATACATAATGTGTGAGCACTATAGCTTGCTCTTTCTATTCTTATTTTGGATAACTTGTCATAGGCTATTATCCACACTATTCATGCCTAACTGCAAATAATTTCTAGCTATTTTTACAAATAATAGGCCAGAGAAACTATATTTCTTGTTTCTCATCAACTATATTTGAAGTTGTGATGAGAGAGAGGTCAGCATTTGTTATTATTTATAATAGTTGACTTCTATAGTACAAATTAGAAATGGCATATTCCAAGTATGAAGTAGTAGCAGTGTGGTTCAATCATTGGGTATCCCATAGATAAAAAAAGTGAATTAATGGTTGTATCAGACAGGTGTTTAGCTTGTCTGACTGTATGTGTTATCTTTGAAGAAAGTCTGAAAAAAAACTTGATCAGGATAATCAATAGACTATAATTATGTTAGTGGTTGAATGTGTTATACTCTGCTCCTAATAACCAGCTAAAATCTGGTCAACTAAAGCTCAAATTATCTGAATAATTATTGTGGTTCATATGAAAATAGCAAGGCAAGATGTCAGACAGAAATTTATTCAATATGGGCATGTTATAAATCTTTAGGATGTATATGAATGCACTGCTTTTACAAGACAAAATTGAAAAGTATTAGTGGCATCTGCTTGTGTATAACTTTACTACCTTTAAACTTATTCTCAGCTGAAATCCTGAGTTAAAATGTAGCTAAGCAGAGAACTTTATTTGAAATTGAATGGCAGTCTCTTTTTAGCACCATTTGAAGTGCCATAGTTTTCCTGTTGGTTTTAGTCGGATTAATAGATGACATGTTTAATGAACCATTTTATTGACTCTTAGTCCAAGAGTCTAGCTAGCAAATTAAATATCAACTAATATTACACTCGGATATGATTCCGTATAGAGTAGCTATTAGTTTTGGTTCCTTGCATTCTTAATTTGATAAACACTTCTAAAGAAGCCACCATTCTTCATTTTTAGCATGCTTCAAATCAACTGGCATAGGAACAAGGGGTGGGAGGCACAGGGGCCAGGGCCTCCCGTGTCTCAAGACAGGTGGGCTGGTTATTATTGCATGTTATACATAATGTGTGAGCATAGCTTGCTCTTTCTATTCGTATTTTGGATAACTTGTCATAGGCTATTAACTGCAATTAATTTCTAGCTGTTTTCAAAATAATTAGGCCAGAGAACTACACTTATTGTTTCTCATCAACTATATTTGAAGTTGTGATGAGGCAGGGAGGTCAGTATTCGTTATTTATTATAGTTTACTTCTACGGGACAGTGGTGGTGTAGTTAAAGCATTCTATGCCCCGGATAATAAATATTGATGTGATGGTTGAATCACCCAGACAGGTACTGATGAGAGAAACAAGGTAATTAGTTTGTCTGGCTGTATAATGTTATATTTGAAGAAAGTCTGAACACTTGATCAGGAAAATTAATGGACTATATTTTCATGGTTGAATGTTGTGTACTCTCTTCTTATTAACCAGCTAAAATCTTGTTTACAAAAACTCCAATTATCTGAATAATTATTGTGGTTCATATGAAAATAGCAATGCAAGATGTCAGGCAGCAATGTATTCAATATGGGCATGAGGACATATTTGAATGCACTACTTTAACAATACAAAATTGAAAAGTATTAGTGGCATCTGCTTAACTTTACTAACCTTTAAATTTATTATTTACTGATTTCCCAAGTTAAAATATAGCTAAGCAGATAACTTTATTTGAAATTTAAAGGCTGCTTCTTTTTAGCACCATTTGAGGTGCCATAGTTTTCTTGTTGGTTTTATTCAGCTTAATAATGACATGTTTAATGAACCATTTCATAGATGCTTTGTCCTAGAGTCTAGCTAGCAAATTAAATACTAACTATTATAACACTAGGATATAATTCCGTATAGAGTAGTTATTAGTTTTGGTTCCTTGCATTCTTAATTTGATAAACACTTCCACTGGCATATGAACAAGGGGTTGGTGGCACAGGGGCCAGGGCCTCCCATGTCTAGAGACAGGTGGGCTGGCCCCCCTTTTGCTTTCAGATTTGTGTACAATGGGTGACTTTCCATTGAATCTAGCGAGAAATTTCAATATTATGCTTTGTACATGAATTTCTTCTTTCTAATGAGTGTATAATTGCACACATAGCTAGGTCCTGAAAAAACATGACTGAGCTGAGCAATGAAATTGTCAACCATTTAGTAATGACTTTTAGTGCATTGAAATGAAAACAAAAGGATGCATTTCTTATAACTAACCGACACACGAATTGTTGTTTACTTAATTAACTAACAATGTATAGCCAACTATTAGAGCCACTGTAAAACCACAATTCTTTTCTAGAACCGTTAAATGATGAGTATCGACCGCATCAACTTTCTTCTGCTTGGTGGATGGTATGAGTCTTTGAAAGACTCTTTAGTTATTTTAAAAAGCAAGTGCACTCGCAAGTGATTTACAAGGAAACCAGTTAGTTTAAATTTGAATAGGGATAAAAATTTCAATTTTAAAATTCTCCACAAAATTTGGACAAAAGGAGCAGCTAACTCTTATATATTATTAATTGTTGTGGCATCAACCCCTCCGCTTTTCATCACTGTATAATGGCATAGGGGCAGAATTTATTAGCGGCATCCATTGTATATCTCTTAATGTGAACAGCTACAGTTTAGCTTTATATTACTTGTCAACTGTATTCCAGAAAACACAATGTATAGAATTTTTTTCCTCTTTTGAATGCAGCTATGTAACTATCCCACTCCCATTTTCAACTTGCTCGTACCCATCTTTCAACTTCAGTGTGGTGGTAGACTCTCAATTTCTTCCAATAAGCTAGAGAAGATAAACTACTATGAAGTTCTTGCAGTGTTCCTCTTAATTTTCTACTGAGACCGTAGCTCTGAGTTCTCTCTTCTTTACATTATCCATCATAAGAATAAAAATCATATACTTTTGTTAGCTTGCTCACTTTTTGTGTCACAGTGCATCAGCAGTTGGATTTAAACAGCTATCGCTTGGCAACCATATGATGCTATGGTGATTAAAACTTAATGTAGTAAATATTTTTAATGGATGTGGTTTAGTTCCAAGTGCCATGCCCTCCTCCCCCCTTATTTTCATTCATGGTTGTATAATGTTGTCTTTGAAGAAAGTCTGAAAGATTGATCAGGGTAATTAATAGACTATATGTTATTAATAGACTATATGTTCATGGTTGAATGTTGTGTACTCTCTTCTTAATAACAAGCTTAACAAAAAACTCAAATTATCTGAATAATTATTGTGGTTCATATGAAAATAGCAATGCAAGATGTCAGGCAGCAATTTATTCAATATGGGCATGAGGACATCTATTTGAATGCACTGCTTTCACAATACAAAATTGAAAAGTATTAGTGGCATCTGCTTATATATGACTTTACTACCTATTATTCTCAGCTTAAATCCTGAGTTAAAATAAAGCTAAACAAAGAACTGTATTTGAAATTTAATAGCTGTCTCTTTTTAGCACCATTTGAAGTGCCATAGTTTTCCTGTTGGTTTTAGTGGGATTAATAGATGATATGTTTAATGAACCATTTTATTGACACTTAGTCCAAGAGTCTAGATAGTAAATTAAATAAATACTAATTTTACACTAGTATATAATTCTGTATAGAGTAACTATTAGTTTTGGTTCATTGCATTCTTAATTTGAAAATCACTTCTAAAGAAGCCACTATTCTTCATCTGTCTCAAATCTTTCTTTGTATGTTCTTACTTGGACCTCACAAGCTGAATTCATGTTTTAACAGCTTTCCAGTTTTCTAAATAAGAAGCCTTATACTGAAGCCAGTGACATTTGATTATACAATTAACACGCATTAATTATAATGTCACTTGTCCAGACAGGGCTGATGGCAAGTCCTTCTTTCTTGTTGAAGTTTGGAGTTACCTGATGTGAATAGCCTCTTTGATCTGTCTCTTATACCAGTTAGTTCTTACTGTTATGGGCTACTGTTATTCTACAGTCTCACTCTCAACAGAACAACGGAAATTTTCTTTGCACAATGTCTTTTTATTGGTGGAATTTTTTTACCCTGCAAATTTCACTTCACAGTTTCTTTCTCAGCCTTCCTTTTCCTCATTAAATGTATTCTTTCTCTTTCAAAGGCTTTTTTTTTTAATAATAATTTTAATGTCATTATGTTGCTGTGGGTGTTGTGTTTTGTTATTAATAGCTGTTGTTTGTATGTTATTGTTGTTGTTAACTTTGCACTGTTGCTATTATAGTATTTTTTGTCATCTTATCATCAATACCATTTCTATAATTAATTACCACTATACAAATCTATGTATTATATATATATATATACATATAATATATATATATATATATATATATATATATATATATGTTTATATGCATACCTGACTTAGATAGCTTTTCAAGATTTCCCCCAAACATTTTCCCCACAAATTTTTTCAAGAATAAATGCCATTTTCTTCTTTACTTCTAATGTCTGGGAAACCTGAAATGCTTTTGTCTGTCAAAGTGCAGTACTCTTGTACTGCACTTTGCATTTGCTACATTTACCATGATCTCTAACTCCTTATTTCCTTATCATGGGAGCATTCAATATATTCCCATACTGAATGCTTCAATGCCCCTGCACGTGAAGGATGGCGTGGCTACCTCTGAATGACGAGGCTCATTTTATGGCTGTAAAGTAAAGAAATGGGGAAGAATATGAACCTGGTAGCTTGTCACTTCTAGCCGGAATCTTTGAAGTCACGTAACTATTTCGGGAAAAGAGTACTGCACTTTGATGGACAAAATATTAGAAGGTTTCCCAGATGTTAGAAGTGAAGAGGATAATGTTAAGAAGGCAAGGAAAAGGTGCTGTTTAGGAAAAAATATCGAAAATCTGTAATAAACAAATAATTATTGAACTCATTGTACCATATTATATTGATGCCATTTCACTCTCATACTCACTTGCCATCAGTTCATGAAATACAAACATGAAAGTGAAATATCTCCCCGTATTGTAGTTTCTTGTGCAATAAGTTTTACATTATTTCTAATAGGTGACATGATGAATGAATTCAAGCAAGTTGGCTTACTGCTATTGCTTGCTTTTGGACAACATACATGTCAAGAAGGTATATACTATAGATATTATTGATGAATAAATACGGTAGTAGTAGCTAAGATACTTGGCCTTGCCTGCCATTAGTGCATATAAATTCTTGTCTATTCCAGAGAACTGTACTCTTGGGTTTCCACTAGTTCCTTTTGGAGAGATACAGGGAGACGTCACTTTAGCTCGTGCTTTAGATGGAGCATCGCCACCTGTAACATTATCAGTATCGACTCCGTTGTTTGGCACAAATGAATCTACTGTGCATGTGAGAGCACTCTGGTAATTACTGACTCACCTGTTACTTCTGGTAATATATTTTTAGGTTAGTACTAATGGATTCTTATCCTTCAATACCAGATCTACCTTTTATTTTTATCGGTTGACCACTTTTAAGATTGTTGCTCCATTTTGGACAGATGTGGATACTCGAGGTTCTGGCAACATTTATTACAGAAATAATCTGACTACCATTCAGTGCATTCAAAAAATAATTGAAAGGGAATTTTTGATTCCAAATTTCCAGTTAGTCTCATCTTTTGTGGGCACATTTGATGAAGTACCACTTTATAGCTCGATTGTGAGTTAAACTTGATTTTTATGAATCTATAATTGAGATAACATTCTGTTTGCATATGTGTTAAATAGATTAGAAACTCCTTTCAAGTAGTTTTAGTGAGTGATGGTCAGTTGTCATTTGTGTTCTTCTCCTATGGAGACATACAATCGAGAGGAAGTACCTTTATTGGATTTAACCTGGGAGGATACAGGAGGTTCTCTGTGCCAGGATCTCAGGCTCCAATTGTAGATGATATTGAGACATGCAGTAATGTGGGAATTCCAGGACTATTTGTTTACAGAGTGGATCAGTATGACATTATCCAACCTAACCATACAAATGGCAATGTAGGTAGGTTGAAACGTACATGTAAGTATGAATTACGGCCACAGTATGCCACAATATGTTGTTGGTGTTGCTCTTTTTTAGAAATATTAGTATCCAAGTCTCAACCAATATACATTGGAGATAATATAACTTTGACTTGCATAAATGGCAGTAACAATTTAAACTACAGCTACGAATGGTCACTCAATGAAATATCAATCCCAAATGAAGACATGTCTACACTTGTAATATCAGAAGTGATGCCAACTGTTCTAGGTCAATATAAATGTACAATTAATATGTACTGTACTGAACAATCTGCCACATTTTTCTTGGAAATAGCAGGTAATAACTGAAGCGAAAATACTTCTACTGGTAATGCACATTTAATCATTTTGGACTAACTATATTTACACAATGTGTGACGATACCACATATTGGATGAGTTACCGTAATTAACCCTCAGTGCGCGTACACGAGAAGGTTATAATAGTAGTGTCTTGTCTGTCTGTCTGTCTGTCTGTCTGTCTGTCTGTCTGTCTGTCTGTCTGTCTGTCTGTTTGTCTGTCTGTTGTCTGTCACACTCTGATTTTTGAGATTACTGCCTTACCCGTTTATTTAGGTATGAACTTACAATGACGATATAAGACTTTATTGTGCTTTTTTTTTTTTTATTTCGGGCTGAGTTTTGAGATATTGCGAAGTTTTCAGCTCCGTGTAGGTACTAGTTTTTGTGTGTAATGCCCCCTACTGTCATGTCATAATCACATGAACAAATAATTTCTTGCTGCCCACGGTAGTTTTGCTTTATGCTGAAAAGTCAACTGAGTGCTGGAAATAAAGTTTCTCGTTGAAATATATTCTCTTATGAAGACTGAGTTTACATGTACCATTCTATTTGCTTGAGCGATATTGATACCTGATAAAAATGCCGATAAATTATTATTTTAGTCTGAGATAATTTTTTTTAATAGTTAGCTAGTGTATAGTAGCACTGAGGGTTTGCACCTTGGTGCTTCATTTCAAGAAGTATCCCAAAATCTACATCAAAATATGCTGGCAAATAGTGTCCCAAATATGTTCGAATTCTTTTAAAATTAGTTTTGGAAGTATTGAATGTACTGACTTTAGCAATCATTGTTATTTTAATACTTTCCTAAATAACTGCTGATGTAAGTAATCACAAGTATAACTTAATTTAAAGTAGTTATTTACGATGAAGAAATGAGTAATGAAATGCATAAATACTATAACCACGCTGCAATTAAGGTGCCAATGTTCAAATGTTTTCAAATCAAATAACGTCTATCCTTCTTTCGTTAGTTACAGTGATGTAGAGAAATCTTAGGTGCGGTTTTAAAGGAATGTGTTTAAAGTTGTTCATGGGTGAAATCATCTCATTAGATAGTTTCCCCTATTAAAATAGTGTCTCTTACTCCCCCCTCCCCCACCTTGTTTCCTACGTCACTGAGTGGTGACATGAAATTAATACTCCTGTCCATTTATCTAAAGATTTAGATGAGTTGTCTCTGTCACCATTTCTATATAATATATCAATTCAAGGATACTGAGTGGTCATGTCTATTGATATTTTCATGTGTAATAGCTTTATTTAGTTAGGCCTAGAATGTCCATCTTAACTTGATTAAATGGAATTGCTGACTACTGGTAGATAAAATAGCTGAACTTTCCCTAGTTAAAGCCCACTTTTGTTAATTTGACACACTTTTGCAACAGTTATTCAACTTTGTGCTTATGATGCCTGACCTATAATATTATCGGCTTACTTTACCCAATATCCACTATTGGCATAAAGGACTGTAGAGCATTATACACACTCTACTGATCAGTTGAGAGGACACTTCACTCAATTATTCTATCTTTTAATTATTTACAAATGTTTTTATGAATTCAGAAGATGGACACACATGGATAGTAAGAACTGAATTGATATGCTAGGTCCAAAGGTACTCAACATAGCTTTTAATGCTCCATACCAAGTGTTCCAATCTCCAGACACATGTCTCGATGTGGTACACATTGACATTGTGGGACACTTACTGATGCTATATCATGGTTATCAATACCTTCTCATATTTGTTGACAGACTTACCAGGTGGCTAGAAGCCTTTTAACTAGTAGTGGACATGACTACAGAGACAGTAACATAAGCACTCACTTCGAGGTGGATTGCTCAATTTGGTGTACTACTATCAACTGCCATCACATAGCTAAAACATTAAAATTTGAGCTAGATGGGTTGGGATTTTATTGTTGGCTGTGTGAGGTTGAATGTCTCCTGGAGTGAGACTGATATGAGAGTGTACAGAAGAATATAATTTCCACAACAAAATCAGTTTATTAACTTTCAGCGTGTACACAGAAGAGGGTTATAATTTTCGTCCTGTCTGTCAGTCTGTCACACTCTGATTAGGATATTACTGACAATATTAGTTTGCAAATTAGGCTTTATGTGGAAGTGTTAATCGAGTGTGGTGAGTGTCCTTTGCATGTTTACCATTTCTTACGAACAGCATTTACATTTATTTTTTCATTGCGCTATTCAGTCTATAAGCCAGCAGTCTAAAACAATACATTTAATGCACTATGAGGCTTTATATTTATATTGTCTGGATAGAGTAGCTCTTCTCCTTTCTAACAATATAAGGCTGGTGTCTGGTAAACTTTCCTGAAGCTCATGGTGGAAGTGTTTCTTGAGGTCTTCTAAAATGATGTTAGAATAATGGCTGTAGTAAATTTGGGCAGAGTTTGTTTGGTCCACACAGACTTCTATGATGTTTATACCATTCTGTAGCACAATGAATGCTCTACAACATTCATTAAAATAAAAAAAAATTACTAACACAGGGCCTTGCTGCTACATTTCATGAAACCAGACAATTTAAGCCTAAATTTTTTATTATAAAAATGAGTAAGTCACTACATGAATACGTGTGAGGATATATATCAGTGAGTGTAAGAGCTATATGGAAGTGATGAAGCTTCACAGAAGCAAGCTTAGAGTCTACTGTTATGAGAAAATGTCATGGAGTCATAGAATAGTCAACATTAGAGTCACCTTAATCTAAACAATCCATGTCTGATACTTCATCAGTTGAAGAATATCTATTCTGCTGCTCATCCTCAACCATCATAGCATTTTGATATATCTATGCCTCTTAAGGAAACTATTGAATACTCAAAGGGAAAGAAAGACTCTTACCAAGTAAACTGAGGTCGAAGAAAGACTTGATGCTAATAGGCCACGGACATATTTTGCCTAATGGATGATAGGAATTTGGTCTTGGGGAGGAAACGAGAGGTGGGGGAGTGGTGTAGGTCCTATACAGTTTAGATGTGGACACATGCTGCAATTTACAAATGAATTAACTAAACAATCAAAATTGTCTTATGACTCAATATGTGCATGATTAGATGAATTGGAAGCTTTGGAGCGAGATCTCAGCGTTCTCCCTCTCTTCACCCCCCATCCCAATGCCCCCTCTCCCCCAACCCCCTTATCCCTTCTGCATAAAACAACATAGAAATTGCCTGCTACTAAAAAATTCTCTCTGTATGAATGTGCCACTTCTTATTAAGGTTGCATGATCAAAAGCAGCTGCCAGACTCTCCCTCCACACTTTTAGAGCTCATTATTACATGTGCGTGCTGTGTGGCTAATGTAATAATTAATATTTCAAGCTTATAATTGGTCAGGTTTGATAGAGAGTAGCAGCAAGGCCCTGTAGTAGTAAATTTTTATTTTAGTATGTGTTGTAAAGCATTCATTGTGCTACAGAATGTATAAAAATCATAGAAGTCTGTGTGGGCGAAACATGTTCTGCTATAATTTACTACAGCCATTATTTTAAAGCCATTTTAGAAGACCTTAAGAAACACTTCCACTACAAACTTCAGGAAAGTTTACCAGACGGCAGACTTATATTGTTAGAAAGAAGAAGAGCACTTTATCTAGACAGTGTAATTATAAAGCCTCAAAGTGCTCAGAATTTAACCTAAACATTGCAAAAGTTAAGAAAATTTATTGTTGAAATTGTACAAGGGAATGAAATCCGTGTTGCACTTCCTGTATCTGCATTGTTAGGACTGCTGGCTTGTGGACTGTATTGTAGTCTGAGAAGTGATTTAAAAACTAGCTATAGTGTATAGTAACGCTGAGGGTGCACGCCATTGGTAAATTAGTTGTAAACATATCAAGATAGTTATGTATCAAGTATTTTAAGGTAAGTTTGAAACTGAGATGTACGATACAGAGATAAAAGAACTGAAATGAAATATCGTGTGTATTTACATATATTAGACAACTGTAGTGGCCAATTTCCACTTTTACCTTACGGCATGTTTCAAGGCGACACACGTCTGAATAGTAATACATCCTCAAATATCAGCTTGTCACCTCATATTCCTCTATTTGGATCTGCTGAATCTATGGCTCATGTAAGTAACACAAGCCTTTTCACTATATATAATGTATACAGCTTTGTGGTAATAGCTTCAATCTATCTGTCATGTCAGGTGGAATCAAATGGATTCATATCATTTGGTACATCACTTCTGTATACCGGATCAAGTTATTTCTGGTCATCCTTTAAAATTATTGCTCCATTTTGGGCGGATAATGATCAGACACTATACGGATCTGTGTCATTCAGAACAAATTTATCAATGAGCGATGATCGCTGCATTCAGTATATAATAAAGGATGTAATAGAGAAGAAGTTCCTGGAGTATAATTTTGAAGTGAGGTCATCACTGGTTGCTACTTATGATGATATACATGCATTTGGAAACAATGAGGTATGACAGATGAAGCAAATCTGTGCATTTTATAATAACTGAATGTTGTATTTAGAGTAATAGCTTTCAAGTTTTTCTTATCAGTGATGGTAGACTGTCATTTGTAATATTCTCTTATGGCCGCATTCAGTGGGGGGACCACGCCTTCATCGGATTTAACTTTGGAGGAGCCAGGAGATTTTCAGTTCCAGGATCTCAAACTTCAACTGTGGCTGGAATTAATAAGTGTTCTAATGTAGGAATTCCAGGACTGTTTGTGTTTCGAGTGGATCGATACGACATCATACATCCCATTCCAAATATCACTGCAAATGCAGGTAGCTACCTAAATTGGTTTTAAATGAGGGTTTGGAATAAAGAACAGCTTATGTATGTACATTTCACTTGCTCATCAACTAGAATGCTACAAATATAGCTGATCAATTTAATAGTGTTTCTCATAATTAGAATTCTTGACAGTATAAGATTGCCAGTAAATGTGCCTCCTACTCCCCAAATGCTATACATTTTTTTTGTAAAAAAATTTGCATACTAATGTTAAATAAATAATTAATACTCATTTTGGTCAGATTATTATCAAAACCAATTCCTGATTGACCGTAATTTACACACGAATGACAGTCTGAACAATAATATTTCAATGCTAGTAAGAAAAAAAAAAGAATACTACATTACTCAATTATTACTCCTTTTAGTTGTATGCATGAATATTCATTGTATAAAGGAGTGTAAAAGTGTAAAATGCAATTTTTTATTAGAAATTTCTGTTACTTCATCAAAGCCAGTACCACTGTTGCCAGGAGACAATGTAACTCTAACTTGCTCAATGAATGGCAGCCAGATTTTAAACTATACCATAAGCTGGTTATTAAATGGAATTGCCCTGGTGAGAGAAACTTCAGCAGAACTAGAAATACCTCAAGTGGATCTTCAACTCACAGGGATTTATGAATGTATAGTTAACATGGATTGTGCATGGATCTCTGGATCATTATCAGTACAGATAGGTAAGTGAGTTATAATGGATGATATTCTGTTAGTATTATAGTTAAAGTAGACATTTATCTTCTCCCAATTTTTCTATATAATACTCATATGTCTTGATTTTGGTCAACAGTGTGATGGACACTCAGAACCTTCTTAGCTGTAATTGTCATGTCACCATTACCTCATCATTTATATCACATCATTTCATATTTTTATTGTCGACTGAAGCAAGTAGATGAAGCCATGATGCTACTCCTCCTTTAGCCACTGCATTGTTCCCTTATGAGCAGCCACTCTACTCAAAGGTGCTGCTATTATTGTCATCCAACCCGAAAATGTAGTTACAGTAGGTGGAAGCCTAGTTCTAGATGAATGTGAGAAGTCTCTGCCCAGCACACCAAGTTTTAATTCACTTCTGTGTTTGCTACTGAGCTTACGGACCCCATCACCAGCCTTCCTGGTGATTTTCCATAAGATGCCCACCAGGATAACTCCCTAAGTTTACCATCACCTCTGAGAAGTGGAAGTAACTGCAGCTCTTCAGTGCAGGGAAGCTGGGAGACTAGTAGACTACTCAGATGCTCTGTAGAGTTCAACAGCTCTTGGTAAAGAGCGATGAGGAAGCTATTCTATCTTGGTTGGGCAAAAATTTAAGTGCACATAATAACACAACTCTAGATTTAATACTAAGAATATTAATATATGAAATGATGAAGGAGCCATGAGTTACCAAAGGTTTTAAAATTGTGTTACAATTCACACTCAAAATATTGGTCAGGCATCTGCCCCCATGTTCTTCCTCTCTGACAATTAAACTATTGCTACCAATAAAACCTTTGTGAGAGAACTCCTTCTACAATGTCTTCCCAATAGTGTGAGCATGTGTCTTCCTACCTCTAGTAGCCTTGACCAGTTTGCTGAGTTGGCTGACAAGATTATAGATTAGATGTATTCTCTCTCTTTCATTGTTTTAAAACAATACAGAATTAAAAAATGTTTGGCTGTCACCATGAATTGAACCCAGGACTGTTTGCTTAATGCAGAAACGCTCTGCTATTGAGCTACGACAAGCAGCCAGTAACCAAACACCTTAATTCTGTATTTATACTGTTAAGGGTTACTACTAAGCTATAGTCTCGCTCTCAACAAACCAATGGAATTTTCTTTTTCAAAGATTATTTTTATCCGTGAAAACTTTTTACTCTGCTAATTTATCACTTCACAATTTCTTTCTCAGCCTTCCTTTACTCATTAGATGAGAGAAAATACTTTCTAATGATTAAAGAAGGCTGTCTCCAGCTCAGTATCAACTGCATGCAGAAGTCACACATCTTCAGGGACTAGTCAAATCACTGTCAACACACCAAGTGACTCCTGCACACTGTCATCCTTCTCCTAGACACCTGTCAATTTCTCATCTTGTTCATCCTATCCTTCAACTCTCCCATCATAGTTGTTACCGGTCAGGTCTGCTAGTATTACCTCAGTCAGCTAAGAAATTTATCAAACTATGAGAGCTGTCAAACCTCTTTGTCCCTTGCAACTGGTGATTAGTGCTGATGGCCTTAGTCACAGTTACCATTTTTCACATTGTGGATCAGATCTTTTTGGTCAACTCTGCTGATGTTAGTGTAATTTCCCTAACACTCTCTGAACATAATTAAACATCCACCAGGGTTATAGAAAGGGGACTTCAGAATTCCTAAAAGTAAGTAAAACACACCTATTTTACAAAACCACACCTATTCCACAACAGCCACACCCATCATTAGGAATTGTGTATCTCAAAATTAGAACAATGAACTTGCACATTCTATTCTAAAATGGCACATTCTATTGTATTTAGAGTGTGTTTGCTTATGTGAAGTACTGTAATTATAGCTTTAGAGGAAAAGGAATGTGCTTGTATGGCACTCAATCACTCAGTCTCAACCTCATTCTCAGATGTACTCTGCTGGGATTATAAAATTTCAGACATTCTCAAGCCAATTATTAGAGCAAATTTCTTCCATCTCATCATTCTCTTGGTGGACATCAAATATCATATACTACACAATGGAAAGGCATCATCACTTCTGACACTCCTATTTCGTCTTACTATGATGTCATGTGAACTAGACCAGTATGTGTCCTTTCTGTCAATTTACACATATATTGCTGAGCATCCAGAAAAACACTCATTCACACATCACATCAGGACCAGTGGACTGCCTATGTCATTTTGTGCACATCATCTCGCACAATGTTGCTCGCCAAGAGTTTGAGCAGATACTCCAGTTCGTTATTATCTATCCGGTCCTCACCCCTCACATGTTTTCTCCTGGTGATTGTTGACCATGTGGGGATTATCACACTCTGAACTCTTGCTCTGTTACAAATTTTCTACCCAGTACTTTTCTGCATCTCTACATGGTGCTCTATTTTGACCTCAAACACATGCCAGAAAGCTGACAAGGTACCCAAGATCGCCTTTATCACCCCCTTCATACGGTTTAGTACAAACTAAGTTCTTGGTGGCCTCAATTTCTCTTTTGATTACTTCTGGTGGCAAGGCTCCTGAGGAACATGTAGTAACCATGACTATAAAGTGATCATCACCTAATTAATATCCATACTCACCTTTACCTTTTCAGTTGTCACACGTTATCCATCATGTCACACTTTAGTTTTGTGCTGTACAAAGTTAAGACTCTGCCTACTATGCCGACATTTCTGTGGTCAGTCTTTGGTTATCACATTTTGGCCTATGGACCCTGAACTCTGGTTTGCTCAGGTAGTAGCACAGCTTTTGTGCAACTGGATCTGGATCACCTCGCACTGTTCCAGGTTTGATCATGTCATTTCTTCTTTGTCTATGAATTCATGGCTGAAGTGTGGAATCTGCTATCTCCTCCAGATAGGGATCCTTATTCCGTTCAACTTACTAGGCGGACAACCCTTTCTGAACAGTGTAAACTCCAACAATTGTTCACAGGTGAGTAGTTTGGTGACTGCAAACCTACCCAGTTGTTGAGGATAATGCAACAACTATTAGGAGACTCTCCTAGACTTGACATTTTCTCAGAGATATGTTTCTACAGAGATTTCCTTCTAGTGTTCAAATGGTACTCGCTTTGTTGCCAGAGGGAACATCACTCAGTCAGTTGGCTGAGTTAGGGAAAGTCATGGAAGTAGATTCTCCCTTAGTTGCTGCTACATCCACAACTCCTGCATCTGACCCCATTTCTGTGTTGAATGAGGAACTTCAACAGCTATGTTTGGATATGTCCCGACTTGAGAAGCTTGTTGACAAGTTCTCTCACAGCCAATTTTCTTCATGTTCTAACCGTCCATTTTCTCATCATTCCACCCCTCCACCGCCCACTCAATCTAATTCTGTCTTATGTTGGTATCACCACAAGTTTGGTGACAAAGCTCAGCGCTGTTATTCTGTCTGTGCCTGGTCAGGAAATCACTAGGCTAGTTACTAGCAGCAACAGGTGTCGTTGGCTCATACCATTCATGTCGCCTTTCTACATGCATGATAAAAGCAGTAACACGAGATTTTTAGTTAACACTGTATCAGTGTGATTTCTGCAACTCGACTTGATTGCTCATGGCCTGCAAATCATCTCGCATTGCAAGGAATGGATGGCACACAGATTCACATGTATGGATTATGTTCTTGAACTCTAAACATTGACTTAAGATGCACTTTCAGGTGGTATTTATAGTGGCTGATATCAAACGAGCTATCCTCGGTGCAGACATTTTGCATACTTTGGCCTCTCAGTTGGCATCCAACGTCGCACTCTACTGGCTCCAGAACATTGACTACATGCTTGATCTTGGCATCTTATGCCCCTCCTCTAGTAGTTGGTTCACACCTCTGCATATGGTGCCTAAGCGAATGCCAGGTGATTGGAGACTATGTGGAGACTTTCATGTGTTAAACAAAGTGACCACTCCAGACAGATATTCTGTTCCACATGTTCAGGATTTCACTGCCAATCTTTGTGGAGTACCATATTTACCCTCATTGATCTAGTGCGCGCCTACCATCAAATTCCTGTGGTGCCAGAAGATATCCCAAGACTGCTACGTATTACGACACCCTTTGGGCTCTTTGAGTTTTTGCGTATGCTTTTTGGAATTTGCAATGCTGCGCAGACATTCCAGAGGTTTAGTGATGATGCACTTCGTGGTCTAGATTTTGTGTATGTCTACATAGATGACCTGCTTATTGCCAGTGTCAGTAAGGAGGAGCATGATAGACACCTTTGTGCATTACTTCAAAAACTGGAGGAAGAGTTTTGATCAATGTCAGCAACAAGCTACGTATGTTAGTCCCACACTTTCTACTTGCATGCATGTGTTTATCCAACATAATGACACAAAAAAAACTCTGCAGCTCAAGCGGAATGACAAGCACTTTGTTCTCGACTATTTTAATGGTTGTCACAACATAGCCTGTTAGTACTTCTTACTCTTTAACAACATCATTAGACTGAATATAGCAAGCTGAATTCCAACTAGTGGTTAAATACACACTTTTTCTGATCTCTATATGTAGTGCAATCATCAGATTCATTAATATCTCCCTTTCAAATGATATTTACAGCAATATTTCTTTGCATTGAGAAGCTATACAATATAGAGTAGAAAGCAGGAGGAAATACTCATCACTTACTACTGTTTTTGCTCAATTTTTTTGGCAAGAACTGATACCATTAACTTGACCAGGTAGCTGAAAATTTCATTGTTTTTTTTTATGGTACACTCATTCATTAAAAAAATCAAAACAAAAGTATATATCTATTTCATTTGGGAAATAAAGGATGCTAAATCCACGTGGATCAGTGCCCGCTTAACCTAAAATCATCTTACTATGCCACCTGCATTATTTTATTTATATTTAATCTGATGTCTTGTACTTATATATTTGATGCATAGTTATATTTACTGTAAGTATAATTTATATATTCAAAAATTAAAGAATCATTTCTTTATATTGTTTTTAGAAAACTGTACCGGAGTATTCCCACTAGTACCTTATGGTGTTTTTCATCAAGACACTGAATTGTCTCATGTCGATGACACTGCACATGCTGTTTACTTTTCATCTCCGGTTCCAATATTTGGAATAAATGAAACTACAGCTTATGTAAGGAAAATACTTGCTCATTATTTTTTAATAAATTAAATAATTTTCTTCAGGTTGAGTCTAATGGATTCATATCATTTGGTGACTCTTTGACAGGAACTAATTTTATTACATCTTTATCTAAAGTCATTGCTCCATTTTGGGTAAATATAGATTTTAGAATGTATGGTTCTATCTCTTACAGAACAAGTTTAGTTCAACAAAACTGCCTTCAACGAATCATTGAAGACAAATTTCTTGTCAATAACTTTAAAATGAAGTCGACATTGATAGCAACGTATAATGAAGTGCGTCAAAATGGAATAAATGAGGTTAGATTTTTATCACTTGTAGGTTTTAAATTCTCTATTTTATTACTACTTTTGAATATTTATAGTAATTCATTTTCATAATAATAGCTTAAAGATCTTTTATCTGAGGTATTGAAAAGTGCAATTAATGCTTTATTTCACTCTGCATTATGATAATAGTGAAAGCTATCTCAATATTATGATAGGAATTATTCAAAAAGAGTTAGTAATCGTGTTCTCAATTATCATCATGTTGGTATGTCTTGGTTGTTGCTACTTTTTTTGGTCATACCCAATCTTCCATTTTGTTTTGGTATCATTCATCAAAATGAGATCTCTTTCCATATAGTATTTTTTTGTGGATTTCAAATTCTATACTTTTTCTCAAGTTTAATCTTATAGTTGAAATTTGAAGTGCCTTTTCATGTTATTTTTGTTCTTATGTAGACCAATAATTTTCAAGTAATCTTAGTAAGTGATGGTCAGCTTACATTTGTATTTTTCTCATATGGAGACATTCAATGGGGGGACAATGCATATGTTGGCTTCAACCTTGGGGAGGGAAAGTACTTCTCAGTACCAGGATCACTAACTTCTGCCATAGTCAACATAGAAATGTGCAGCAATTTGGGAGAGCCAGGATTGTATGTGTACAGAATTGACCAGCCTTTTGTGTTACAGCCCAACAACAGTGCTGCTGTTACAGGTAAATTAATACAAGGATTAGTTTTAGGCTTTCAATATATTTTTGGTTTCTAGTTAAGGTTTAATGTGGTTTTGTAGGGTCTGAGAATTTCGAAAATCATAAAAATTGACAGGGGGAAAAGTGGGAAGTAATAAATGTTATAAGGTTATGAATGCTATAATGACTGCATTACTTAACTCAGTGAAAATTGTAAATCTATAGGACTTCCTTCTACTTCAATCAATTCCTCTAGACCACTGCCAGTATTATCTCTAGGATACAACATCACGCTAACCTGCACAGTGAAAGACACACCGACTTTCATCATCGCCTACAGTTGGTCTCTGAATGGAATTCCACGGTCTGGTGAAAGTATGTCTACATTGGTTATTCCTGATGTTCAAGAACAAATCCTTGGAATATACCAGTGTACTGCTATTATAAGCTCCTGTACCTGGACCTCTGCTTTGTTGGAACTTAGGATTCAAAGTAAGATAATATTATACAAAAGTTGGGGATTGAACTACTGTCATTTTATCAGCCATGTGAAATTCTGATAGAATATTGTATATCATAAGTAAATTTTTGCTAGCATCTCAAATTATAGTGAACAAAAAAAATTGGGTTCATTTTCTGTCTTTGTGTCCCTAGCATGCAGTCACTCTAGCATACTATAGAAAGCAATAATAATTGTGTATGACCTTATGGGTTGTACTATTTTAAATTTTCTTCTTACATCTCAAATAGCATATATACATATAAAATTATATAATACATATATAATTATATATTATATATATATATATATATACATATTTAGTTCTATTATTTTGTTCAAGTCTTGCTTTGGTTTTACCATACTTTTTTCATGAATCTGAACCTTCATCAATTGAACTCACTAAAAGGGGAACTTACAAAATTTTAGTCAACTTTGAAGGTGAACCTATTAAATATTTGTGTTTAACCAAGCTTAGAGAAGCTTTTTGCAGAGGTATAGGAGTTTGCTGCAAGAGCTCTAATTGGCAGGTCTGACATCTACTATTGGACATCTTTGACTACACATCACCGAACCTTCTTATTTTAATACTTATTTGTATCATTCTTTATTGCTCTGATTTTGCATTATTGTTTATTAACCTTTATTTCATCATCTGATGGAACAGCTCTTCAAAAAATATTTATACTAATAAATACAGCACATAACCATAACTATACTCTTTAGAAAAGCTTTATATGTTATATTTCTAGAGAATTGCAGTAATTCTCCAATTGTATCTTATGGGCAATTCCAAGGAGATGTTCTGTTGTCAAGCTTTGGTAGCAGTAATCTGTTTTCATCAGCTATATATTTTTCATCCCCAATTCCCCTATTTGGAAGTTATGAGACAGTAGCTTATGTGAGTTATTTACTAGCAGTAATGTTGAGCTATCAATGACTGTAATCCTTGCTTATCCAGGTTAATACCAATGGATTTGTGACATTCAATGGAACATCATTTACAACATTGGCTCCTTTTATTTATAGTGTACACACTGTTTTATATAAAGCACACCTTGTTAATGATCAGTGCCTGGTTGAACTCGTAGAGAGGAATTTTCCGGTGTCTAATTTTGAAGCTCGAATATCACTTGTAGCTACTTATAATCATATCAGTTTGGTAAGATAGTAAAAATGGTGAAGCACATAATATGTATGTATGTATGTATGTATGTATGTCTGTGTATAAGTATGTATGTATGTATGTATGTAAGTGTGAATGTATGTATGTATATATGTATGTACGTATGCACACGCGCACACATGCATTCATTTGTGCACCATGTTGACTTATTATGTGATATTGTATGTGGTCTTTGACAGAGTAACTTCTTTCAAGTTGCCCTTGTCAGTAATGGTAATTTGACATTCGTGTTCTACGCATATCAAAGTCTACAATCTGGCACCTATAGTTTAGCTGGATTCAACTTTGGGAGTGGCATGAATCAATTCTCACTGCCTGGATCTGGAACACGTGATGTACTTGACTTAGACACATGCTCTAATGTCGGAGTTCCTGGACTGTTTGTGTACAGAGTGGATCAATCAAGTATCATACATCCCAGCAATTACATTAGTATAGGCAAGTTCTGTCATAGGAAGTGTTGGGCCGTCAATTGAATTCCAGATTCAATTTTGTGAAACAAAACTCTTCATTAATGAATAAGTATCACAACAAAACTCAATACTTTACACAATATGTGAGTACAACTAAAATACGTAATCAACATAACATTTTAAATATTGCAACATGCATTGGCAGTATATTGACAATGAACAATGATAAATATATAAATGAATACACAAAGTTCTTAGTTTACTGCTAATTTTAATGTTCATGTGCGAGAGGACTGGTCCAACAGTAGTGATAGCTCTAGTTGTAGGCTTGGTGTACGATTATTTTTTCATTTCATTCTTTCACAAACACGCATGGATAATCAATCTAAGATATTGGCAGAAATGTTCATCACTACTATTTAGAATAGTGTGTGTTTAATTAAGAATTTGGTTTGTGTTAATTTAAGCTATTTTTTTTCAACTTGAATACAACAATACTGTTGTTATTCTGGCTTGGATGTTATATAGGAGTTTACATAACATCTTCTAAACCAACACCACTTTTTCGTGGAGACCAAACAACTCTGACGTGCTTATTGGATGGCAGCTGGATTTCTAATTATACCATCAGTTGGTCACTCAATAGAGTCACTCTTCCAGGGGAAAATGCATCCACTTTTAAATTACTGGATCTTCAGCCACAAAGCCAGGGACTATATCAGTGTAATGTATATGTCAACTGCATGAGGAAATTTGCATCCATTCTATTGGATCTATCACGTGCGTACTTTAGAACCGTTTCAGTGCTTGTAATTACTATAGAGTTTTAAATTGTTGGTATTGCTGATATTTTCACACTAGCTACATTCACTGTATCCCGATTATTATTGTTATTTTTCTTCTACAGAAAACTGCAGTGGTATTTTTCCAATAGTCTATTATGGACAATTACAGGGAGATAGATTAGTTTATCCATTTTCGAATCTATTTATATATTTGTTTGGATACGGTAATTTTTATCGTGTAAGTGTAATGTACAACATTTGTAATATAAAAAAATTGAGGTATTTCAAATTTTGTAGATTGAATATGATGGGTCCATAACTTCATATTTTCTTGGTCTCATTAGAATCACTCCATTTAGTGGCAATTTCAGAAGCATCACTATGTACAACAGAAATACTTTTAACATTACCTGTATTCAAGAAATAATAGAAAGGGAATTTTTGATATCTAATGCTAATTTGAGGTCTACTTCTGTGATTACATATGATAATGTTGTTCAATCTGGATCATCTAATAAGGTAATATATTATATTGTTACATGCAATCCAATAGTCATATCACTCATAGCCAGCAAAATACTTTAATATGTGGCAATTAAAGCAATTTTATGCTTTATTGCGTGAAGTACACACTAAGAATGTTGTTCAAATGCTATTCCATAGGGTTGGCAACTATAATATGAAAATCCCAAGTTGTGCACGATAATCATAGAATAAAAGGATAAAAAATTCATCATGTGATTTTTCTAAAATGGTATTGAGGTGGTTTAGTAATATGCATATATTGTGTTTTTCAGCTAGTCATATAAAACGAGCACTATCAGGGCTATTTGTCTACATAAGCAAAACAATGTATTCAGGAAAACTGAAAGTACAATTGTGATTTGACAATTAATACCACCAAACTTGAAATGCCCCCTTTCATTTATAGTCTTTTTAATTAAAGCATCTTTGGTATAAAAACAATTAGCCGGAAAATAATGTCTGTTTTTTTTTTGTTTTGTTTTTTTGTTTTAGTAAGGGGTACAGCTTTTCTTAACTATGAAAGTATGCTGAACAGCTGTAAAATTATCTTGAAGTGCTAATGAGCAGCTAGTCTGTATAATTTTACACTCAACATAATGACATTAACAACATCTACTAGGCAGTAAGAATTAGTATGCCTACTCAATTATGATCAATACGATTAGCAATTTCCTGTGTTTGACACCGTTAATAGTTACTTTCTATTGGTTGTTTAATGACAATTTAGTAAGTACGCTTCCCAAATATATTAAGAACTGTACTGGTCTGATTCTGAAGATGTCTGATGGTTAAGAAATGATGTTTATATTGTTTTGAAATGATGTTTATATTGTTTTCTATGCCATGTGCTTACAGACCAACTCCTACCAAGTAATCTTTGTCAGTAACAGTCAGCTTTCATTTGTATTCTTCTCCTATGGAGACATACAGTGGAGTGATATGAATACCTTTGTTGGCTTTAACTTGCAAGGTAGACACTTCTCACTTCCAGGATCTCAGACTCCTGCTGTACTTGACTTAGAGACTTGTAGTAATGTGGGAGTTCCAGGATTGTTTGTGTATGGAGTGAATCAGTTTAATATCATCATAGATCCGTCTAGATCTCAATCTGGTGAGTGTAATTATTTTACAACTCATTTTAGGGAGGGGAAGTGGGGAAGGAGAGTAGAAAAATTAGAGTTTTTGTGTATAACATGGATTCTATGGTAACTAATTTCATAATAAAAATTTATTTACAGCTGAGAGATTATTTTCTCACGTGTTAATTAAGCAATCCTGAATTTAATTTTAATTTGGTGACAGACAATGTATTTTTACTTCGTGAGAATCTAAATAAATGTGTATAACAAGTACAGACTACAATTTTTCATAAATTAGCAAAATAAAACTTGCATGTAGCTTATTTTGCTCTTATACTAGCAAAAAGTAAATGGGTACATCAAACCGCTAGTGTTTATCATTTTGCAGGAATTTCAATTGAATCATCCAAACCAGTTCCAGCTTTACCAAATGACACCATTACTCTGACGTGCATAGTGAAGAACAGTCAAAGCCATACATATAGATGGTCTCTCAATGATGTTCCTCTAAATGAAACCACACGTACTCTGGTGATATCTGATGTTGGACCACAAGACCTTGGTCTATACAAATGTATTGCCTCTCACCACTGTAATAGTAAAGTAGCCACACTACAATTGACATTGACATCAAGTAAGTTAGTGTATAAACAATTCAAAGTTATATTCACTGCATTAGCACCATTGTTGTTGTTGTTACGTTATTATTAATATTATTATTATTGTTATTGTTATTACTATTTTTATTATTGTTATTCGGTTATTCTTGGCTGAAATAATTATAATAATAGCAAATTATCTCATTCTAACATAATATTGGTTGTTAGAACAAGAAAATTTGCTATAATTATTACTATATTATTATTATTATTACTTACTCACATTAATACTATTAATATTATGCTTTTTTATTATTAAAACTAGTTATTATTAATACTGATACTACTATTAACGCATACAATAGCTTGGAAAACCATGATATTCAGGATTAATATCATGAGTGATGTGGGAAAATATTTGTGGCGCAAAGCCAAGTAATATTTCTTACTGCACAAGTTCTATTAATCTGTTATCCATGCTGTCATTATGTTACTTTATTAACCCTCAGCGCGCATGTATGAGAGTGTTACAGTACTCAGTTTGTCTGCCAGTCAGTTAGCCAGTTTGGTAGTCCAGTCAGTCGGACTAATGGACTGACACGGATCTCAACGATGGCAGCCTCCCAAAGATTAAAACAAGCATCAAAATGTTGCACTAGACATTTTAAGTTCCTTTAATGTGCCAGAATTTTTAGTTTCGACTTATTTAAAAAAAAAAAATCTAGTTATTTCTAGGCCGTATGATCATAAGTGATTGTTGAAAACGCCCCCTATAGTCATGCCGTCCGTACTCACATGAGCAAATAATTTCTTTGCTGCCCGCAGTAATTTGCATTACATTTTTCTCAGTGGTTTTCAGGAGTGCTTAGAGTCTCCCATTGAAACTACTGGTGAGGTGAGTGTCACTTGTATCTTAAGCTTCTCTTATGATGAAGACAACATTAGTGTCTACATTCCATTGCATGAGTTGCATATTGACTTGCTCAAGCTTACCGAAATGTGCGAACATATATGGCATATTCATATTGTTACTACTCCAAATACATTATTCTTTAAGTCTTTGTAATTGCTGGCTAGTGTATAGTAATGCTGAGAGTTCGCACCTTGGTACTTCATTTCTGCAGTAATGAAATCATAATAATCATCTCACTCTGATTCTGACATTATTCAAACTTTTTTTTCTGTGGCGAAATAGGTAAAGCCCAGAAAGTTCACCATAATATTGCGTAGCATATAAAATACAACAAAGACACAAATAGATTGTCGTGACTAATCAGATCATTATTTCAGTTTTCCAATGCTGGGATATTTCAAAATAATACCACACGTTTTTGTATTAAGAATGACTCGGCTATGGTATTATTGGTATGCTGGAGCACAGGTGAGCGAGCCTGCCTTGTTAGGTTGCATAAAAGTACAATATTGTTATAATGATGTATTTTACCTGAAAAACGTTTATTTCATCAAAAATGGATTCTAGCTATTATATATAATAGCAGTTGACCTGTGATTACAGCAAATATATGTGACCGGTTTTGGGAAAATCGACCTAAACGCGGCATCTAAAGTTTTCTAATTTATTCTACCAGTAGGCTGCACGGGGCCTTGGGATGCCGTCCTCCTAATTTAGAAGCTGTAGCACAAGCCGTCTTCGCCCTACGCACTACAACACTTCAGTATTTTTGCTAAACTTATTATTGCTGATTTCGAAAAAAATGCCGGGTAAAGGCGTTGCTAAGGTCAGGGGGCATGGCTTGTGTCCGTATACTATTACTGCGTGTCTCCGGGACACTATGGAATAAACCGGTTACTGGCGGATTGAAAGAAGTCTAAAAGGCTTAATGCAGGGCTCCTTAAGAAACTATGATGGCGAGAATTGCGTGAGTACGTGAATTATGTAGAATATAGTAAGTGAATTAGTTAGCTACAGTTTTTTCCCGCCGTTAGTGAAAAGCCCGCCAATAATTTCTTAGCAACTCTCCGTACACGAGTCCAACCGGCTAGTGTTTCTAGCCTCCTAGTGTGAGTTCTAGAGCACGCCAGAGCTTACAACTGCGTCATAAGCTAGAGCTAAGTGGTGTCTATCCATTTCTGCCATAATTTTTTTTTTGAAAAAAATCGACCCATAAGGCTTTACCCGGGGATACTGAAAAAAATTGTTTGCCGCGTTTAGGTCGATTTTCCCAAAACCGGTTACATATACAGAATTACTTTCTTATCTTAATTCCTGAGTAATGATAAGTCTGTAGCTGCTTAGTGCCACTTGTTGTTTGTCAAGAGCCACTGGTAGCAGAATGACTTCTAAAGAATTTACCACGAAGCTGACATATGTGCATAATTCTATAATTATTGATAAAATTACAAGAAAAACTCTGGCATTACTTTTTTTGCAGCTGAGAGCTTGTTCAAGAGTTATTGATAATAGAAGTAGAAGAATGGCTTAAATTTGATACTACAATTAAAAAACAGCGAGTTTTTGGATTTATATCTGGTAAGGGTTTCAATGCCATAGTCGCAGCAACTTTTTGGGACTAGAAAAACAAGCGTTTTTGCAGGAATCCTCTCACAATCATGAGCCTAACTTTAAAGTAAGATATCAGAAGAAACTGGGGTCAAGCCTAAAAAGCTGTGTTTTTAGGAGAGAAAAAAGGCACCCACATGTGTATTTAAAGGGCATATAGTACCATCCATACACACATACATACATACTGGTGGTGTGCTTGAGCACAAAATAATATCAAGATAGCCTAAACTAGTTAGGTAACAAGCTCTCAGCTACAAAACAAAAATAGGCCCAAGTTATTTTTGTAACTGTAGATAACAAATTATGTAATTAATTATTCACCTCAGCTTCTCCCGAATAGTGGTAGCTTCTTTAGAAGCCATTCTGAGTACCAGTGGTTCTTGACAATCAACATGCAGCACTTATCAGCTCCAAAAAATGGCGAGTTTTTGAATTTTTGTATGGTAAAGGGTATGCAATGCCATAGTCGAAGCACCTTTTTTGTGACTTGAAAAACAAGTGTTTTCGCAGGAATTATCTCGCAATTTTGAGCCTAAGTTTAGAGTAAGACTTTCTTAATGCTGTAATTTCTGAAGAAACTGAGGTCAAGTCAGAAAAGCCGAGTTTTTAGGAGAAAAAAAAAGCACCCAAGGGGCATATATACCATCCAACAATAATTATATATATGTATACTAGTGATGTGCTTGAGCACAAATGGCGAGCGAGCCTAGAGACTATACTATTTATATATTGTATATGAATGATTTTGACTTCTAACACTGAAGCTACTGAAAATAAGGTCCAGTTTTTAAATTTCGCATACATGGTAAAGAAATTTCAGTGCCATAGTAACAACTCTCTGCAACTGCTTGAATTGAAGGTAAAAAACAACAACAAAACAATACACGTTATTTAAAAGTTTTCTTTGTGATATTCTTTAGCTAAGTAGTGGTTGTAACACACAATGTTTTGACACAACTGGACATGACACAGACTTACCTTAGCGGTAGTCTAGTGGACAATGTATTTTCAAGTAAATACTGTTGCGCACGGCTAATAATCATGACAAAGAGCGCATTGACTTACCACCGCCACTAACTCGAATAGAAATGGAAGTCCCTTAAGTTTTCAAGTTTTAACTGCACCCGCAAAATAATTCAAAACGGTAAACAGTTCAATTTCTAGGGTGATACGGGTACTGATCGATAAACCAGAGGATTCTGTTTAGTGCAATTTGGGACGGGGTCGACAACCGAACTAACACAAAAACGCGAGGGTCAAAGTACAAAATGACATACGTACGTCCAAACATAATATATACAAATAAATAAATAAACTAGTGATGTGCTTGAGTACAAATGGCGAGCGAGCCTAAAGACTATAATATTTTTATATGAATGATTTTGACTTCTAACACTAAAGCTACTGAAAATAAGGTCCAGTTTGTTTATTTAGCATACAGGGTAAAGGGATTTCAGTGCCATAGTAACAACTAACTCTCTGCAACTGCTTGAATTGAAGGGAAAAAACAACAACAAAACAATACACGTTATTTAAAAGTGTTCTTTGTAATATTCTTTAGCTAAGTAGTGGTTGTAACACACAATGCTTTGACACAACTGGACATGCACCTACACAGACTTACCTTCGCAGTAGTCTAGTGGACAATGTATTTTCAAGTAAATACTGTTGCGCACGGCTTATAACCATGACAAAGAGCGCATTGACTTACCATCGCCACTAACTCGAATAGAAATGGAAGTCCCTTAAGTTTTCAAGTTTTAACTGCACCCACAAAAGAATTCAAAAAGGTAAACAATTCAATTTCTAGGGTGATACGGGTACTGATCGATAAACAGAGGATTCTGTTTAGTGATTTTGGGATGGGGTCGACAACCGAACTAACACAAAAACGCGAGGGTCAAAGTACAAAAATGCCTTACGTACGCCCATACATATATACAAATAAACTAGTGATGTGCTTGAGCACAAATGGCGAGCGAGCCTAAAGACTATACTATTGTTATATGAATGATTTTGACTTCTAACACTGAAGTTACTAAAAATAAGGTCCAGTTTTTAAATTTAGCATACAGGGTAAAGGGATTTCAGTGCCATAGTAACAACTCTAACTGCTTGGAAGGAAAAACAAAACAAAACAAAACAATACACGTCATTTAAAAGTTTTCTTTGTGGTATTCTTTAGCTAAGTAGTGGTTGTAACACACAATGCTTTGACACAACTGGACATGCACCTACACAGACTTACCTTCGCAGTAGTCTAGTGGACAATGTATTTTCAAGTAAATACTGTTGCGCATGGCTTATAACCATGACAAAGAACGCATTGACTTACCACCGCCACTAACTCGAATAGTCCCTTACAGGCCCGTCTCTGCTACTTTCAAGAGGGTCAGACCAGGAAGTGGGTGTGGTTTATCTGAATATAGGGTGTGTCTTAATTTAATAAGTATAGCTCAGTATTTGAAAAGATTGGTACATTCATGATAAACAATACATTGAATACAAGAACTGATGTGACAAACTAAATGAATTTTCCAAAAATATGCATACGACGGTCATTCATACTAATAAATTCATTTGCTATTTCTTTCATTTTGAGATTATCTGTAAGTTCTTTATGAATGTAAAGAATCATTAACTGGTTCAGTCGAAACAGCTTCATTAATAATGAATGACATTAGCATAAAAAAGCTCCCCCCAAAACAAAATATAGAATCATAGCTATTTAAAACTTACAAAAGCAGCATCATCTCCTTTCTTAAAAGTAATGTGCTTTAGCTTCACAGCTTTCAAACAGAGATGGCAATGTACTGTGTCTTTGGCTTCATTGTAATGAAGCCAGGTCCAGCGCTGAAACCAACTGGCTTGAAAGCAACGTTCCACTCCAGTCTTTTTTCCAAACATTCTCTTAGGAAAACTGAAGGTTAGAGGCTGATGTGGAAGCTCTGGAAGATTTCCCAGAAAATCTTGGTCAGCAATTCCATCGTTGGCGGGGAAGCCATAAATCTGCTGCGCGAGAGCTACAAGATCGACGGGAGCAACTACTAACCACGCGTGCGGTGAGACCCTTTACCGAAACAATCAATGATCCAATCCAATTGACACACCCACCTTTCTAAAACAACGGTCCGACCAACGTCGGACTGGTCGGACTATCTACTACGGCCCTGCCTTAAGTTTTCAAGTTTGAACTGCACCCGCAAAATAATTCAAAACGGTAAACAATTCAATTTCTAGGGTGATACGGGTACTGATCGATAAACCAGAGGATTCTGTTTAGTGCAATTTGGGACGGGGTCGACAACCGAACTAACACAAAAATGCGAGGGTCAAAGTACAAAATGACATACGTACGTCCAAACATATATACAAATAAATAAATAAACTAGTGGTGTGCTTGAGCACAAATGGCGAGCGAGCCTCATAGTTAGGTAACATAAATGTTACTATGTTTTAGCTTACTTCATGCAAACACTATAATAGCAGTTATGACATTTGATTTCAGCAAACAAATACAAAATCACTCTCTTACCTTATTAATGGTAACTTTTGTAGTATCAAACATCAACCATTCTGATAATCACAATCACCAGTAACTCTTGAACAAGCACTTAGCTACGATAAAAAATAAACCAGTGTTATTATTTGTAATTTTAGCCAACAAATATGGAATTACTACTTACATCATTCTTGAGTATTGATAACTTCTGTAGTATCAAATTGAAGTTACTTTGACTATCTGAAAATTACTGTTAATTCTTGACAACAAGCTCTCACCTACAAAAACAAAAGACAATCAATTTTAGCACACAAATACTAAATTACTTTCTTACCTCATTCTCTTGAGCAGTGGTAACTTTTGTAGTACCAAATTTGAGCCAATCTGTGTCAATCTGACTATTTGAATTTACCAGTCACTGTTGACTAGCTCTTAGCTACAAAAAAGAAAGGCCAGAGTTAATTTTGCATATTTAGCTAACAAATATGGAATTGCGTACTTATCTCAGCTTCCCTCGAGAAGTAGTAGCTTCCCTCGAGAAGTAGTAGCTTCCATAGCATTAATACTACGGCATTCTGACTACCAACGGCTCTTGACAACCAACAACCGGCACTCCGTATCCCCCCATAAAACGGCAAAGTTTTGAAATTAAGTCTGGAAAAGGGTCTTCAATGCCATAGTAACCTGTCGAATCAACTTTTTGTGTCTTGAAAACAAGCGTTTTAGCAGGAATTTTCTCATACTTTGGAGCTTAAGTATAAAGTAAGGTTTGCTTAATGCTGTAGTTTCAGAATAAACTGGAGTCAAGCCTAAATAGCCGTGTTTTTAGGAGAAAAGAGTTTCCCGCGCGCGTTTAAAGAGCATACGTACCATCCATACATACATACATATATATTTATAACATATACCCGATTTTGAATTATCCACCCCTAATACTGTCTCGCTCGCTTCGCTCGCTCGCCAATAAACATCCCCGATTTTCGATTGTGTTACCCCTGCAATTAAGTGTCTCGCTCGTTACGTTCGCTCGCCAATAAATAAACATCCCCGATTTTCGATTGTGTTACCCCTGCGAGTGTCTCGCTCGCTACGCTCGCTCGCCAAATAAACATCCCCGATTTTCGATTGTGTTACCCCTGTAAGTGTCTCGCTCGCTACGCTCGCTCGCCAATTATACTAGTGGTGTGCTTGAGCATAAATATCGAGCGAGCCTGCCTAGTTAAGTTACATAAACTACAGTATTGTTACATAATATATGTGACCGGTTTTGGGAAAATCGACCTAAACGCGGCAAACAATTTTTTTCAGTATCCCCGGGTAAAGCCTTATGGGTCGATTTTTTTCAAAAAAAAAAATATGGCAGAAATGGATAGACACCAGTTAGCTCTAGCTTATGACGCAGTTGTAAGCTCTGGCGTGCTCTAGAACTCACACTAGGAGGCTAGAAACACTAGCCGGTTGGACTCGTGTACGGAGAGTTGCTAAGAAATTATTGGCGGGCTTTTCATTAACGCCGGGAAAAAATGCATAGCTTAATATCAATACTAACTCAGCTCCTCCAAGTAGTGGTAGCTTCCTTAGTATTGATATTAAGCTATGCATTTTGACTATGAGTGGCTCTTGACAACCACTGGCTCTTGACAACCAACAAGTGGAACTTAAGCAGCCAAAAAAACGATGAAGTTTTGAAATTACATCTGGTAAAGGGTTTTTAATGCCATAGTGACCATTCTCAGCAAATTTTTGGAAGTTGAAAAACAAGCATTTTGCAGTAATTATCTCACAGTTTAGAGCCTAAGGTTAAAGTAAGACTTGGGTAATGCTGTAGTATCAGAAGAAACTGGGGTCAAGCCTATAAAGCCGTGTTTTTGGGAGAGAAAAGGCACCTGCACGCACGTTTAAGGGGTATAGGTACCATCCATACATACATATAACATATCCACCACTAATAGTATCTTTCTCACTCAATAATAACATATACCCAATTTTACATTTCTAACTCAAATACTAGAAATTACACTGCCACACAGTAGCGCCTGATATTTTAACTTTGCAAATTAGGCATGAAGTCACTTATGGTATTTTTACCAATGTTTTTTTCTCTCCTGCTCTCTTTCTTCCTGTTCCTCTTTTGAACTCATGGATTTTCTTCTCCTCCTTATCTACCTCTGCTCTTTAGTGACTCTGTCCTTTGTGTGTATTTTCTTCCACTTCTTCATTGAAGTAGTTACATCAGTCAGCCTTTTTTCTCTCCTGCTTCTATTTTTCTTGACCCTAGTGTTTTCCTGCTTCTCTGCCTTTCTTGTACCCCTGATTTGTGGTGGACTATTACTGCAGCCAAAATCAGTTAAAAGCATCAAATTCACCAATAAAAACAGAATTCAGCCTAGATTTGCAGGGATGGATTTGGGGGTGGGGGGGGGGGGGGGGGGGGGGCTCGACTAGCGTCCTATGACTCCCCCCCTTTTTATTAGCTACATTATTTCTTACTTTCAAGTGGGAGAAGAGTGTAAGTGCAATAACTTTGTCATTGTTCTTCCTACCCATTGTTATTTTCCTCTTTGTCGTTATTCTCCTGGTTGTTTTCTTTGTCTTTGTTTTTCCTCATTGTTGATATTTAGTCGTCATTGTTATTGTTATTCCCCGTCGTTGTTATTCCCCATCTTTGTTTTTCCTCATTGTTGTTTTTCACTGTTGTTGTTTTTTTTCTCGTCGATGCTCGGTTGCTTATTCAGTTTGTTATTTTCCTCCCATTGTTGAAATTCCTCGTGGTGCTTCTGATGTCTTCCAGTAATTGCATTCTATTGAACAGCCTCATAGTAATATGCAGAGTTATGAATTTTATAATTGAAACCTTTTTCTTTAGCCTTTCATCAATTTCTTTTATAGATGTTGTTGCTTATTTAATTATGTTTTCTCTTCATGACTATTATAACTATACCTTTATCATTAGAATGTAAGCTAGCTAACTAGAATATCTTTTAGCCACCAAATAACTTGTTATTCACTAATGATGAATCTGCTGAAGGCAAGCCTTTTCTGCAATATTTTGAGTATAGCATGTGCAGTTTGGAATGGTTTCACTGAATTGACTGATGTGCTGCTTGCATGTAAATGACATAGACCAAAATGCTATGCCGATCATTGAGAGATTTGTGATCTTGACTAGCATGTGTGTCTTGATGTTGACAGTGCACACAGACAATTGTTTTAAAGAATAATAATGTGAAGCACATACTGCCAAAGAAAGCATTACAACAAGTTGGAGTCAAGTAACATAGAGGTAATGTACGTGAGGGGGTACAGTTGATTTGGCTTCTCCTCCATTATCACCACCAACTAGGTTCGATCAACCACAAAATGTGTATATGCGCCACATTGGACAACATTGCCCAAGGCATATAAAATGTGGTATTTATTAATAGAACAATATCCTATCAGGCATATCAGGCTGTGGGAACCTAATCGTGCATTGGTTTTATAAGGATTTATTATGTTCTGAACAGGGCGTGATACCAGTTCCTACATAGGAAATGCATTTAAGTGAACAGGATGTGGCTTAAGGCAATATTTTCCCATATCACCTGTCTTCAGAGTTATCACGTTGGGTTATTACGTCCCCCCAGTTTATACAAGTGTTGCTAAGGTATTCATACATGAGGAGTAAACAATAAATATTTATTATTCATTGGATACTGCAGAATATCATTCGTCTGATTGGCCATATTATGCTTGTGTCTGCGGCTCTCATGTAATTACTAATACAAAGCCAACAGACTTGTGATATTCTCTGTATCAAATGAATAATATCAATGTATCCTTTGAATTGGAAATAGATGCTTCTGAATACACTATTATAGTTAGCCTACTTAGGACAGGCACATGTTTCTCTTCCCGCATGCTGAAGTTAGTCATGTGTCAGTTGAGAAGGAAGCTAAAGCAATCATAGCAGTTTGCAAATGCAAACAACTCACTGGTTATCACTTCACATTATCATTGTTTTGTATTCAGTTTGACCATTGGGAATGAAATCATTAGGTCTTTTCTCAGGAGGCCCATTTTTTCTAAAGTGCCATATTTGTTGTAGCAAGACTAATGTCCACTTAAATGCAAGTTAGGTAGTTTTAAAGTAACTCGGGAATTCATACGGCTTAGTAATAGTGAGAATTTATATAGGTGGAGTGAGGGTGTGTAGGCATGCTCACAACTGGTCTAACCTGATAGCAGTCACACTTGCATCTCCTTTCAATAATAGTGATTTTGGGGCACCACTAGCTGAACCTTAACAATTTTGTTACACAAGGCACCATTTAGTGTAGAGTATTTGAACGGAAGAGGCAAATATATTTGAGCTGTACATTAATACATATATTAAGTATGACACTTATACTTGTGCTTCATGCAAGTATCATTCCACCTTTCATTTAGTATCATCTTGCCTCTTACTATTGTAAGTTTTAGGCTATTAAAAAATTCGACTGGCCTACATTATAAGTATATTATTTTTGTTTTATTATTATTATATTTTTGTTATTATAGGTATTAATACTATTATTATTGCTATCATTATTATTTTACTATTATTATTATTGTTATTATTATTATTATTATTATTATTATCATTGAATTATGTATTATTATTATTATTATCATTGAATTATGTACTATTATTATAATACATAGCTAGTTATTATTTTTATTTATAATTTATTAATTAATATATGAATGTATGTATGGAATGTTGTGGTACTGAAATTATTTTCTGACTGTTTCTCTATATCTATACTTTCATTGATTCTGCATGATGTAAAGTTTGACATGAATACAAACTTTTAGTCAGAAGGCGCATGCCTTTTAGTGTTTGTATATGCAGAGTATCATTATAGATGTCTTACTGTTTGTGTTGTACAGATGTCATAACCAATGGTAGATTTGATGCCAAGGAGTTCTCAGATTGCAGTGAGAGTGAGAGAATAGTTGACGTCATCTCTGGAGAAGTGATGGATTTCTTAGTCAGAGAGTACAATGTTCAACCATAGCAAGCTGGACTAGCTAGCTAGCTATGAAAAAATGTGTTCATTTTCACATACATGATTATTTGTTAGACTTGTGTTCATGCATTATTTTTGTAATGGAAAACCATATACTATTCCTTTTTATTAACCTAGCTTTAGCTATTTGTTTTATGTATATTTGCAGAATTAGAATATAATTGTTGCATTACAATAGAAGTCCTGTATCATAAAGATAGTCATAATAGTACATGTAAATATCGTTTTAAAACCCATTTTTCATACTATGCTTAATTTAGCTTTTTAGTCCATACAAAAAAATTATTGTACTTTCACAAACCTCCCATCCTCCCCCCCCCCTCCCCCCTCCCACCTGTTATGAAAGTTATTGGCTCCGCTTATCTCATGAGGAGGAGTTATTGTTATTGTCGACTTCTAAGGATAGATGCTGCCACCAGAGGCAATCTCAAAGATCCATACAATATGGAGGGGTTATGGATTGAGGGTCTACCCTTTTCTCTCACAAGCTAGCTTAGGGTTCTAAGTACTGGCCTTATGGTTGATAAATAAAATTAATTAACAAGAACCTGGGTTTGAGTACAAGAACTAAAAAAAATAACTGTTGGGGTATTCTGGCCAGCCAGTTAAACCAGCTGACACACCACTATTCTGAATGAGCATGATATAGAAATAACAGGTGCTCAAATCTGATTGGTTGAGGACTATCTGCCAAAAGCTATGGCCAAAATGGTTGCAAAAATGGAAGGGAAAGTGTGAATTAGTGTTAGGGTGATGTGAACCTTATGAAACTAATAGTGATCTGCTAATGAAATAAATACTAAGAGTAAATAATGAAATAAAATAGTTAAATAAACAATTAGTTATATAAACTTACATGTGGTAGTGAGGTATGTGTCATATGTGTGGCTGGAGATGTAATCTGTGCTGGAGTCTCCACCACGCAACCTATCTATATAAATGTCTTAAAATGTATTTATAGCAACTGTATATATATATATATATATATATATATATATATAATATTCCAACCTAGATATCTTCACAATGATATTTTTAGGTACGTGACCCGTGAAATAACTCACGATATTTCACGCTGTTATTTTACGCTGTACTGTGAAAGCTCATTACCCTTGTAGTTATAGCAACCTGCCAGACTTTTCAAATTTTCTGGGGTTTTAGCTACCTTCCTCTGGTGTACCCTGCTCAACAGGGTTAGAGCAGCTGCTAAAATATCAGTTTGGGGTGTGGATAGCCCCTACAACCAACTTTATGCTGTGATTTACCCTACCTCTAGTACTAATTACTGGTAGTGAAGATATCTAGTGTGGAATAAACCAACTTATTACACTTGTCAGAGTGTTATGGCGAGATATTTCACTCTCAGGCTTCATTTTCACTCGTCTCTGGCTCAAAAATTAGCCTGCTCATGATATATCTCGCCATATCACACTCTGACTCATGTAATAAGTATTATATATATTATATATATATATTAAAACAAAAGAAAAATTTGCTGTATGCCATATATGCTACCATTCCTACAATTAAGTATAAAATACCTACTAAAGATACTCAATGCAGCTAGCTTCTGGAAGTAGAATATGAATATTGATCAATTAATTGTTGCAGTTAGCTAACTAGTTCAAACTCTTGGTAAGCTAGACCACTTGTTTGTTTTTCTCAGTGAAAGAATTTAGCTAAGAACAGTACAATGTTAATCGGTCATAATTTATCGCTTAGCTAGTAAACACAAGGGCAAATATGCTATAGATTTAACTAGAATATATTTGTTGCTTGTTTTAACACTAGCCAGCCATTATAGTGCTAGTGGCTAGTTCTCTCTAAAATGCCAGTTAAAGTCACACTGTTGACTTTTAAATTTGTATCTTGAATTAACAAAACTATGTGAGTTAATATTTAAACTTGAAGTGCAATGTTGTGTACATCTATGGTTTCTGGTTAGACTGCTAAAACTTGTTAATTGTCATGGTCTACATCTAAGCAGTGGATTGTATTTGGCAGATTAAGATCAAATATAAGTATATTAAGCTTGATTTTAATCCCATCCCACAAAGTAGCTAACTGACGACTTCTTAATCAATGAATTAAGCGTCAATTTTTACCCACTAACCAATTCTCTAGCAAGCTCAACTCCTGTAATTTGATAAAGTCCCACCAAACAGTGTCAATACAAGTTGAGAATTCAGAAAAATGTTGTACGAATTTTAAGCAATGGCAGATAATCCAGTGACTATTGATTTCTTTATACGGCAATCCTCCACTCCAATGCTATACACTAATGAACCAGGCTAATGGAAACCTAATGAATATCACAGCCACACCTACCCACCAACTTTCTAAATTCTCCCCTGCATGGAGAATAATATACTTCCCAAGCCAGAAAATTATTATAACAAATAAGGTACTCAAGTCAAGTCATTCTAAGTTAGTTTATAAGGTAAGTCTATTCTTCATTATCAGAATCGGGTTGATCTGAAGAAGTAGTACAGGCACTATATATAATATATATATATATTATACTAAATTAATTCTTTTTATTATCAAAATTATTGAGATAGCCAGCTTGCCCTTTAATGCTCTTAATCCATCTTTTAATATGGCAAAATCAGACTCTCTATTAACCATGTTGACTATTTATAACTATTTTATCACTAATTAACACTTGTCATGGCCCATTGAGTCACTCACAATATTTATAAAAATAACCAGTCTTATCTCTGGGCTAAAATATATATATACAAATAACTAAAAATGCTATGCTACAGCTTTAAAAGGATTTACAGTATCATACAGCTAATCTTCATTGGGTAAGAGTTTTCTATGATAAATATGACAATATTGTATTGTTGTGCTCCATTGTGGGAAATAGTCCAACTTAAGCTTCAGTGGATATCAAGGAAAATCATATCAATCGGTCAAGATATGGCCAAATACAATGGGAGCTGTATTGTATGGATTTATTGCAAAACTAAAATGTACAATAACAATAATATTATGAATTGCACAAACTGGCATACAATTAAAACGTGTTATAATATGTTGAAATTCATTTTTTAAGTTCAGTTATGGTTTAACATTGTACTCTCTGACTAAGAAATCAATCACTTCTCCAGAGATGACGTCAACTATTCTCTCACTGTCACTGCATTCTGAGAACTCCTTGGCATCATATCTACCATTGGTTATAATATCTATATAGAACACAAACAGTAAGATATCTGTAATGATACTCTGCACTCTGTAAGTGTCTAATAATATTCATCATTAAGACAAAACTGACTCAGATACAAAAAAATTTAATTAAGGACAGTTATCAAACTGGCATTTAAACTTCAGGTTAAAGAAGTTCATAGCTGGGAATTACCAAATTAAATATCAAAATAATGCACAAGACATCCTTTCTATTGCCAAGTAGCTATTTACTAAATAATGACATCAATTTAATTGTACTAAACAGTTTATGAGAATTTTTTTGTTGATAATGGTTATTTAGGATATATATAGATAAACAGTTGATTACCAAAGTTATATTTTATTAAAGGATTTAATAAATACTATTTTGCCAGTATATATACCCATAAATATGGAATAGAAATACTTAAAATTGGTAAAGATATGATGATTATTATTCTAACATGAGGCATTGTCACATTTTGTGTGCTCTATGATAATTAATTATAATGAATGAATATCTTGCTTTAAATATTACCTGCTGCTTCCAAGAAAAATGTTGCAGACATCTCAGAACAGTACACATTAGTTGCACATTTGTACAGACCTTGCACTGTTGGCATCACTTCTGATATTACGAGCGTAGACATGTTTTCATTTGGGATTAAAGTTTCATTTAGTGACCATTTGTAACTGGAATTTAAGTTATCACCGCCCTTTAAAGAGCACGTCAAAGTTATATTATCTCCAATCAATATTGGTTGAGACTTGGATACTAATATTTCTAAAAAAACAACAACATAATTATTGTGGCATTATGTGGCCATAATTCATACTTACATGTAAGCTTCAACCTACCTGCACTGTAATTTGCATAATTGGGTTGAATGATGTCATACTGATCCACTCTGTACACAAATAGTCCTGGAATTCCCACATTACTGCAAGTCTCAATATCATCTACAATAGGAGTCTGAGACCCTGGCACTGAGAAGCTCCTGCCTCCTCCTTGGTTGAACCCAACAAAGGCATTGAAGCCTCGTTGTATGTCTCCGTAGGAGAAGAACACAAATGACAACTGACCATCACTCACTAAAACTACTTGAAAGGAGTTTCTTAAAGTCTATTTATTAAAAATGCCAAAAAACAAAAATAACAACAACAACAAGCAACCAAAAGGGTAATATGTGTTTCATTTACTGTTGAAATCAACTCACTAGAGGGTATCTTAAATGTGGTACTTTGTCAAAACTAGCCACAAATGATGAAATAACTTGAAATTTTGAGATAAAAAATTCTTTTTCAATTATATTTTGAATACAGTGACTGTTAGTTGTCAGATTATTTCTGTAATAAATGTTGCCAGAAGTTGTAGTAATTAAATCTGTCCAAAAAGGAGCAATAATCTTAGAAGTGGTCAATCGATAATAATATTGAGCATAGCTGACACTGAAGGATAACAATCCATTAGTGCTGACCTAAAGAATCCAACAACATTAACAAGTGAGACAGCAATTATCATAATGCAGCTCTCACATGCACAATCGACTCATTTGTTCCAAACAGCGGTGTAGGTACTGACAATGTTATTGGAGGAGATGCCCTGTCATCAGCACGAACTAAAGTGACGTCTCCCTGCATCACTCCAAAAGGAACTAGTGGAAACCCAAGAGTACAGTTCTCTGGAATAGACAAGAATGTACATGCCTTTAGCAGGGGAAGGCCAACTATCTTTGCTACAATAACTTAGTGCTAATGCATTATGGTACATACCTTCTTGAGATTTACATTGACCAAAAACAAACAATAGCAGTAGAAGAACATTTTTTAATTCATTCATCATGTTACCTATGTATATTAGTTCCATATACTTTGTATTCCACTATTATAGTCATAAAATATTTACAAAATGCACAAACGTTTCAACCATTTCACAATGGTCATCATCAGTGTGCGGATGGCAATAAATAGTCAAAATAACGTCCTGAGGAAATTATTGTTATGACAGAGCTCAAATATATATATCATGACAGTGAGATTTGAATATCATATTATGTATACATATGTATATATGTATATATATATATATATATATATATAGTACTTATTACATGAGTCAGAGTGTGATAGCAGAGTATTTCATGAGCAGGCTAATTTATTTTCACGAGTCAAAGGAGAGTGAAAATAAAGCCTGAGAGTGAAATATCCAGCCATATCACTCTGACAAGTGTAATAAGTGGTTTATTCCACACTAGATATTTTTACTACTGTAGTTACTAGAGGAACGATATTTAAGCAGCAGCTGTTCTAACTCGGTTGGAGTAAGCTACACCTGATCCAGAGGAGGAAGGTAGCTGTAAAAACCAAGAAAATTGAAAAGTTTGGCCAGTTGCTATAACTACAAGGGTAATGAGCTTGCGTTGTATAGCGTGAAATAACAGCGTGAAATATCGTGAGTTATTTCATGGGTCATGCACCTAAAGATATCATTGCGAAGATATCTAGGGTGAAATAAATATGCATATATATATGATATTCAAATCTAACTGTACATGTAGTAGTAATGAATTCATTGCTACCATAAGTGTGGTGGAATGAACTGGAGACAAGAAGAGGTAGTTCACTGCCACCGGAGTTAGGCTCCAAGGCTAATTCCCTAGCAAAGCACTCCAACCCATAAGGATATTACAATCTATTATAGCCATTCCTGAAGTAATAGGCTGTTATGATAGTTGTGTTGAAGTTCAAGCAAGAGAGCTGACTAACTGACTGAAAGCAGTTCAGCCACTGTATATATAGCCGAACTGTGACAATGAAATAGAATCACATTATGTAAACTAACTCTGCGTTCCTGGAATGCAACTATACTGATTCGTTTTCTGTAAAATGTGTACAATTTACCACTTTAGAAATCATCTTCCAGATTCTGATATTAGTTCATACCAGTATACCGACAACCCTCAAACAGTGAACTTTGAAAATGAAGTTAAACTAATAAAGAACCACACATGTTTGTTGTATTTTGATGCCACTTGTAAAGTAGACAGTTGGTCATTGAGATAGTGAGATAAACAGTGTACAGTAGCATCTGATAGAAATTTACTGATTGTCATGTATGTAGTTCATATTTGCTGAGTCAATTCAAATCTCTACAGCATCATAGCTGGTGTGGGAAATTGCAAATGAAGTTCTTGAATTTTATGCCAGATAAAAAATTAATAGTTTATAGCCACATGAAATCATGATTCATTTCAAATCATAATATTTGAAGAGACAAGCAACCATTGTGTGTTTTTTTATAATGGACTTGCAAGAGGTTGTCTTGGCCACATAAATTTAAAATGAGAAAACTAAAGTCAACATTAATGATTAATCTGCGACAATTAGCTATGGCATTAATTAGTCGTGTGGTACCTTACATTCTTAAATTTTTGCTGTTTTTGTTTTCCATTGCGAGAATTTGTACGAGTCGTCAATCCTTGTTATGCTTCATTAACTCAAGTAGGTGGGATCCTGAACTAAGGTCTCAACGGTTGAATTAATCTTAGTACAGACTTTTAACTAAAGCTAATTAAGTTTTCAAAGAGGTTGAAGAGAAGAGAAAAACAAATGGATAAAAATGGCTGAATGACCAACAATTACAGATGTCTGGCCTCCACTGCTTGCAGGCACAGGATTTACTGAAGTATTACTGCTGTAAAATCTGTAATGTGCTTGAGAGGAAACTATGCAGTAAAATAAATCATTAAATTATTATAAAATAAATATCATTTATAGTAGCCAATGAAAAATGCATCTATGTTTTATTTTTTAGTGTCTGGATAATCTAAAACTGTAATTGTTTTGGGTTTTTTTTTTAGTAAGCTACTTAGCTAGTATAAAAAATAGACTAAGCGAGTACATACACACCAAATGATTCTATTTCAGCAATTCAACAACTTACTTTTGGTACTGCTACCTCAGAACTCTATAAATATTTGTCAGGCAATTAGCTCCTTAATTTCGAGACTTGCACCAGTAAGCACATCCACGAATTGACTAGTTCTCTCGCCGCGGGCTCTCTGGGACTGTAGCCTAGTATCAGCTTGAGAAATTTCCGTCCGCTGGATAAAAACCTCCTATTTCTAGTGACCGTGTAAAAGATGATTACACACACGGACATCCCCACTTTGTATGGTAATCAATGCAAATCTTTGCTTGTTCTAGGGGTTCCTGTGCTTGGATTCTATGAAAGTGAAGTCCTGATGCAGCCTTTGAAATAGCTGTTGTGTAGTCTCATCAAAGCTGAAGGGAATGTAGTGAAATGAAACTAAAGCTATCCAGCCTTGCCTAAATAATTAATTACAAATTATGCTGAACATAAAAAAAAATTCAGCTTACTTTTCTCCAAATTAAATTCCAGAGAAATCATCACCATAGTCTATCAACATCTTATACGTTTTTCGAGTTTCAGACTAAAAATAAAAATAAAATAAATGACGACAACAACAAACAACAAATAAACAGGCTCAAATTCAAACGACATAACTCTGTGTCCTATACATATTATATAGGAAAAGGGACCAATTAAATATATCAAAATTGTTGAGAGGCCACTACGTCCTGCTTTCTTGTATTGACTTCTATTTAGATGCTCAGATTGCACCCTATTTAGTGACCTATACAGTGCCTAGTCAAGTCATTGGTATCAAAATACTGCAGAGATTGAACTCATGGTATAAATGTCTCATTTTTCATTTTATATTAGTCTCCTTTCCCAAGTACTATCACATATATATGGCCCATTTCTACCCTAAAAGAACTGAAGTGATTTATTTTTAATATGAGATAGGCATCATAGAAAATTGAAGTAATTTATCTTTTACCTTAAGAGCAATGATTACCCTATTATCATTTATAGTTCTACCTCACCCTATGATCAGGATTAGAGTGACCACTACATCATGAGCATTAGACTAACATCTTGTGCTAAGATGAGTATAAAATTGAGCGATCCCTTACTCCATGAGCATTAGTGATTCTTAACCCAATCATTATTAATGACCCCTTACCCAATAGGCACTAGAGATTTCTACGCTCTTTGTTTTAAAGTGATCCTTGAGTCTTCACATAATAAGCATTACTGATTCCTTATCCAATTTCATTAGTGTGCTCCCTTATTTTTTATAACAGCATTAGTCTTATTCCTTGTTCAACAAGGAAACTGTGAACGCTTCAGGAACTATTACCTAGGACACTTAGTAACCACTTACCTACAATATTTGTTTATTTATTAGCTTAAAGACACTTGATCTATGAAGCTTAGAGAAACCTTACCTACTAGGCTTAGACAAACCTTACCTATGAGCCTTAGAGACCCCTCAAGTTATAAGCTAGACCCCTTACCCTATGCATTAACATCAGAAACCTCCTACTTAAGAGCATTATAGAAGTCTAACCCCATGAGTATTAGAGTTCTCTTCTGGTATGATTACTTAACCAAGAAGATTAGAGTAATCCTTTATTATAAAGGCTTATAATTGAAAAGGAGTGAGGCATAAATCTACACCATTGGGTAATAGTCTCGAGCCAATAACAGTTCGAAGGACCATGCTAACTAACTAACAATCAACAGAGTAGCTAAGCTAAAGCAATGCTAAGGTCTGGCATAAGCTCTCGCGGCAACTCAATTTGACTTATAGGAAGCAAGCAATTGTAAAGTGGGTGATTACAGATACGTAGGTAAGGGTGAGAGTGGAATGTGAGTAAGGTACTGAGTAGAAAACCTTTCAACAGTGCATAGCAACTGTAAAAATAAGATGCTTGAATAAACTTTGATTAATTATAGTCTTACACACTCAACAATAGAGTTTCGTCATACTAAATAATCAAGTTTTTAGCTTTACAGCAACAAATAGCATCTAATTAATGTGGTAAAATAGTAATAATAATAATTTTGTGGTTCCACTGATATAGTTGTTCGGAATCTTTTAAATAGAGAGCTACTGCCCCCTCTAATAAACCAAGGAAACTACTAAACAAGGCTCTGGAATTGTAAATGAAACACAAGATTCTGCATTAAACAAAGCTCTGGAATTGCAAATGAAACACAAGGTTCTGGAATAGAACAAGGCTCTGGGATTACGAATGAAACGCAAGGCTCTGGAATTGCATATGAAACACAAGGCTCTGGAATAGAACAAGGCTCTGGGATTGCAAATGAAACACAAGGTTCTCGAATAGAACAAGGCTCTGGAATTGCAAATGAAACACAAGGTTCTGGAATAGAACAAGGCTCTGGAATTGTTAATGAAATACAAGATTCTGGAATAGAACAAGGCTCTGGAATTGCAAATGAAACACAAGATTTTGGAATAGAACAAGGCTCTGTAATTGCAAATGAAACACAAGGTTCTGGAATAGAAAAAGGCTCTGGAATTGCAAATGAAACGCAAGGCTCCGGAATTGCAAATGAAACTCAAGGCTCTGGAGTTGCAAATGAAACACTAGGCTCTGGAATAAAACAAGGCTCTGAAATCGCAAATGAAACACAAAGTTCTGGAATGGAAAATGAAGTACATGGTTCTGGAATGGAACTTACATTTAAGAATAAATCAAATTGTTCTGAAATTGAGAATGAAATTATTGATCCAGAAGCCAGTGGAGTAACAAGAGAAAATATCACTGGTATACGATTGCTTTATCACCGCTTCCAATACTTTTAGGAGACTACGTCACACTGACATGCTCACTAGTGTCTGACAAATCCTCTGACATAACATACATCTGGTCATTAAATGGCAGTCTTCTCTAAGACACCTCACCAGTAATTGTAATAGCAGGAGTACAAAAACATAATCTGGGCCAATACGAATGCACCATCACACGTGGGTGCTATAAATATTCAACTAATATAAATTTATACACATTCGGTAAGAATACAAATCCGCTATAGACTTAGTAGTAGTAAGAAATATACTGACTTAACAAGGATAAATACTTGAACAATTCACCATTTAATTTCACTTTTTGACTGTTAAAGCAGCACAATTTTAACATATTATAGTCTTCATACATACTTCAGTGAAATATCAATTTAATTTACTAGTAGTAAAGAATGGAACTATTTGATATTGTAATTAATGGTCTTTCATTATTGTCCCATAGCATTGATTGAGATTGGTCAGTATTCCATCAAGCTATTCCCAGGATGTCCTTCTCACAGTCAGACACACACTGACATCACTAGAGATGTGGTACAGTTGCTGAACTCTGAGTTTGGATTCCAGCCTCTTGGGAGACTCAAGTCTTTCCCAGCTACTTCTTGTGAGGAAATACGTCAAACCCACAATATACAAGGACAAGGATTATTTTGGGTAGGACTAGATGGAATGGAACCAACACTACAGCATTGTGACATATAATACTTAATAATCAATTCAATACCTGATTGCTAAATATAACTTTTGCTTTTTTTGAGTGTATTAGACAATTACCTTGAACTACATCAAATTAATGTTTTCATATGTATATAATTGTGTACTCTTGTCTTGTCTATAAGCACACAGTCAGTACATTACCATACAACACTTCATACGTGGTTAGTAAATACAGTTCTATTATAAAGATAGAAAAATATGGAGCGTTAGAATGGAGATATGGTCAATCTAGCTCAGTAGAATTACCGACATAGATATGAAAAATGGTATAAAAAAATTGGTGACCAAGTAGACTCTAGAACATTTTATTTCATTTAAAAAAACTTACAAACAACAAGTTGATATCCTTATTAAAGTTAACATAGAGGGAAAAAAGTAATTAATTAAAAAGCAAGGCTGCATATAGTTATTGCCTGATTGAATTTTGTATGTTGGGCTAGCTTACCCTATATACCAATGCCATTAAACCTTGTACAGTACCTTAGTAAAGACACTATTCTCATAATACAGTCCATCAAATAGAGAACATGAAAAAATGTGAGGGTAATGGCAGTCATTTGTCTGGGAACAGCAGATGGAAAACATGGCAGTCTCTTAAGCTGACATCAAACTATCACTTGCCAACTAAGTGCTTTTAAATGCCAAAAGTTTGATTCAACTGTTGTTTTCAAGAAAAAGAAAAATAATAGCAAGTTAGACTGTGCAAGTGTTGCTCTACACTCAATGAGACAATCCTTAACTTCAAATGATGGCCAAGCAATGACAGTACTCTCACACTAAGTAGCGAGTATATTTCTTGCTCGTGCTACTTTTTTTAAGCCAAAAACATATTTTCAATTTTATTATCACTACATAAGAATTATACTTTCAAATTTACATAGCATAATTTGTAATATCTAACTAATTTATGAAGCTTGAAACTGTTCAATGTGAAGCTACATTATTAATATGGAGCTACATATTCAGCAATTCTTTTTTTCCCCAGCATATTATAAATAATACAGGTGGGGGGATATTTTCTGTCTATAAAAACCTATAGTTTTTCCCCCCAACACTGTAGTCAGTTCTCAGGCTGTTTTTCTCCACTTGTTAATACTAAGTTTTCTAGCCAACACTCATGGTAATGAGTTCAAATAAATTAGGAATATAAATCCATGTTGTTTTAATGTTTAGATGGGTATGGCCAAAGTGTCCAGATTAATGAGAGGAATTTTTCTCAAGTATTTATAGAACTTCTAAGAGGAAGAGATGGGAGAGATGGAGTACCTGGACCTCCTGGACCACTGGGCCATGATGGAGCTCCAAGACAACCTGGACCACCAGGATTAAGGGGAATAATTGGACGCCCAGGTATCAGAGGGCTCCCAGGCCCAATGGGATTTAAGGGGCAACATGGGGTTCCAGGGTTACACGGAGAAGTAGGAACTCCTGGAGCAATAGGACTCCCAGGACCAGCTGGACCCAGAAGATATCCTGGAACACAAGGAATTCATGGGAAAATGGATCAATTGGTGAACCAGGACCTGCAGGACTTCCAGGAAGTACAGGAGATCCTGGAATTGTTGGACCACTAGGAAGCCCTGGAGCGCAAGGACCCTCAGGAATTCCTGGAGAGAAAAGTGATTGAGGACGCACTGGAGTCACAGGAACTCCTGGATACCCAGGAGATTACGGACCTATAGGAAGCCCTAGAACGCCAGGACCCTCAGGAATTCCAGGAGAGAAAGGTGATCGAGGACTCACTGATATAGGTTTGTCCTCCACCAGCTGACCCAGGAGGACCTGCTTCCCCACTATGACCTTCTGGCCCACGAACTTCTGGTCTACCATGTTTACCCCTTTCCCCACGAGGACCTGCTTCCCCAGGATGACCTTCTGGCCCAGCTTGCCCAGTAGGACCAGGTATACCTATTTCCCCAGGAGGACCTGCTTCTCCATTATGGCCAGGATTTCCTGTATGACCTACTGGTCCTTGTATTCCTCTAGCTCCAGCAGGTCCTCGATCACCTTTCTCTCCAGGAATTCCTGAGGGTACTGGCGCTCCAGGGATTCCTTCTTGTCCATAATCTCCTGGGGGTCCTGTGGCTCCAGATGGGGCAAAAGTTCTTGCCCTAGTAAAGTAACTGGAACCCAGATAGTCTACTCTGGCATTGCAGCTGGTACTCATTACAGAAACAGTGGTGGTGGATCTAACCATCTCTGCATGCCAAAGGACCCTGAATACAAGTTGGAGCTACCATACCGACTATCAGTAGAGCATCAAATCCAACTACATGGTGCAGAGTATCAGCACCCACTACAAGGAACTCACGACCACAATGTCCCTTGTGCTGTGTGCCACGTCTCTACCAGATCTGCACTTCTCCTCATACCGGCTAAATACAGCTGTCCTGGCAATTGGACAATGGAATACTATGGATACCTCATGTCCGAGAATAAGAACCATGAGAGGACACACTTTGCATGTGTGGACCACGACATGGAGGGATTGCCTGGCAGTCAGGCCAGCACTCCTGATGTATTCTATATCATGTAGAAGCTAACTGTAATGGCCTTCCCTGTGGCCCTTACAGCAACAACAAAGAACTTATGGGAGTTCCCGGCGCTCGCGTTTAAAGAGCATACGTACCATTTATCCATACATACATACATACATACTAGTGGTGCGCTCGAATAGCGCAAATACATAGCGAGCGAGCAGACTCTTTTTACAGAAAAATAGGACAGAAATTACATCTAACTGATTAGGCATGAAGAGTTAACAACAACAGAATTACCTGAATAAACTTAGAAAGCAGTGGCAAAGAAGCGTAGCTTGACAAAGACTTCACAATTGTTTCAAGAAGAGAGTAGCTATAAACGTTTTGGTTGAAACAGAGTTGCGTAAGGCAGTGCAGTAGGATTCTCCGCGCTCGTTAATTGAAAAATACTGGAACTGTGAACGCTTTACCTAACTTACGTAATTATAAGCGCGGGCTAAAACAGAAGTCTCACGTACCCCATAAACAGATAAATAAACTAGTGATGTGCTTGAGCACAAATGGCGAGCGAGCCTAAAACTACACTATTGTTAAACGATTAATTTTAACTTCAACAATCAAGCTATAAGAAAAATCAAGTTTAAATTACGTGTATAAGGTAAAGGTGATTCAATGCCATAGTAACCACTCCCTGCAACAGTTGGAATTGAAAAAAAAAAAAAAAAAAAAGCAACAAAAACAAGTAGCATTATTTACGTTTGGTACAATACTTTCTAACATACCTACACAAGGCGCTTAGCTTCGTAGTTACTCTAGTGGACAAAGAATTTTCAAGCAAATACAGTTTAGTACGGCTTATAACTGTGACAGATTACGGGTAATGATCGCTAAACCTGAGGATTCCGTTTAGTGAAGTTTGGGACAGGGTCGAACAACGAGCTAACACAAAAATATGAGAAGGTCAAAGTACAAAATGACATACGTACGTCCAAACAAACATCCCCGATTTTCAATTGTGTTACCCCTGTAAGTGTCTCGCTCGCCTGCCAAAAATATTGTTCAAAGTAATCCTCAGTGTTAGTTTGGGTTAATAGCCGCCTCAATGCAGTAATAAATGGGATATTGATAATGAACTTTCTATTCCAAAGAATTAAAATAAAGGAAATGATACATCACAGATCGTGTCTCACTAGCATTTCCCAATAGCAACCTTTGTATCCTATCCACTGAATACATACCATATATAACCCATGAAATTAGAGTGCGATATGACCAAATATTTCATAAGTTGTCTACTGCAGTTTATAAAAGCTACAGGTGACTTCAAAGCCTAATAGCTGTAAACAATTCCGGACACTTATAAGATCATATACTTTTTTATCTTCACTAATACCACAGCCAAGTCATTTCTCAATACAAAAAAGGGGTATTATTTTAAAATACAACAGCAGTGGAAAATTGATAGAATGATCGGAATGGTCAGGGAGATCTGTCTAGGTAATCTGTCTAAGCAATATCACGGCAAAATTCCTGGGCAACACTGTTCAGCAACAGAAAGAAATGTATGAAATACAGAATCAGAGTGAGATGATTTTTTTGACGAAAATATAACATAAGATATGATCTTCCCCAGAAATAAAATATCTTTACCACAATTTATGTATATCATTTTATGTAGCTTTTAACTAAAGGATTTTGATAGGATAAATGAAAACATCATATTGCACATGCTCATTGTTTATATTGGCTCACAATTTTCTGTGCTATCATATGATAATCGTAGCTATGCCACTTGAATAATAGTAAAGATGTAAAACCAAAATCTTTCACTGCCAAAACTTTTCAGACTGCAGTCAAAGGAAAATGATTTTATGATGACATCATCAGAGCCATAGTGGAGCCGTTGAGCAAAGTACAGATTTGATTGGACTTCCCTGCCACTTCCTGAAAAATAAGGTTGCTCTTTAATAAAGTTTCCCTACTAAGTGTGGAACAAACTGTTTACCAAACTACATTCTAAACTACAGTAAACAACCCTGAGTTAGCTATCATAATGGGCATAACTATGACAAAATTAAGTAAATACAATATACACACAGAAGTTGGACAAAACACTTAGTTGAGCTAGTCAGTATAACTTACAGCTCTAAACAACTACCAAGAAAACGCTATGAAATTCATTAAAGGAAGTCTTACTCTGATGCTACTTTTACTTCTCTTAATGATCAATACAATAGGTGAGTCAATGTTCTTTCTACATAATGTTTAGTACGGTTTGTGTTTTAAAACTTACAATCAGAGCTGCAGAACACTTAGGAGTCATAGACATGGCAATACAATATATAGCAACAATCACAACATGGAATTCACAAATAATGATAACTGATTCGTAGAATATAATATTTCTGATGTTAAAATTTTAATCACGAGGTTCTGCTCCGTTGGAGCCTTCTTCAATTGATAAACACTCGAAAATGTAAAAGTATGGAAACAGTATTACTTTGTTTGATCCTAAAATATAGGGGAAGTGCTGAAGGTGCTAAGATATATATATTTATAAGCTAAATACAGAATTATTCAAAAAGGTAATTAAGATCTTATAAAATTTGAAAGGGATAAAAAGAAGGAGGCTCGCTGGAGAAGAAAAGCCTTGATTCAAAATTTTAACATCAGAAATTTTTAACACTATGAAGCAGTTTTCATTATTCAAGTTCTATAATCTTTACGCAGTAAACTCTCTCTACAATCAATAACACACACATTGTGGTGGATTCCCAGCAATAGTGGAATCTACTCACTAGAACTTCAGACAGTTTGTTTAGGATATATCCATGTTTGTAATCTGTTTGGTCACTATTCCATGTTCACCTGCAGTTCTTAAATATGTCGAGGTCATCTATTTACACTATATTTTACATTCCTTTAGTCCAGAACAGTTCTGTATAATATGTGGCTGTTATGCTCTTTCTGTGCAGTCTGTACAACTCACAAGCTAAACTGTTTAACCAGAAAAATTGGGTGACTAGTTACGTTGGTTACAGGCGGGTCCTCAACCACGACAACCTCCACGTAATAGCTAGGACTCTGAGTGACAACTCAGGTGGCAGCGAACAAATTCTACCACACACATATAAAAACATTTTTGCTAAACCTACTTAGGGACTTTAATTCATGCTATATGTTTACAAAAATATACATAGGAAATACTTAGTTTCTGAAGTAATAGCAATTGAAAGCTGTAAATACTGTTCTGTCACATTTCCAGTATATTTGTTACTATTACATTTTTATAATGTGAGGACTAACTCATCCTCCTGTCTCAAAATTGTAAGTTCTATATCTACTTATTAGCCACAGGATCGCTCATACTGCCATTTGGAAGTGCTAATGGAGATACTTTCCTACCTCCAGTGCTAGACACCAGCTCATCTCCAATCCACTTCTCAAATCCATTCCCTTTTCTGGGAACTATAATGAAACTTCTATATATGTAAGTTCTAATAATTCTTATAATAGTTGGATATGAATTTACCCTTATAGGTAAACACCCACGGGATTCTTTCTTTCAGTTCTTCGTATATGGACCATATTCCAAAACAATTCACCAGTTTGCAGAGAGCAGTCATTGCTGTGTATTGGGCTGATGGTAACATAGCATATTCAGGAAGTATATCTTTCCGGATAACTCAACATGTTGATGATACTTCTGAAGTACAAAGTCTGCTGTCAACTTCATTCCAGCTGGCCAGCTTTGACCCTATTCTAATATTTGTAGTAACATATTCAAATATTCCACAGACTTATTTCACTGAAAACAACTTAAAAGTACGTATGTAATAGTACTGCTATAATAACAATGACTAACAACTAAATTACTCATTTTTATGTGCATTGTTAGGGATATTACAAAGTAAACGGAAGTAGAACTGGGCGATATACCAAAAAACCTACCTTTGTTAAGTATCAATTATGAATATCATGATATATCACGATATTTCCAGTTAATATCGTACTGCCAATTATTATCTAATATCGCCCAACTCTAATCGGAAGTACATGCAGTTTTCCCAAAGGAAACCAGCGCGACTTACAAGGCTTAATTTATTACTGAACCGTCATTCATTCATCCATCTCATATGCTAAAAAAATATTCCACAAGCCTGTACTTATACTTATATATATATATAAACTATTGAATCTAATTACTCAACTATAGAAGTGTCTCACATGCTTGCTTGCCAATTAATATTGTGCACATCCTAATTCAATAGATCTGCCTACAATAAATTAAGTTGATGTGTTTTTTTTATCAAGTCAAGATAGGTCATCAATAATTAATGATTTTTGTTTGTTTTAGAACACTTTTCAAGCTGTGTTGGCTACAGATGGATTATTATCATTTGTCCTAATGTTTTATGAAGACATTCAATGGTATGGTAATGCCAACATCGGCTTCAATTCTGGAAACACATCCTACTCTCTGCCTGGAGCAAAATGAAACAAAAGGCTCTGGAATTGGACAAGGCTCTCGAATTACAACTGAAACACATGGCTCTGGAATGGGAAATGAAACAAAATGCTCTGGAACTGCAAATAAAACACAAGGCTCAGGAATAAAACATGGTTCTGGAATTACAAACGAAATACATGGGTCTGGAAAGGAAAATGAAACACAAGGCTCTGGAATGGAAAATGAAGTACATGGTTCTGGAATGGAACTTACATTTAAGAATAAATCAGATTGTTCTGAAATTGAGAATGAAACTATTGACTCAGAAGCCAGTGGAGTAACAAGAGAAAATATCACTGGTATTACGATTGCTTTATCCAAACCTCTTCCTATACTTTTAGGAGACTACGTCACACTGACATGCTCACTAGTGTCTGACAATTCCTTTGACAGAACATACATCTGGTCATTAAATGGCAGTTTCTCTCAGACACCTCACCAGTAATTATAATAGCAGGAGCACAGAAACATGATCTGGGCCAATATGAATGTACCATCACAAGTGGGTGCTATAAATATTCAGCCAATATAAATTTATACACATCCGGTAAGTAGGCATACATTTGCTACAGACAAAACAATGTTTAAGATAGTGGCTGTTTACATTAACTGGGATAAAAAAAAGTTCATCAATTCACAATAATAATTCTGATTTTTTTATTTAAAGTAGTACATTTATAAAAATAAAGTCTTTATGCATACTTTGGTGAGATATTAATTGAATTTAAATCAAATAGTATATATGGAACTATTTGATGTTGCAATTTATGGTCTTTTATAATTTTTCCATAGCATTGATTGAGAGAGGGCAGTACTCCATCAAGCTATTCCCAGGATGTCCTTCTCACAGTCAGACACACATTGACATCACTAGAGATGTGGTACAGTTGCTGAAGTCTGAGTTAGAATTCCAGCCTCTCGGGAGACTCAAATCTTTCCCAGCTACTTCTTGTGAGGAAATATGTCAAACCCACAATACACAAGGACAAGGATTATTTTGGATAGGACTAGATGGAATGGAACCAACACTACAGCATTGTGACATATAAAACATACTTAATAATCAATACCTGAATGAATGCCAAACGTAACTTTAGCTTTTGAGTGTCTTTGACAATTACTTTAAACAATATCAAAATAAATAATAGAATTGTTACATATATGCATGTATGTAGTACCCTTGTCTTGTTTATGAACATCCAGTCAGTACATTATAATACAACACCTCATATGTGATTTAAAAATTTCTATTGTAAAGCAAGAAAAGCAGGTGTTAGAATAGAAATATGAAAATAGTGAGAACATGGTGTCTTTTCTAAGTTTACTGTTTAGAATCAGTTTAGTTCTCAGTAGCTGATATGCCTTTCTGGTACCATATCCTCTCAAAACCCTTCAGTGCTCTAGTAATAGCTAGAATGAAGGAACATGACTTAGACCTTACTTTTTTCGAATGAAAGTACATTCTGTTACAACAGTTAATTGAACATTAGGTAAATAAAAAAAATACAATATTAAGTCCTAATTGTTAGGCATGAAACTCAATTGCCTTTTCCTCTTTTTTTTAACCTTTTCGAAAAGACATGTATTACACATTAAAATTCTAAATAAACAGTGAAAAAGTATGCCTTCATGTATAGTCAGACACATAACGTATATATATTCACTATTTGCTAAAACTGCCTTGTTACTATTTATCATTAAAAGTCTTGTAGGCTTTTTTTTTATTGTACAATATAAATTTATTTGCTACTTTTCTATTGTGTGTACAGCTTTGATTAAAAAAGGTCAGGTCTCCACCTAACTATTCCTTATGTACTTTACTTGCTTAAAAAATGCAATAAATTAATTAATTAGTCAAAAAGTAGAAAATGCAATAATAATTTTTCCGGTATGAATTGTCAATAATGAGTTACAAATGAACATATATAAAACATATATATAAATATATATAATATATACATACCCTTGTGTGTTAGTAATGAAAGCGATGATGATGTATGCATTTATGAACAATTCATTAGCTGGGCTGAGTTGGTAAAGCATCATCATTATCTGAATGTTAAAGCGTCGTCATTATCTGAATGGTAAAGCGTCGACATTATCTGAATGGTAAAGCATCAAGCTTTCCCAACTCTATGGGGAAAAATGCATCATTTCAAATGGGGTTTGGACCAAAGACCCTCAACTTTACTTATAGTAAAACTGCCTGGAAAAAGCAGCATAGTGATTCTTAGAGTGCCTTGTTAACAATTGTAGAGATAGACAAAAGATAAGGGAATCCATGAGTTGAAGAAGAAAGCCTGAGATGGCTCAGGAAGAGACGAAAGCGGGATAGGGAAACCATAGATAAAAATAACTTGGTCCCAATTTGCAGAAGTTAGTACATCAAGTGCCACAGTGTGGTAGGTATTTGCTAGTATATATAAATTTGGTATGTTGCTTTTTTAAGTTACTCAACTGCCTAATTCCTGGGTGGATTTTTTAAATAGATTAATTGTTTTCCATAAACCATCCCGGCAGTCTTTGACTAGAACCTCATTAGTATGAAAAGAATAAGCATTAGCTGTAATTGTGTCTTTGTAGCTGGAGAGGAGGTATTGTATAAGTTATATTGATTCAGAGGTTTCCAAACCTTAAAATCATAGAGGATCTGACTATCAATTCTTGCATTGTGTTCTTGAATGAGGCTAAATGCCACTCCCTCATTATACTTTATATAAAAACCAGCCCTTGCCCTATCTTGATTATAAGCACTTTTATAATTTAGGCATCTCGTAATCAAATTCTAGCAAGTATCTTCCACACCATCCAATTCTTATATTACACGATTCAAGTTTAATGGCTCGATGGTGGCTAAGAATAAAAAGGAAGGGTGAATTCAAGTATTTGTAGAATGAAACAAGCATGGAATTTGTGATTTCAAAAGAGAGAGAGAGTTGTACTATTGATGCCTCTATACTAAGGTAGGAGGTATATAAATAATTAGGTAGTATTCTGAATAGTCAACGTTATAAAATTATTGTATTACAACTATCTAAGAGAAGTTCTTGTAAATAATTGTTGAAGTGGTACTGAACCAAAATTAGATTGAGTCAAGTTTATATAATTTGAACTTCCATTAAAATAATCAGTGGCTATGTGTGTGCATGTGCATACTATGTAGTGTAAGTATTTCCTCATTAAGTCGTTATTGCCATAAGTATTGCACAATTTAAATACACGCTGTCAAGTTGGTGAGCTACATGCAGTCTCAGCATAATAATTTAGTTTGTACTACCAGTTACTATGAAGATCCTTATAATTCGCTCTTAAATAAACTTTGATTGTTACCGCATGTTCAATCTCGTAAACAGGCCATATTTGAGGGATGGGGGTGAGGGAAGTTTGTTCAAGTGTTTAATAAAGTGTACTAATCAAAAATAGCTTAATGCAACAGTACTACAGTGTAAAAATAAAATTTACCAAATATAATTTTTCTCATGCTATAAAAATGGCTTAACAAATGGCCTAACAAGTTGTGCATTCCTACATTAAAGAATGGGTCCCTCAAAACTTATTGCACTCCCTGTGTTGAGATTTCTGGTCTACATTCAAGGTAAGTGCTATAACTGCTTTAGCCTGAAGACTAGATCTATGTTCTATATCTAGATGTGAATGGACAGAACCTAAAGATCAGTGAAAAAAATACATCTAAAGTATTTGTACAACTTTTGAGAGGAAGAGACGGAAGAGATGGACTACCTGGACCTGCTGGATCTGTTGGACCTCCTAGACCTGCTGGTCCTCCAGGACCAGCTGATGGACCACCTGGATCTCAAGGGCCTTCCGGTCCAGCAGGGCCTTCTGGTCCAGCAGGACCACCTGGACCTCCTGGACCACTGGGATCCCGAGGGAGAGAGGGACCTAAAGGTAAAGAAGGTCCTCCAGGTCCACAGGGTGGAGGACTGACCTACATCAGGTGGGGCAACAGTTCTTGTCCTAGTAATGTCTCACGAACAGAAATGGTCTATTCTGGCATTGCTGGTGGATCCCATTACACACATGCTGGAGGGGGATCCAATTATCTCTGTATGCCTAAAGACCCTCAATACAAATCAAGTCTTTCGTACCGATCATCAGTAGATCATCATAGTGAAATACATGGAGTGGATTACCATTATCCCGTTCAGGGAACTTCCCAACATAATGCTCCTTGTGCTGTGTGCCATGTCTCTACCAGATCTGCATTGCTCCTCATACCAGCTAAATACAGCTGTCCAGATTACTGGACGATGGAATACTATGGATATCTCATGTCTGAGAAACAAAGTCATAAACGTACACAATTTGTGTGCGTGGATCACGGAATAGAGGGAGTAGCTGGTAGCCATGCTGATACTAACGGTGCACTCCTCTATCATGCAGAAGCTACCTGTAATGGTCTTCCATGTCCTCCTTACAACACTAGGAAAGAACTCAATTGTGTTGTCTGTACAAAATAACCTATTATATGGACATATTTGTGAGATACTGATAATCACCTTCATTATATTGTGTTTTTGTTTATATGCATAAGAACTTATAGTATGAAAATGACAATGACTTTTAGTATGTACTGACTGAGACTTCAGCTATGCTGCTCCTACTAACTTGATACTGACAGTAGCATTGCTCAAGTCTATGCAAGAGCAGGTCACACAAAGAGTGTATTAAATTAAAATGAAGAAACATAATAATAAAGTTTCACAGCCAATTGATAGACATATGATGTATCACAGGTTGGAAATAATAAGCTTGGAGTACAATGTGTATACACAAAGCTACCTTGCAAGAGTTGCATCACATAAAACAATCAACTGTATCTGATAAAACATACAGGATCAAGTCATATAGATTCCTAGTCTGTCATAAATATACTAGCCAAGGTGGCCATAACGAAGTCTGGGTTGATAATCGGTGAAGTTCACCATTAGAAATTTCCAGGAACTAGTTATAATGTGCAAAAAAGCATTTGGTAGACATACTGGCTCCCTGACGTAATGGCTTCCCTCATTATGCATCATCTAAATAAAAAAGCAAGCGAGCGGAGCGAGTGAGACACTCTCAGGGGTAACATAATTGAAAATAATGGTATATTTGTTTGTTCATATATGTGTGGACGTACGTATGTCATTTTTTACTTTGACCCTTGCGTATGTGTAATACATGTATCTGGAAAGTACTCCAGATTACTTGTCATTGTGCCAATAGAACTACTGACTGGACTATTCAAGATGTTATCCTTCCATCACCTGTATGTTCTACACACATACAGTTTCTTCATCTGCTGAATTTGTTTTGAGGATGTTTTACTGTGCATTCTTGACAGCAGAATCTGCAGTCTGAAAATTATATGTTAGTTGTTTTTTTAGGACTCTGAAAATCACTTATTTCTTCCTTGCACTTTAAACATCACTTTTTCAAGCAACACAGTTTGTATGGCTTGAAAAGTGAAATTCATCTTCTGGCAGTTTATGACTGAGGTCATCTGGCAGCTAACTTGCTCTTGGAAACTCTGGATTTCTGGGGGGGGGGGGGGGGGTTGTACAGAAAATAGACCCTCAATTGCTACCTAAAAAATCAAATAATGTAATTTTCAGAATAGAATGGATCATTATTACTAAATTCTGTTTCTTGTAGGAAGTGCCATTGTGATTAGAATACACTGCCAGTTTGAGCATGTACATGCTAACAAAGTGATAAATAGATGCAAGAATTTGCCATATAAGGAAATAACAGTGCACAAACAGGCACTTAGCTAGCACATCAGTGTTTAATGCCATTAAGGTATATAAATGAAGGATGATCTGAATTTCATTGGGAAGCTACTATGGCCCAATACTAGAGTGAGTGATAGATGAGATGATTTCTTTGATTCTTAAAATGCATAAAATTAAAGGTGGCATTAGTTCTCAAGAAATGCTCAAGCTTTTTCAACTGGCACTCATCAGATTTCGATTCAGTAGGTACAAATTGACTTTTAAAAAGGTTTAAAATTAACTTTTTATAAAAATACAAGGTTGGCCAAAAAATCTGTATTTCTAGCCTGGACTGCAGATACAGTTTGTGTATTAGAACTTACAATCATGAAGCTGAGGCTAACTAAAGAGTCATAAACATTGAATAAAAAAATACCAACAAGCACTAACATAGAATTTATAAATAAATACATTAAAATACACACAAAAATTCTGAACTACAGAAAAAGTTGTTTGAAAAGTGCTGAAGGTGCTAAGAATTATACAATACAAGCTAAATACTGATAAATAGAGAATTATTCAATAAGGCAATTGAAGGGGAAAAGAAGGAGGCCTGTGTTGTGGATCAGCTTTAGTGAACCGGGTATTGCTGCCACCTGAGAATTACCTCTCCTACTTAGCAGGTAAACGCTAAAGCAGGGGATACCAGCCCAAGGCAATGAAGGTTTCAACCTCGCTTTCCCTTGACTAGTTCTTAGGTTTGAATGTAAATTTACCAAGGTAATTCTGACAAAAAAAACAAATGTAGTACATATATAGGTAAGCATCGATGTGTGGAAGATACAAAGTACATTATATAACTGAATGGATAACAGATAAGTGAATGGATAACCGATTAAGTAAATGGATAACAGATTAAGTGAATGGATAACAGATTAAGTGAATGGATGAAAGGAATGTAATGAACCATAAGTCTTTAGTTAAATGTGGTAGTGTATTCTACCATAGCCTGATGGAGCAGAAACAATAGATTAAAGCTTTAACATTCGAAAATATAATAATACTGTGAAAGCGTTCATTATTCAAGTTTTATATTATTTTTGCAGTAAACTCTCTCTACAATCAATAACACACTCATATAAAAATATTTTTGTTAAACCTGCTTTGGGGTTCTATTTGTGCTAGATGTACAAAGATAAAATATAGGAAATACTTAGTTTCTGTAGTAGTACCAATTGAAAAATGGATGTACTGTTCTGTCACATTTCTAATATTAAATTATTTTTAATATTAAATTTTTTAAATGAAAGCATTAACTCATCTTCATGTCTCAAAATTGCTTATGTATATCTACTTATTAGCCACAGGATCACTCATACTGCAATTTGGAAGTGCCTATGGAGATACTTTCCTACCTTCAATGCTAGACACCAGCTCATCAGTAATGAAATTCTCAATTCCTTTTCATTTTTTGGGAACTAACAAACTAATAATTCTTACGATACTTTGATGTGAATCTACCCTTATAGGTAAACACCCATGGAATTCTTTCTTTCAGTACTTCATATGTGGACTATACTCCAAAACAATTCACCAGTTTGCAGAGAGCAGTCATTGCTGTGTATTGGGCTGATGGCGATATCAGACTTTCAGGAAATATATCTTTTCAGGACAACTCAACATGTTGACGATATTTCTGAAGTACAAAGTCTGCTGTCAACTTCATTTCAGCTGGCCAGCTTTGACCCTATTCTAATATTTGTAGTAACGTATTCAAATATTCCACAGACTTCCTATGGAAGCCACTTAATAAATGTACATATATAATAGTACTGCTCAGTAAGAATAACTAATTACTTCAATCAATTTAGTCCTGTGCTTCAGTACTAATCAATAAAAATGTTTAATCAGCTACAATTTCAGCATATTTATAGTTTCATTCATATTCTCCAAATTAAGGTTCTCAATTTTGATCCTTAGATAGCAGTAAATAAATAAGGAAAATAAAACTCACTATGACCTACAGATCATTTGTATAACGTCTCTAGTTCACCACCTCTAGTATTTTTGACAAGTGTTCCCCTTTCAACTCATGCTCAATATCTAAACATATTTAACCATGCTGAAGAGGAGTCAGTTTTTTTTCTGGTGGCTCTCTAAAATACTGTTTTCTTTGTGTTGTTAGGGATTTTACAAAGTAAACCGAAGTACATGTAATTTGCCCAAATCTAGCTAGCATGTAGTTATAATTATATATTATATATTATATATATAATATATATAAGCTATTAACTCTAATTATTCAACCATAGTAGTGTCTCATTAACATGCATGCTTGCCAATCAATCATGCACATTCTAATTCAATAGAACTGCCCATAAATTAAGTTAACAGTCATCAAAATTATGAAGTTTTGACTCATCATAAAAACTAGAATAACACTTTTTCAATCAAAGAGAACAGACGAAAATCAAGGTAAAATGTGAAAAAAGCTCAGTTGTTACCGGGGAATCAAACTCAGTGCTCTAGTCACTGAGCTACGACAACCCACGACTTCCAAGACTTTCACATTTTATACTGTTGAGTAGCATTGCTTGCTGCAGTCTCGCTGTCATAGCTCAGTGGCAAGAGCACTGGTGGCTAAAGCCAGGTGGTTCTGGGTTCGATTTCCCAGCGACAAATAAGATTTTTTCACATTTTACCTTTGCTATTATTTAGACCCCTTTGAGCGAGAAAGTGTCATTCAAGGTAAAGTCATCAATAATTTGTTTTTTTATTTCATTTAGAACACTTTTCAAACAGTATTAGCTACAGATGGATTAATTATCATTTGTCCTAATGTCTTATGAAGACATCCAATGGTAAGGAAATGCTAACATTGGCTTAAATTCTGGAAACACATCCTTCTCTCTGCCTGGAGCATTCACACCTAATGCTACTTACATAAATGACTACAGTAATGTGGGAACACAAGGATTGTATGTTTATAGAGTGGACCAAAATACTGTCGTGGAACCTAACCAGAATAACAGAATGCAAGGCTCGAAAATGGGAAATGAAAGACAAGGCTCTGGAATGGGAAATGAAGTACATGGTTCTGGAATGGAACATATATTTGAGAATAAATCAGATTGTTCTGAAATTGAGAATGAAAGTATTAACTCAGAAGCCAGTGGAGTAACAAGAGAAAATGTCACTGGTAATACGATTGCTTTATCCAAACCTCTTCCTATACTTTTAGGAGACTACGTCACACTGACATGCTCACTAGTGTCTGATAATTCCTCTAACATAACATACATCTGGTCATTAAATGGCAGTCTTCTCTCAGACACTTCGTCAGTAATTGTAATAGCAGGAGTACAAAAACATAATCTGGGCCAATACGAATGCACCATCACACGTGGGTGCTATAAATATTCAACCAATATAAATTTATACACATCCGGTAAGAATACAAATCCGCTATAGATATAGTAGTAGTAAGAAATATACTGACTGTTTTTAATTAACAGGGATAAATACTTGACTAAATTCACCATTTAATTTCACCTTTTTACTATTAAAGTAGCACAATTTTAACATATAGTCTTCATACATACTTCAGTGAAATATCAATTTAATTTAAGGCTAGTTGTAAAAAATGGAACTATTTGATATTGTATTAATGGTCTTTTATAATTGTCCCATAGCATTGATTGAGAGAGGTCAGTACTCCATCAAGCTATTTCCAAGATGTCCTTCTCACAGTCAGACACACACTGACATCACAGAGATGTGGTACAGTTGCTGAACTCTGAGTTTGGATTCCAGCCTCTTGGGAGACTCAAATCTTTCCCAGCTACTTCTTGTGAGGAAATATGTCAAACCCACAATACACAAGGACAAGGATTATTTTGGATAGGACTAGATGGAATGGAACCAACACTAAAGTACTGTGACATATAAAATGTATTGAATAATCAATAACTGAATGCCAAACGTAACTTTAGCTTTTGAGTGCCTTTGACAATAACTTTGAACAATATCAAAATAAATAATAGAATTGTTTTAAGCATATATATATATGCATGTATGTAGCACCCTTGTCTTGTTTATGAACACCCAGGTCAGTACATTATAATACAACACCTCATATGTGGTTTTAAAAAGTTCTATGGTAAAGATAGCAAGAAAAACTGGTATTAAAATAGATCGATGATAATAGTGAGAACATGGTAAGGGGTAGCAATTGGTCTTCTCTAAGTTTACTATTTAGAATCAGTTTAGTTCTCAGTAGCTGATACGCCTTTCTGGTACCATATCCTCTGAACACCCTTCAGTGCTCTAGTAATAGCTAGAGTGAAGGAACATGACTTAGACTTTACTCTTTTCAAATGAAAGTACATGTGGCGGGCAGTTATCGATCCTTTACCAACGCATCAAAGAACTTTCACCTCAGACGATCATTACCACACACATGCTGCATCACCGGTCATACTGGGTTTGTGACTTTGTCGTTTCTCTTTTGTTGTTTGTAAGTAAGAAGTGGTATACCCATGCTTCATTGGTGACCTCGACGCCCGGACATTGAACTCGCTATGTCTGTCGAAATTGAAGACGCTTCAACGGAGGAATCGAGAATGCCTGCTGCTGCCGACATTTCTGCGGTAACAGTCAACCTCAAACTTCCGCCATTTTGGCCTTCTGACCCGGAAATATGGTTCGCGCAAGTGGAAGCCCAGTTCGCCTGCAGACGCGTCACAGCCCAGCGGTCGAAGTTTGACCACGTTATCTCTTCCCTTGCTCCCGAGTACGCTGCCGAGGTACGCGACTTAGTACTTAGACCGCCCGGGGAACGCCCCTACGAAGTCCTGAAGGAGCAGCTCATACGTAGAACCGCCGCTTCAGCAACTTTTCACTTCAGAAGAGTTAGGTGACCGCAAGCCCACACAACTCCTCAGAAGAATGCAACAGCTCATTGGAGATCGCCCAGGTATTGCAGATAATTTCTTTTTGAGAGAACTGTTCATACAGAGGTTACCACCCAACGTGAGGATGGTTTTGGCGTCCACTCCAGAAACTTCAAGCCTAGACAAGCTAGCTGAGTTGGCTGACAAAGTTTTGGAGGTAGCCGCACCCGCTGTATTTGCCGTCAAACTCCCTTCAGAAGTATCTACTGAGATAGAACAGCTACGTACTGAAGTCTCTCGCCTGCAGAAACTTGTTCACTCACTAGATCAGTGCTCCCGTTTTTCTCGTTCAACTTCTTCCTCTTCACGTCACGGCTCTTCACCTTCACATCGCTCTCCTACACCGACCCCTCCTGCGTCAGATGCACCCTCACTGTGTTGGTATCATGCCAAATTTGGGGAACAAGCTAGAAGATGCAGATCTCCTTGTGACCGTCAGTTAAACGAACAGGCCAGACCCTAGGGGCGACGGGTGTACCTGGCCTTCCATATAGTCGCCTCTTTCACATACACGACAACTCCACTAGTTTCCGTTTCCTAGTTGACACTGGGGCTGAGGTTAGCATTGTGCCTCCGGCCAGCACTGACCGTAATTGACGAGGGAATTTCTGCCTTCAAGCTGTTAATTGAACAGATATTGCGACCTATGGTCAACGCTCTCTCTCACTCGACCTCAGCCTCCGCCGTACCTTCAGATGGGTGTTTGTCATTGCTGACGTGAACCAGCCCATCCTAGGTGCCGACTTCCTACGACACTTTGGTCTTGCAGTGGACGTTCGTAACGGCAAGCTGTTGGACACCACTACAAAGTTGCAGGTCAATGGAATCATGAGTTCATCGCCCCCCGTGGCCCCGGCTATCGTGCTACCTGTCCCAACCGATACGTGTTATTCTCGCCTACTAGCAGAATTTCCGACTGTTACGCAAGTGCCATTCCGTAACCAGCCAGTGAAGCATCATGTTTCACATCACATCACAACCACAGGTCCTCCAGTGTCTGCACGCACTCGTCGACTCTCTCCGGAACGACTTAAAATAGCACGTCAAGAATTTGATCACATGTTGGAACTTGGCATCATTAGACCCTCCTCGAGTAACTGGTCTTCACCGTTACACATGGTGCCGAAGAAGACAGAAGGCGACTGGAGACCATGTGGCGATTATCGAATTCTCAACAATTCAACTGTACCTGATCTCCAAGATTTCACAGTTTCACTCCAAGAAACCACAATCTTTTCGCATATTGATCTAGTGCGAGCGTATCATCAGATCCCAGTAGCGCCCGAGGATATCCCCAAGACTGCAATCACGACTCCGTTCGGTCTTCTCGAATTCTGCCGTATGCCCTTCGGGTTGAGAAACGCTGCCTAAACCTTTCAACGTTTCATAGACGAAGTCCTTCGTGGGTTGCACTTCTGTTTTGGCTACATCGACGACCTGCTCATCGCTAGTCACTCCCCGGATGAACACCTTCATCATCTTTGCTTGGTTTTGGAACGACTTGTAGCTCATGGCATCGTGATCAATGTTGCTAAGAGTGTGTTCGGTGCATCGTCCCTGCATTTCCTCGGTCACGTTGTAGACTCAACTGTCATTCGTCCACTAGAAGACAAGGTCCAGGATTTTCCCCAACCGACCACTACTTGTAAACTTCGGGAATTCTTGGGACTCATTAACTTTTATCGTCGTTTTATTCCACACTGCGCCTCTATTCTCTCTCCACTCACCTCTCTACTCAAGAACCATGGGCGCCCTTCAGACATCCTTGAATGGACAGACGCTGCTTCAGCTGCATTCACTGAGGCTAAGAATGCCCTGGCCAACGCCACACTGCTGTCACATCCTACGCCTGACGCTCCTACTTGTGTCATGACCCGACGCCTCGGATGTGGCAGTGGGTGCTGAGCTGCAGCAGTATCGCGATAGTCAATGGTGCCCTATTGCCTTCTTCTCTAAGTGCCTCAAGCCAGCCGAGACGCGGTACAGTACTTTCGATCGGGAACTTCTCGCAGTATATCTTTCCATCACTCATTTTTGTTATTTCTTAGAAGGCAGGGAATTCTACGTCCTCACAGATCACAAGCCATTGACCTATGCTCTATCTACTCGTCCAGATCGTCACTCACCGCGACAGATGCGTCACCTGGATTTCATCTCTCAGTTCACAACTGATCTTCGTTATGTACAGGGCTCACACAACTTAGCTGCCGACGCCTTATCGAGAATCACTACTAATGCATTGCACACTGGAGACACAGCCCCGATAGTGGATTTCAGGCTCTTAGCAGCAGCTCAGGCAGGTGACCCGGACCTGCCAAGAATCCAGGCTGATACGTCCCTTCAACTTCAGCACATTCCTCTAGCTCTGTCTGATGGCGCCACCATATTGTGTGATGTCTCCACTGGAACTCATCGCCCGTACGTTCCTGAGAGTTCTCGCAGAGCAATCTTCAACTGTCTGCATTCTGTCGCTCACCCTGGAATTCGGGAGACCCAGCGTTTTGGTGACAAGTAGATTCGTGTGGCCTGGAATCAACATGGATGTGCGGAACTGGGCTCGCTCCTGTGTGAAGTGTCAACGCTCCAAAGTTCATCGCTACAACACTGCTCCACTCGGCACCTTTTCCAATCCAGATGTTCGCTTTGACAAGATTCACATTGATCTTGTTGGTCCACTTCCTCCTTCGAATGGTTGTGTGTACATACTCACCTGTGTCGATCGCTTCACACGATGGCCAGAAGCCATTCCCATTCCAGACAGTACAGCCGACACGGTAGCCCGTGCATTTGTGCATACGTGGATATCTTGCTTTGTATAGTCAGACACATAACGTATATATATTCACTATTTTTGCTAAAACTGCCTTGTTGCTATTTATCATTGAAAGTCTTAGAGTTCAAATTGGTTTGGTTTTTCTTGTAATTGTACAAAAGTAAATTTATTTGCTACTTTCCTATTGTGTGTACAGCTTTGATTAAAAAAGGTCAGGTCTCCACCTAACTATTCCTTATGTACTTTACTTGCATAAAAAATGCAATAAATTAATTAATTAGTCAAAAAGTAGAAATACAATCGTAATTTTTTAGGTATAAATTGTCAATAATGAGTTACAAATGAACATATATATATATATATACCCTTGTGTGTCAGTAATGACAACGATGACGATGTATGCATTTATGAACAATTTATTAGCTGGGCTGAGTTGGTAAAGCATCATCATTATCTGAATGTTAAAGCGTTATCATAATCTGAATGGTAAAGCATCAAGCTTTCCCCACTCTATGGGGAAAAATGCATCATTTCAAATGGGGTTTGGACCAAAGACCCTCAACTTTACTTATAGTAAGACTTCCTGGAACAAGCAGCATAGTGATTCTTAGAGTGCTTTATTAACAATTGTAGAGATAGACAATGTCTGGGCTCTACCTCAAGCTACACCCAGAGTGGTAGTACCATAGTTGCCAAGTGTACCGGAACATCCGGTGCAGTACCGGAATTATCATAGCTGCACCGTACCGCACCGGAATTACTACTTAGCCTATTGTTGTACCGGATGCCAGAGCAAAACTACAGCTGCCACACACCCCCTCTAGCAAAACTACAGCTGCCACACACCCCCTCTAGCAAAACTACAGCTGCCCATGTGCCAAACTAGCTGCCAGCTGCCCTAACCTTACAGTTTAACTTTTTGCCATGAGTTCAGCTCCCCCTCCAAAGAAACCAAGGAGGCAGAATCACTTCATTGAGAAGTGGATCGAAGAGTGTAGAGGGATTGGGAAGAGCCACAGAGGTAGGGAATACAATATAGAATCAGAAAATTAATAATGTAAAATAATATCTATCAATCAAGAGACACTTAATATTTCTGCAGGTAACCTCTTTGCAAGGTGCACGATGTGTTGCTCTGACTTTAACATCAGCCATGGTGGTCGCAATGATGTTACAACTCATATGAATGGCAAAAAACACAGGGAGTTGGCAGCAGCAGCTTCTTCCACACAATCTGTGACATCTTTTTTCAAACCAGCGGTAGCAAAGAGTGTGATTGAGGCTGAAACTAGGTGGTCTTTGTATGTTGCTAAGCACAATTTACCATTTTTGTCCAGTGACCATGCCAGCAAGCTTTTTGCTCAGATGTTCCCAGATTCGGACATAGCCAGCAAGTTTGGTTGTGCAAGAACCAAGTGCACTGCCATCGTAAAAAAGAAGCTTTGGCCCCACATTTTCATGCAAAGGTCCTACAAAACATGTCCAATCCTTATTCTATTATGATAGACGAATCTAACGATAAGGAGAATAAATCGTGTATCATTTTTGTTAGAGTCCTTGATGCTGAAGTTGGGAATGTGAAGACACGATTCTTAGACATGCCAATTGTAAATATTGGTACTGCTTCAAACATTTTTAGTGCCTTGAAAGCTTCTCTGAAGAAATATGGCCTGGATTTTAGTAAGGCAATGGCATTTATGTCTGACACTGCTAATGTTATGAAAGGGAGTAGGTCTGGTGTTCAAAAATTGATAAAGAATGAGAACCCCTCCCTTTACGACATTGGGTGCATTTGCCACTTGGCTGACCTGTGCATAAAGGCTGGAATGTCCACTCTTCCCTTGGATATTGACCAGTTGTTTATTGATATTTATTACTATTTCCATCATAGTAGTAAACGAAATCAAGAATTTATTGAAATGTGGTGTTCTTTCTACACCAATGAGCCCAAAGTGATTCTGAAGCATTGTCAGACTCGTTGGCTAAGCCTTCTTAGGTGTGTAGACCGTTATCTAGAGCAGTTACCAGGTCTCATTTCTTACTTTCTTTCTTGTGTTCAAACTACCAAGGTAGTGAGTATTGCAGAAAGACTTCAGAACCCCTTAATCAAACCCCTTCTGCTTTTCCTCAAGCATGTTCTTCCTTTCATGGACAGGTTCAATAGGAGTTTTCAGAAGTCCAATGAAAACAATACCTGTGAATTATTTACAGAAATTAACAGGCTTGTACGAATCTATGCTGCTAATTTACTTACTCATAATTCAATTCAACAAGTTGGTGACAAGATCCACACAGTTGACGTGAAAACCACAAGCCTGATGAAAGCTTGAGCATTGGAATTGATACATGGGTATGTGTTGCTGAACTTGAGAAAGAGATGGATATGAAGCCCTTTTTTTCAGCAGTTAAGCAGTTCTATTTGGCCACACTGAAGAAAATGTTCAAAAAGTTTCCCTTTGAAGACACTTTACTCCAAGACTTGGGCATTATCCGGCCAAACAAAACTGCTTCCTACACTGTAAACACAGTGCATAGACTAGCAAAAAGGTTTCCTCAGATTGAATTAGCTTCTTCTTGCTCCCTTGATTGTCTTGCTGAGGAATTTACCGATTTGGTTCTCTCACCCAGTGATCTTCCTCCTCTAATGTATTACAAAGACTGCGATGGAACTGACAAACCTCGCCCTGGGCCATTTTGGTGGGAAGTGGGGAAAATGAAAACCCTTCTTGGAGAATCTAGATTTCCTAAACTGGCTAAGCTAATGGCTGGTCTCCTGTCGATTCCATGTTCAAATGCAGACTCTGAGCGTGGTTTCTCAATCCTTCGTAAAATTCACACTGACCAAAGGTCAAATTTGGATCAATCTACTCTCATTAGTTTGATGTCCATCAAATATAACTGTGATGATTGTTGCCATGAAGCAAAACTTGATGATCAACTGCTTACTAACTGTAAAAAAGCTACACATAAAGTCCTCACCACCAAATAAATATTATTTGAAATTGGAACTGAAAGGAATGTGGTCTATTGATAATGGGCATGGTTTTAAGTGTGGCTTACTAAAATGGGTGTGGTTTTGGGTGTGGCGCACTAAGATGGGTGTGGTTTAGGGTGTGGCTCACTAAAATGGGTGTGGTTTTACCTTGTACCTAAAATTAGTTTCATAAACTTGGCAACTATGTAGTACTCCAGTTGAGACCTGTCAGAGCAGCCACCCTAGGCAGCCAGTCTGACCGGCACATCAACCAGGAACATTGTCTCCAGGAATAAAACAACAACATTATCTGTATCTTTTTAACCTGAACAATATACACGCATATTTTGAACATAATCACCTCCATAATATATCGTCATGTTGCCTGCATGCGGGCACGTGAGCCTTAGTTCTGTACCACCCACCACTAATATAACTTGTATTTTTCCACCTCGTGTTCAGTTTCAGTAATGTTCTAAAATTGCGAGAACCTGAAGAGCTGATGACTAACTCTGGTCCTTCGAGAATATAGTTCTAGTACGTACCACCTTCCAGTGTTGGCCTTACAAGCCGACAGACAAAAGATAAGGGAATCCATGAGTAGAAGAAGAAAGCCTGCGATGGCTCAGGAAGGGACGAAAGCGGTATAGGGAAACCTTGGCTAAAAGTAACTTATTCCCAATTTGCAGAAGTTAGTACATCAAGTGCCACAGTGTGGTAGGGTATTTGCTAGTATATATAAAATTGGTGTGTTGCTTTTTTAAGTTACTCAACTGTCTACTTCCTGGGTGGATTTTTTAAATTGAATAATTGTTTTCCATAAACCATTCTGGCAGTCTTTGACTAAAACCTCATTAGTATGAAAGGAATAAGCATTAGCTGTAATTATGTCTTTGTAGCTGGAGAGGAGGTATTGTATAAGTTATATTGATTCAGAGGTTGCCAAACCTTAAAACCATAAAGGATCTGACTATCAATTCTTGCATTGTGTTCTTGAATGAGGCTAAATGCCACTCCCTCATTATACTTTATATAAAAACCAGCCCTTGCCCTATCTTGATTATAAGCACTTTTATAATTTAGGCATCTCTTAATCGAATTCTAGCAAGTATCTTCCACACAGATGAGTTCATTGAACAAATGTTCTTTCCTATTAATTCTGCTAGCTGTTGCTGCTCAAGGTATTTCTAATCTAATATTCTCATCTAGCATTACAAACGGTGTATTATTTAGATGGAATCAGCCTTCCTGGTGGCACTTACATCAGGTGGGGAAAAAAGACATGTCCTACTGAAGTTGGAACTGAAGTTATATACAAAGGATTTACAGGAGCTAGCAGGTGGAATGAGAATGGGGGAGGGGCCTAACTACTTGTGCATGCCCAAAAGTTCAGAGTACAACTCTGACTTAAAGTACAGGGAAGTTGAAGGTTCCTCTACCATTCATGACGTGGAATACGAATTCCCGGTTCAAGGCACACATGACGACAATGCCTTGTTTGACACCGAACCGGCCCACTGTGATCATGATACCGGCAATGTTCACTTGCCCTCAGGGCTGGACCGTCGAGTACTACGGCTACCTCATGCCCCAATCAAAGGCATACTCTCGTACCATGTGTATATGTAATGTTGTTGTTATTTTATTATTTCACCTACAACCAGTATAATAGACTTAAATTAAGACAACGAAATCTTGACAATGATCCATATCTGCAGAATAAGTGACTTTATGTTGCGTGGATGTGGCATAAAGATAGCACTTACAATCGAAATACATAGTACCATCTACAAGAGATTAGAATGCTTGGATAAGACATGAAACACACAAAGTGAAGAATTCCTTCATGAACAATTAAAGTTAACTGCAAAAGCCTGCCTGTCAATCTAATAATCATATCTAAAACTGAACTGAGAGGTCTGCTGAACAGTACATAAAATAAATCAGTACATAGTACAAAAACAACAAAACACAGTATAGCGTGATTTAGTATAGAGACTACAATTAGTCCCTAATTAAACTAGCTTAATTGATGGGAAGTAAACATATCTGTTCTCACACTAAATCCTGAATTATATTAATGTGGAAGGCAGCAAAGGATAATCAAAACCTTTCTGAATTAGCTCGGTCATAATCCTTGTCAAGTTGACCTGCTGTAATAAATACAATACATACACACATGGTGTATATATATCCTAAGTTTAGGAAGTTATCATGACTTCTTGACGTAAACAAGTAGTAGTCTAAACAAAATGGTAAACAAGATAAAATAAAATGCAGTCTACCAATTGCTGAAATTTCACAACTACAACAAACTATATACGAGAACAATAGTAAACTTTATCAATCCATTTGTCAATCTATCTGCCTCGTTATAGCTCGGTGCCCGTCGGAACTTCAGTCTGCAGCTTTATTGAAGCAATTTAAAATTTTATACGAGCTTTTTTGCACTATCCCTGTAGCGTTTAATGGTCGATACAAGGCCTTATATAGCTGAACAGGGGTTGTAAATCCCTGAGCTCAGTAGGCGAAGGACCAGCCCAGTAGTGGGCAACGCGCAAACACAAGTAAACTATTTCAAACTCTTTTAATGAACTGACAGTAGCACAAGGTGAACTGAACAAAACATAAGTGAGCATCATATAGAAGTAAAAACACTGAGCATGCGCTACAGAAAAATGCACACATACACAAATGAAATGTTCCGTTCATGCGGCAATCAGTTCTGGCGGTTGGAGGGTGTAGTCCCGAACATACTGGGGGGCGGCAGAACCAAGGATGATGATGAAGTAGTAGTTGCTTCTCCTGTCGCATCTGGAGTTGTGGTAGTAGCTGAAGTAGAAGAATTGTCTTCCAGGTGGAGTTTTACCAGTGACTGAATACTACGTTTGTAGGTGGAGTTGTCACACTTGATTTCGACAACTCTGACTGTGCCATCTGTTCCGGGGCAGACTGAAACAACTCTGGCCAGTGGCCAACGTCCATCAGCCAATATTGAATCCTTGAGGAAGACGACGTCTCCTATGCTAATGGATGTGCTGCCTGCTCCTTTCCACTTCCGTCTGGTCTGTAGATGTTGGAGGTAGTATCCTCTCCATGCATGCCAGAGATCTTGCTGGAGTCTCTGAACCAGTTGCCAACGTCTCAGATGGGGCAGCTGAGCTGAACTTGCAGGTTTGGTGGGTAAAGCTCTCAGAGGCCTGCCAATTAAAAAATGGCCAGGTGTGAGTGCTAGGTCCATGTCTTCTTCAGTTGCTCCCAGAGCCACCAGTGGCCTGCTGTTGAGGGAAGCCTCAACCTCAATGAGAACAGTCTAAAGCTCATCGTGTCTGAGTGGGTGAGGAGTCACCATCTTCCTCAGGAGGCGCTTCATCTCCCGTACTCCTGCCTCCCATAATCCTCCATGATGGGGCGATCTGGGGGGAATGTTGTGCCATTCAACGTTCTTGGCTGTTGTGAAGTGGGAGATGGCATCAGATGTTTGTGATAGTAGGCGTTGGATGGATTGTAGCTCAGACTTGGCTCCAATGAAGTTGGAGCCGTTGTCACTGTAGATAGCTAGTGGAGTGCCTCGTCGGTTGCAGAACCGTGACAGTGCTGCCATGAACTCTTCTGTGTCCAATGTAGCGCAGAGTTCCAAGTGGATAGCCTTACAAACCATACACACAAATAAACAGCAGTAGGCTTTCTCTAGAATGGGTTTCCGGGCGTGTCCTCTCCTGATGGTGAAAGGACCAGCGAAATCCATACCCACCATCTCAAATGGAGGGCTGGGGGTAGTCCTTACTGAAGGTAAGAGTCCCATGAGCTGTGTAGCAGCTTTTGCATTGGCTTGTTGGCAGGTTGAACATCTTTTCGACAGCCTCTTGAGAAATGCCCTTAATCCTGGAATGTAGTAGACATGTCCAAGAATACTGATGAGAGTTGAGGTGCCAGGGTGCAGTTGAGCCCGATGTTCTGTTTCCACAAACAGTTTGGTGATGTTGTTTTTGATGGATAGGGGAATGAGTACTCTGGGATTGGTGGACTGCTCAGCTCTTACTCGTCCAGTCACCTTTATCATGGCGTGTTCGTCTTTGTCCAGAAATGCGACCATTCCCCCCAGGCAATGAGAACCAGGAATGGCTTTCTTCTTGTTGAGCCAGTCTATGACTTCCGGGAAGGACTGCCATTGCTGAAACAGGATGAGGAATCTTCTGCCATCAGCAAGTTCAGAGGAAGTGAGCATTGCAGACTTGATGGGTGTCGAGCCAGGCTTGGAATTCCTGACAAAACGGAAGATCCAGCAGAGGATCCGTAGCAAAGTGTTGTAGTTGCTGTTCTTTGAAGAGGAATAAATTGGAGTGTTCTTTCACTGAAGGTGAGTAGGATTCAACAATGGAGTAGTCCAAAGCGGTAATGTGATGTAGCACAGAAGATGCTGAAGCTGAGACGGTAATTGTTCACGGAAGATAAAAACCTGGTAAGGGGTTATCTGATGAGAAGTGGTTTCGCGCCAAAGTGCAGAACAGGTCACGTGACGGAAGCCTGAAGTGTGAATCGCGGGAAGATATTAGAGGTAGGAGGAGTCACGAAGACGATGGCGTCCTTCGAAGAGAGCAACTAAAGGAGTGTGCCGGGGCGTCCAGAAGAGACGTAGGCGAATCGAAAAGTCGATGCCGTGTAGAGGTATCATGAAGGGATGGTTACTGAAGTCCAACGCAGGGAAGCCAACGAATAGACAACAGCTTAGACTAACAAATAGCCTAAGTAGCTAGCTAACTACACTCAGCAGGTAGTGCAATAGCTAATTAGTGACCAAGTAGTAGGCCAGAGCAGAGTAGATAGCTAATAGTAGTAGAGCTAGGGTTCGCTGGTACTCTCACCGTCACCAGTAGCGGATCCGGCTCGAAGGACCATGAACAGGGGTTGTAAATCCCTGAGCTCAAACACAAGTAAACTATTTCAAACTCTTTTAATGAACTGACAGTAGCACAAGGTGAACTGAACAAAACATAAGTGAGCATCATATAGAAGTAAAAACACTGAGCATGCGCTACAGAAAAACGCACACATACACAAATGAAATGTTCCGTTCATGCAGCAATCAGTTCTGGCGGTTGGAGGGTGTAGTCCCGAACAATAGCTATAGAAGAGTTTCTAGCTAGAAAATATCTGTGAATCGACTGAAATGCTTCACCATTTTTTACCGTTTTAGTAAACGGTGTCAGCCGTTTAGTCGAAACGGTACGGGACGCAACGATAAAAACTACGGTTAAAAACTACCGTTTTATGGCCGTACTACGGAACAGAATTCGAAACTTTTTTTGACTCCTACTGTAGGACATAATTTGGACCACATTTTTTAGCAATGTACCATACAATTCTTATATTACACGATTCATGTTTTAGAGCTCGATGGTGGCTAAGAATAAAAAGGAAGGGTGAATTCAAGTATTTGTAGAATGAAACAAGCATGGAATTTGTGATTTCAAGAGAGAGAAAGTTGTACTATTGATGCCTCTATACTAAGGTAGGAGGTATATAAATAATTAGGTAGTATTCTGAATAGTCAACGTTATAAAATTATTGTATTACAACTATCTAAGAGAAATTCTTGTAAATAATTGTTGAAGTGGTAGTGAACCAAAATTAGATTGAGTCAAGTTTATATAATTTGAACTTCCATTAAAATATTCAGTGGATATGTGTGTGCATGTGTATACTATGTAGTGTAAGTATTTCCTCATTAAATCGTTATTGCCATAAGTATTGCGCAACTTAAATACACGATGTCAAGTTGGTGAGCTACCTGCAGTTTCAGCATTATTATTTAGTTTGTACTACCAGTCACTACGAAGATCCTTATAATTCACTCTTAAATAAACTTTGATTGTTACCGCATGTTAAATCTCGTAAACAGGCCATATTTGAGGATGGGGGTGAGGGTAGTTTGTTTAAGTGAATAAAGTGTACTAATCAAAAATAGCTTAATGCAACAGTACTACAGTGTAAAAATAAAATTTACAAATATAATTTTTCTCATGCTATAAAAATGGCTTAACAAATGGCCTAACAAGTTGTGCATTCCTACATTAAAGAATGGGTCCCTCAAAACATATTGCACTCCCTGTGTTGAGCTTTCTGGTCTACATTCAAGGTAAGTGCTATCACTGCTGTAGCCTGATGACTAGATCTATGTTCTATATCTAGATGTGAATGGACAGAACCTAAAGATCAGTGAAAAAAAATACATCTAAAGTATTTGTACAACTTTTGAGAGGAAGAGATGGAAGAGATGGACTACCTGGACCTGCTGGACCTGTTGAACCTCCTGGACTTGCTGGTCCTCCAGGACCAGCTGATGGACCACCCGGATCTCAAGGGCATTCCGGTCCAGCAGGACCTCCTGGACCACTGGGATCCCGAGGGAGAGAGGGACCTAAAGGTAAAGAAGGTCCTCCAGGTCCATAGGGTGGAGGACCGACCTACATCAAGTGGGGCAACAGTTCTTGTCCTAGTAATGTCTCAGGAACAGAAATGGTCTATTCTGGCATTGCTGGTAGATCCCACTCCAGACATGCTGGAGGGGGATCCAATTATCTCTGTATGCCCAAAGACCCTCAATACAAATCAAGTCTTTCATACCGATCACAAGTAGATCATCATAGTGAAATACATGGAGTGGAGTACGAAGTTCCACTTCAGGGAAATCACAATCACAATACTCCTTGTGCTGTGTGCCACGTCTCTACGAGATCTGCATTACTCCTCATACCGGCTAAATACAGCTGTCCAGATTATTGGACGATGGAATACTATGGCTACCTTATGTCTGAGCAAAAAATTCATAAACGTACACATTTTGTGTGCGTGGATCACGGCATAGAGGGATTAGCTTGTAGCCATGCTGACACTCACGGTTCACTCCTCTATCATGTAGAAGCCACCTGCAATGGTCTTCCATGTCCTCCTTACAACACTAACAAAGAACTCAATTGTGTTGTCTGTACAAAATAACCTATAATAGGGGCATACTCGTGTGAAACTGATAATCACCATCATTATATTGTCTTTTTGTTTGTATGCATAAGAACTTATGGTGTGAAAATGACCTTCAGTTTGTACTGATTGAGACTTCACCTATGCTGCTCCTACTAACTTGATACTGACAGTAGCATTGCTCAGGTTTATAAAAGAGTAGGTTACACCAAGAGTGTATTAAATTAAATTAAGAAACATACTATTTATGTTACACAGCCACTTGCTAAACAGTTTACTAACAAAGACAATTTATCAGTAGTATGAAATAACCAGCTTGTAGTATTATCTGTATACATAAAGCTACATGCCTTGCAAAACAATTTTATTACATAAAAAAAACTAATGAACTAAACTATGTAACAAAAGCCCCAGTAGTGCCATTAACTTTACATTATTAAGTATCTTAAACTTAGTGAACTTGTCAAAATATGTTAACATTGTGACCACAAATCAGTTTGAGAGGGAAAAAAGGCACATTGAAAGGATCTAAATTATTGACAACTATGTACATTCTGATGTTGCAATTGAGGCCTCAAATCGCAGCCTATCTTTGCTGAGATCAGCAGTAGACAGAGTGAATGAATGAATGACATATAGGATAAGTACTGTAACCATAATGTGCATGCATGTTTAATGTTATAAATCTACCATTTTTCTAATTCACTTCGGCATTCGTTAGCTTCCACTAGATTACTATAAACAATCAAGTAATAGACTCCAAGTTTTTTATAAGTACACCAGCCAAGGTGACCCTTATTAAGTCTGAGTGATGGTGGATGGAGTTGACTGTTAGAAATTTCCAGTAATGATTGTGTAATAAGCTCTTGACAGACATATGAATGGATTTTCAGATCTAATGGCTTCGTATGCATTAGCTTAACTAACTATTCAAAATATAAATTTATTTGACTATAGCTTTAAAAAACACTAAATTACACGGTATTATAGATTTGCTACATACAGGCCTTAGTATTTTATCACAAGACAAAGTGCCTACTTTTCTCAACATCACACAGATGGTTCTCTTAAATGTTTTCATTTCTCATGATTCTGCTGGTTCTTGCTACTGAAGGTAATTTCTGTCAATATGTTTCAACATAACTTCAGAGGGCAATTTCCAAATAACTACGTCAAAACAACATCAGATGTTTGGTCAGTTTGAAATGCCAGAAAGGCATCCTAATGATTCCCGATTGTTTTTTTTCTTACTATTGACTTTGTTACCTATTATAGCAATAGGATATCATTTAGCCATCTTATATAGCAAAGAACAGGCTTACTTCAATAGTTTTAGTGGAATAGAACAGTATAGTAAGATTATTACATGCATCTATAATCAATGCAGATGAGTGTGGCCAGAATCTCCAGGTTAGTGAGAACAACTCTTGTAAAATATTTGTACAGCTACTGAGAGAAAGAGATGGAAGAGATGGATCAATTGGACCCGTTGGACCAAAAGGAACAGCTGGCCCGATTGGCCCAGTAGGACTTACTGACTACCTGGACCTGTTGGATCAATAGGAAAACTGGACCTCCAGGAATACGGGGTAAAGAAGGTCCTCCAGGTCTATGGGGTGGCAGACTAGTTTATGTTCAGGGTAAGAGTTCTTGTCTGAGCTATGTTTCAGGAACAGAGACGGTCTACTCTGGTATAGCCGCCGGTTCCTTCTACACACATAATGGAGGAGTGTCAAACTACCTGTGCATGCCCAAGGATTCTGAATACAAGCCTGGTGTTTGATACTCATTGTCAAGTACCAGTTACAGCACACTATACAGAACAGAGTACCAATATTCAATACAGAAAAATGACCATCACAATGTCCCTTGTGCTGTGTGCCACGTCTCTACCAGACCTGCATTTCTCCTTATACCGGCTAAATACAGCTTTCCTGCCAATTGGACAATGTAATACAATGGATACCTCATGTCTAATCGGGTAAATTATACATGAACTAAGTTTGAGTGTGTAGATCACAACATGGAGTCCTTGTGATATACTCATGCTGACACCAACGGTGCCCTCTTTTATCATGTAATGTAAAAAGTTACCTGCAATGGTCTTCCTTGTGGGCCTTACAACACCAATAAAAAACTCAACTGTGTTGTCTGCACTAAATGAATACTCACTGAGTGCACAAGGAATTCAAATGAACAGCAATGAACTACTTTGTATTCTTGTCATGTTGTATTCTTGTCATGTATTTCTTAGTTTAAGCTCTTTGTAAATGACCAATGAGCTAATCAGATTCACTAAAAAACAAGCAGATATATTTCAAACAAGTTATTGTAGCAGTCAATGAGTCCCCTGCCACAAGGCCCCTCAAAAACTTTTAAAAATGTTTTCTTATTTTTTATTTTTGTTTTATTTTTGTTGACAACAACAAAATAAACAAGTATAATTTAGTCATTCTTCTCCAACAAAGAATAATTAATGTGATATATCTTTATGCAAACAGCATTAATACTTTACCTGATCAAGCCTCCAAATTTAATGCAGGCTACCGTTATTGTACTGATATTAATTCTGAGCAATGTTGTCATGACCACACTTTAGATGAAGCTTATACAGTGCAAGAATCTAATGCAGCATTATCATCACCATGGGGTATTTAAATAACTTAGTTTTGGTGTTAAATAGGAGGCGCTGCCTGGACACCCTAGTTTAAAGCTTAATATTGTATCCACAGTTAGTCACAACAAGATATTTGAAAGGAAGAAACTAATGGATATAAGCTATTATTATATGAGCTCACTCGGTAAAGTATGTATTGGTGTAGAAGTTATAAGGGCTCAAAGTGGGGTGTCCAGACAGCACCCCCTGATGAACACCTTGTGAGGTGTTATTTAAGCACCCCGTTATTTAAGCACCCCATTTTAACAGTGTACTGATCTACTCCTACAATACGAACCACAGAAAAGTCACTACACTGTGTTTAGCCATGGTACAGCTGTATTTAGTAGATGATATGAGAAGTATGACAGATCTGGTAAGGTGTGAAACAATGATAGGAATAGTTAGTAGTTTTCTTTCCTCAAGCATTACTTACGAGTATAGCCACACATTGCACATGTTCATCTACCTGGTCATTTAAGTTCATATTAATTAATTTTATCTATAAATCTTTTATTTTATTTATTTTTTTTTTGCTGTTGTTTTTGTTGTTAATGTTGTTTTACTAAATTATACCAAATTTTTAGTCTCACATGCTTAAAAAATATTATCACTTGGAGTCTACCTTTGGACTCCTTGCTTTAGCTGCTCAAGTACTCAAGAACTCAACTTTACTATCTTTATGGCACCACACACTTATACTGTAGTCACTTAATCAGCAGATGACCAACCAGCTATATAATATGTAGCATGTCTAAATTTAGTTATTCGCTTCCTTTAAGTGAGAAAAATAAATAAATAAAATAAACAGAAACATTACCAATCAATTCAAGTGTATATCTAGCTAAATGTAATTGGCAAGCGAGCGTAGCGAGCGAGACACTTACAGGGGTAAAAATGAAAAAATCGGGGATGTTTGTATATATGTATGGACGTACGTATGTCATTTTGTACTTTGACCCTCGCGTTTTTTGTGTTAGTTATGTGGTCGACCCCGTCCCAAATTACACTAAACAGAATCCTCTGGTTTATCGATCAGTACCCGTATCATACTAGAAATTGAATTGTTTACCGTTTTGAATTTTTTTGCGGGTGCAGTTAAAACTTGAAAACTTAAGGGACTTCCATTTCTATTCGAGTTAGTGGCGTTGGTAAGTCAATGCGCTCTTTGTCATGGTTGTAAGCCGTGCGCAACAGTATTTACTTGAAAATACATTGTCCACTAGACTACTGCGAAGGTAAGTCTGTGTAGGTCTATGTCCAGTTGTGTCAAAGCATTGTGTGTTACAACCACTACTTAGCTAAAGAATATCACAAAGAAAACTTTTAAATAACGTGTATTGTTTTATTGTTGTTTTTTTTCCTTCAATTCAAGCAGTTGCAGAGAGTTGTTACTATGGCACTGAAATCCCTGCACCCTGTAAGCTAAATTTAAAAACTGGACCTTATTTTCAGTAGCTTCAGTGTTAGAAGTCAAAATCATTCATAGTATAGTCTTTAGGCTCGCTCGCCATTTGTGCTCAAGCACATCACTAGTATGTATATATGTATGTATGTATGTATGGATTGTACGTATGCCCTTTGAACGCGCGCGCGGGAAATTTTTTTCTTAAAAAAAACATGGCTTTTTAGGCTTGACCCCAGTTTAATATGAAACTACAGCATTAAGCAAGCCTTACTTTATACTTAAGCTCCAAAGTGTGAGAAAATTCCTGTGAAAATGCTTAGAAACAGAAAGTTGATTAGACCGGTTACTATGGCATTGAAGACCCTTTACCAGATTTAAATTCAAAACTTCGCCTTTTTTCCGGCTAAGTGCGACTTGTTAGTAGTCGAGAGCCACCTGTAGTCAGTACTAAGAGAGCTATCACTACTTCTGAAAAGCGTATGTAAGCACATAAAGTATTAATGCTAAGGAAGCTACTACTACTCGAGGGATGCTGAGGTAAGTACGTAATTCCATATTGTCAGCTAAATATGCAAAAATAACTCTGGCCTTTCTTTTTTATAGCTAAGAGCTTGTTGTCAACAGTGACTGGTAAATTCAAATAGTCAGAATGACTCAAATTTTGTACTACAAAAGTTACCACTGCTCAAGAAAATGAGGTAAGAAAGTAATTTTGTATTTGTGTGCTATAATTGATTGTCTTTTGTTTTTGTAGGTGAGAGCTTGTTGTCAAGAAGTAAAGGTAACTCAGATGGTCAAAGTAACTTCAATTTGATACTACAGAAGTTATCAATACTCAAGAATGAGGTAAGTAGTAATTTCATATTTGTTGGCTAAAATTACAAATAATAGCACTGGTTTATTTTTTATCGTAGTTGAGAGCTTGTTCAAGAGTTACTGGTGATTGAGATTATCAGAATGGTTGATGTTTGATACTACAAAAGTTACCATTAATCAGGTAAGAGAGTGATTTTGTATTTGTTTGCTGAAATAAAAGGTCATAACTGCTATTATAGTGTTTGCATGAACTAAGCTAAAACATAGTAACAATACCAAATTTTATGTTACCTAACTATCAGGCTCGCTCGCCATTTGTGATCAAGCACACCACTGGTATGTACAGTAGGAGACAAAAAAAGTTCCGAATTCCGTTCCGTAGAACGGCCGTCGCACGATTAAAAAATAGGGAAAAAACGGTACGCTGTTTGTTAAAAAACGGCTCTTGTTAGGTGCAGGCCGAAAGCCGCTTAGCGCGTGGTCTTTGCAGAGTGATGTCATTGTATCAATTTAAATGTTGGGATTCCCCTATTCACTCACGAGACTTGAATTTAAGCTGTGTGTTTTATCGATCTGAAGAGAAGAGGCTGTGGTGGGATGGCGGAGTCACTACAACGAGCGGAGTGTGTGTTAGCGGCTTGTGCCTGTCAGTGACGTGTCTACGCTTTAGGTATGTCAAGTGTTGTGTACATGACAGGAATAAAAAAAAATCACAAATGTGTTGGATTAAACTAGGGCATATACTGTGTAGTGACAAGACTGAGTAAAGTACAAAACAATAGCACTAAAACTAATTTTGACAGAATGGCTTGTGTCAAGTTTATTGCACTTGTAAAGTGATTAAATTTCCATGTGATATCTCTTGCTGTATATGTGTCCGGATTGCTGGCATATGTACCTAGAAATATTCATTAATCAACATGAGGTTGACGATGATCTTACTTGAGAAAATAGCATAGGTGTTTTCAGTACTTTGCATCTAGCATACTGCAAATACAGGAGTTTGTGACACTTTCTTGATACTATAACATTTACTTACCATGCAGACGAATACTCCACAGTCATAACTGTTCATTTGTTGTGGTATTCCCTGTTGTATAAAAGTTATGATGTGATGACATACTATTAATACCTGTTGTAACATTACCTTCACTGATGATACATTCCATGACCGTGATTTTATTGCATCATCTTCGCTTTCTTCCCAGTTCAAGAAGCTTCTATATAACAGTCATTACATGTGCATGCAGCTTAAAGCCAGAGAGAGAGAGAGAGTATTTACCTGATGAGGCATAAGCATTTTCCATTTTCTTGTTGCATGGAGTCGTAATATTCAATAGTATCTGATCCAGGATTAACAAAAACAACTGCCCAGTGAGCACCAAGGTGAATGGGAATTAGTACCATTTGTGCATGGAATAAGTCAACCTACATTGAGTTATTTAAAAAAAAAATAAAATAAAAAAAAATAAAAAGCAACTACCAAAAAACAACTGTTTATTAATTTGTGACATTGAATTTACTTTCTTGGTCCATCTACTCATTTTATTGAATCCCACATTTGCCATTTTTGTGTAGAAGTGGCAGCTAAAAGCATGTATGTAGCCCTCATTCTCAGTGTTGTATGTGTCAATGAGTAGCTTGAAGTAACGATCTATAATCTGTTAGAAAAATACAGATGTGTTTACAAATTTGGACCTACTTCCGGTGCACCAATACATCCCATAAATTAATATTTTGTTTGGCTAGCCTAACTCTTTTCTTATGCTACTATTTATCTGCACACCAACTTATTATGTAACGTGTTTTCTTGCCATTACACTGTCATCTATGAATGGGCATAGTTCTGAATATTGTTAATAAAGCACACCACATTGTTTTGTATTATTTACCCTATCATTGAGCCACCTGGAGGGAAGAAGTGTCTCAATGTCTTGTTTAGTGCACACGATTGACACTGCATTAGTGGACAATTCACATCTCCTTAGCAAACACTTCTGTTTCTTTTTACCTTTGCCACCAAATTTCGGCATATCCAAACACATCTTACATTTGCCGCAGTTTTGTTTAGTACATCCAGCACAATCACATGACGAGACACCACTTTGTTTCCTTGTTGCATTACCTGAAGTGTATAAAGATATGTGTAAGTATGTTGACACAAGTTAATAACAATTATCACTTGTTGTTTTTTTGAAAATTTTAATAATTTTGATGTTTTTTTCTGCTTTCATTTTGCATTAATAAGTGCAATTCTAAACAGTTAATATGACTTGCTAAAGTATTTATTTGGATTTATTTAATGCCCAATGAGTGAGGTTTCATAATGCCATTAACAAAAAAAAAACATCTAGTTTTCCTCGACGTGGTAATTTACATAAGTTTATTACTACGTATATTGATGTCAATTGACTTTCAACATTCTAATATTATTACCAATCGCGGCACAAATAGTTGCTTGAGCTATAAGGTAGTTCATGTATTGTTGGGACATTTCACTGGCTATGAATAACGAAGCATGTTTGAGTAATCAAAAAAAAAATCACATTGGCTTTTTCCATGTCCCATTCTTCCCACTGGGCAGAAACCATATTTAATTTATTTGGCCCTTTTTCGTACTCTTTCTTATCTGCTCATCTTGTATTCTCTTCTTTAGTTCTGGAATTGAAAGATCAGAGATGGTGGGATCCAGCTTTACAAAGCGAGAGAATGGTCTGGTCAGTCCCTACAAGTGAAGTGAGTATATGAGATAGTGTGAGGGATAAAATATATTACATCTCTTTGTGATATACATATTCTTTTTTTTTATATAATTACCTCCATTAACTCTGATGCAGTTACTTTGTGTGTAGAAGTTTGCTGAATAGCTGTCTGTCGTGCTGCAATAATATTGTTACAGAAATTGAGTATGAGGCACTCTAAAATTCCTTCTTATCACTGTTTTGAAGTAATCATTTTTCGAGAAAAAAAATTAATTAAAAATATAGATTTAACTAGCTGAGTGGAGCCATTGAGAAATCTTATGTAACAATTTGTTGAACCTGAGTGACGTCCAAAATTTTAGGTGGCAAAATGTAAAACATTAGTTAGTATGTCTCATTTGTTTGTTAGATGCTAAATATTCTCATTATTTTTTTTAAATCTGCTCAACAAACATACGTAGGTAAAAAATAATTACCCTGGGGGTTGAAGTAATGTTTGTACTGAATTCACGTACCTTTTCGTAACACTCTTGTTGCTTTTATGAATTTTTCTCTGTTTATCTGTGATATTTTTCTTGGAAAGCACTTTTTTCTAATTTTTTTTTTCTTGAGTTTAGGTCGGCCAACTATAGTATTGCATCCCTTTAGTAATGGTTCTTTCATGACCTTTGCCCTACCAGTTGTTGTTCGGACTTTCCTAGTGGATGCTTGGTGTTTAATACTGGTTCGGTGAAAGTGTTTACTAGTTTTCTTGAAATCTTCCACTCCAGCCTTTTCAATTGCAGTAATAATTGGAGGAAGATTGTCTTGTGTTGATGTTGCTGATGTTGCTAGTGTATTTCTGGCTGTTTCACAGTGTGCTAACGCATTTTCAAGAGCTGTAACGTCGCTAGTAAAAAAAGTTAGTGTTCGACATCTGGCCACTGTCTCCTCAATATTTTTTTGTAGCCTGTATATCACATTGGCGGTTGTCTTAGTTTTTCCAGGCAGCTCTTGACTGTTACTATTGGTGGTAACTGTGACTAGTGGCGAGTTAGTGTTGATATCATTAGTGGGTGGTTCACTAATGATGTCAAGAACCATGTGATTAGATTCTGTCAAACTTGCGGGCAAGTCGTTCCAACTCCATGATGGGTAGTGGTGAAATATTGCGAAGAAATGTTTGCATGGAGTGTGACTCGACTCAAATGCCGGACAAGTACACTTCCCACTTGTAACATTTATGCTCCATATATTTGTGCCTTTTGACTTGATTTCAAATATTCCTCTTTGAACTTCATGAATATCTTTTTTGGTGATAAGTTTTGCTCGTTCAATATTGAGCATGCAGAGGCTCTGTATTTTGTTAGGTCTTCCTTCTAAATACAACGGTATGTCATAACGTGGTTTACGATAGGCTTGAGTCTGTTTAATGATGGACTGCACGTAGTTGCTCTCTAGTTCAGGGAATGCGACCTCAGTCAGAATTTGCACAAATGCATGCACGGTTGTATCTTGTCGAAGTGGAAGGTACCTTCGTCGTAGCACATTGTTAAATGCTTCTGTGATATTATTGGTGTCCACTTGATTATGAAAGCTTTGCCGGCAATAGTGGGCCCATAGCTAAACACAAAGAACATTTACACACATTTTCATTAATTATCCTATCATATTGTGTTCTTCGGTATGGGCATATACAATAATGTACATATAATAGTTGTTTTTATTTGGGCTCTTTGGGACCAAAGGATGCCTGCAACTCTGATAGTGCCTGTATCTCATTAAATCAATATTGTATTTTAAAATAATTTTGCTGGGAAGGGTCACTAAATGCTTAAATCACCCACTCATTTACCCTGCTTTAGCTGCCTAAATAATAGAATTGCTCTAAAGTTTGGAGTGTGAATTAGAGAGGTTTCACTGTACAGTACAAAGTCAAATAGTTGACTGTCAGTTATTTAAAAGGGTCTGTCAACCAAACACTCAAAATATATTAGCAGCATGAGCGAGCATAAAATTGCATCCTTTAGGTAGTGCTCTACTAAACTTTTTATTATGTTGTTCAGTAATCTGAGCACTTCACTTATCTGACACCACCCGGCTTGGCAAAGCCAGAGCAACCACTAGAGCTGGTAGGGTTTAGCCCCACCACTCTGAATGTCGGACAAGTTAAAAAAACAGTTATACAGCCACATTATTATTTTTGCTTAATGATATAGCAAATTATTAAATAGCATGTAAATTGGCACCAGCACTGAAAATGAGCGTGTTCCATGCCTGCTCGGACCCAATTGTTCGAATAACTGACTTTCTACTGCATATGGTTTAAATATTTGTATACAAAAGCCTGCATACCGTATAGCCAGAATTATTGATGGGATTTATGTAATAGTTAGAGCATACACGCTTAGGTACTGGTGGATTTAGTGCACTGAAGCCCAAGGGCCATAGGCCCGAGGGCTTTGTGCACTAAATCCACCAGTACCTGAGCGCATGCTCTAACTATTTTAGAACCCGTTTACCAGCCAGTTTCCACTAGCAACTTGGTTTATCTGCATTTTCGCACAAATATGGCGGTGTCAAGCGAATTTCCGGCCCAAAATTAAAATTCAATTAAAATTCAATTGAAGCACCCCTGGCAGGTTTACTTTAGCATTGTAGCTGCCAGCTGTTATCTCCAGATCTAACTCTACCCTGGGCTGCTCTGCTCTGCTGTAAACAGTTAAGCAGCTAGCTATGGTAAATTCCTGCCGGTATGAGTGTCAGCAGGAGAGTTGTACGAACTAGGGCTGCTGGAGAGTTGTCGAACTAGGGCTGGTCCCAGTATATGTCGGATATGAGAGGGTAGTAGACCCTCACATATCATATCCAGGCCTCACACAGCTTTATCCGGCCTATTCTATTAAACTAAAACTCAAAAGGGTGGTTAGTATGCACAGTTTATATACCTAAAGGCAAAAAATAGTGCACACTTACCAAGTTAGTACACCTAGTAACAATATAGCAACGGGTTCTAAATTTTACTATTTGCCATTGAGATGCTATAGACGGATTTAAGTTTGGTTATACACTGAGATCAGGTAGCTTCAATCGTCAAGAGGAACATTGTTGACTATTTATTTATTGGCTATTTAGGACCAAAACCGCCACATCACCAAATTAAATTCTTTGTCAATATTTCCGGCTATACGGTAGTGCATATACATAGTACACATATGTATAGTGATTATCCACTGGAAATCCAGGTGAAGCCAATTAATCAGCATTGTTAAAGGATTAACAAGAGCCTAAGAGGAATAGTTTAGTGCCATGAATATGTCAGTGTCGGTTGAAGCTTATCACTCAACCGAGTGCAGCTTAGAAAAACATGTTGGGGCTGAATAATACAAGCTATTCTCATAAACAGACACATATACTGACTATATATACTTCCATAACTTGCTTACTTCAGTGCAGCTGAGCCATTCATTATCCAGGTAGTTTTGAAGTTTCAAATTGTCTTTGTACCAATTCTGAGCCTTTATAATACAAAGAACTTCGTCAAACTGGGTCTCTGTATTCAGTATAAATATTGGCATTACATAGATATAAAATTTAGTTATCTAGCTCTGAACTTGTTTCTCATTCATGGCTTGCTTTTGTAAAAAGTTCACAAACTGATGCGTCTGACTTAATGGAAGTTTGAAATTTCGGCCTAAATAATTTTTTTTTTGGTACACATGTTGTAGTTACCCCAGCCAAAAATCTGGTATAAATCCCTGAATAACAATATTATTATTATGATGATTATTATGATTATAATTATATGATTATAATTATTATGATTATGACAATTATTATTATGATTATTATGATTATTGTTATTATTATTATAGTTCTTACTTGACAGCTTTGCCTGTCCTGCCACTATGGTGTATATCCCTGATTTTTTTAGGTATTCCATGCTATTTGAAACATTAGCTTTTTTACTCACATGTCTTTTTTTCTTGCAATTGCTATTCTTAGAATTAGAAGTGTGATACGGTAAAATATTCACAAAAGGTGTCATAAAGCTTGCCTGCCCCCCCCCCCTACAATCTCTAAAATCCCATTTTGCCCCCCCCCCCTCCCCCTCAGCTTTATTTTCTGTATGCAGCATAGTTGCTAGGTAATTTTCTCTTTTGTTGATATATTATGATTTGTTATAACTTTTCTTGTGCCTGATAAAGATTTACCGGTGAAAGGGTTATATGTGAGTCGGATTGTTTTAACCATGTTCTACTGTCTGTAGTCATTATAAATTGCTCTTTAGAATGGTTGTATTGCAGGCTCTTGACAGAAGCTATAGTATACATTTTTGTTTTACCGAATTGTGGCATTGTAAAATAAGGAAAAAAAATATTTTGGTCAGAAATCCGTCAGTGTAGGGATTAAATAATTAGTGATCAGATTTAGGAAATGGATTTTAATGAAAAATTACCAAGTTGTTGCTCTATTTTCAGATGGTAACTGTATGCTGTGAATTTAGTTTGCTTAGTTTTTTGATAATACGTTTGTCTATCACATGTAGTTCTGACCATTGTATGTAAAACTTACTTGATGTGGAATATGCTAAACTTTTAAGATGTTCGAGAATTTCATTTCTGTGTTGATATTGTACGCCATTCATGCCTTTATTCACCCATCTTTCCCAGGCTTGTGCTCGATGGAAATCGCACAAAAGACGAATGGTTGATGGGAATACTGTTTTTATGGCATTAAGCTCAGCATCACTCTTGTCCGTCATTGAATATTTAGGTGACCACTCAGGATTCCATTGCTTGAGAATGCTGAGACCTTCAGTGATCATGTCCTCATTCTCATGTTGAGGAATGATGGTTGCAATGACCATGCCAGTTCCAATGGATGTTCTTACGGTCAGAAAAAAGCAAGGAAATCCGTATTTAGTTGTGCGATAAATTGCATCCATTAGTGTTATGCTGTTGCCATACTTCTTCATATGATCCTTTTGGCTATTTGTTTGTAGAACTAAGAGAAATGAATTTTCAACACTACTTGTGGTGGTGCTGTTGTGGTCAGTAGCTGAATAGTTATGTGGTGAAAGGTCCTCGGGAGGTGAAAGGTCCTCGGGAGTGCTTCTGTTACACACAGTCATAAGAATGTCATACTTAGAGATGTATTATACTGGTACATATATATTTTCAAGGGTTGAAAGTAGGGGTGGACGGTATATCGGTATTTATTCGCTTTATTCGGTAACCGCCGATTTAGTCGGTACGATATCAGCAATTTTAGATAACTCGATATACCGCAATCCGCCGCTGCGCGCGCACAAAATGCAGCTGGCAAATAACGGGAGGCTCATTTTTTCTCCTAACGGTATTGTTGCAAGATGGAGCTAGTGGAAAAAAAGAAAGTTTCTTCTCCAGTGTGGGCTTACTATGGATTATTAAAACCTAGCGAAGATGGATCTGTAGATGAGGCTTCTCCAGTTTGTCGTATTTGCGAAGCTAAGGTGTCAGCAAAGTCTGGGAACACCTCCAATTTGTTTTCTCACTTGAAATACAAGCACCCAAGACAGTACGCTGACATTCAAAGTACGAGAACTGTTGCTAAAGCTGGGCCAAGCAGTCAGAGACCTCGTAGTCAGCTCTCACTTCAGCAAAGTTTGGACAGTGGTAAACCTTACCCAAGGAGTAGCAAGCGGTGGCAAGAGCTGACTGATTCTGTTGCATATACTATTGCTAAGGATTGTCTCCCATTCTCAACTGTGGATAAGCCTGGGTTCAAGAGGATGTTAGCTACATTTGATAGCAGGTATGAGCCACCTAGCAGGAAATATTTTTCAAAAACAGCTATTCCTCACTTATATAGCTCTGTTAAGGAAAGAGTTGAGGGAGAAATAGTTAGCTTGAAGTTTTTTTCATCAACAACGGACCTGTGGTCTAGTGGAACAATGCATCCCTACATGAGTTTCACCATCCATTATATCACTGTAGACTGGGAATTGCGGACGTCTTGCCTTCAGACGCAGTTTTTACCTTCTGACCATACAGGTGACAACCTAGCAGAAGCTTTGGAGGCAGTCCTTGATGCTTGGAATCTGAAAAAAGAACAGCAAGTCTGCATCACCACGGACAATGGCTCCAATATTGTTCTTGCTACAAATAAACTTCAATGGCAGAGATTACCCTGCTTTGGTCACAACCTAAATCTTGCCGTAACAAAGGCTACAAAAAATGACCATCGTATTTCAAGAGCTTTGGGTCTGGCCAGGAGCATAGTCAGTGCTTTTTCTTACAGCTGGAAAAGGAGGAGAGAGTTATCGGCGGTTCAGATGTCTAAAAATCTTCCTCAGCACAGTTTGATCAGTGTAAGTAAATTCTAAACTTAAGATAAAATCAAATGCAATAAATTTATTAAGTGTACATAAATTCACAATTAGTTAAGCAGTTACAGTTAATTTTAAAGTCATAATGTAATATACAAATATGTGTGTATGTGTGGTAGGATTGTCCTACTCGATGGGGATCAATGGAGGCAATGATTAGCAGATTGCTTGAGCAGGAGGAGGCGGTTAGAGTCGTTTTGAGCACTGATCGCAAGACCGGCCATCTTGTCCCTACCTGGCAGGACATGCATGTTTTTGAATGTCTCTTTAAAGTATTGTCCCCAATTTCAGAGTTGACAGACTTTTTGAGTGGAGAATATCATGCCACAATTTCTTCTGTCATTCCGGTTCTGCATAATTTAAAGACAAAAATTCTGATAGCCAAAGAAGAAGAGGCCGAACTTACCAAAGATATAAAAAAAACTATCGTCGGCGATTTGCATTCTCGGTACAGTAATCCCAGCATCCAAAAGTTACTTCACACCGCCACATTTTTGGATCCTCGGTTCAAGGCTGACTATAGTAACAACAAGGAAGAACTAGTGTCACAAGTTGCCGAACAGGCACTTGAAATGTTTGAAGAATCAAGCTCACCTGAACCGCTCACCACACCAAAATCACCGTGCAAAAAAAAGAAGAAACTGTGTGCTTTCCTGAAGAAAGTAGAAGAAACATCTAGTGCAGTTGCTCTCTCACCTGAACTGACAGTAATGAAAGAGATAGAATCTTATTTGAGTGCTCCAAATTTAGACATTGAGAGTGACCAGAAACCATTGAATTGGTGGAAGGTAAACAAAATGTTGTACCCAACATTGGCTAAATTGTGTGTCAAGATTCTCTGCATTTGTGCAACTAGTTGTGCGTCTGAACGTCTTTTCAGTACATCCGGACATATTGTAAACTCACGATCGTCACTGAATCCTAATAAAGTAAATATGCTTGTATTTTTGGCAAAAAATCTTGATTAATCATTCATCTTCACTATTTTCATCAACCTTTTATAAACTCACAAACTAACCCAGTATTCATCACTATTAATTTATGTATCCAGCTTTACTCATTATCACTTGACACCAATTATACCAATTATGACAGCCATTGACAATTGCAATTAAAAAAATTAGTCAATAATTAGTCGTTATCGTGATAACTATTATTTAGTTAGTCAATAGGTACAAAGCCAAATACCGTCCAGCCCTAGTTGAAAGCAAGAAAATAATGCACATAAATAAAGTATTATATACCCATAAATGTCATGTCTCATTTAGTACTGTCTGTTGATTGTAATGAACTTAATGAAACACGTAATTTTGCTTTAAATTTTTCTCTTGTGAGCTGAAGGGCAGTACTCCAAGTTCTACCAAATCCACCTTCCTGTTAGAATGTAATGTTTGTTTGTATGCCCCCTCAAAATTAACATTATCTAATTTCGCCCCCCCCCCCCCCCCCCCCCCCCCCCCTTGGTGAAAAGCTGAAAGGAACCCAGATTAAATACTATGAATGCTTCAAATGCTTATGGAATCAATCTAATTAGTGGACTAGAGGTGTGCTTATAGCACAAAATGGCGAGTGAGCTAGCCCACCTAGCAATAGCTTTGAACTTCCACAACTTAAAACTGTTTCATTATTAATGGATGATGTCAAAAATGTGGCCAAAAACTCTTAACATCCTAAGAGAAACAGTATTTTTTTTGTTGTTGTTATTTCATGTATATTTCCATTTCCAATATAGCTATTTAACCCTATTATATTAGACAATAAATGAAAAAAAAAAAAAATAGCACTTGTGTTGCTGTGTTTGCGTAGGAGGAGTAAACACATAAGTTATGGGAAGTGGGTAGTTTGTAGTGGGGAAAAGGTCTTGCTATAGATAGGGTTACATTTTGCGTATGAGGAAGGAGGAGGCATTTGTTAGGCAAGGTGATTAGTAAACTGACGGTGTGAGTGCGAAGGAGATAACTTTTTGTACAGGAAAGGGAACTGTTTGATTGGGGGGTGAAAATGAGATTCTGGGTTTCCTTTATTGTGTTAGTTCTTACGTTTCAACTTCGTTATCTTCAAAATCTTGGTATTTTCGAAGGAAATATTGAAACTGGTTGTCTCTTTTGACTTCATCATGTAACAGTATTTCAAGGGCATCTTGGTCAAAAGTGTTTTTTCTGATTTTGTTGATGACTCCCTTTGTTATATTTCTTAGGTCCTGGGTGGTTGGGTAGTAGCGACGATCAAACTCATTGGGCATTTCCTCAAGTATGCCATTTTTCATATGCTTTGGAATCACCTCTCTGTGTACCCATTCTTTGAGTGACAATTTTAGGCTGATTTGGTTTAAATGGCTGTTGCAAACCAAGGATTCTATCCTTTCAGCTATCTCTGGGAGAGGTTGGTATGCATGCATGTCAGCAAGAGACTTGAGTGAATGCCCGTTGTGAGCTGTTGCTAAAGGAAAATGTATATGAAGAATAGCTGTGTGTTCTAGCTTAAGTAGTCTGACATTCAGTGTTGCTTGACATCCACTTATTCTAGATCCTGGGGCATTTCTTGGATTTTTAGAGGCGTTAGTTTTATGACGTGGGTTCCCTCCTCGAAAACAAGTGTACTGTTGCCTCCAGCTAACTTTATACGTAAAGATGTCTGTCCCTTTCTTTAGCACTCCACAGTTAGATTCCTTGTTTTTGTTACTACTAGTAGATAACTTGAGAATGGCCCCTGTTTGATTTTCAAAGCATTTTCTCCATAGCTCCCACTTATCAGCATTGTAATTCAGTAAAAACCTTCACCATAGTCCTGGGGACATTGGGGCCCAAGATGGGAAATACTGCATGTGGGATCGGTTTCAATGTTAGTATTATGTGTTGTGAAAGTAACTGATGACAAATCAAAGTAACATGATGGCACTTTATCACTTTTCTGCAGATTCCTCGTCATCCAGTATGCACCTTCCTCCAGATGGCCAAGTGTTATGCGACAGTGAGTGGCTGAGAGAGCCTGTTCAAAGCAAGAACAACATGGTGCTGCCTGCTGTTCATGGTGACTGTGCTGGATGCGGCAATACTTCGTACTTTTTTTGGACTTAAAACAAGAATCACACCTGCCTAAAACTTTACCATGAAAAAAATTTTTTTTATGTAATTTATCTTATGTTTGAACTAATCATACCTTGTACATCATTCATTTTCATTGATTCCATATGGCCAGGCGAACCGCACACGTTAAACGCGCGTGCTATAAATGACGATCATTACCGGACGAAGTTATTAAAGTGCATAATATTGATATGCGACCATTACCACACAGCAGCCTAGAGCCACGCCTGCTAAACTGTCACGTGATTTCCAGGAACTTAAACGCGCGTGCAAGCGGCTTTCGGCCTACACCTAACAGGAGCCTTAAAAAACGGCCGTTCCGTTCGACCGCGTTACCGTTTTAATCTTTCTCGTTCACCGTATGTCTCGCTCAAAGAAATATAAAAAATCGTTAATCCAATTAAATGTTCCGAATTTTTGTTTATAGGCTCCAGAGGCGGAGCTTTTCGGGTTAAAAACATTGAAGCCGTCCTATTCGAAGTTGTCTCGCGGAGAATTGTTAGTTCGACCACTGCACAGTATCGACGTTTTCTCGAAGTTAGGGCCTTCTCCGCTTAGATTTTTTACTACTGGAGGTCCATCAGTAGCTAACAGAAGATCTACGAAGTGCAGACCTCGTTATTGCTCTGTGCCCATCAGAATTTCGGTCTGCAACTTTATTGAAGCAAGTTAAAATTTTGTACGAGCTTTTTATCACTATCCCCGTAGCATTTAATGGTCGATATAAGGCCTTAGCTTGCTGATATAGCTATAGAAGAGTTTCTAGCTAGAAAATATCTGTGAATCGACGGAAATGCTTCACCGTTTTTTACCGTTTCAGTAAACGGTGTCGGCCGTTTAGTCAAAAAGGTGCGAAACGCAAAGATAAAAAGTACGGTAAAAAAACTACCGTTTTACGGCGGAACGGAATTCGGAACTTTTTTTGTCTCCTACTGTATAATGTATATTATACAATGACTACCTGGTATCAGAGGCTAGATACGAGTGCTGGATAAAGACACAATACACACAGTGAAGGATTCTATTATGAACTCATGAACAATAGAATCAACAACAAATGCCTGCCTGTGGACCTTATTACCAATAAATTCTAAAACTGAACTGAGCGGTCATGAACAGCATATAAAATGAGTAAGTACACAGATAAAAAAAAAAAGACAGTCAAACTTATGGTATAATTTAAAATAGGGATTATAATTAGCCCCAAGCTTGAGAGATATAAGATTTAACCATCTCTGAACTTAAACCAATTGCTCAATTCAATCAATGTTTAAAGCTGCAAAGGCTTAATTGAAACTAGCCATGTTGGTCTTGTTCATTGTCTAGTTAACTTGCTATACACACACACACACACACACACACACACACACACGTGTGTGTAAATATAATATTGAAGTTTCATCACGACTTCTATAACATAAGCAAGTATCAGTCCAAATAAAATCATAAGCAATGTAAGACAAAAACATAGAAGCTGAAACTAGCTCACCAGTTGGTGAAAATTCAAAACAACAATAACATAGACTAGTTCATGTAAGAGAGAATCGTAGCAATCCTTTTGTCCCTGCCTGTCAATGCGGGACTTCATGGCTAGCTGTTCACTCTATGACAATTATTTAAGCCCATTTTACAATAAAGATTTAAATACAATGTGGAACCAAGTACCTCTAACTTCCATTCTCCTTCAAAGAATCCATCAGTGAATTTGTGTGTGCATATTATTTTAATCGCTAATATGTAGTGCTTTTTAATTCGAAGATAATAATGTTGAGTCGGCTGGTATCCTGTTCATTGTAATTCTCGGATTTGTACTACTAGTCACTACGAAGATCCTTATAGTGTGCTCTTACAAACTTTGATTGTTAGCGCATGCCTCAATCTCGTAAACAAGCCATATTTGAGGAAGAGAAAAAGGTTTAAAAAAAGCCCAAATAAGAGTTTAATAGTAACTAATAAGATAAAAATAGCTTAGATTAACAGCATTCCATTGTAAAAATAAATTTTCCAAAAAAAATAGTTTTTTCTTGCTATAAAATTGATTTAACAGCTGACACACTACTATCATTAATCTAAGAATGGGTCCCTTAAAACTTATTGCACTCCTTGTGTTGAGCTTTCTGGTCTACATTCAAGGTATGTGCTATCACTGCTGTAGCCTGAAGACTAGATCTATGTTCTATATCTAGATGTGAATGGACAGAACCTAAAGATCAGTGAAAGAAATACATCTAAAGTATTTGTACAACTTTTGAGAGGGAGAGACGGAAGAGATGGACTACCTGGACCTGCTGGACCTGTTGGATCTCCTGGACCTGCTGGACCTGTTGGATCTCCTGGACCTGCTGGTCCTCCAGGACCAGCTGATGGACCACCTGGACCCCAAGGGTCTTCTGGGCCAGCAGGGCCTTCTGGTCCAGCAGGACCTCCTGGACCACCTGGACAACTGGGATCCCGAGGGAGAGAGGGACCTAAAGGTAAAGAAGGTCCTCCAGGTCCACAGGGTGGAGGACTGACCTACATCAGGTGGGGCAGCAATTCTTGTCCTAGTAATGTCTCAGGAACAGAAATGGTCTATTCTGGCATTGCTGCTGGATCCCAACACAACCGTATTGGAGGAGGATCCAATTATCTCTGTATGCCCAAAGACCCTAAATACAATTCAAATTTTTCCTACCGACCATCAGTAAATTATCGGAGTACGATAAATGGAGTGGAGTACGATGTTCCAATTAGAGGTAATCACAATCACAATGCACCTTGTGCTGTGTGCCACGTCTCTACGAGATCTGCATTACTCCTCATACCGGCTAAATACAGCTGTCCAGATTATTGGACGATGGAATACTATGGATATCTCATGTCTGAGCGTCAAACTCATAAACGTACACAATTTGTGTGTGTGGATCACGGAACGGAGGGATCAGCTGATAGCCATGCCAACACTGGCGGTGCATTCTTTTGTCCTGTAGAAGCCACCTGCTATGGTCTTCCATGTCCTCCTTACAACACTAACAAAGGACTTAATTGTGTTGTCTGTACAAAATAACCTACTATAGGGAAATACTCGTGTAAAAATAATAATCACCTTCATTATATTGTGTATTTGTTTGTATGTATAAGAACTTATAGTATGACAATGACTTTTAGTATGTACTGATTGAGACCTGAGCTATGCTGCTCCTACTAACTTGATACTGACAGTAGCATTGCTCAAATCTATGCAAGAGTAGGTTACACCAAGAGTGTATTAAATTAAAATTAAGAAACATAACAGTAAAGTTTCACAGCCACTTGATAGACATATGATGTATCACTGGTAGGAAATGATAAGCTTGGAGTGCAATGTGTATACACAAAGCTACCTTGCAAGAGTTGCATTATATAAAATGATCAACTGTATCTGATAAAACATACAGGATCAAGTAATATAGATTCTTAGTCTGTCATAAATATACCAGCCAAGGTGACCATAATGAAGTTTGAGTTGATGATGGATGAAGTTGACCATTAGAAGTTTACAGGAACTAGTTGTAATGTGCAAAAAAGCATTTGGCAGACATACTGGCTCCCTGACCTAATAGCTTCCTTCATTAGCATCAACTAAATAAAAAAATTCTTTGACAGCTTATCTCAAAGAGTGACATTCCAAATTATAGTAGAACCTCAGAGATCTGAACAACATAAGACAACCGAATTAACCGGTTAACCAAACATCGAAGGGACATTGCAATGGTACAAAATTGTCAACACGATTTTTTTTTTTTTTTTTGGTGGAATTGCAGCAAAATGGCAAAAGGGAAGAATAATATACCAAGAAATATCTATAGTTGGAGTTTCCCAGGAGCTTGGCTTAGGAAAGTCCACAATTTCAGACTTAAAGAGACAGAGAGGCAGGAAGAATATAGAAATGTTTTCAGCAGAATCAGCTGACCCTAGTGGTCTGAAGAAGAGGTGCATTGTCAGGAGAGATAATGATAACGATTTTATAGTGCCGTGTATTCTGGTTTACTCAGAAAAAACTCAAGGCTACACCATTAAATGGTCCTTTAATCGTGGATAAAGTTGAAATACTGTAACAGCTGAAACTCAAGCTAAATACATGACCAAAAAATAAAACAAAAACATCAGAAGGTTCACAAAACATTATACTTGTTTATGCTGTTTGTAACTTGTGAGAGGGGATATTACCACTTTCCCTACTTAAATTGTTTAATTAAAAATTTTTGGTCATTTTTACATTATAATATTTATCTCAGCAAGCTTTAGTTAAAACTTTAAACCAATACTCCCAATACAAAGAGTATGTTTTTTCCTTCACTTTTGAATTATAATATGCATATATAACATTTAGAAATAGGTGGAAATATATTTTTACCAATTACTGTTATTACACTCATGTTTTTATCTTTTTTTTTCTTTGCTGTATTATTGACCACAGAAGTATATCTACTTACCACCAAAGAATTAGCTGAACATTATCACAATAGCTAGAAAAAAGAACAAATTATTTAAAAATTCATCATGCAATATTTTTTGACATTTTGAAATTTTATTAAAAATGAAATATACTGTTTGAGAATGACTAAAAAAAAGTTGCAACAAACAAGTATATTGGTCTAGTGTCAGATGAACCATTTCGACTACGATTTTTGTAATTTCCCCGGCGCTTTGAGCGATTACAACTTCCTTTGGGGCGTCCACGCCCACGCCCACTACTAGTACTTGATGCGACCATGCTTTCATGAAGACTACTCCTTGCACTTTGTTGCTCATACCAAAGCTGTCGAATGGTAGAAAAAGATTTATCATGCCAGGCAGTATGGCAGTCTCTTTCCGTGGTTTGGCAAAGGAAGGCATCAAATGGCAGTCTGGGCACTTTCTCTGAGTATAATTTCGAGAATTATGTAAATGACAGTACACACATCGAGCTCTTTCACTGATTGGATAAAGCCTGCTACCGTGGTGAATAATACACGAGGCATAGACTTGAGATACTGTACCACGAGTTGAGATTCGGGAAGAGGCTCCATAAACAGAAATAATTTCGAGAAACAACTTGTCTCGGAACTGATTTTCGGTCATGGGCTTTGTATCTTTTTGTATGGCAATATAGTTGTATATAATATGGGAATTTACTACTATAATATCCAAAAAAAATGGTAGAAAATAGTTTTCCAGTATCGAACAGTCCTCCTTGAAACTTTGTCATAGCTTATCATTTGGTCAGACTTATCGACCCCACCCATAAATTTATTATAATATTGTGGACAGGGAATATTAGCAGTTATGCAATTACCACTTACTGAATCCTTTATTCTCCGAGAAACAGTATTTTCTGAGTGTCTAGCATACCCAGTTGAAACCAAAACTACTGTTTTGGTATCTTGCCACATGCAATAACTTATTTTTGATTCTTCTTCTCGAAAATAAAAACCTGTTCCCCTGGGATTCTTTGCAACATGCTTCTTCATTGCAACAATTTCTTCAGGAATTCCTCTGCGATTAGTATTCAAGGTATTAGTAGCCACTATTCCTAATGGAATGATATCACAGAATAGTGTAGGGCTCGAATAAAAGTTATCACAAAACAATTGGTACCCTTGATTCACGTAAGGCTGAAGAAGCTTCATTACTACATCATAGGAAAGCCCATTACTAGAACTTGTATGTGATTTTCCCTCATACAAATCAAAATCAATTGTATAGCCAGTAATGTCTGCAACAACCCAAAATTTATAACCCCACTTAGTGGGTTTGTTTTTAATATACTGCCTGAAATGAGTGCGTGCTTTGCTTTTTACCATGCGCTCATCAATACTTAGCTGTCGATTAGGCTGGTATAATTTGGAGCATTGCAACTTTAGATAGTTGTATACAGGAAGAATTTTGTGCAACCGATTTTCAGATAATTCTTGTTCCTCATCAGGTGACACAAGGTGGATGAAACGGCCAATATGTTCATACTGTGAAGAAGTCAATAGCTCAGAAAGTCTTGGAAGAGTCTGTGAATACTTGGTGCTCCACGCATACTTATAATTACGAGCACCCACTAAACTCAAAAGGAGTAAATACCCAATATAAGAAAAAAGCTCTGATTTTGTAAATTGTGATGTCATAAACCTTTGGTATTCAACAGGTTTTTCAGATTATTGTTTCTCGGCATAAGCTATAGTACATTCAATGATATGCTTCACTATAGTTTCATCAAAAAACAACTCAAACAATGAAAGTGGCGTAATTTTTATAGATGAAGGAATATGAGGACCTGGCTCACGCAAAGGACAAAAGTTATCAGTAACTGGAAGAGAAAAATAATCATCCTTGGTGCCTATACTTTCAGCCTCAGAGGGTAAGTCACCATCATCTGTGATATCTATGCTACCTGCAGAATTTCTCCCACTACCACATCCTCTGACCCAACTCCCTCTGGTTCGACTTGCTCTATGACCCCCTCTGCTATTACTTCCACTCTTCTTTGTGCCAGTATTTTGTTGTCTACGCCCACTTCGACTACCTCTGTTTGCTCTGCCACCCCCACTTCGACTACCTCTGTTTGCTCTGCCACCCCCTCTACTTCTTTCAATTCATTTTCACTCTTGCTTCTTTCTTGGTCACTAATTTCTTCATTTGAAGTAGTCTGTCGAACATTACTCCTGTAACATACACTCCCACCTTCACCACACCTGCCTCTACTTCTTCTAGACCTCGATACACCATACTCATAGTCAGATAAATCGCTGGATTCATTCCCCTTATCACAGGGTACATACTCATAGTCAGATAAATCGCTGGATTCATTCCCCTTATCACAGGGTAAACTTGCACTAAAACTAAATATATCATTTTCATGGCTACAAAACTCCTGCACACTTTCATCAAAACACTCAGACTCTTGTTCCTCACTGGATATTTCATTTACATCACATTCCATGTCACAGCTTTCACTAGCGACTGAACTACCATGCTCACTACTGGACAAGTACCTTTCACTGTCGAAAGTGCCACCTTCTGCAGCTCCAGCACAAGCATCCCCACAGCTTAGCTCCTTAATTTCACTGTCACTGGAGTCCAAACAAGACGAATCCTCTCGTAAACTAGCGATGAGGTCCACCACTTCAGCTGCCGTGTACTTCTCTGCCATTGTATTTTAGACTTTTTCGAGAAAATTTTTTTTCTCTATTTACACGAATGGAAACGCAATCATTACGTACTTTGAAATACGGAGAAATTGATGGCACAAGAGAAAAAAGTGCTAGCCTCAGCAATCGCTCTGAAAATTTTTTTTTTTAATTTCACTTTTAATATATTGCTGCGCGGTTAAGGGTTAAACATTTTAGTACAAAGTTAAATTATGCTATATTCAGATTTACGTACATTTCTGAGTTACGTACACCTCATTTCCCAAGAAGCATGTAACTCTGAGGTAAGGTAATTATTATGCTTTAGCAAATTTATGACAAAGTTCAACATTTCTATATCGAACAATAAATCCTGTAATGTATTTGTAACACACAAATAATTTTTACTACCTCTACCAGCATATGTACATATACACCACAAGAACTTGGTCTAAATGGAAGCTACTATGTGGAAAATACAAGACAAAAAGAATGAATTGAAAGAGCCACCTATGCAACTTGTAACCATACTAACATAAAATTAAAAAAAAAATACAATTCATGGTAATGTGTTTAAATATTCATTAGCCCAATACTGTAAAATAATCATAACGGCAAACGATGCGCTAATCAATGAAGCCTGCGCTGATAGAAAGTTGTAATACCTTCCCTAAATACACCACACCCACTTACCTTACTGACTTCCTGGGAATGACCATCGCGAATATTTCTCAACTCTGACCTCTTCTCTTCCAACAGGCGTTCATGGCTTCTAGCCTTCTCCTCCAGAAGATCTCTCTCCAGCTTGACTTTGCGCAGCTCGCCCGATAAATGGTCGGCATCAATCTTCCTTTTGCTGCTCTCAGAGTTTGCCCCCTTACATTCTTCCCTCAGTTTCTTCACTTCGGTGCTCAAGTGCTCCGTTTCTTTCTCCAATGTTGACTTGCTCATAGATGTCTGAGTTTGGCACTTCTCCTTTAATTCTCTCAATTCAACCCCCAAATGTTCACACTCTTTCTTTGATTTTTTAGCTTCAGAATTTGCAAGTTCGTACTCAGACTTAATGTTACAAATCTCAACCGACACACGCTCAAACTCTGCCATCCACTTGCTGGCTTCAGAACTTGACCGCTCGAGCTTGCCCTTTATAGAGTTTCGTTATTCTTCCGCATCTTGCTTTTGTCTCAGGCAAGTGAGAAGCTGGTCCTCCAGAGAAGATGATTTGAGCTTTAAGGAGTTCAACTGGTCCAAAGTGGATTGGTACTGTGACTGGGATGTGGCCAGTTGCTGCTTGATGATCCTTACCTCTTGCTGGAGAGATTCATATTGATGAAGCTTGACCAGCTGAAGTTTGGCTTCATGAAGGTCATCCTTGGATGTCTTCAGCTGCTCCAAGAGACGTGCATTTTCATTTCATTTAAACGAAAGTTTTTCCTTTGTGCTCACCAAATCCAGCCTATGGAGGAAGGAATAAATGGGTAAAGATAGAAACTGTAGCATGTTTTCTATTACACACTAATAGCCACTGGTACTAATGCTTAATTAAAACTTGAGAAAGTATTCTATCCATAAACATGAATGTACAGCATTTGTCAGTACTTGATACTACATGAATGAATATTATAAACACAGTATGTATGTACATATGAATGTATGAATACATGCCAGTAATTACTGTATTACTTGAGCATGATATATTAAAAAGCTTGCAATCCAAAAGAATACATTAAATTTTCTTGATTGTAAAACCATGAAATAAATATTTATGTATATAATCACAGATCATTACTACTAGTGATGTTCTTGAGCACAAATGGCGAGCAAACTTAAAACTACACTATTGTTAAACGATTAATTTTAACTTCTATCACTCAAGCTACTAAAATAAAGTCGAGTTTTTTAATTACGGATAATTCGGTAAACGCATTCAATACCAAAGTAACCACTCCCCGTAACGGTTTGAATTGAAAAAAAAACAAAAGCATCAAAATCAAATCATGTTATTTACACTCTTTCTTTGTGATATTCTTAGTAGTAGTTGTAAGCACAATACTTTCACAAAACTCAACATACCTACGCAAGACATACCTTAGTGATTACTAGACTAGTAGATAATGAATTTTCAATTAAATACTGTTGCGTAGGGCTTATAACTATGACAAACAGCGTATTAACTTACCACCGCCACTAACTCGAATAGAAATGGAACTCCGGTAAGTTTTTTAGTTTTAACTGCACCCGCAATAGAATTCAAAGTGGTAAACAATTCAATTTCTAGGGTAATACCGGTAATGATCGATAACCAGAGGATTTAGTTTAGTGAAGTTCGGGACCGGGTCGAACATCGAGCTAACGCAAAAGTACGAGGGTCAAAGTACAAAATGACATACGTATGTCCAAGCATAATATATAAACAAACAAACAAACATCCCCAATTTTTAATTGTGTTACCCCTGTAAGTGTCTCGCTCGCTTTGCTCGCTCGCCAATTATAGTAAAATTTAGCAATGTGTTTATTAAAAGTTCGTTTTTATCGATATTCCTAATTGTCCTAATCATTACTCACTCTACAGCTTGCTTTTCTTGCTCTCGCATTTTCAAAGCTCCATCAAACTCCTGTCGCTTCTCCATCAATTTCTGAGCATGCTCAGAAGCCAGACGATCAACTTCTTTGTGAAGATCATCAGCCTCATTCATGGCAGCATCCCACTCAATCCGAAGCTTACTAGAAGAATCGATGGCTTCTTCTAGTTTATGTCTCAACCACTCCACTTCATCGCATGCTCCGGAGTAATCAGATTCTAATTTGCCCAATTTCCGCAGGGTACCCTCCAGCTCCTGCTGGTACTTGATTTCCTCTGAGTGAGCATGCTCATAGCTCGTTGTTGCTTCTGCCAGCTCCTCGCGAGAAGTGTCTCTCTTGCTGCGAAGTTGGCTGGCCTCCGTGGCCTTCAAGTCTAGCTGGAATGCTAGCTCCTCCAATTTGGAAAGCAAAGTAGAATTATCCAGACGCAGGGAGTTGACTTCTTTTAAACGTGAAGCTGTGGGGAAGAAAGTTTGTGTAAAAACATGGCATTCACAAAAATAAGAAACCACCAATATTCACAGCAGTACAATTAGTCCTTGAACAAATGCAAAATTCATTCACTATAATATATATAAAATACATTTAAAGTCTATAGTTTGGCTGTCAATATTGAGAAATGCAGTAAATATTGCATTTTGCAGAGAATTTTGTGACCTACTGTAATTCATTGTAGCCTTTACTTCATTATGAAATAAAATCTTGTCATAACATGATAAATTTTAAATGTTTGGGCTCCTGCCAGAAGTCCTCCTAAACAGGTAATTAAAGAAAAGGACTTCAGCAAGAAATGTAAATTTGTCAGGATGAATTTTATTGGCTTTAAAAACAGAGATTACTTTGGTAAACAAAATAAAGAACATAACATATGTAATAATAAATAAATAATATTAATAATACCAGTAACAGTAATAAAAATAATAATAATAACAACAGTAATAATAATAATAATAATAATAACAACAGTAATAATAATAATAATAATGATAATAATAATAGTAATAATCTATATAATAATACTCTTGTATGTCAGTAACGATGTCGACGACGGTGTTCAGGACTGGTGCTGTGGAACGTCACCTAACTTGATAATCGTACTTACACGCATATTCTTCGTTTCGTCAATGTTTACACTACACGTCGTCGATGTCTTTTCGTCGATGTCTACACTACACGTCGTCGATGTATTTATGTTTATATTTTTGCATTATATTCTTAGTTACCAGTTATTTGTTTTATTCAGTAACTCAAACGTATCAAACTCTTATCTCTCACATATTATACTGTATTGTGGTTCCTGTATTTGTTTGGAAATATTTTATTATTAAATATACAGTCGGACAAGATACAACGCTTGGAATTTACAACTCCAAGTAAAAAAAGAGCAGATCTTAAGATCTAGGTTGCGCTTGAGAATACCTAAACTGAACATTCATTTTGGTCCTTCGAGCCGGATACTATTCCGACTAGTAAAGTACGTATCTTTGTACTTCAAAGAGATATCTCCACGCTGTAAGTTTGCTTGAACTTACACTCCTCTTATTCCATATTGCTGGATATGGAGGCTCTCAAAATATCAAGATCAGCACTATCTGGAACGATTACCAGGGTGTTCAACAAGCTACAAAAAATGCTACACGACGATCCAAATTCATTAGACGTATTGTATCTTCGGCGGCAGTTAGAATCTATTGCTACGTCAGACTCCTCATTCCACAAGGTACACGCTGAGATAAGCGAACTTCGTTCTCCAGAAACTAACGACAAAGATGAAATGGATATTTTGGATGCTCATGATGACTCCGTGGCCAAAACAATATCTCTAATAGAGAGGCTTATTGCAATTCAAAACATTTATGCTTCAGCAACAGACTTACATCACCAGGTTGATGTAGTTGAACAAGCTATTAAGGGCTCACCGGACATGACCTTTGACAAGGATATTCAAGAGTTAAAAGATGAGGAAGTTCGAATCCGATCTTATTTGAGAGAGTCTACGATTCCTATTGATCACGAGGTTCGAGAACTTTGTCTGAAATTGACTCCCAAAATAATTAGCCTCTCTGGTCAAAGAGTTTCTTCTCTGCATGTTGACTCCAGCGATGCTCCACACAAGACATCTTCAACTCAAATATGATTACCGAAACTATATAGCGCTACCAACTTTCAAAGGTGATCCCATGAAGTGGGCAGGATTTTGGGCACGTTCTGCCGCTCATGATAACCGTGGACTTGATGACACGCAAAAACTAACTTACTTGCGAGAAGCCATTAAGGATACTGAAGTTACTCCCTTACTGTATAGGGCAACTGAATCAGAGGATCAGTACAGAGAGTTAGTATCTATTTTGAAGGATCGGTACGATCAGAGGCGTCTTATACACCGCACCTACACAATGTCCATCATTAACGCTCCTGTGATTAAGCAAGGAAACTATACTGAACTCTGTTCCTTCATTGACAACTTAGAACATAACTTGAGCTGTTCCTTCATTGACAACTTAGAACATAACTTGAGCAGCCTTACTCATAGTTGCCAACCATCCTGATTCTGGCGGGCAATCCCGACATTCTAGCTCCAGTCCCACTCCTGTCCCGACATCACCGACAAGAGAGGGTCCGAGGCCAGGAAATGAAGGCTAAACTGTAACAGTACAGCTCGAGACTTAGTTTAGCTAGCTATGGCCCGAGTAGGGTCAAACTACAGTTATTTTTAGTCATAACGCAAGAAAGCAACTCGCCAATTACTTCACAAAGACTAAAAACAAGTTCACATAACAAATTATCAGTTCACAAAACAAATCATCAGTTCACGATCTTTTCGATGTGCATGTGGACGTGGCAAAAGGGGCGTGGTTTAATTTTAAAAGGGCATGGTCGTGGCAAAAATGTTCAGGCGCGCAAGCTCGCCGATTGTCCCTACATTTTGTATCTAAAAGTTGGCAACTATGCTTACTGATTATGGTCAACACACTATCGATGCTGTTTGGACTTCCATTATTACACTAAGCTAAGCAAAAGACTTGAAGAAGAGTGGCTGAAGTATTCTGACAACACCAAAGATGTTCCTGACATTAGCACGCTACTCGCATTTCTAAAAAGGCAGCTTCAATACATGCCAAAAAATGTATTTCAGCCTAAAGTTGATAACAAGACTGAGCCGCAGCAAAAGCGGAACAAATTTCCAGTGAATCAAGTCTCACTGCAACGGGAGCCTCCTGCTAGTAACTGCTCTTTATGTGGAGGTGATCGACATCCTCTATATCTTTGCCCAAGCTACAAGGCTATGGCACAAGAACAGAGACACAGTGATGTGAAAGAAAATCAACTATGCTATAACTGTTTATCTCGTGGTCATAAAACCAAGGATTGCAAAAGCAGTCATAGATGTTATAAATGTTCGAAGCATCACCACACTAGTTTGCATCGAGATACTCAATCTGTGAATGCCACTCAAACCCCAAATTCACCGCCTACAGTTGATCAATCTTCGTCTACATCATTTGTAGCCTCACTCTCTCCAGCTTCCATTAACTCTTCTGTCTCTACAGCGGAAGCTACTCTTCAAATGACTAGTCAAATGGTCATTCAAGCTCCAAATGGAAAACAATTGCTCGTAAGGGCTCTGCTTGATACTGGTGCCTCAATATCTCTCATAACAAGAAAGGTAACTAAGCTATTACAATTAAAGGGAGACTCACACAAATTCAACATTGTCGGCGCTCAAGGAGTAGACACTGGTACTGCAACAGGCTCTGCCACATTCATGGTCAAGGCAGTTAACTCAGAATCATCTCCACTATCTCTAACAGCTGCGATAGTACCAAAGGTAACGTGCGACCTTCCTCTTCAAGGCGCTAGTGGAGTGAAAAGCCTGCCGCACATAAAAGAGCTCCAGTTAGCCGATCCTCACTTTGACAAACCCGGTCGAATCGACTTACTCGTCGGTTGCAATATACTGCGAGATATTCTGGACTCGGAAATTCGTCGGGGTGACAAACTACAACCAATAGCGAGGAAAACTACATTTGGATGGGTCATAATGGGTCGCTATTCACCAGACGAAAGGAAGGAAGTTAAAGAAATAGCAATGGCTACCTGCCATACTGATACTCCTCCATCTTTGGATGACCTTCTGAAAAGATTTTGGGAGACTGAGGAGATCTCCAAATTCTCTCCTTGCTACACTCCTGAAGAGAAACAGGTATTGAAACATTATGAAACTAATCATTCTTTTCTCTCTACTGTAGGCAGATATCAAGTGAAACTGCCAAAGAAGTCAGGTGAATCTGAACTTGGAGAATCCAGACAACAAGCAGTGAAACGGTTCTTCTCCAATGAAAGAAATCTCAAAATAAAGGGAACTCTGCAAAACTTCAATGATGTGGTGAAGGAATATATTGATCTTGGTCATGCAGAACCTGTGCCATTGAATGAAGCCTTTTACATGCCTATGCATGGAGTACACAAGGAAAGCAGTTCTACAACAAAGCTTCGTGTAGTATTTGATGCTTCTGCTAAAAGCAGCTCGGGAGTGTCTCTTAATGGTGGTTCCTACAATATACCCTTGTATTACTGATGTTCTTCTCAGATTTAGAATATACAAGGTAGCCATATCAGTAGACATTTCGAAAATGTATCGTGCAGTTGAGCTTGATCCATCAGATAGGGATTTTCATCGATTTGTCTGGAGACTAGATCGAAATTCTCAATTGACAGATTACTGGATGACTAGAATAACTTTCGGTGTTTCTGCATCTGCTTATGCTGCCATACAGTCTTTACAGCAAACTGCTCATGATCATGGCCACTCCTATCCTTTAGCAAAGGATCGTGTCTACAAGTCTTTCTATGTAGATGATTGTCTTGCAGGAACTGATTCACCACAAGAAGCACTAGAATTACAAAATCAATTACGAAATTTGTTGCTTAAAGGTGGATTTGATCCTAGAAAATGGAGGTCAAGTTCTAGTGAAATTATGAAATCTATCCCTGTCGAGCTTCATGAGCCATCTTCTCTGAAAGACCTAACCACAGAAAATACTAGCTATTCACCAAAGGCATTGGGAATTCACTGGAATTCAACTACTGATGTTCTCTATGTATCTGTAGGTATCAGCTTGTTACAATCAAGGACCACCTACTATCGCTCTTGTATCAGCAAAAACTAAAGTAGCAACGGCAGTCAATAACACGACTAGAGATATGTGGAGCTCAGCTTCTATCAAAACTTCTAGCAAATACAAGTAATGTTCTCCATGGAGAGCATTACTTGCAGATCAGTATTTCTAATTGCTATGCATCCAGCCAAATCCTGGAGACATGTGCCCACATCTTGCAACCCTGCAGATTGTGCATCCCGTGGTATGCTTCCTGAAGATCTTATCGCATATGATCTATGGTGGAATGGTCCATCAAGATTAATCGTAACTGAAAAGCAGACGGAATCGGCGAGGTAAGGGGTGTAGGTTTAAAATGGAAGGGAAGAGAAGGCAAAAAGGCGAGCGATTAATTATAACTAAAAAGCGGGTGGAATCGACGAGTAAAGGTGGGGGTTAGTTTTCAAAAGAAAGGCTAAAGTACGAAATAAAAGACAAAATTTTCTCAGGACAGAAATTCAGAAGCAGGAGAGATAGACAAAGTAAAAGGGGGCTCCATGACTCAAGAAAAAGAGCTGAAGTTAACCCTTTCGTTCCTGAATTGTTTGGACGCGCGCGGAAAAATCTAATTTTCTACCGCGGAATAGAGCATTGCCGTTTTATTTTTTTAACTCGATGCTGGCTGGGAAAACCCCATAGCAACCATATATCACTAAATAGACCAAGAGTTTGGGATTCCCCTCATTTTTTGATTGAGAAAATTGAATAATATTTAAGCCCTCTACTAATACTTAAAAAAAAAAATTTTTTTCCCCAAAAAATTCCACTTTTCCCATCAATAAAAATAAAATAATAAATAGAAATATTGTTTGATGTATTGTATATCAATATTATATTAGTTCAACAATAAAATATGTTGTTTGTTGTGTTTGGTGCTGATTGTGATCATGTAGGAGACATCTATGAGTGTCCACAAGGAACATATGCCATCGGACGTCGAGCTCCACTACAAAACAATTTCATATACACAAAAACACAAACAACAAAGATATTTGTAATACAAACAACAAATTATTCATGATCCTATATAATATAATTGCAACTTTATGATGTATTGTATGCGGTTTCATACAGGATTTTTGTTTGGGGGGGGGTGGGGCTCCGAGTGTACTTTGCCACACCCATTTTTTGGAACCTACACTACTTTGATGCACATCTTTGCATAAGAGTCTATACTTGACACTGATGATCAGTGTTCGGTCCTATGCACTAAATGGCTGTTATGATAGGAACATAATGGGATACAATATCAGACTAAAAATAAATGCTTCCAAAATGTTCATTTCTATTCAACTCCCAAAATTCTAGGGGGGAACCCAGCGCTAGCCTCCCACTGTATGAACCCTGGTATGTATACTCAACACTGTACATGAGAGAAACAATCGTTGTATTGAGAAAGTGTAATTTGAAAATGAAAAGCAGTACAAGCACACACGTGGAATTCAACTTACCCGGCATGGATGGTGTCACAGACTGAACGATCCCTCCCATAGGATCCGGAACCTCCATACAATACCAAAAAAACACAAGACAACAATGATATTTGTAACATAACAGCTGGCCTCGCTGAATTGCCCCCCCTCCCCCGTCATTACTTTTCACTGACATTCTTGTACCATAACCCCCCCCTCCCCCGTCATTACTTGTCACTGACATTCTTGTACCATAACCCCCCCTCCCCCGTCATTACTTTTCACTGACATTCTTGTACCATAACCCCCCCCTCCCCCGTCATTACTTGTCACTGACATTCTTGTACCATAACCCCCCCTCCCCCGTCATTACTTTTCACTGACATTCTTGTACCATAACCCCCCCTCCCCCGTCATTACTTTTCACCGACATTCTTGTACCATAACCCCCCCCAGCCCTAGCTGGACACCCAAATATCAGTAAGTTGAAAAAATGAAATTCAACTTACCAGGCATGGATGATGTCACAGACCGAAAAAGACCACCGAGTTCGTTCTCTCTCAGGTTGGATCCGGAAACGCCACATACTGTTTGTTCATGGTTGCTCTCTCTCTCTTTCCACAAATGCACGCACACACATACACACACACACACAAGAAAAAAGAAGCTACAGGTGAATACAGATCATAAAAATAAATGTATAATTTATTATACATAAATTGACTGGTGTACACACACACACACATGAAATTCAACTTACATGGGCATTAGTAGTCACGATCCAAAAAGATCCAGAGTTCCCTCCCAGGTTGGATCCGGAAGTGCCACATACTGTTTGTTCATGGTTGCTCTCTCTATCTTTCCACAAATGCACGCATGCACGCACACACATACACACACACACACACACACACAAGAAAAAAGAAGCTACAGGTGAATACAGATCATAAAAATAAATGTATAATTTATTATACATAAATTGACTGGTGTACACACACACACACACACATGAAATTCAACTTACATGGGCATAGTAGTCACGATCCAAAAAGATCCAGAGTTCCCTCCCAGGTTGTATACGGAAGCGCTACATACTGTTTGTCCACGGTTGCTCTCTCTCATTCCACAAATGCACACACACACATACACACACACTAGAAAAAAGAAGATACAGGTGAATACAGATCATAAAAATAAATATATAATATAAATTGACTGGTGTACACACACACACATACATGAAATTCAACTTACATGGGCATAGTAGCCCCCCGATTGGAAAAGACCCCCCTCCCCCCCCCCCGAGTTCGTTCCCTCCCCGGTTAGATCTGGAAGCACCAGAATAACATTTCAACTCCACGCACACACATATACATCGAGTGTGAAGCTCCACTACAACACCACAAAAACACAGACAACGACAACGACAATAACAATACATATTACAACTTTTGGGATGTTCAGGGAGGGGGAGGGGGGGGGGGGAGCAGCCACAAATATCAAAGTCTGTGGTCCTTTACACAAAATATTATGGAATATCAATGGGTGTGTTGTCATCTTTCTTCCACTCTCCCCCTACCTCATCCACCCGACTCTTGTTCTTCAATTCCCGCCTTCTCCGACTGCGAGGACGTCCAGAACTCGGAGCAGGAGGAGCCACTTCCTCTTCTTCATCACTGGAACCTGCTGCCTATTCGTGTTTCATCATTGGAAGACTCAGGTCTGGTATCCTCTCCTTCATCACTGGAAGACTCTGCTCCTGTCCCCTCATCTGCGTAATCTGGGTCGGTGACTGCATTCACATCTGGTCCTAGTAGTATATGTGGTAAAAACTTTTTTAATTTTTTTGAAAATTTGAATTTGTTCAAAAAACCACAAGCCACTTTCAAATCTCAAAACTCAATGAAATATATATAATATTATAGCTAAACAGCTTACTCTATCTCAATATAGCTATAAATAAGTCCTTTCCACAACAGAAGCTTGCTATTTTTCAAGAGAAAGACAAGAGAAAGACAAGCTTACCTCGATCATCTTCTTGACTCCCATTTTCAGTATCGGAGTTGACGAGGTCTGGTCCACCAACCCTGATACAGGGCCTCCTATAGCCCTAGATGTCGTCTCCCTTCTCTCCGCTTGATCCTGAGTCGCTAGAGTCAGCATCAAGCAAGTCTAAAACTTGCACCGCATTGTAACTTCTAGACGCCATCTTCCCAAAAATGACTTTGAAAAAAATTTTTTTTGCATAGTTACCGGGGTCACACGACACGCTCACTTTTTTCCTATGATGTAATAAGCATTACCTAAGACTGTGCGTAATACGGAGGTCCCCAGTTGAACTGGCGATTTTATAAAAAATGGGGAAGACAGTAAGTCAAACCGCAAAGTCTTGGTCGGCAAAGAAGCGGTTGTTTCAATGTGTTATGGAAGGCTACTGAGCTCAAGGAATTTTTCGCTGCTTCTCTACAAAGCTCTGGAGATGACTGGATCCATAAATGAAGCTGCTGTGAAGAAGGTAACTTTTTTTTAAATTCGACGGAGAACCGATGTTGTTGTTTTTTGCCGAGGAAGAAATAAACGCAACTGCTGTGAGGTACTGTCGAAGCAGTTTTGGCTGAAAGCTATTTTAGATGCTTCTGCAATGCATTGGGCACCTGTGTATGCAATCTGAAGGTTCTAGCTATAAAGTAACTATTTTTTTAAATTCGGAGAAGTCAGTCGGTCTTCACCCGCTTCGAAGCGGGATCCGGAACGAAAGGGTTAAGAGAGGTGGGTAGAAGAATAGCTCAGATAGATCAGAAAAAAGAGAGTAGGAGAGGGAAACTTATGTAACCTTAACCAATGGTAGAGAATGATAACTGAGCAAGATAACTTGTGCTACTGCATTCTTACTTCACAATACATCAAGCACCACTATGTGGCGAGGTACTTGCTAGTTAATAATAATAATAGAGAAACAATGACTTTGTACATACTGTAAAGGAATACTAAATTGTATAACTCACCTGATCTTCATATCTAGCCTTCAACTCTGCCAGGTCTTTCTTGAGCCCAATAACTTGCTGCTCCAGCAAATCCTTCTCCCTCTCCACAACCTCCAATTCAGTTGCCATTTTCTTGCACTTGTGCAGTGAATCAGGCAACTCGCCCTCCACAGCTAGCACCTTCAGCTCCGATGCCTTCAAGTCACGGCTTAGAGACTCAGATTGCTTGAGGGCCTCATCGAGCTGCTCCTTGAGGTGTTCGACTTCCTGCTGGAGCGATTCCAGGAGGTGGAGCTTGGCCAGCTGCAGCTTGGACTCGTGCAGTTCGTCCCTCAGAGTCTTCACTTGAGCCACGAGTCTGTCGTACTCACTGACCCTTATGGACAGGTTCTCTTTCAAGTTGGACAACTCAGCACTGTGTGTGTGTGTGTGTGTGTACGTTTGTGTGAATGCATCGTATGTAAATGTGTGCATGTGCGGGAAGTGAGGATTATCGTCACCAATCGCCAGTAATGCATGCATAATTGCTGTGTGGACTGAATGACTCATTTGGAATGTAACTCCTTACTTTTTATTCTCATTATAAATAATGCACACTTGTAACATACTATTGTATCACTGGTAACTTTCTATCCAAATATACCACATATGTACCACATGTATTATATAATGTAAATTCGTGTCATAAATTTGTTAGCATAAGAATACAATTATATTATATTTTAACATGCATTCCACTTTAGGAAGTACATTATATTTTTATTGGGTGCTGCATTGTATATTAAATAGGAAACTTTTATGCTGTCTACATGCTACATGTATATGTATGTGTAGTTAGAACTACAGAACCTCAATCATAGAGTAGGAATCCCCAAGTAGCTAATTAAATAATCCTTGCCAAATCAACCAATTTACCTGGCTACACTTTCAACTTGCTTCTTCTCCTTTTGCACATGCTCCAAATTCAGCTCAGTATCCTTTAACTTCTGGGCACGCTCAGTGAGCTCCAATTCTAGCTTGGCACGTTCCTCCGCTGCCTCGTCCTGCTGAGCGTGCAACTTTGCGATGTCGGCTAGAGCAAGGTCGAGCTGCAGCTTTAGCCTTTGAACTTCAGAGTTGGCACGCTCAAACTCCATTCTCAGCTTGGACACGTCATCCATGATCTGGTCCCGTTCCAGTTTCAATTCCTGAGAACTGGAATTTGCTCGGTCCAGTTCCAAAGTCGCCCTGTGGAGTTCTGCTTTAGTGGTTCCAAGCTGCTTCTGAAGGAGGTCCCTGGAAGCTAGTTCTGTCTCCAGTTGAAGCTAGATATGATGTTTGTTACAATAAATAAAAATGTAATACTTAACAAAAATGTACAGTAGTGGTATCCCTTGGCATTTCATTATCACTTCCACCCTTTACCATTCTGCTAGAAAATAGCTGTGAATTGACGGAAAAGTTAACCATTCTTTTTAATCATTTTAGTAAATGGTGTTGGCCGTTTAGTCAAAACGATACAGAAAGCAATGGATAACTACGGTTTTAAAAAATACCATTATACGGGTGTACTACTACGGGGCGGAATCCAGAAGTTTTTTTTTGGTACCTGCTGTATGTCCATACAACGCAACTACCCATAAAGCAAATATAGAAAATCCAGCTAGTATGTTACAAAATTGAGTGTCCCAACGTTCTCAGGAAATTATTATCAATAATAGACCCCAAAGACTCCAATTTAAACCAAGCAATCTTTAAAATAAATAATAAAGGTCCCTCTATGTAGTTAGTTGTACATGTTTATGTTTTTTTTAAACAATTTATGTGATATTTTTATCTAGTCACTTACAGCATGTGTATGGATCAATAAAGCAAACTATGCAAGGCATTGTAAATAGAAAACCACACAATTGGAAGAGGAAATGTGTATTCAGGGAAGGAGGAGGAGATGAAACCATGTATACTGTGGGTCGGGCATAAGAGAGGTGTGGCATCTGCCCCACCTCATCGCTCAAGTGAACTTAGAACTTTTATGTTATTGCTATATTTTATTGTTGTATTATCTTATGTTGTAAACAGGTTTTCCATACGTCCGTTGTTTGTGCAATCACTTGTTTTGTTGATTAAGTTTTGATTGTTTGTTCACAGAGTCATGTGTTGTTTGTGCCTGCGCTGCTGTGAGAACGAAACGCTGTAGTGCAGGAAGTCACGTCATCGTGTGTCATATTGTGGGCTTGTTCCCAATTCTCTATATAAGCATTGTGCATCATTTTAAGTTTAGTTCTACCTCGTGCCTTACACTTTTTAGACATAGATTTAAAACTCTATTCAGTCAATTGTTGGGGCTGGGGAAGAACTCTGGTGGCAGCGTACCTTGCGCCCTCCTCGAGTCCATGAGTAAAGTGAATCTCCTCTGAGTCTAGTGCGAGCGGCGACCCACAAAAGCCCACAATTGGCGGCAGCGTTGTCGAGATCTGTCTACGCCTCGAACAATCAAGTTGTCCACGTGTTGTAAGTCGAAAGCTGAGTATATTAATCGATTAAGAACATTCGAAAAGTATTACAAGTTGTCTAAGTCAAGTCATTAGAAGTCCCGAGTATTGTCAAGTTCAAGTTGTCCACGCCAAGTTATTTTTCTCGAGTTCTTGAGTTTGTAGTGGTGTCCTAACGGTCTTGTATCTACGTTATTCGTCTCCTGGTAAACTGTATCGTGGTACTGTTCATACATATTTGTACAATTGTTCAGTTAGCATAATATTCTCTCTTACTGTGTGTAGACATTCCTGCGTCTGGTTGGCCTATGAATGAACCGGAGAGAGACAAGGGATAGAGCTTGCAAAAAGTGTCGTAAGGATTCTGGTATCGATTCTAGTACGGACAGATCCAGAAGTTGTATACTCCCTGACAAAGAAAAAATAACAAAGAAGGTTGACAGTAGTCCCGTAAGTCTTAACACAGGTCTTATTCCTAGTGATAGTTCAGTCGAAAGTACTACTTCTAGGGTATTTCAGTCTGATCAGTTGCTTGATAATTGTTACATTCTAAGTCCCAGTAGTCTTGAAATGGAAGGTGATAATGAAAATGAAAGTGCATCCTTGTTGGATTGTGGTAGAAATGCATTCTCCCACGCTTGCTTAGGTGGTGTTGATGACCATGAGCAAGTAGGGGTCCCCGATGAAGCTTCGGCTTGGGAAAATGCCTTTATGAAAACATTTATGCAAATGATGGGAAAGATGGTCATGAGAGAGATGGAGCCTACTCCTGGCGCACGCCACGGTTCCTCCTTCCTTCTCTGCGGAGGCGGAGTTGAACAGGCAAATCAACGCTATGGCTCCCCACAAAGAAGGGGCTGACATAGCCAAATATATAAAGAAATTAGAAGATGATCTAACTGACATTAATTGCTCTCGAGCGCGATTCAAAACGGTGCTACTTCAGAAGCTTCAGTCTGAGACTGCTGCTGACTATATTGCTTCTATAAATCGCTCAGATTTGACCTACTCTGAGTTGAAAACTGCTCTCATTAGTACGCTTGGTTCTAGCAAACTGTCTTTAGGTGTCAAACTCGCTGACTTCGTTAGTGATAACCGATCTGCTGACTCGCTCAAAGCCTACTCAAAGATTAAGTCGCTTGTCGATTCTATCGACATGGCAACCACTGACAAATCTGATTTGCTTCTTTTCATTGCTACTTCAGCTTTTCGAGCGTCGCGATCTTATAACCAACGCTCCCTCATGGACACTCGTGTGATTAAGTCTTTCAAAGACCTCAGTGAAGTTGCTAGTTCTCTCAAAGCCTCAGAGTCTGATAGACATTCTAATAGATATCCTCCTAATGTTGCTGGTAATTTTCAGAAACCCACTTATCCTTGTCACATCTGTAAGAAGTTTGGTCACCGTACAGTTGATTGTCGTTATAGAAACAGCCCGTTTAATGATCAATCATCTGCTAGTTTAAATCCCTCTAAGTCCCAGGGTATTGTTTGTTTCACTTGTAATGTTCCAGGTCACAAGTCCCCTGACTGCCCCACTAAGAAGGGTGGTAGTTCTGATAGTAAATATGATAGCAAACAAAATGTGGTAAAGCGAGGTCCAAGGACCTATAGTACTAATTGGGTTGCAGGTCAGAGTGGTGCCCCCCATGTTATGGGTAAGGTCAATGGCATGCCATGCCGGATCGTGCCCGACACTGGGGCGGAAATTACCATAGTGCCAGCAGCCTTTGTACATGAGAGCCAGTTGTTGGATGAATTTGTAAATGTCCGTGGTTGGAATTGCGAGCCTAAGTTGCTCCAAACTGCAAAAGTGATTTTGAATATGGAGATAAATCTTTTGTATCAATTGTTGCTGTTGCCCATGAAGATGACCGGTGCAATAGGGTGTTATTCTCTGTTCCCATGGATGGAGATATGGCATCCCGGCTTCTTCTGGACGCTGCCTCAAACGCTCTTTCAAAGGTGAATGAGGCAGGGCATCCTGGTGACCCCAGGCATCCAGATGTCAGCTGAGTCTGGCACTGGCTCTGTCACTACCCCGAAGGAGGCATGTAAGACCTCCCAGGGCTCTGGTGACATCCAGGGAAGCATGACAGTTTCTGTTGTCACTAGGTCCGAGGCAAAAAGGAAAAGAGTGAGAAAACGGAATAAGCATGTGAATGATATTGTTGATGCTGATTCATTTGTATCAGAGTGTGAGAGATTGGCCAATATTGATCTCGGTATTGTGCAGAGCGCTGCTGAGGTTTCTGATAGAACTGCTTCTGTTTCTGAGCAGGATTCTTCGGGTTCTGGGCTTGGTGTAGTATCTGAAGTCAGTATGGACGTTGAGCAGAATGGCCACATATCTCACAACATTAACCCTGAAGTAGTTGCCCAGCCTGTTGAGTCGTCAGGTGGGAGTTCTGTTGGTGGCATGAATGTTACCCAGCCAACTGCTCAGGATGGTGATGACAATGATAATCCTGATGTTGTTAGTTTTGATGTACCCGATTGTAAAGATAACTCTAGTATTGACTCCCTTATTCGTGAGGTTGAGACAGATGATTCCCTCCTGTCAGTGAGAACTTTAGCCAATAAAAATTTAAATGGTTACTCTTTTAATGAGAAAGGTGTCTTGATTCATAGCACTGTTGATGAACTCACAAACACTCACGACAGAATTGTGTTACCTCAGTCTAAAAGACATAAAGCATTAGTTCTTGCCCATGACAAAACTGCACACGTAGGTGTCCGAGGCATGCGTAAGTTACTTAGTTCCCGTTTTGTCTGGCCAGGTATTCATGGTGACATAGTTAAATTTGTTAAGTCCTGTGATGTGTGTCTCCGTGTAAATTCCTCTGGTAATAAGAAAGCTCTCATGGTTCAGAGACCTGTACTGACTCAGCCGTTTGAGTCTGTGGCAGTTGATCTAGTTGGTCCTTTACCTAAGGGTAAACGTGGTTCCCGTTATCTCTTTACCTATATTTGTTTATCAAGTCGTTGGCCCGAAGCACTCCCGATGCGTACAGCTTCCGCTCAGGAGGCTGCGCAATGTTTCGTCCAAATTATTGCCCGTACTGGTATTCCTTTGAAAATACTGGTACCATATTCCTTTCTAAGTTGATGGAAAACCTATGTACATTGTTGGGTATTGATGCCATACAGTCCTCTCCCTATAGGCCTCAGACCAATGGGGTCGTTAAACGGCTTCATGGGACACTCAAGCCCATGTTGGCTAAAGCTATTGAGGGTGGAATAGACTGGGTCGAGTTCTTACCTATGTCTTTATTCGCCATCCGCCAGGTCCCTAATAGAGACCTTGGTTACTCCCCGCATGTTTTAGTTTATGGCAGAGAAGTAGTTGGACCTCTTGATCTCCTTTACAATGGTTGGTTAGAAAAGCCATTTGAGGGCATGGATGTAGAAAGCTGGTTGCTCAATCTCAATGACCAGCTGGGCATGATACATGATATAGCATCTGCTAGGGAATCCACCAAATCTGATAAAAGGGTTGTGTGTTATAATAAAGGGAAGTCTGATCGTGTGTTGAATGTAAATGACAGTGTCCTCATGAGAATTTCGGGGCTCCATGGTTCACTCCAGGCGTCTTGGGCAGGCCCGTACAAAGTCATTGAAAAGGTTTCCCGGGTCACTTTTAAAGTCAGTAAGGGTGATGGGCATCCCACTAGGTTAGCCCATATAAATAATCTCAAAACTTATGTTGAAAGACCTATAAATGTTTGTGCTGTTACTCTAGTAGCAGAAGATACTGGTATTGATCCTAACTTATTAGATCCTTCTCCTTTGCTTAGTGCTGACAAGTGTGATGGTTATAATACTAAGCAATTAAATGAAGTCCTTGACGGTGTTTCTGGCTCGTTTAGCGACAGGCCAGGGTTGTGTAAGATTGCTACATGTAATATTGTATTGTCGGAGCATGCTACACCTGTCTCCCAGCAGGGTAGGAATATTCCTGTTGGGATAGAACAGGCAGTGAAGACCGAGCTGTCAAAACTTCTTAATGATGGTATAATTGTTGGGTCGAGTGCCCTCTGGTCCTCCCCCTTGGTACCCGTGAGAAAAAAGGATGGGTCAGTGAGAATTTGTGTTGACTTCCGTCAACTGAATGCAGTCACACCACTAGTTCGTTACTGGGTCCCGTCTCTGGATGAGATCCTGCAGAAAGTAGGTCAAAATACTTGCTTGTCTACCCTAGATTTATCCTCTGGTTTCCACCAGATAGCAATGGAGGAAAGGTCTAGTGACCTGACAACGTTTGTGTGTCCCTTAGGGAAGTTTAAATATGTCCGAATGCCTTTTGGACTCAAAAACGCTCCTGCTGTGTTCCAGGCAGCAGTGGAAGCAGTGTTGGTACCAGTCAGTGATGTAAGCTGTAACTACATCGATGATGTTGTAATATTCAGTAGTTCTTGGAACAATCACTTACTTGACATTAAGCGTGTCATTGGTTGTCTTAATACGGCAGGTTTTACTATCAAGATGAAGAAGTGCTGCTTCGGCAGAAAATATATCACTTACCTGGGTCACACCATTGGTGGCGGTGGTTTGTCTATACCTCAGTGTAGGGTTGATTCCCTTTTGGCTTTTAGGAAACCTGTGAATAAAAAGGATATGAGGTCATTTTTAGGTGCCATGTCCTACTACCGGAAGTTCATACCAGGTTTTGGCCAGCTCTCATCCGCTCTCACTCCCTCTGTCTCTCTTCGTGCTCCCTATCAGGTTGACTGGACAGTGGGAATGGGTGACGCATTCGGTAAGTTAAAAGAATTGTTGGCTGACCATGTTGTGCTCTGTGCCTCGGGTGATGGCATTGGTGCCTGTCTCCACGTAATTCGTGACAGTGTCGAATTTCCTGTCTCGTTCTACAGCCGGCAACTGAGACCTTCTGAGAAAAATTACTCGGTTACAGAACTGGAAAGTTTGGCCATCGTGGCCTCGATTCGATATTTCGACCGGCTAGTATAATATGGTAAAGAGTTGAAGATTGTTACAGATCATATGGCATGTTTAGCCCTGCAGAGTGGAAAGGGGTTGAACAAAAGGCTACTGAGATTTGCTCTCATTCCTTCTACTTCAATCAATTCCTCTAGACCACTGCCAGTATTATCTCTAGGAGACAACATCACGCTAACCTGCACAGTGAAAGACACACCGACTTTCATCATCGCTTATAGTTGGTCTCTGAATGGAATTCCACTGTCTGGTGAAAGTATGTCTACATTGGTTATTCCTGATGTTCAAGAACAAATCCTTGGAATATAACAGTGTACTGCTATTATAAGCTCCTGTACCTAGACCTCTGCTTTGTTGGAACTTAGGATTCAAAGTAAGATAATATTATACAAAAGTTGGTGATTGAACTGCTGTCATTTTATCAGCCATGTGAAATTCTGATAGAATATTGTATATCATAAGTAAATTTTTGCTAGCATTTCAAATTATAGTGAACAAAAAAATTTGGGTTTATTTTCTGTCTTTGTGTCCCTAGCATGCAGTCACTCTAGCATACTATAGAAAGCAATAATAATTGTGTATGACCTTATGGGTTGTACTATTTTAAATTTGCTTCTTACATCTCAAATAGCATATATATACAATATAAAATTATATGATACATATATAATTATATATAATATTATATATATATATATAATTATATATACATATTCAGTTCTATTATTTTGTTCAAGTCTTGCTTTGGTCTTACCATACTTTTTTTTATGAATCTGAACCTTGATCAATTGAACTCACTAAAAGGGGAACTTAGAGAAAATTTTAGTCAACTTTGAAAGTGAACCTATTAAATATTTGTTTAAAAAAAAGCTTAGAGAAGCTTTTTGCAGTGGTATAGAATTTTGTTCTAAAAACTGTAATTGGCAGCTCTGTCATCTAATATTGGACATCTTTGATTACACATCACCGAACCTTCTTATTTTAATAGTTAGTTGTATATTCTTCAGTGCTGTTTTTATTCATCAGCTCATTCTTTATTGCTCTGATTTTGCATTATTGTTTATTAACCTTTGTTTCATCATCTGATGGAACAGCTCTTCAAAATATATTTATACTTATAAATACTGCATGTAACCATAGCTACTAATTAGCAAAGCTGCATGTATGTGTTTTACTTCTAGAGAATTGCAGCGGTAATTATCCAGTAGTATCTCATGGGGAATTCCAAGGAGATGTTCTGTTGTCAAGCTTTGGTAGTAGTAATCTGTTTTCATCACCTATATATTATTCATCCCCAATTCTCCTATTTGGAAGTTATGAGACGGAAGCTTATGTGAGTTACTAGCAGTAGTGCTGAGCTATCAATGACTGTGTAATCCTTGCTTATCCAGGTTAATACCAATGGATTTGTGACATTCAATAGATCATCATTTACAACATTGACTTCTTTTTCTTATAGTGTACACAGAGGCACTGTTTTATATAAAGCACACCTTGTTAATGATCAGTGCCTGGTTGAACTCGTAGAGAGGCATTTTCAAGTGTCAAATGTTGAAGCTCGAATATCACTTGTAGCTACTTATAATCATATCAGTTGGGTAAGATAGTAAAAATGGTGAAGCACATTATGTATGTATGTATGTATGTATGTATCTATGTATATGTATGTATGTATGTATGTATGTATATATATATGTATGTATGCATGTATGTATGTATGTATGTATGCATGTATGTATGCATGCATACATGAATTCACGGATGTAAGCTAGTTTACACATAATTAATTTTCTTTCTTACGATTTGCATATGAATGTGTGATAAAATGAAACTTGGTGTAATTTATTCTTTCATATCTGATGTTGATATATAACATTTTATGTAATGAATTATAATTAAGTGTATATAGGCATAGCCTTTTTGTTTTATACTTTTGCTGTGAACCAATTAATAGCCAAAATTATGAGAGCAAGATTGAACAGATAACTACTGCATACAGAATAATAACTGAGGAGGCAAAATAAAATTCTTAGGCTGTAGGATATTAAAATACTGAGAGCCTTGTGGAGTTACAAAACATAAAACTATGTTGATTGCATGTTGCAACATGAAAATCCTAGTACTAAAGACTTTCTAAGAAGGGAATCCAGAATAGTTTTAGTTATACACATTTTTAGTGCACCATGTGGTGTAATACCACACCACAACAAAAGAACTTACAGAACTTTAAATTATTATTAGTTTGATTGTTGCTTATTAGTTTGTATGTTTGTGTGTATCTAGATAGCTCATTCATCACATTTCCACACTTCATTGTTTATTCCCTAGTTCCCATACACCATTCATTAAATTTCATCAGTTTGTTTCATTAGCCCTCATTACATATATAGCTCCATTAACACTTCCATTGTTCTATTTATTACTGTTACTGTACCACCTTCACCTTATTTTATATAATGTAGCTATCTCACATTTTTGCTCAGATCTACCTTGCTTAGCTAAGGGTTGTGTAGGCCTTAACTACTTACTTACCCTGGAGTGGACTGTGAGCTATTCCCATCTGCTTTTACTAGCATTTAGGAACAGTAGATCTTTGGTGGCAGTCTATCTACTCTGTCTCTAGGCTCCATTAGTACCTAAGTTGACAATTATGTCATACACCATGTTGACTTAATATGTGATATTGTATGTGGTCTTTGACAGAGTAACTTCTTTCAAGTTGCCCTTGTCAGTAATGGTAATTTGACATTCGTGTTCTACTCGTATCAAAGTCTACAATCAGGCTCCTATAGTTTTGCTGGATTCAACTTTGGGAGTGGCAATCAATTCTCACTGCCAGGATCTAGAACACGTGATGTAATTGACTTAGACACATGCTCTAATGTCGGAGTTCCTGGACTGTTTGTGTACAGAGTGGATCAATCAAGTATCATAGATCCCAGCAATTACATTAGTATAGGCAAGTTCTGTCATAGGAAGTGTTGGGCCGTCAACTGAATTCCAGACTCAATTTGTGAAATAATATCAAAACAATATAAATGTGAATACAACTAAAACACGTAACCAAGATAACGTAAATATTAGCTATGCAATATATATTGCAGTACATTGACAATGAACAATGATAATAATATAAATGAATACATAAAGTTCTTAATTAGTTTAACTTTAATGTTCATGCGTGAGAGGACTGGTCCAACAGTAGTGATAGCTCTTGTTGTAGACTTGGTGTACGATTATTTTTCCATTTCATTCTTTCACAAACATGCATGGATAATCAATGCAAGATATTGGCAGGAATGTCCATCACTACTATTAAGAATTTTGTTTGTGTTAATTTAAGCTATTTTTCTTCAACTTGAATACAATAGTGTTGTTATTCTGGCTTGGATGTTATATAGGAGTTTACATAACATCTTCTAAACCAACACCAATTTTTCGTGGAGACCAAACAACTCTGACATGCTTATTAAATGGCAGCTGGATTTCTAATTACACCATCAGCTGGTCACTCAATGGAGTCACTCTTCACAGGGAAACTGCATCCACTTGGAAAATACTGGATCTTCAGCCACAAATCCAGGGACTATATCAGTGTAATGTATATGTCAACTGCATGAGGAAATTTGCATCCATCCTATTGGAGCTATCACGTGCGTACTTTAGAACCGTTTCATTGCTTGTAATTACTATAGAGTTTTAAATTATTGGCATTGCTGACATTTTCACACTAGCTAAATTCACTGTATCCCAATAATTAACCCTCAGCATGCGTGAGAGAGTTATAATAGTCTTCCTGTCGGTTTGTCTGTCTGTCTGTCTGTCACGCTCTGATTTTGGAGATTACTGACAATTAACAGTTGATTTAGGTGTGAACTTACTCAGGATGAAGATTTAAGACCTTTTATGGTGCTACTTTTTCTAATTTCGGGCTAATCGTTGAGAAAATGTGAAGCTTTCAACTTCAGCCTAGGTACCAGCTTTTATGGGCAGCACTTCCTACCGTCACGTCATAATCACATGAGCAAATAATTTCTGAAGCCAGCGGTGTAGTTCGCTTTATGCTCAGGGAAGTTAACGGAGTTGAAAGAAGTGAAGTTTCGAGTTGAAAATGTACGGATTGCTTGTTGTTCTTTTGGCAGGAGATTATATTGTAATAACTAAGTAGTGTTTAATAGCTTTGAAGGTTCGCACCTTTGGTGCTTTATTTATGTTGTTTTTTTCTACAGAAAACTGCAGTGGTATTTTTCCAATAGTCTATTATGGACAATTGCAGGGAGATAGATCAGTTTATCCATTTTATTATCTATTTAATTTGTTTGGACGCTACGATCATTATCGAGTAAGTGTAATGTACAACATTTGTGATATAAAAAAATTGAGGTATTTCAAATTTTGTAGATTGAATCTGATGGGTCCATAACTTCATATTTTCATGGTCTTATTAGAATAACTCCATTTAGTGGCAATTTCAGAAGCATCACTATGTACAACAGAAATACTTTTAACAATACCTGTATTCAAGAAATAATAGAAAGGGAATTTTTGATATCTAATGATACTTTGAGATCTACTTCTGTTACATATGATAATGTTGTTCAATCTGGATCATCTAATAAGGTAATATATTATTGTTACATGCAATCCAATAGTCATATCACTTATAGCCAGCAAAATACTTTAATATGTGGCAATTAGAGCAATTTTATGCTTTATTGCGTGAAGTACACAAAAAGAATGTTGTTCAAATGCTATTCCATAGGGTTGGCAACTATAGTATGAAAATCCCAAGTTGTGCACGATAATCATAGAATAACAGGATAAAAAATTCATCATGTGATTTTTCTAAAATGGTCTTGAGGTTTAGTAATATTCATATATTGTGTTTTCAGCTAGTCATATAAAACGAGCACTATCAGGGCTATTTGTCTTCATAAGCAAAACAATGTATTCAGGAAAACTGAAAGTACAATTGTGATTTGACAATTAATACCACCAAACTTTAAATGCCCCCTTTCATTTATAGTCTTTTTAATTAAAGCATCTTTGGTGTATAAACAATTAGCCAAAAAATAATGTCTGTTTTTTTTTGTTTTGTTTTTTGTTTTAGTAAGGGGTACAGCTTTTCTTAACTATGAAAGTATGCTGAACAGCTGTAAAATTATCTTGAAGTGCTAATGAGCAGCTAGTCTGTATAATTTTACACTCAACATAGCTAATGACATTAACAACATCTACTAGGCAGTAAGAATTAGTATGCCTACTCAATTATGATCAATACGATTAGCAATTTCCTATGTTTGACACCATTAATAATTACTTTCTATTGGTTGTTCAATGACAATTTAGTAAGTAAGTTTCCCAAATATATTAAGTACTGTACTGGTCTGATTCTGAAGATGTCTGATGGTTAAGAAATGATGTTTATATTGTTTTGAAATGATGTTTATATTGTTTTGAAATGTTTATATTGTTTTATATGCCATGTGCTTACAGACCAACTCCTACCAAGTAATCTTTGTCAGTAACAGTAATCTTTCATTTGTATTCTTCTCCTATGGAGACATACAGTGGAGTGATACGAATACCTTCGTTGGCTCTAACTGGCAAGGTAGAAACTTCTCACTTCCAGGATCTCAGACTCCTGCTGTACTTGACTTAGAGACTTGTAGTAATGTGGGAGTTCCAGGATTGTTTGTGTATGGAGTGAATCAGTTTAATATCATAGATCCGTCTAGATCTCAATCTGGTGAGTGTAATTATTTTACAACTCATTTTAGGGAGGGGAAGTAGAAAAATTAGAGTTTTTGTGTATAACATGGATTCTATGGTAAATAATTTCATAATAAAAATTTATTTACAGCTGAAAGATTATTTTCTCATGTGTTAATTAAGCAATCCTGAATTTAATTTTAATTTGGTGACAGACAATGTATTTTTACTTCGTGAGAATCTAAATAAATGTGTATAACAAGTACAGACAACAATTTTTCATAAATTAGCAAAATAAAACTTGCATGTAGCTATGTTTGCTCTTATACTAGCAAAAAGTAAATGGGTACATCAAACCGCTATTGTTTATCATTTTGCAGGAATTTCAATTGAATCATCCAAACCAGTTCCAGCTTTATTAAATGACACCATTACTCTGACGTGCATAGTGAAGAACAGTCAAAGCCATACATATAGATGGTCTCTCAACGATGTTCCTCTAAATGAAACCACACCTACTCTGGTGATATCTGATGTTGGACCACAAGACCTTGGTCTATACAAATGTATTGCCTCTCACCACTGTAATAGTAAAGTAGCCACACTACAATTGACATTGACATCAAGTAAGTTAGTGTATAAACAATTCATAGTTATATTCACTACATTGGCACCATTGTTGTGTTATTATTAATTATTATTATTATTATTATTATTATTATTATTATTATTATTATTATTGTTATTACTATTATTATTGTTGTTATTCAGTTATTCTTAGCTGAAATAATTATAATAATAGCAAACTATCTCATTCTAACATAATATTGGCTGTTAGAACAAGAAAATTTGCTATAATTATTATTCTTATTATTACTTACATTAATACTATTGATATTATTCTTTTTATTATTAAAACTGTAATTATTATTAATACTGATACTACTATTAACAGATACTTGGAAAACCATGATATTCAGGATTAATACCATGAGTGATGTGGGAAAATATTTATGGGGCAAAGCCAAGTAATATTTGTTTCTGCACAAGTTCTATTAATCTGTTATCCATGCTGTCATTATGTTACTTTATTAACCCTCAGCGCGCATGTATGAGAGGGTTACTGTGGCGTCCGGCCTGCGTACAGAAACGGATGCACCACACAGCTCTGGGAACAGCGAGTAATTCGCTGCCACCAGAGTTCAGCAAGAGGGTTGGTGCCTCACTTCGAATAGGTTTTACTAAAACTACTCAATGAACTGAACTGACTACAACCACGAGATGAGTGAGCTTATGAGACGAGCTCACTCAATAACTGACCAATGAAATGATTGCACAAATTATGCGGTTGACCTGCGCACTACTGACTACTACACGCACACACATAAATGTTCTGACACTCGACTAATATGATACACAACACACAAATGTTCTATTGTCTCTATCTTCTTCTCTCTACTCTACTTCTCTTCAACGAATGTGGGCTGGCCCACATCTCCCCCCTCCTCATCTGGAAGACTGGTGTCACGGGCATCGCACACACCGTGACATCGGCTAAGATCATCAGCCACAACGTTAGTAGATCCAGATCGATACTCCACTGTAAACTGAAACTCGGCCAACTTCAAGGCCCATCCGTGTACTCTCCGGTTATTATGCTTTCCAGACATCAACCACACCAAACTCTTGTGATCTGTAAGAACTTTAAACACACGACCATACAAATAGAAAGCAAAATGGTTAACTGACTCATACAGAGCCAACCCCTCCAGTTCCTGAGCACTGTAGCGAACTTGAGCATTTCTAAGCTGTCTTGAAAAGAACGCCACTGGCTTCCATTCTCCCTCTCTCATGACTGACAGAACAGCTCCCACTCCAGACGCACTGGCATCACACTCCAAACAGAATTCATCTCCCTTGCACGGAACATTTAAACACACATGATTACATAAAGACACACACAACTTACTAAAAGCCTCCAACATGGGGCTAGTCCACTGCACCTCCCCTGGCGAAGTCTTCGCCGTGTGTGGCGTCAGGAGAGATGACCACCCGTGAAAACCTTCCACAAACCTCCTGTAGTATCCAATGAGTCCCAGAAAAGCTCTCAGCTGCTTCTTGGTTCGTGGTACAGGGTGGTTCTCAATTGCCTTAATCCTCGCCTCTGGAACCTTCATCATTCCATCTCCAATCACATGCCCTAAGAATTCCAACCTCCTCTTCCCAAATACACACTTCGACTTCTTGCACGTTAAACCTGCCTCTCGCAAAACTCCCAACAAACACCTCAGGTGCCTCACATGCACCTCCCAACTGTCTGACACTACCAGAATGTCATCAATATAGACCTTTGCAAAGTCATCACAACCAACCAAGACTTGGTCCATAAGTCGTTGAAACACTGATGGAGCATTACAGAGTCCGAATGGCATACGTCGATATTGGTACTTGCCAAACGGGCATACAAAACTAGTCTTCTCCCTGTCATACTCTGCAACTTCCACCTGGTGAAACCCCTTCGCAAGATCCACCTTGGATAAGACACAACCACTGCCTACCCTCTCCAACATCTCTTCTCATCCTCAACTACACTCTCCCTTAAGCTCTCTTCAATAGTTTCCTCCTCCCCCAGTACAACCGAAGCATCCAACCCGTCTCCCAAGTCCTCCTCGGCTGACTCCTCAACTGTACACCACAACTCTTCAACCTCTGCATCCTGCTCACATCTATCTAGTTCCACCTCGGCCTTGGCTTGGCTTCGCGTCAACACATTGACCTCTGCCTCTACTCTCTGCTCTCCCTTTCCTTCTTCCCTATAGTCTGCTATGGCCTTGGTGAAAGCACTTATCTCTTCCTTGTCCATGAGATTCATGGGAACTATACTAATCACTCCATCTCCCTGCCTCTCATCAATCATGGCTAACTGTGATCTGACTATACCACCCACTTCGAAGGACACCACAGTGCTCCTGTGTACCTTCTTAGTGCCATGCACATCCGCTACGTGCACTTCCCCACAATCCCTGTGGTTCTCTCCCAGTAAAGCCCTAGGGACTACTCCAATACTCGCCCCCGAATCTACCAACACCTTGCAAGGAGCCCCATTCACCCGACCCCATGCAATATTATCCTTCTCTCCGTCAACAATCAGCTTTGCAACTTTCCCACCTTCCTTTTTCACAGGCGCCCCAACTTTCTTGTTATTACACTCTGAGCTTCTATGACCATATTTGCCACAATTGTAACAGGTCACAGAGCGAGACTCTGTAGGCTTCCTGCTGGTGTCAAAACTCCTGTTCTTGGAGCAATCAGCAGCTCTATGGCCCTTAGCTCCACAAGAAAAACATGTTATTTCCCTAGCTCCAAATAAGTCTCGTCTCTCAGTTTTGACAATCACTCTCTCTCCTCCAAAATCAATTACTCTTGGCTTAAAGAAATTGCCTTTCTGTCTTCCAGACATCCATGTCTCCCACAAATTTCTCAAACTCTCTGCATCTTTCACATCTTTGCCCTCCAGGAATACTCTTCCTGCCTGTGGCATCACCCTCCTGGTGCATGCCGTAGCTAGTGCCACCACACACTGCTCTCTTGTCATGCAACCCTGCATGATATACCTGCAGATCCTAAGTATCTGCTCACAACACTCACCACCAGACTTATGCTTCAAGGACTCCCCTGTCAATTCGAATAGCTGGTGCCCATACGTAAGTGAAGTCTCCCCCACCGACTTCAACAGAACTCTCTTCAGTTCCTCATACTCAACTCCATCCTCCCGTATGCTACTCACTCTAGCACACAAATGTTCTGGCAGCCTCGGAAACAACCTCTCCGACCACTCTGCCTCTCTTATCTCTGATTCTCTCATTACTCTTTCGAATTTTCCCAAATAATCCACCAACTCCGTACCCTCCTTGTATGATCCCATTGCCTTCAATTTCTCCTGTAACAATTCCCTCCTGTCTCTCCTAAGCAACTCTTCCTGCCTTCTAGCATCTTCTCGTTCCCTCCTCTCTTCCAGAGCTCTCTCTCTGGCCCCCTCAGCTTCTCTACGACGTTCCTCCTCTTCTATCCTAACTCTTTCACATTCCCTGCGCTTCTCCTCTTCTTCTTTCCTACGTTCCCTTTCCTCCTGCTTATCCCTCTCATCTTTCTCCCTCATATATCTAAGCAACCTGCTCAATTCACTCTCCTCCCGTCTTGCCATCTCCTCAGGCCTATCGGTCCCGACCTCCACAATAACTTCTGCCTCAGACTCACCACCTGACCCAACTGTGCCACTTACTTCCTCCTCTGACTCCTCTGCTATCACGGCCTTGCCCTCCAATGGTCGTGACGGATAGGGAGATCTCCTGCTATCTCCTGACTTGTGGGAAGGTTTGTAGTCAGAATCCACGGGTGACAACCTCCTGCTAGATTTCTTTTTAGTCGCCACGGCTCTAACCTCTGACATGGGGAAATGAGTGTCCTCGCCCCCCTGCTGGTAAGCTGTACAGAAAAAAAACACAACAGATAATAAAACTCAAACAAAAGGGAACGGTTTTACAAATCGAAAAATGCAACACAAAAAAAACAGAACTGACTGACACACAATACAACACAGAACTGTTAGGGATATTCCCTGTCCAAATCCGTGCAAGCTCCTTCGCTGCCGAAGCGCGTCGGAATGAAGTCCCTTCAACTGAAGTCTGGAACTGTGATGAAGTGTTCACTGCCGCCTAAGCCCAGTGAAGTGATTCAAGTTCTTTCCCTGCCGCCTCAGCCCAGAGAAAACGAAGCCCCACAGCCGAAGCTTGAAGCTGTGATGTACCTCTCGGGAGCGTCCTCCTCCGAAGTTAGAAGCGGGCTCAGCTGAAATGAATTCCGCCTGCCCTAGTAGACTGACTGTAGTTGTCTTCACCCCCACAAACGAATTCGCAGTAGGTCCGTGTCGTGCTCTTCTTGGGAATGTCTTCCGTCCGAAGATCCCACCGCTGCCACCAGATTATGTGGCGTCCGGCCTGCGTACAGAAACGGATGCACCACACAGCTCTGGGAACAGCGAGTAATTCGCTGCCACCAGAGTTCAGCAAGAGGGTTGGTGCCTCACTTCGAATAGGTTTTACTAAAACTACTCAATGAACTGAACTGACTACAACCACGAGATGAGTGAGCTTATGAGACGAGCTCACTCAATAACTGACCAATGAAATGATTGCACAAATTATGCGGTTGACCTGCGCACTACTGACTACTACACGCACACACATAAATGTTCTGACACTCGACTAATATGATACACAACACACAAATGTTCTATTGTCTCTATCTTCTTCTCTCTACTCTACTTCTCTTCAACGAATGTGGGCTGGCCCACAGTTACAGTACTCAGTTTGTCTGCCAGTCAGTCAGCCAGTTCGTCAGTCCAGTCAGTCGGACTGATGGACCTAGGCCATATGATCATAAGTGATTGTTGGAAACGTCCCCTATAGTCATGTCGTACTCACATGAGCAAATAATTTCTTTGCTGCCCACAGTAATTTGCATTACATTTTTCTCAGTGGTTTTCAGGAGTGCTTGGAGTCTCCCATTGAAACTACTGGTGAGGTGAGTGTCACTTTTATCTTAAGCTTCTCTTATGATGAAGACAACATTAGTGTCTACATTCCATTGCATGAGTTGCATATTGACTTGCTCAAGCTTACCGACATGTGCGAACATATATGGCATATTCATATTGTTACTACTCCAAATACATTATTCTTTAAGTCTTTGTAATAGCTGGCTAGTGTATAGTAATGCTGAGAGTTCGCACCCTTGGTACTTCATTTCTGCAGTAATGAAATCGTAATAATCATCTCACTCTGATACTGAAATTATTCAAACTTTTCTCTCTGTGGTGAATAGTAAAGCCCAGAAAGTTCACCATAATATTGCGTAGCATATGAAATACAACAAAGACACAAATAGATTGCCGTGACTAATCAGATCATTATTTCCAGTTTTCCAGTGCTGGGATATTTCAAAATAATACCACACATTTTTGTATAAGAATGACTCGGCTATGGTATATTAGTGGTATGCTGGAGCACAGGTGAGCGAGCCTGCCTTGTTAGGTTGCATAAAAGTACAATATTGTAATGATGTATTTTACCTGAAAAATATTAATTTCATCAACTAGCTATATATATAATGGCAGTTTACCTGTGATTACAGCAAATCTATACAGAATTACTTTATTATCTTAATTTCTGAGTAATGATAAGTCTGTAGTATCAAATTTAAGCCATTCTAACTAATTCTATTATCAATAACTCTTGAACAAGCTCTCAGCTGCAAAAAAAGTAATGCCAGAGTTTTTCTTGTAGTTTTACCAATAATTATAGAATTATGCACTTATGTCAGCTTCGTGGTAGCTTTTTAGAAGTCATTCTGACTACCAGTGGCTCTTGACAAACAACAAGTGGCACTAAGCAGCTACAATTAAGAAACAGCGAGTTTTTGAATTTATATCTGGTAAAGGATTTCAATGCCATAGTCGCAGCAACTTTTTGGGACTTGAAAAACAAGCGTTTTCGCAGGAATTATCTCACAATTTTGAGCCTAAGTTTAGAGTAAGAATTTTTAATGCTGTAATTTCTGAAGAAATTGAGGTCAACCCTGAAAAGCTGAGTTTTTAGGAGAAAAAAAGGCACCCATGCGTGTGTTTAAGGGGCATACATACCATCCAACAATATATATATGTATATTATACTAGTGGTGTGCTTGAGCATAAATATCGAGAGAGCCTGCCTAGTTAAGTTACATAAAACTACAGTATTGTTACATAATATATTTTAGTTTAATTCATGCAAATAATATATATAGTTGACCATTAATTTTAGCAAACAAATACAGAATTACTCTCCTACCTCAATTTCCTGAGTAGTGGTAACTTCAGTAGAATCAAATTTTAGTCCTGACTGCCTCAATTACCAATAACTCTTGAACAAGCTCTTAGCACTACCAATAAAATGGCCAGTGTTATTTTTGTAATTATTTATCTAACAAATATTGAATTACATACTTACCTCAGCTCCTCCAAGTAGTGGTAGCTTCCTTAGTATTGATATTAAGCCATGTATTCTGACTATGAGTGGCTCTTGACAACCAGTGGCTCTTGACAACCAACAAGCGGAACTTAAGCAGCCAAAAAACGATGAAGTTTTGAAATTACATCTGGTAAAGGGTTTTTAATACCATAGTGACCAGTCGCAGCAAATTTTTGGAAGTTGAAAAACAAACATTTTGCAGGAATTATCTCACAATTTGAAGTCTAAGGTTAAAGTAAGACTTGGGTAATGCTGTACTATCAGAAGAAACTGGGGTCAAGCCTAAAAAGCCGTGTTTTGGGGAGAGAAAAGGCATCTACATGCACGTTTAAGGGGCATAGGTACCATCCATACATACATATAAATTATCCAATTTTGCATTATCCACCACTAATAGTCTCTTTCTCACTCAATAATAACATATACCCAATTTTGCATTATCTACCTCAAACTAGAAATTACACTGCCACACAGTAGCGCCGGATATTTTAATTTTGCAAATTAGGCATGAAGTCACATATGGTATTTTTACCAATGTTCTCCCTCTCCTGCTCTCTTTCTTCCTGAACCATCCCAGTTTTTCTCATTCCTCTTTTTAACTCATGGATTCCCTTCTCCTCCTTGTCTACCTCTGCTCCTTAGTGACTCTGTCCTTTGTGTGTATTTTCTTCCACTTCTTCATTGAAGTAGTTACGTCAGTCAGCCTTTTCTTGCCTGCTTCTATTTTTCTTGACCCTAGTGTTTTACTGCTTCTTATTACTGCAGCCAAAATCAGTAAAAAGCATCAAATTCACCAACAAAAACAGAATTCAGCATAGCATTGCAGGTATTGATTTGGGGGAGGGGGGGGGGGGCTCGACTAGTGTCCTATGAGCCTCCCCCTTTTTATTAGCTACATTATTTCTTACTTTCAAGTGGGAGAAGAGTATAAGTGCAATAACTTAGTCATTGTTCTTCCTACCCATTGTTATTCCTCATAGTTTTTTCCTCTTCGTCGTTATTCTCCTGGTTGTTTTCTTTGTCTTTGTTTTTCCTCATCGTTGATATTCGTCGTCATTGTTATTGTTATTCCCCGTCGTTGTTATTCCCCATCGTTGTTTTTCCTCGTTGTTGTTTTTCACTGTCGTTTTTTTCTCGTCGATGCTCAGTTGTTTATTCACTTTGTTATTTTCTCCCCATTGTTGAATTTCCTCGTAGTGCTTCTGATGTTCTCCAGTAATTGCATTCTATTGAACAGCCTCATAGTAATATGCAGAGTTATGAATTTTATAATTGAAACCTTTTTCTTCAGCTCTTCATCAATTTCTTTTATAGATGTTGTTGCTTATTTTATTATGTTTTCTCTTCATGACTATTATAACTATACTTTTATCATTAGAATGTAAGCTAGCTAACTAGAATATCTTAGCCACCCAATTACTTGTTATTCACTAATGGTGAATCTGCTGAAGGCTAGCCTTTTCTGCAATATTTTGCTGCGCTTTACTCTATGCAACCATAAATGTTTAACTTAGATAACTTGCAGTTTGGAATGGTTTCCCTGAATTGATTGATGTGCTGCTTGCATGCAAATGTCATAGACCAAAATGCTATGCAGATCATTGAGAGATTTGTGATCTTGATATACGATGACAAGACTAGCATGTGTGTCTTGATGTTGACAGTGCACACATACAATTGTTTTAAAGAAGAATAATGTGAAGCACATACTGTCAACTTAGGTATCCTTGTTGAATTTAATTGGTGACAGCTTAGTAGTAGCTTCCACCAGATTTACAACCTATTAGTCTTAGGCCAAGGAATTTACTTAACCCAAGAAACACTTCAACAAATTAAAGTAAGGTTACAACTGAAAAATGGACATGCGCTCAGCCACAGTATATCAAACACAGACAATTGTTTTAAAGAAGAATAATGTGAAGCACATACTGCCAAAGAAAGCATTACAACAAGTTGGAGTCAAATAACATAGAGGTAATGTACGTGAGGGTACAGTTGCTTTGGCTTCTCCATTATCACTACCAACTAGGTTCAATCAAGACCACAAAACGTGTATATGCGCCACATTGGACAACATTACCCAAGGCATATAAAATGTGGTATTTATTAATAGCACAATGTCCTATCAGGCATATCAGGCTGTGGGAACCTAGTCATGACATTGGTTTTATACGGATTGATTATGTTCTGAACAGGGCCTGATATACCAGTTGCTACATAGGAAATGCATTTTAGTAAACAGGATGTGGCTTAAGGTAATATTCTCCCATATCACCTGTCTTCAGAGTTATCACGTTGGGTTATAACGTCTCCCCAGGTTATACAAGTGTTGCTTAGGTATTCATACATGAGGAGTAAACAATAAATTTATTATTCATTGGATACTGCAGAATATCATTCATCTGATTGGCCATATTATGCTTGTGTCTGCGGCTCTCATGTAATTACTAATACAAAGCCAACAGACTTGTGATATTCTCTGTATCAAATGAATAATATCAATGTATCCTTCGAATTGGAAATAGATGCTTCTGAATACACTATTATAGTTAGCCTACTTAGGACAGGCACATGTTTCTCTTCCCGCATGCTGAAGTTAGTCATGTGTCAGTTGAGAAGGAAGCTAAAGCAATCATAGCAGTTTGCAAATGCAAACAACTCACTGGTTATCACTCACATTATCATTGTTTTGTATTCAGTTTGACCATTGGGAATGAAATCATTAGGTCTTTTCTCAGGAGGCCCATTTTTTTCTAAAGTGCCATATTTGTTGTAGCAAGACTAATGTCCACTTGAATGCAAGTTAGGTGGTTTTAAAGTAACTCGGGAATTCATACGGCTTAGTAATAGTGGGAATTTATATAGGTGGAGTGAGGGTGTGTGGGCATGTTCACAACTGGTCTAACCTCAGACCTGATATAGCAGTCACATTTGCATCTCCTTTCAATAATGTGATTTTGGGGCACCACTAGCTGAACCTCAACAATTGTGTTACACAAGGCACCATTTAGTGTAGAGTATTTGAAGGAAAGAGGCAAATATATTTGAGCTGTATGATATTAAGTATGACACTTATACTTGTGCTTCATGCAAGTATCATGCCACCTTTCATTTAGTGTCATCTTACCTCTTACTATTGTAAGTTTTAGGCTATTAAATTTTCAACTAACCTACATATAAGTATATTATTTTTGTTTTATTATTATTATATTTTTGTAATTATAGGTATTAATACTATTATTATTGCTATCATTATTATTTTACTATTATTATTATTATTATTATCATTGATATTATGTACTATTATAATAAACATTGTTATTATTTATAATTATAATTTATTAATTAATATATGTATGTATGTATGGAATGTTGTGGTACTGAAATTATTTTCTGACTGTTTCTCTATATCTATACTTTCATTGATTCTGCATGATGTAAAGTTTGACATGAATACAAACTTTTAGTCAGAGGCGCATGCATTTTAGTGTTTGTATATGCAGAGTATCATTATAGATGTCTTACTGTTTGTGTTGTACAGATGTCATAATCAATGGTAGATTTGATGCCAAGGAGTTCTCAGATTGCAGTGAGAGTGAGAGAATAGTTGACGTCATCTCTGGAGAAGTGATGGATTTCTTAGTCAGAGAGTACAATGTTCAACCATAGCAAGCTGGACTAGCTAGCTAGCTATGAAAAATGTGTTCATTTTCACATACATGATTATTTGTTAGACTTGTGTTCATGCATTATTTTTGTAATGGAAAACCATATACTATTCCTTTTTATTAACCTAGCTATAGCTATTTGTTTTATGTATATTTGCAGAATTAGAATATAATTGTTGCATTACAATAGAAGTCCTGTATCATAAAGATAGTCATATAATAGTACATGTAAATATCGTTTTAAAACCCATTTTCATACTATGCTTAATTTAGCTTTTTAGTCCATACAAAAAAAATTATTGTACTTTCACAAACCTCCCATCCTCCCCCCCCCTCCCCCTTGTTATGAAAGTTATTGGCTCCGCTTATCTCATGAGGAGGAGTTATTGTTATTGTCGACTTCTAAGGGTAGATGCTGCCACCAGAGGCAATCTCAAAGATCCAAGCAATATGGAGGGGTTATGGATTGAGGGTCTACCCTTTTCTCTCACAAGCTAGCTTAGGGTTCTAAGTACTGGCCTTATGGTTGATAAATAAAATTAATTAACAAGAACCTGGGTTTGAGTACAAGAACTAAAAAGACTAACTGTTGGGGTATTCTGGCCAGCCAGTTAAACCAGCTGACACACCCTATTCTGAATGAGCATGATATAGAAATAACAGGTGCTCAAATCTGATTGGTTGAGGGCTATCTGCCAAAAGCTATGGCCAAAATGGTTGCAAAAATGGAAGGGAAAGTGTGAATTAGTGTTAGGGTGAAGTGAACCTTATGAAACTAATAGTGATCTGCTAATGAAATAAATACTAAGAGTAAATAATGAAATAAATAGTTAAATAAACAATTAGTTAAATAAACTTACATGTGGTAGTGAGGTTTGTGTCATATGTGTGGCTGGAGATATGATCTGTGCTGGAGTCTCCACCACACAACCTATCTATATAAATGTCTTAAAATGTATTTATAGCAACTGTATATATATATATATAATATTCCAACCTAGATATCTTCACAATGATATTTTTAGGTACGTGACCCGTGAAATAACTCACGATATTTCACGCTGTTATTTCACACTGTACTGTGCAAGCTCATTACCCTTGTAGTTATAGCAACCTGCCAGACTTTTCAAATTTTCTGGGGTTTTAGCTACCTTCCTCTGGTGTACCCTGCTCAACAGGGTTAGAGCAGCTGCTAAAATATCAGCTGGGGGTGTGGATAGCCCCTACAACCAACTTTATGCTGTGATTTACCCTACCTCTAGTACTAACTACTGGTAGTGAAGATATCTAGTGTGGAATAAACCACTTATTACACTTGTCAGAGTGTTATGGCAAGATATTTCACTCTCAGGCTTCATTTTCACTTGTCTCTGGCTCAAAAATTAGCCTGCTCATGAAATATCTCGCCATATCACACTCTGACTCATGTAATAAGTATTATATATATATTCAAGATACAAATTTAAAAGTCAACAGTGTGACTTTAACTGGCGTTTTAGAGAGAACTAGCTACTAGCACTATAATGGCTGGCTAGTGTTAAAACAAGCAACAAATATAGCATATTTGCCCTTGTGTTTACTAGCTAAGCGATAAATTATGACCGATTAACATTGTACTGTTCTTAGCTAAATTCTTTCACTGAGAAAAACAAACAAGTGGTCTAGCTTACCAAGAGTTTGAACTAGTTAGCTAACTGCAACAATTAATCGATCAATATTCATATTCTACTTCCAGAAGCTAGCTGCATTGAGTATCTTTAGTTAACAAAACTATGTGAGTTAATATTTAAACTTGAAGTGCAATGTTGTGTACATCTATGGTTTCTGGTTAGACTGCTAAAACTTGTTAATTGTCATGGTCTACATCTAAGCAGTAGATTGTATTTGGCAGATTAAGATCAATTATAAGTATATTAAGCTTGATTTTAATCCCATCCCACAAAGTAGCTAACTGACGACTTCTTAATCAATGAATTAAGCGTCAATTTTCACCCACTAACCAATTCTCTAGCAAGCTCAACTCCTGTAATTTGATAAAGTCCCACCAAACAGTGTCAATACAAGTTGAGAAATCAGAAAAATTTTGTACGAATTTTAACCAATGGCAGATAATCCAGTGACTATTGATTTCTTTATACGGCAATCCTCCACTCCAATGCTATACACTAATGAACCAGGCTAATGGAAACCTAATGATTATCACAGCCATACCTACCCACCAACTTTCTAAATTCTCCCTGTATGGAGAGTATATACTTGCCAAGCCAGAAAATTATTATAACAAATAAGGCACTCAAGTCAAGTCATTCTAAGTGAGTTTATAAGGTAAGTCTATTCTTCATTATCAGAATCGGGTTGATCTGAAGAAGTAGTACAGGCACTATATATATATATATTATACTAAATGAATTCTTTATTATCAAAATTATTGAGATAGCTAGCTTGCCCTTTAATGCTCTTAATCCATCTTTTAATATGGCAAAATCAGACTCTCTATTAACCATGTTGACTATTTATAACTATGTTATCACTAATTAACACTTGTCATGGTCCTTTGAGTCACTCACAATATTTATAAAAATAACCAGTCTTATCTCTGGGCTAAAATATATATCAACAAATAACTAAAAATGCTATGCTACAGCTTTAAAAGGATTTACAGTATCATACAGCTAATCTTCATTGCCTACACTCCGGTAAGAGTTTTCTATGATAAATATGACAATATTGTATTGTTGTGCTCCATTGTGGGAAATAGTCCAAATTAAGCTTCAGTGGATATCAAGGAAAATCATATCAATCGGTCAAGATATGGCCAAATACAATGGGAGCTGTATTGTATGGATTTATTGCAAAACTAAAATGTACAATAACAACAATATTATGAATTGCACAAACTGGCATACAATTAAAACGTGTTATATGTTGAAATGCATTTTTTAAGTTCAGTTATGGTTTAACATTGTACTCTCTGACTAAGAAATCAATCACTTCTCCAGAGATTACGTCAACTATTCTCTCACTGTCACTGCATTCTGAGAACTCCTTGGCATCATATCTACCATTGGTTATATCTATATAGAACACAAACAGTAAGATATCTGTAATGATACTCTGCACTCTGTAAGTGCCTAATAATATTCATCATTAAGACAAAACTGACTCAGATACAAAAAAAATTAATTAAGGACAGTTATCAAACTGGCATTTAAACTTCAGGTTAAAAAAGTTCTCATAGCTGGGAATTACCAAATTAAATATCAAAATAATGCACAAGACATCCTTTCTATTGCCAAGTAGCTATTTCCTAAATAATGACATCAATTTAATTGTACTAAACAGTTTATGAGAAAAAGATTTTGTTGATAATGGTTATTTAGGATGTATATAGAAAAACAGTGATTGCCAAAGTTATCTTTTATTAAAGAATTTAATAAACACTATTTTGCCAGTATATATATACCCATAAATATGGATTAGAAATACTTTAAATTGGTAAAGATATGATTATTATTATTCTAACATGAGGCATTGTCACATTTTGTGTGCTCTATGATAATTAACTATAATGAATAAATATCTTACTTTAAATATTACCTGCTGCTTCCAAGAAAAATGTTGCAGACATCTCAGAACAGTACACATTAGTTGCACATTTGTACAGACCTAGCACTGTTGGAATCACTTCTGATATTACAAGTATAGACATGTTTTCATTTGGGATTAAAGTTTCATTTAGTGACCATTTGTAATTGGAATTTAAGTTATCACCGCCCTTTAAAGAGCACGTCAAAGTTATTTGATCTCCAATCAATATTGGTTGAGACTTGGATACTAATATTTCTAAAAAAACAACAACAACATTATTGTGGCATAATGTGGCCATAATTCATACTTACATGTAAGCTTCAACCTACCTGCACTGTAATTTGCATAATTGGGTTGAATGATGTCATACTGGTCCACTCTGTACACAAATAGTCCTGGAATTCCCACATTACTGCATGTCTCAATATCATCTACAATAGGAGTCTGAGACCCTGGCACTGAGAAGCTTCTGCCTCCTCCTTGGTTGAAACCAACAAAGGCATTGAAGCCTCGTTGTATGTCTCCATAGGAGAAAAACACAAATGACAACTGACCATCACTCACTAAAACTACTTGAAAGGAGTTTCTTAAAGTCTATTTATTAAAATTGCCAAAAAACAAAAATAACAACAACAACAAGCAACCAAAAGGGTAATATGTGTTTCATTTACTGTTGAAATCAACTCACTAGAGGGTATCTTAAATGTGGTACTTTGTCAAAACTAGCCACAAATGATGAAATAACTTGAAATTTTGAGATAAAAAATTCTTTTTCAATTATATTTTGAATACAGTGACTGTTAGTTGTCAGATTATTTCTGTAATAAATGTTGCCAGAAGTTGTAGTAATTAAATCTGTCCAAAAAGGAGCAATAATCTTAGAAGTGGTCAATCGATAATAATATTGAGCATAGCTGACACTGAAGGATAACAATCCATTAGTGCTGACCTAAAGAATCCAACAACATTAACAAGTGAGACAGCAATTATCATAATGCAGCTCTCACATGCACAATCGACTCATTTGTTCCAAACAGCGGTGTAGGTACTGACAATGTTATTGGAGGAGATGCCCTGTCATCAGCACGAACTAAAGTGACGTCTCCCTGCATCACTCCAAAAGGAACTAGTGGAAACCCAAGAGTACAGTTCTCTGGAATAGACAAGAATGTACATGCCTTTAGCAGGGGAAGGCCAACTATCTTTGCTACTATAACTTAGTGCTAATGCATTATGGTACATACCTTCTTGAGATTTACATTGACCAAAAACAAACAATAGCAGTAGAAGAACATTTTTTAATTCATTCATCATGTTACCTATGTGTATAATATATATAGTATATATATATATATATATATATATATACTGGTTCCATATACTTTGTATTCCACTATAATAGTCATAAAATATTTACAAAATGCACAAACATTTCAACCAATTTACAATGGTCATCATCAGTGTGTGGATGACAATAAATAGTCAAAATAACGTCCTGAGGAACTTATTGTTATGACAGAGCTCAAATATATATTATATCATGACAGTTAAATTTGAATATCATATTATGTATACATATAATTATGTATATGTACATATATATATATATATATAGTACTTATTACATGAGTTAGAGTGTGATATGGCAGAGTATTTCAGGAGCAGGCTAATTTATTTTCACAAGCCAGAGGCGAGTGAAAATAAAGCCTGAGAGTGAAATATCTAGCCATATTACTCTGACAAGTGTAACAAGTGGTTTACTCCACACTAAATATATTTACTACTGTAGTTACTATAGGAACAATATTTTAGCAGCAGCTGCTCTAACCCGGTTGGAGTAGGTTACACCTGATCCAAAAGAGGAAGGTAGCTGTAAAGTTTGGCTGGTTGCTATAACTACAAGGGTAATGAGCTTGCGCTGTATAGCATGAAATAACAGCGTGAAATATCGTGAGTTATTTCATGCGTCATGTACCTAAAGATATCATTGTGAAGATATCTAGGGTGGAATAAATATTATATATATATATATGATATTCAAATCTAACTGTACATGTAGTAGTAATGAATTCATTGCTACCATGAGTGTGGTGGAATGAACTGGAGACAAGAAGAGGTAGTTCACTGCCACCGGAGTTAGGCTCCAAGGCTAATTCCCTAGCAAAGCACTCCAACCCATAAGGATATTACAATCTATTATAGCTAGCCATCCCTGAACAAATAGGCTGGTATGATAGTTGTGCTGAAGTTCAAGCAAGAGAGCTAACTAACTGACTGAAAGCAGTTCAGCCACTGTATATATAGCCGAACTGTGACAATGAAATAGAAATACAAGTTATGCTAAATACATGTTTAGTAAATTGACAGTCACTATGGATGATGGGCCCAACAGAACAATGGCTACTATCAGCAAACTGACATATAAATACAATAAGAGTTATGACTCTGACTAATGTGGGGCTGTCCCCACAATTAGCTACAAATAAGGTTTCTTAAAGACTTCATTGAAACAAAACCAGTAGTATATGGTACACGTTGATTTATACACTATTAAACACTCGTTTTTCTTCCAAATAAGGCCTTAGAATCCAAATTAGAGAATGGATAAAGTTTGTAGATGCAGTTGTTCTTGTTGTCCTTGATACCTGCTGCACAAATAAGATGTTGCCACAACTTTACAAAAAACAAAAAACAAAAACAAAACAAAACAACAAATACTTATTTTATGAAATAGGTTACTATTACCACTTCCACAATTACATGGAAATTTCAAAAAGAATAAAGAATAGCTACATGTAAGTGACCGAAATAGAAACACTTAAAAATGATCAACTCTTCTGTAATTCTTAGCCTATAATATCTTCACTGCTGGAAGATGATTTCTAAAGTGGTAAATTTTACACATTTTATAGAAAATGAATCAGTATAGTTGCATTCCAGGAACGCAGAGTTAGTTAGAAATGGATAAAAATGGCTGAATGGCCAACAATTAAAAATGCCTGGCCTCCACTGCTTGCAGGCACATGATTTACTGAAGTGTTACTGCTGTAAAATGTGTAATGTGCTTGAGAGGAAACTGTGTAGTAAAACTCTTACAATTCTGGAACAAAAATTACAATGGAATGCTAAAACATGAGTAAAACATAACAAGTTGTACATGTTATATGTATTTTGTTCCAGAATTAGAGTTTACTGCATGGTAAACTATGCAGTAATTTAACAGTACACCATAGTAAAACAAGGCCTGGCAAGCAGTGCTCTGAGTTACATAACAGCCCATGACTCCCAAACTTCTTTCACATCTTACTTATTCTCTTAACTTCGAACACTTTTCAGTAGTACAGAGCTAGCAATCCTATTTAACAGGCTATAATTATACACCATAGAATAAGGTGCCATCTATTGGACTTCCTCCCACAGCAATAGAATTAGGTGGACAAGAATCTTTAGTCTAATATTCATTGTACACACAATTACACACATGCACACACATTTAGTGTTTACCTGTTGCTTGCATTTGTTTAGTGCAGTATCAATTTGGAAAGCATTTATAAAATCAATTTCATTTAGCCAATGAAAAATGCATCTATGTTCTATGTTTTAGTGTCTGGATAATCTAAAACTGTGATTATTTTGAGGTTTCTTTTTAGTAAGCTACTTAGCTAGTATAAAAAATAGACTAATCAGTTCATACACACCAAATTATTCTATTTCAGCAATTCAATAACTTACTTTTGGGACTGCTACCTCAGAACTCTATAAATATTTGTCAGGCAAGATTAGCTCCTTAATTTCGAGACTTGCACCAGTAAGCACATCCACGAATTGACTAGTTCTCTCGCCGCGGGCACTCTGGGACTGTAGCCTAATATCAGCTTGAGAAATTTCCGTCCGCTGGTACGGGGAAATCCGCGGAAATCCGTATGCAGATATGTAGAGAGCGCAGGAAGCAACTTTGAACCTGCCATTGAAATCACATCCGTAGAAAGCAAACACAATGACATTTCCTTGGTCTAAATTTGCATGGAAGAATATGGTTTTTATTTTGCCTTAAAATGTTCTTTATAATAGTCAGCTTATCAATACAATTTGCTGGCTTTCTGTCAGCAGTGGAAATATTTGCCATTGAATTTTCACTGAATTCGCAATCAGATCCATAGTATATTGTTAGTAGTTTCTAGCTATTTTGTATCAAGTAATAACTAATAAAATGCCATCTTGTCATTAGTGGTAGTAAGAAACTCTTTGAAATTGTGCATTTTTAATTTCATTCCTGCATATTTTTAATTCTAGATATTATTTGTTTTCCATGTGCCCCAATGTGTGTCATTTTATCTGTAATATCTCCTCTGCATGAATGGTGAAGAACAGTAAGATAAATGAGGCAAACTGAGAAACAATCTCTTTGTAGTATTAGCTACTCTTCCACTCTGGTACATGTCTTTTAGATCTGATGTTGTAGTATCCTCCCTGACCAGTTCATTATCCTCACAAAAACCTTTCGTTTCTTTGCCCTTCAGTATTTCATTATACTGTGTACTGCTTGAAGGCAACACAATAGCTACCGAGATATTCAGTGTATGGGTTAACCTTGAGCTTTCTGACCTTAGGCTCTGGTCAGGTACAAAAGTGAACAAATTTGGAGTACAGAGATGGTCTTCACACTTAGCTGGAGCAGTTTGCATGCAAGTCAGCTAAATAGCTACATTCACAAGAAAGCAGTTCCGATAGATTAGCATAAAAATCACAAAGTGAATATGTTGGAGCCACAGACAGCCACTAACCTAATTAGGCTTGAACCCTATTTGTGCTTCATTCACTCATGGACTCTGTGTATTTTTTGTGTGGAGAGGACTGAATAATTGTGAAGGACTCTAGGCACCCATACAGATGGCATTCACCATACTTGCAGGGAGGGAGAAATATTCAGAAACAAAAGCTTAATAGTTGCCATCTTTGAAGCTCATGGGGCCAGAATGGAATTTTAATTTGAGCAGATATATATAAATTTGAAAGATTTATTCCAACTTGCATGCAGTGAGTGTGAGGGACAGTGGAACCTCTGAGCAATGGACACTTGAGGAACAACCAGATTTGGCCATTATACAGAGGTGTACTTTACATAGAGGTTCTTATTTAGTTATGGTAACTCCCATCAGTGCTTTTACTATTGTCCATTACTGAGAGATGTCCATTACATGGAATGTCCATTAAGAGAGGTTTCACTGTATCATGTAGACTGCAAGGCAATTTGTCTCCCAGATCAAAGGTTGCTGTTAGCTAGAGTTGTGGTGCTACAAGTATCATACTCAATGATATAAACTTGTTTATCCCAACTTCTTACAAATTGGCTACAAATATGCCAACATGGATCTTACTGGATTGAAGTCTGAGGCAAACAGTATGATAGCTACAAGGAGCACAGGGCAAAAAGCTGAATTTCCTGCTATAGTATTTGTGGTTGAAATGTGGTGGTAATGTCTTATGCAGTGCTCATTTCATAATTGAAGTAAATATGATTATGTACGATAGAATTACAGCTACAGGATAGAGCTAAACCCCAGGTACATGACATTGTATGATCATGTGGCATTTTGTGTAGAATTATAGGTACATGATATTTTAGAATTATATGGCATTTTGTGTAGAGTTTCAGGAGCACATATTATAGGATAATGTGGAATTTTAGATACTAGATTTCGGTTGCATTTTACTAAGCATTTCAGGTAGTTGTCAGATAAAATAAATTTAATAAAATTATTGAACATAATAGTTTATGAGGAAAAGTACAAAATTAATTCCTAGCCCAACTGGGCAAGTCTGATGGAGCAGGCCTCTTTGAAGGGACCTCACTCAAAATTCTAGTTTTTGTTTGCCTCTTGGCTTGGGAGAACTTTGTTTGCTGGAATTGATCATCAAGGTCCACAAAGAACTTCTCCACAAGTGAAGACCTCCACAGAAGTGGCTTTACATATAGTTCGTCGTCTTCTCCACTCTCTTCACTTGAAACACAATCTACATTCAGCACGGAAGCCCACTTCTTTCGGTCCACTTCACCATAGCTTCTTTTCAGAAACATACTTTTTCTCTCTTACAGTTTCTACAATTAACAAAACCGTATTCCCTTATTATCAATTAAAAAAAAAAGAATATGATTAGCTTCATGGAATATACATGTAATGGAAATTTACCCTTCTTATCCTTTCAGCTCTCCTTCTATTAACTTTGCATGTCTCTTCCACGCCACGTTCACTGAGAGACTGCTCCTAGTTCAGGTGCTTATATTAAGAGTAAGCTGCATCTGAAAATTTTAATTGAATAATTGCAATGGAAAAAAAAGAAAATGTATGTAACTTACCTCTGATTTCATGACTCTTAAAATCAGGATTAAGGATTTTCACTTCTGCCAGTAACCTTTCAGTGATTCTCCGATTCAAATCACTGCGCCAGCCTTGCCTAAATAATTAATTATAAATCATGCTGAACATAAAAAAATTCAGCTTACTTTTCTCCAAATTAAAACCCAGAGAAATCATCACCATGGTCCATCAAAATCTTATACGTTTTTCGAGTTTCAAACTAAAAAAAAAAAAAAATGACGACAACAACAAACAACATTAATAACCATAAAATAAACAGGCTCAAATTCAAACAACATAACTGGTAATCTATACATATCTGTGTCCTATACATATTATATAGGAAAAGGGACCAAATATAAAAATTGTTGAGAGGTCACTACGTCCTGCTTTCTTGTATTGACTTCTATTTGGATGCTCAGATTGCACCCTATTTAGTGACCTATACAGTGCCTAGTCAAGTCATTGGTATCAAAATACTGCAGAGATTGAACTCATGGTATAAATATCTCATTTTTCATTTTATATTAGTCTCCTTTCCCAAGTATTATCACATATATATGGCCCATTTCTACCATAAAAGAACTGAAGTGATTTATTTTTTATATTGGATATGCATCATAGAAAATTGAAGTAATTTATCTTTTACCTTAAGAGCAATGAATACCCTATTATCATTTTATAGTTCTACCTCACCCTATGATCAGGATTAGAGTGACCACTACATCATGAGCATTAGACTAACATCTTGTGCTAAGATGAGTATAAAATTGAGCAACCCCTTTCCATGAGCATTAGTGATCCCTTGCCCAATAGGCACTAGAGATTTCTACGCTCTATGTTTTAAAGTGATCCTTGAGTCTTCACATAATAAGCATTCCAATTTCATTAGTGTGCTCCCTTATTCTCTAAAACAGCATTAGTCTTATTCCTTGTTCAACAAGGAACTGTACTATTACCTAGGACACTTAGCAACCACTTACCTACGATATTTAAGGAATTATGTTTATTTATTAGCTTAAAGACACTTGATCTATGAAGCTTAGAGAAACCTTACCTACTAGGCTTAGACAAACCTTACCTATGAGCCTTAGAGACCCCTCAAGTTATAAGCAAGACCCCTTACCCTATGCATTAACATCAGAAACCTCCTACTTAAGAGCATTACAGAAGTCTAACCCCATGAGTATTAGAGATCTCTTCTAGTATGATTACTTAACCAAGAAGATTAGAGTAATCCTTTATTATAAAGGCTTATAATTGAAAAGGAGTGGGGCATAAATCTACACCATTGGGTAATAGTCTCGAGCCAATAACAGTTCGAAGGACCATGCTAACTAACTAACAATCAACAGAGTAGCTAAGCTAAAGCAATGCTAAGGTCTGGCATAAGGTCTCGCGGCAACTCAATTTGATTTATAGGAAGCAAGCAATTGTAAAGTGGGTGATTACAGATACGTAGGTAAGGGTGAGAGTGGAATGTGAGTAAGGTACTGAGTAAAAAACCTTTCAAAAGTGCATAGCAAACTGTAAAAATAAGATGCTTGAATAAACTTCGATTAATTATAGAGTTTCATCATACTAAATAATCAAGTTTTTAGCTTTACAGCAACAAATAGCATCTAATTAATGTGGTAAAATAGTAATAATAATAATTTTGTGGTTCCACTGATATAGTTGTTCGGAATCTTTTAAATAGAGAGCTACTGCCCCCTCTAATAAACCAAGGAAACTACTAAACAAGGCTCTGGAATTGCAAATGAAACACAAGATTCTGCATTAAACAAAGCTCTGGAATTGCAAATGAAACATAAGGTTCTGGAATAGAACAAGGCTCTGGAATTGTTAATGAAATACAAGATTCTGGAATAGAACAAGGCTCTGGAATTGCAAATGAAACACAAGATTTTGGAATAGAACAAGGCTCTGTAATTGCAAATGAAACACAAGGTTCTGGAATAGAAAAAGGCTCTGGAATTGCAAATGAAATGCAAGGCTCCGGAATTGCAAATGAAACTCAAGGCTCTGGAGTTGCAAATGAAACACTAGGCTCTGGAATAAAACAAGGCTCTGAAATCGCAAATGAAACACTAAGTTCTGGAATGGAAAATGAAGTACATGGTTCTGGAATGGAACTTACATTTAAGAATAAATCAAATTGTTCTGAAATTGAGAATGAAATTATTGATCCAGAAGCCAGTGGAGTAACAAGAGAAAATATCACTGGTATACGATTGCTTTATCCAAACCGCTTCCTATACTTTTAGGAGACTACGTCACACTGACATGCTCACTAGGGTCTGACAAATCCTCTGACATAACATACATCTGGTCATTAAATGGCAGTCTTCTCTCAGACACCTCACCAGTAATTGTAATAGCAGGAGTACAAAAACATAATCTGGGCCAATACGAATGCACCATCACACGTGGGTGCTATAAATATTCAACTAATATAAATTTATACACATTCGGTAAGAATACAAATCCGCTATAGACTTAGTAGTAGTAAGAAATATACTGACTTAACAAGGATAAATACTTGAACAATTCACCATTTAATTTCACTTTTTGACTGTTAAAGTAGCACAATTTTAACATATTATAGTCTTCATACATACTTCAGTGAAATATCAATTTAATTTACTAGTAGTAAAGAATGGAACTATTTGATGTTGTAATTAATGGTCTTTTATAATTGTCCCATAGCATTGATTGAGATAGGTCAGTATTCCATCAAGCTATTCCCAGGATGTCCTTCTCACAGTCAGACACACACTGATATCACTAGAGATGTGGTACAGTTGCTGAACTCTGAGTTTGGATTCCAGCCTCTTGGGAGACTCAAGTCTTTCCCAGCTACTTCTTGTGAGGAAATACGTCAAACCCACAATATACAAGGACAAGGATTATTTTGGGTAGGACTAGATGGAATGGAACCAACACTACAGCATTGTGACATATAATACTTAATAATCAATTCAATACATGATTGCTAAATATAACTTTTGCTTTTTTTTAGTGTATTAGACAATTACCTTGAACTACATCAAATTAATGTTTTCATATGTATATAATTGTGTACTCTTGTCTTGTCTATAAGCACACAGTCAGTACATTACCATACAACACTTCATACGTGGTTAGTAAATACAGTTCTATTATAAAGATAGCAAAATCTGGAGCGTTAGAATGGAGATATGGTCAATCTAGCTCAGTAGAATTACCGACATAGATATGAAAAATGGTATAAAAAAATTAGTGACCAAGTAGACTCTAGAACATTTTATTTCATTTAAAAAAACTTACAAACAACAAGTTGATATCCTTATTAAAGTTAACATAGAGGGAAAAAATTAATTAATTAAAAAGCAAGGCTGCATATAGTTATTGCCTGATTGAATTTTGTATGTTGGGCTAGCTTACCCTATATACCAATGCCATTAAACCTTGTACAGTACCTCAGTAAAGACACTATTCTCATAATACAGTCCATCAAATAGAGAACATGAAAAAATGTGAGGGTAATGGCAGTCATTTGTCTGGGAACAGCAGATGGAAAACATGGCAGTCTCTTAAGCTGACATCAAACTCTATCACTTGCCAACTAAGTGCTTTTAAATGCCAAAAGTTTGATTCAACTGTTGTTTTCAAGAAAAAGAAAAATAATAGCAAGTTAGACTGTGCAAGTGTTGCTCTACACTCAATGAGACAATCCTTAACTTCAAATGATGGCCAAGCAATGACAGTACTCTCACACCAAGTAGCGAGTATATTTCTTGCTCGGGCTACTTTTTTTAAGCCAAAAACTTATTTTCAATTTTATTATCACTACATAAGAATTATACTTTCAAATTTACATAGCATAATTTGTAATATCTAACTAATTTATGAAGCTTGAAACTGTTCAATGTGAAGCTACATTATTAATATGGAGCTACATATTCAGCAATTCTTTTTTTCCCCAGCATATTATAAATAATACAGGTGGGGGGATATTTTCTGTCTATAAAAACCTATAGTTTTTCCCCCCAACACTGTAGTCAGTTCTCAGGCTGCTTTTCTCCACGTGTTAATACTAAGTTTTCTAGCCAACACTCATGGTAATGAGTTCAAATAAATTAGGAATATAAATCCATGTTGTTTTAATGTTTATATGGGTATGGCCAAAGTGTCCAGATAATGAGAGGAATTCTTCTCAAGTATTTATAGAACTTCTAAGAGGAAGAGATGGGAGAGATGGAGTACCTGGACCTCCTGGACCACTGGGCCATGATGGAGCTCCACTGGGCCATGATGGAGTTCCAGGACAACCTGGACCACCAGGATTAAGGGGAATAATTGGACGCCCAGGTATCAGAGGGCTCCCAGGCCCAATGGGATTTAAGGGGCAACATGGGGTTCCAGGGTTACACGGAGAAGTAGGAACTCCTGGAGCAATAGGACTCCCAGGACCAGCTGGACCCAGAGGATATCCTGGAACACAAGGAATTCATGGGGAAATGGATCAATTGGTGAACCAGGACCTGCAGGACTTCCAGGAAGTACAGGAGATCCTGGAATTGTTGGACCACTAGGAAGCCCTGGAGCACAAGGACCCTCAGGAATTCCTGGAGAGAAAAGTGATTGAGGACGCACTGGAGTCACAGGAACTCCTGGATACCCAGGAGATTACGGACCTATAGGAAGCCCTGGAACGCCAGGACCCTCAGGAATTCCAGGAGAGAAAGGTGATCGAGGACTCACTGATATAGGTTTGTCCTCCACCAGCTGACCCAGCTTCCCCACTATGACCTTCTGGCCCACGAACTCCTGGTCTACCATGTTTACCCCTTTCCCCACGAGGACCTGCTTCCCCAGGATGACCTTCTGGCCCAGCTTGCCCAGTAGGACCAGGTATACCTATTTCCCCAGGAGGACCTGCTTCTCCATTATGGCCAGGATTTCCTGCATGACCTACTGGTCCTTGTATTCCTCTAGCTCCAGCAGGTCCTCGATCACCTTTCTCTCCAGGAATTCCTGAGGGTACTGGCGCTCCAGGGATTCCTTCTTGTCCATAATCTCCTGGGGTTCCTGTGGCTCCAGATGGGGCAAAAGTTCTTGCCCTAGTAAAGTAACTGGAACCCAGATAGTCTACTCTGGCATTGCAGCTGGTACTCATTACAGAAACAGTGGTGGTGGATCTAACTATCTCTGCATGCCAAAGGACCCTGAATACAAGTTGGAGCTACCATACCGACTATCAGTAGAGCATCAAATCCCACTACATGGTGCAGAGTATCAGCACCCACTACAAGGAACTCACGACCACAATGTCCCTTGTGCTGTGTGCCACGTCTCTACCAGATCTGCACTTCTCCTCATACCGGCTAAATACAGCTGTCCTGGCAATTGGACAATGGAATACTATGGATACCTCATGTCCGAGAATAAGAACCCTGAGAGGACACACTTTGCATGTGTGGACCACGACATGGAGGGATTGCCTGGCAGTCAGGCCAGCACTCCTGATGCATTCTATATCATGTAGAAGCTAACTGTAATGGCCTTCCCTGTGGTACAGCAACAACAAAGAACTTATGGGAGTTCCCGGCGCTCGCGTTTAAAGAGCATACGTACCATTTATCCATACATACATACATACATACTAGTGGTGCGCTCGAATAGCGCAAATACATGGCGAGCGAGCAGACTCTTTATACAGAAAAATAGGACAGAAATTACATCTAACTGATTAGGCATGAAGAGTTAACAATAACAGAATTACCTGAATAAACTTAGAAAGCAGTGGCAAAGAAGCGTAGCTTGACAAAGACTTCACAATTGTTTCAAGAAGAGAGTAGCTATAAACGTTTTGGTTGAAACAGAGTTGCGTAAGGCAGTGCAGCAGGATTCTCCGCGCTCGTTAATTGAAAATACTGGAACTGTGAACACTTTACCTAACTTACGTAATTAGAAGCGCGGGCTAAAACAGAAGTCTCACGTACCCCATAAACAGATAAATAAACTAGTGATGTGCTTGAGCACAAATGGCGAGGGAGCCTAAAACTACACTATTGTTAAACGATTAATTTTAACTTCAACAATCAAGCTATAAGAAAAATCAAGTTTAAATTACGTGTATAAGGTAAAGGTGATTCAATGCCATAGTAACCACTCCCTGCAACAGTTGGAATTGAAAAAAAAAAAAAAAAAAAAAGCAACAAAACCAAGTAGCATTATTTACGTTTGGTACAATACTTTCTAACATACCTACACAAGGCGCTTAGCTTCGTAGTTACTCTAGTGGACAAAGAATTTTCAAGCAAATACAGTTTAGTAGGGCTTATAACTGTGACAGATTACGGGTAATGATCGCTAAACCTGAGGATTCCGTTTAGTGAAGTTTGGGACAGGGTCAAACAACGAGCTAACACAAAAAATATGAGAAGGTCAAAGTACAAAATGACATACGTACGTCCAAACAAACATCCCTGATTTTCAATTGTGTTACCCCTGTAAGTGTCTCGCTCGCTACGCTCGCTTGCCAATAAATATAGCGAAATCTCGATTGCGTTAACCCTGATAGTGTCTCGCTCGCTTCGCTCGCTCGCCAACAAACATTCACAATTTTCAATTGTGTAACCACTGTAAGTGTCTCGCTCGCTACGCTCGCTTGCCAAAAATATTGTTCAAAGTAATCCTCAGTGTTAGTTTGGGTTAATAGCCTCAATGCAGTAATAAGTGGGATATTGATAATGAACTTTCTATTCCAAAGAATTAAAATAAAGGAAATGATACATCACAGATCGTGTCTCACTAGCATTTCCCAATAGCAACCTTTGTATCCTATCACTGAATACATACCATATATAACCCATGAAATTAGAGTGCGATATGACCAAATATTTCATAAGTTGTCTACTTTATAAAAGCTACAGGTGACTTCAAAGCCTAATAGCTGTAAACAATTCCCAACACTTATAAGATCATATACTTTTGTATTTTCACTAATACCACAGCCAAGTCATTTCTCAATACAAAAAAGGGGTATTATTTTAAAGTACCACAGCAGTAGAAAATTGATAGAATGATCGGAATGGTCAGGGAGATCTGTCTAGGTAATCTGTCTAAGCAATATCACGGCAAAATTCCTGGGCAACACTGTTCAGCAACAGAAAGAAATGTATGAAATACAGAATCAGAGTGAGATGATTTTTTTGACGAAAATATAACATAAGATATGATCTTCCCCAGAAATAAAATATCTTTACCACAATTTATGTATATCATTTTATGTAGCTTTTAACTAAAGGATTTTGATAGGATAAATGAAAACATCATATTGCACATGCTCATTGTTTATATTGGCTCACAATTTTCTGTGCTATCATATGATAATCGTAGCTATGCCACTTGAATAATAGTAAAGATGTAAAACCAAAATCTTTCACTGCCAAAACTTTTCAGACTGCAGTCAAAGGAAAATGATTTTATGATGACATCATCAGAGCCATAGTGGAGCCGTTGAGCAAAGTACAGATTTGATTGGACTTCCCTGCCACTTCCTGAAAAATCAGGTTGCTCTTTAATAAAGTTTCCCTACTAAGTACGGAACAAACTGTTTACCAAACTACATTCTAAACTACAGTAAACAACCCTGAGTTAGCTATCAAAATGGGCATAACTATGACAAAAATAAGTAAATACAATATACACACAGAAGTTGGACAAAACACTAACTTGTGCTAGTCAGTATAACTTACAGCTCTAAACAACTACCAAGAAAACGCTATGAAATTCATTAAAGAAGTCTTACTCTGATGCTACTTTTACTTCTCTTAATGGTCAAAACAATAGGTGAGTCAATGTTCTTTCTACATAATGTTTGGTACAATTTGTGTTTTAAAACTTACAATCACAGAGCTGCAGAAAACTTAGGAGTCATAGACATGGCAATACAATATATAGCAACAATCACAACATGGAATTCACAAATAATGATAACTGATTCGTAGAATATAATATTTCTGATGTTAAAATTTTAATCACGAGGTTCTGCTCCGTTGGAGCCTTCTTCAATTGATAAACACTCGAAAATGTAAAAGTATGGAAACAGTATTACTTTGTTTGATCCTAAAATATAGGAAGTGCTGAAGGTGCTAAGATATATATATTTATAAGCTAAATACAGAATTATTCAAAAAGGTAATTAAGATCTTATAAAATTTGAAAGGGATAAAAAGAAGGAGGCTCGCTGGAGAAGAAAAGCCTTGATTCAAAATTTTAACATCAGAAATTTTAAACACTATGAAGCAGTTTTCATTATTCAAGTTCTATAATCTTTACGCAGTAAATTCTCTCTACAATCAATAACACACACATTGTGGTGGATTCCCAGCAACAGTGGAATCCACTCACTAGAACTTCAGACAGTTTGGTTAGGATATATCCATGTTCGTTATTTGTTTGGTCACTATCCCATGTTCACCTGCAGTTCTCAAATATGTCTCAGTCATCTATTTACACTATATTTTACATTCCTTTAGTCCAGAACAGTTCTGTATATATGTGGCTGTTCTGCTCTTTCTGTGCAGTCTGTCTTTTTGGTTACAACACACAAGCTAAACTGTTCAACCAGAAAACTTGGGTGACTAGCTATGTCGGTTACAGGCAGGCCCTCAACCACGACAACCTCCACATACTAGCTAGGACTCTGAGTGACAACACAGGTGGTAGCGAACAAATTCTACCACACACATATAAAAACATTTTTGCTAAACCTACTTAGGGGCTTTAATTCATGCTATATGTTTACAAAGATATACATAGGAAATACTTAGTTTCTGAAGTAATAGCAATTGAAAGCTGTAAATACTGTTCTGTCACATTTCCAGTATATTTGTTACTATTAAGTTTTTATAATGTGAGGACTAACTCATCCTCCTGTCTCAAAATTGTAAGTTCTGATATCTACATATTAGCAATGGGATCGCTCATACTGCCTTTTGGAAGTGCCTATGGAGATGCTTTCCTACCTTCAATGCTAGACACCAGCTCATCTGCAATAAACTTCTCAAATCCACTTCCTTTTTAGGGAATTAATGAAACTTCTATATATGTAAGTTCTAATAATTCTTATAATAGTTGGATATGAATTTACCCTTATAGGTAAACACCCACGGGATTCTTTCATTTGGTTCTTCATTTGTGGATCATATTCCAGATCCATTCACCAGTTTGCAGAGAGCAGTCATTGCTGTGTATTGGGCTGATGGTAACATCACACATTCAGGAAGTATATCTTTCAGGATAACTCAACATGTTGATGATATTTCTCATATACAAAGTCTGCTGTCAACTACATTCAAGCTGGCCAGCTTTGACCCTATTCTAATATTTGACTACAGTAATGTGGGAACACAAGGATTGTATGCTTATAGAGTGGACCAAGACATTGTCTTGAAACCTAGCCAGACTGATAGAACGCAAGGCTCTGGAATGGTAAATGAAACCCAAGGCTCTGGAATTGGACAAGGCTCTGGGATTGCAACTGAAACAAATGGCTTTGGAATGGGAAATGAAACAAAAGGCTCTGGAACTGCAAATGAAACACAAGGCTCAGGAATAAAACATGGTTCTGGAATTGCAAACGAAATACATGGGTCTGGAAAGGAAAATGAAACACAAGGCTCTGGAATAGAACAAGGTCCTGGAATGACAATTGAAACGCAAGGCTCTGGAACAGAACAAGGTCCTGGAATGGCAATTGAAACGCAAGGCTCTGGAATTGCAAATGAAACACACGGCTCTGGAATGGAAAATGAAGTACATGGTTCTGGAATGGAACATATATTTGAGAATAAATCAGATTGTCCTGAAATTGAGAATGAAACTATTAACTCAGAAGCCAGTGGAGTAACAAGAGAAAATGTCACTGGTATTACGATTGCTTTATCCAAACCTCTTCCTGTACGTTTAGGAGACTACGTCACACTGACATGCTCACTAGTGTCTGACAATTCCTCTAACATAACATACATCTGGTCATTAAATGGTAGTCTTCTCTCAGACCTCACCAGTAATTTTAATAGCAGGAGTACAAAAACATAATCTGGGCCAATACGAATGCACCATCACATGTGCGTGCTATAAATATTCAACCAATATAAATTTATACACATCCGGTAAGAATACAAATTTGCTATGGACATAGTAGTAGTAAGAAATATACTGACTGTTTGTAATTAACAGGGGTAAATACTTGACCAATTCACCATTTAATTTCACTTTTTGACTATTAAAGTAGCACAGTTTTAACATATAGTCTTTATACATACTTCAGTGAAATATCAATTTAATTTAAGGCTAGTAGTAAAGAATGAAACTATTTGATATTGTAATTAATGGTCTTTTATAATTGTCCCAAGCATTGATTGAGAGAGGTCAGTACTCCATCAAGCTATTCCCAGGATGTCCTTCTCACAGTCAGACTCACACTGACATCACTAGAGATGTGGTACAGTTGCTGAACTCTGAGTTTGGATTCCAGCCTCTAGGGAGACTCAAATCTTTCCCAGCTACTTCTTGTGAGGAAATACGTCAAACCCACCATATATACACAAGGACAAGGATTATTTTGGGTAGGACTAGATGGAATGGAACCAACACTACAGCATTGCGACATATAAAACATACTTAATAATTAACACCTGATTGCTAAATACAACTCTTGCTTTTTTGAGTGTATTAGACAATTACCTTGAACTACATCAAATTTAAAAAAAATGTTTTCATATTGTATAATCGTGTACTCTTGTCTTGTATATAAGCACACAGTCAGTACATTGCCATACAACACTTCATATGTGGTTAGTAAATACAGTTCTATTAGAAAGATAGCAAAATATTGAGCGTTAGAATGGAGATATGGTCAATCTAGCTCAGTAGAATTACCGACATAGTGATGAAAAATGGTATAAGAAAAATTATTGACCAAGTAGACTCTAGAACATTTTATTTCATTAAAAAAACTTACAAACAACGAGTTGATATCCTAATTAAAGTTAATATAGAGGGAAAATTTTAATTAATTAAAAAGCAAGGCTGCATATGGTTATTACCTGATTGAATTTTGTATGTTGGGCTAGCTTACCCAATATACCAATGCCATTAAAACTTGTACAGTACCTCAGTAAAGACACTATTCTCATAATACAGTCCATCAAAAGAACATGAAAAAATGTGAGGGTAATGGCAGTCATTTGTCTGGGAACAGCAGATCGAAAACATGGCAGGCTCTTAAGCTGACATCAAACTCTATCATTTTTTGGATGAAAATACAACATAAGATATGATTTACCTCCAGAAATAAAATATCTTTACCACAATTTATGTATATTCATTTTATGTAGCTTTTAACTAAAGGATTTGATAGGATAAATGAAAACATCTTATGCACACGCTCATTGCTTACATCGGTTCTAATAGCACAGTTTTCTACCATATGATAATTATAGCTATGCCGCTTGAATTATAGAATGAATATAATTGACTTCAATTATTGAAAAGATGTGAAACCAAAATCTTTCACTGCCAAAACTTTTCAAACTGTTCAAAGGAAGTAGATATACGATGACATCATCACGGACAAGGTGGAGCCGCTGAGCAAAGTACAGATTAGATTAGAGTTCCCTGCCACTTCCTGAAAAACAGGTTGCTCTTTATAAGGTGTCCCTAATTAAGTACTAAGCAAACTGTTTACCTAACTACTGTAGTAAAAAAATGCTGAGTTAGCTATCATAATGGGCATAACTATGACAAAATTAAGTAAATACAACTTACACAACACAATAGTTGGACAAAACACTTAGTTGTGCTAGTCAGTATAACTTACAGCTATATCTAAACAACTACCAAGAAGAGGCTATGAAATTTGTTAAAGGAAGCCTTACTCTGATGCTACTTTTACTTCTCTTAATGGCCAATAAAATAGGTGAGTCAATCTTCTTTCTACACTATAATAGGTAAAGTTTGTGTATTAAAACTTACAATCACAGAGCTGCAGATAACTTAGGAGTCACAGACATTGCATTAAAATATATAGCAACAATCACTAACATGGAATTTACAAATAATGATAACTGATTCGTAGACTATAATATTTCTAATGTTAAAATGAGGTTCAGTTCTGTGGAGCCTTCTTCAGTTGATAAACACTCAAAATTGTAGAACTATGTAAACAATATTATATGGTTTGATCTTAACATCTATAGGATAAGTGTTGAAGATGCTAAATATATAGTACTTACTACATGAGTCAGAGTGTGATATGGTAAAGTATTTCACGAGCAGGCTAATTTATTTTCATGAGCCAGAGGCAAGTGAAAATAATGCCTGAGAGTGAAATATCCAGCCATATCACTCTCATGAGTGTAAAAAGTGGTTTATTCTAGCCTAGATATCTTCACTACTGTAGTTTGTACTAGGACCTTAATTCACACCATATAAAGTTGGCTGTAGGAGTTCCTCAAACTCCCTGCTGTTATCTTAACAGTTGCTCTAACCAGACTAGGTAGGCTACACCAGAGGAAGGTAGCTGTAAAAACCGGAAAAGTGTTAAACTTGACAAGTTGCTATAACTACAAGGGTAATGAGCTTGCGCAATACAGCGTGAAATAACAAGCGTGAAATATCGTGAGTTATTTCATGGGTCACGCACCTTAAAATATCATTGTGAAGATATCTAGGGTGGAATAAATATATATATACTTATGAGCTAAATACAGAATTATTCAAAAAAGGCAATAAAATTTGAAGGGAAAAAGAGAAGGAAGCTTGATGGAGCAGAAACACCTTGATTAAATTTTTAACATCAGAAATTTTAAAAACTATGAAAATTTTCATTCGAGTTTTACATTATTAACCATCAGCGCGCATGCACAAGGGGGTTATAGTAGTGCATTTGTCTGTCTGTCTGCCAGCATTCTACTCCATGAATGGCTGAGAACTAACCTTTAAAACAAGTATGAGCTGACGCAGTAGGAGAATTTAGTCCCTAAAATTGACCACTTTTTCAAATTTTGAGCTAGTTTCTGAGTAAATGCGGAGAAACTTCAACTCTAAACAAGTGCAAGCTAGATGCAATGACCCTTACCTTTTGCATACATTGGTTTATGTCATTCCGCAGTCACATGATCACTTATAGTTTACGAATTTTCTCTTAACTGCGTGTGTCCTCGGTAGTTAGAAATTGAAGTAATCCAAAGAAATCTTAGTTGTGTAACAATGTGCTGAGAGTTCACACCCTGGGTGCTCTAGTTCATGTAAGCAATAAACTATCTCTACAATCAATAACACACTCATTAAGAATCATTTCCGCTAAACTTACTTTGGGGCTTTAATTCATGCTATATGTAGAGGGATATACATACATAGAAAATACTTTGTGTAGTAGTACCAATTGAAAGATGTACATACTGTTCTGTCACCTTTCCGGTATTTTTTTTTTTACTATTAAATTTTTATAATGTGGGAACTAAGTCATCCTCCTGTTTCAGTATATCTACTTATTAGCCACAGGATCACTCATACTGCCTTTTGGAAGTGCTAATGGAGATACTTTCCTACCTTCAGTGCTAGACACCAGCTCCTCTCCAATCCACTTCTCAAATCCATTCCCTTTTCTGGGAACTAATGAAACTTCTATATATGTAAGTTCTAATAATTCTTATAATAGTTGGATATGAATTTACTCTTATAGGTAAACACCCACGGGATTCTTTCATTTGGTTCTTCTTATGTGGATTATACTCCAGAGCCATTCACCAGTTTGCAGAGAGCAGTCATTGCTGTGTATTGGGCTGATGGCGATATCAGACTTTCAGGAAATATATATTTCAGGATAACACAACATGTTGATGATATTTCTCAAGTACAAAGTCTGCTGTCAACTTCATTCCAGCTGACAAGCTTTGACCCTATTCTAATATTTGTAGCAACGTATTCTAATATTCCACAGACTTTCATTGGAAACCACTTAATAAAAATGTACATAATATATTATAGTACTGCTCAGTAAGAATGACTAACAACTTTTATCAATTAGTACTGTGCTTCAGTACTAATCAATGATAAAGATTTAAATCAGCTACTAATTGAGCACATAGCTACATTCATAGTATCCATAGTAAGTTTCCAAATTTTTATCCATATACGGAGGTAAATATGTAAGGAAAATAGAACTCACTATGAACTACAGACCCTTCTTTTGTATAAAATCTATAGTTCACCCCCTCTAGTATTCTTAAAGTGTGTTTCCATTTCAACCCAATGATCAAAATCTAAACATACCAGCCATTTAACCACACTGAAGAGGAGTCAGTTGTTTTTTTTCTGGTGGTTCTCTAAAATACTCAGAGTTTAATTTGTGTTGTTAGGAATTTTACAGAGTAAACAGAAGTACATGTAATTTTCCAATAGCTAGCCAGCCTGCTTTGCAAGACTTAATTCATTATTGAACTATCGTTCATTCCTTCATCAAATGAGCTTAAAAAAATCCGTAAGCATGTAATTATCATATACATACACATATATACATATAATATACATATAATATATACTATTGGCTTCAGTTCTTCAACTATAGCAGTACAACACTTACATGCATCCTTGCTAATTAATTTTGCACATCATACTTCAATACATCTGCCTACACTAAATTAAGTTGATGTATTTATCCAGTCAAGATAAAAGTGATCAATAAAATGATTATTTTACTTCACCTAGAACACCTTTCAAGCAGTGTTGGCTACAGATGGACTATTATCATTTGTCCTAATGTTTTATGAAGACATCCAATGGTATGGAAATGCCAACATCGGCTTCAATTCAGGAAGCACATCCTTCTCTCTGCCTGGAGCATTCACACCTAATGCTACTTACATAGATGACTACAGTAATGTGGGAACACAAGGATTGTATGTTTATAGAGTGGACCAAGACACAGTTGTGGAACCTAACCAGATTGATAGAATGCAAGGCTCTGGAATGGGAAATGAAATACAAGAATCTGGAATTGGACAAAGCTCTGAAATTGCAAATGAAACACAAAGCTCTGGAATTGGACAAGGGTCTGGAATAGGACAAGGCTCGGGAGTTGCAACTGAAACACAAGGCTATGGAATGGGAAATGAAACAAAAGGCTCTGGAAATGCAAATGAAACCCAAGGCTCAGGAATAGAACATGGTTCTGGAATTGCAAATGAAACACAAGGCTCTGGAATGGGAAATGAAACACAAGGTTCTGGAATAGAACAAGGCTCTGGAATTGCAAATGAAACACAAGGTTCTAGAATAGAACAAGGCTTTGGAATTGCAAATGAAACACAAGGTTCTGGAATAGAACAAGGCTCTGGAATTGCAAATGAAACACAAGGTTCTGGAATAGAACAAGGCTCTGGAATTGCAAATGAAACACAAGGTTCTGGAATAGAACAAGGCTCTGGAATTGCAAATGAAACACAAGGTTCTAGAATAGAACAAGGCTCTGGAATTGCAAATGAAACGCAAGGCTCTGGAATTGCAAATGAAATACAAGGCTCTGGAATAGAACAAGGCTCTGAAATCGCAAATAAAACACAAGGTTCTGGAATGGGACAAGGCTCTGGTATTGGACAACGATCTGGAATTGTAAATGAAACACAAGGCTCTGGAATTGCAAATGAAACACACGGCTCTGGAATGGAAAATGAAGTACATGGTTCTGGAATGGAACTGACATTTAAGAATAAATCAGATTGTTCTGAAATTGAGAATGAAACTATTGACTCAGAAGGAAGTGGAGTAACAACAGAAAATATCACTGGTATTACGATTGCTTTATCCAAACTTCTTCCTGTACGTTTAGGAGACTACGTCACACTGACATGCTCACTAGTGTCTGACAATTCCTCTAACATAACATACATCTGGTCATTAAATGGCAGTCTTCTCTCAGACACCTCACCAGTAATTGTAATAGCAGGAGTACAAAAACATAATCTGGGCCAATACGAATGCACCATCACACGTGCGTGCTATAAATATTCAACCAATATAAATTTATACACATCCGGTAAGAATACAAATTTGCTATGGACATAGTAGTAGTAAGAAATATACTGATTGTTTGTAATTAACAGGGATAAATACTTGACCAATTCACCATTTAATTTCACTTTTTGACTATTAAAGTAGCACAATTTTAAACTAATAGTCTTCATACATACTTCAGTGAAATATCAATTTAATTTAAGGCTAGTAGTAAAGAATGGAACTATTTGATATTGTAATTAATGGTCTTTTATAATTGTCCGATAGCATTGATTGAGAGAGGTCAGTACTCCATCAAGCTATTCCCAGGATGTCCTTCTCACAGTCAGACACACACTGACATCACTAGAGATGTGGTACAGTTGCTGAACTCTGAGTTTGGATTCCAGCCTCTTGGGAGACTCAAATGTTTCCCAGCTACTACTTGTGCGGAAATACATGAAATCCACAATACACAAGGACAAGGATTATTTTGGGTAGGACTAGATGGAACGGAACCAACACTACAGCATTGTGACATATAAAACATACTTAATAATCAATACCCCATTGCTAAATATAACTTTTGCTTTTTTGAGTGTATTAGACAATTACCTTGAACTACATCAAATTAAAAAGAAATGCAATTGTTTTTTGTTTTTTTCATATATAATTGTGTACTCTTGTCTTGTCTTTACGCACACAGTCAGTACATTACCATACAACACTTCATACGTGGTTAGTAAATACAGTTCTATTAGAGAGATAGCAAAATATTGAGCGTTAGAATGGAGATAATATGGTCAATCTAGCTCAGTAGAATTATCGACATAGATATGAAAAATGGTATAAGAAAAATTAGTGACCAAGTAAACTCTAGAACATTTTATTTCATTAAAAAACTTACAAACTACAAATTGATATCCTAATTAAAGTTAACATAATAAGGAAAAAATTAATTAATTAAAAGCAAGGCTGCATATGGTTAATACCTGATTGAATTTTGTATGTTGGGCTAGCTTACCCAATATACCAATGCCATTAATGTACAGTACCTCAGTAAAGACACCATTCTCATAATACAGTCCATCAAATAGAGAGCATGAAAAGATGTGAGGGTAATGGCAGTCATTTGTCTGGGAACAGCAGATCGAAAACATGGCAGGCTCTTAAGCTGACATCAAACTCTATCACTTGCCAACTAAGTGCTTTTAAGTGCCAAAAGTTTGATTCAACTGTTGTTTTCAAGAAAAAGAAAACTAATAGCAAGTTAGACTGTGCAAGTGTTGCTCTACACTCAATGAGACAATCCTTAACTTCAAATGATGGCCAAGCAATGACAGTACTCTCACACCAAGTAACGAGTTAATTTCTTGCTCATGCTACTTGGTTTAAGCCAAAAAATTATTTTCAATTTTATTATCACTACATAAGAATTATACTTTCAAATTTACATAGCATAATTTGGTGAAATTCATGGGCAACACTATTGAGCAACAGAAAGGAAATTCAGAATCAGAGTGAGATGATTTTTTGGATGAAAATACAACATAAGATATGATTTACCTCCAAAAATAAAATATCTTTACCACAATTTATGTATGTCATTTTTATGTAGCTTTTAACTAAAGGATTTTGATAGGATAAATGAAAACATCTTATGCACACGCTCATTGCTTACATTTGAAAGGGATAAAAAGAAGGAGGCTCGCTGGAGAAGAAAAGCCTTGATTCAAAATTTTAACATCAGAAATTTTAAACACTATGAAGCAGTTTTCATTATTCAAGTTCTATAATCTTTACGCAGTAAACTCTCTCTACAATCAATAACACACACATTGTGGTGGATTCCCAGCAACAGTGGAATCCACTCACTAGAACTTCAGACAGTTTGTTTAGGATATATCCATGTTCGTTATTTGTTTGGTCACTATCCCATGTTCACCTGCAGTTCTTAAATATGTCTAGGTCATCTATTTACACTATATTTTACATTCCTTTAGTCCAGAACAGTTCTGTATAATATGTGGCTGTTCTGCTCTTTCTGTGCAGCCTGTTTTTAGGTTACAACTCACAAGCTAAACTGTTTAACCAGACAACTTGGGTGACTAGCTACGTCGGTTACAGGCGGGCCCTCAACCACGACAACCTCCACGTACTAGCTAGGACTCGAGAGACAGCTCAGGTGGCAGCGAACAAATTCTACCACACACATATAAAAACATATTTGCTAAACCTACTTACGGACTTTAATTCATGCTAATGTTTGCAAAGATATACATAGGAAATACTTAGTTTCTGAAGTAGTAGCAATTGAAAGCTGTAAATACTGTTCTGTCACATTTCCAGCATATTTGTTACTATTAAATTTTTATAATGTGAGGACTATCTCATCCTCCTGTCTCAAAATTGTAAGTTCTGATATCTACTTATTAGCCATGGGATCGCTCATACTGCCTTTTGGAAGTGCTAATGGAGATACTTTCCTACCTTCAGTGCTAGACACCAGCTCATCTGCAATAAACTTCTCAAATCCATTTCCTTTTTTGGGAATTAATGAAACTTCTATATATGTAAGTTCTAATAATTCTTATAATAGTTGGATATGAATTTACCCTTATAGGTGAACACCCACGGGATTCTTTCATTTGGTTCTTCATTTGTGGATCATATTCCAGATCCATTCACCAATTTACAGAGAGCAGTCATTGCTGTGTATTGGGCTGATGGCGATATCAGACTTTCAGGAAGTATATCTTTCAGGATAACTCAACATGTTGATGATATTTCTCAAGTACAAAGTCTGCTGTCAACTTCATTCCAGCTGGCCAGCTTTGACCCTATTCTAATATTTGTAGTAACATATTCAAATATTCCACAGACTTATTCTACTGAAAACAACTTAAAAGTACGTATGTAAGTACTGCTATAATAACAATGATAACAACTAAATTACTCATTTTTCTTTGCACTGTTAGGGATATTCTGGGCCATATACCAAAAAACCTACATAGTGGAGATGATATAATTTCAATTGTATTCACACTGTATTATCGGTTTCTCACAAAATCGTACGGGTCGTTAAATAAATGCGGGAGCTTTATGCACAAGATAGTTATGAGGTACAGCTTTTTTTGTTGTTTGTAAACTGGGCTGGCTATAACGTGAATTTAACCAAGTTTCTAAAGTAGCTAATGATGGCTGCGAGTTCAAATTCTAGCTTAAGGAAGCCTATGCAGTAATTGCCCCGTGGACTAGCCTTGGACTGGAAGTGGATAAACATGGCAAGCTCAGTTTACTTCATTAGGTATTAATTATGAAATATCATGACATTTCACGATAATTCAAGTTAATATCGTACCGCCAATTATTATCCAATATCGCCCAGCTCTAAACAGAAGTACATGTACTTTTCCCAAAGCTAGCCCGCGCGACTTGCAAGGCTTAATTTATTACTGAACCGTCATTCATTCATCCATCTCATATGCTAAAAAAGTATTTCACAAGCCTGTACTTATACTTATATATATATATATATATATAATATATAAACTATTGAATCTAATTACTCAACTATAGAAGTGTCTCATATGCATGCTTGCCAATTAATTGTGCACATCCTAATTCAATAGATATGCCTACAATAAATTATGTTGATGTTTTTTTTTATCAAGTCAAGATAGGTCATCAATAAATGATTTTTGTTTGTATTAGAACACTTTTCAAGTCGTGTTGGCTACAGATGGATTATTATCATTTGTCTTAATGTTTTATGAAGACATCCAATGGTATCGAAATGCCAACATCGGCTTCAATTCTGGAAACACATCCTTCTCTCTGCCTGGAGCATTCACACCCAATGCTATTTACATAAATGACTACAGTAATGTGGGAACACAAGGATTGTATGCTTATAGAGTGGACCAAGACATTGTCTTGAAACCTAGCCAGACTGATAGAACGCAAGGCTCTGGAATGGTAAATGAAACCCAAGGCTCTGGAATTGGACAAGGCTCTGGGATTGCAACTGAAACAAATGGCTCTGGAATGGGAAATGAAACAAAAGGCTCTGGAACTGCAAATGAAACACAAGGCTCAGGAATAAAACATGGTTCTGGAATTGCAAACGAAATACATGGGTCTGGAAAGGAAAATGAAACACAAGGCTCTGGAATAGAACAAGGTCCTGGAATGACAATTGAAACGCAAGGCTCTGGAACAGAACAAGGTCCTGGAATGGCAATTGAAACGCAAGGCTCTGGAATTGCAAATGAAACAAACGGCTCTGGAATGGAAAATGAAGTACTTGGTTCTGGAATGGAACATATATTTGAGAATAAATCAGATTGTCCTGAAATTGAGAATGAAACTATTAACTCAGAAGCCAGTGGAGTAACAAGAGAAAATGTCACTAGTATTACGATTGCTTTATCCAAACCGCTTCCTATACTTTTAGGAGACTACGTCACACTGACATGCTCACTAGTGTCTGACAATTCCTCTAACATAACATACATCTGGTCATTAAATGGCAGTCTTCTCTCAGACACCTCACCAATAATCGTAATAGCAGGAGTACAAAAACATAATCTGGGCCAATACGAATGCACCATCACGCGTGCGTGCTATAAATATTCAACCAATAAAATTTATACACATCCGGTAAGAATACAAATTTGCTATGGACATAGTAGTAGTAAGAAATATACTGACTGTTTGTAATTAACAGGGGTAAATACTTGACCAATTCACCATTTAATTTCACTTTTTGACTATTAAAGTAGCACAATTTTAACATATAGTCTTCATACATGCTTCAGTGAAATATCAATTTAATTTAAGGCTAGTAGTAAAGAATGAAACTATTTGATATTGTAATTAATGGTCTTTTATAATTGTCCCATAGCATTGATTGAGAGAGGTCAGTACTCCATCAAGCTATTCCCAGGATGTATTTCTCACAGTCAGACACACGCTGACATCACTAGAGATGTGGTACAGTTGCTGAACTCTGAGTTTGGATTCCAGCCTCTCGGGAGACTCAAATCTTTCCCAGCTACTTCTTGTGAGGAAATATGTCAAACCCACAATACACAAGGACAAGGATTATTTTGGATAGGACTTGATGGAATGGAACCAACACTACAGTACTGTGACATATAAAATGTATTGAATAATCAATAACTGAATGCCAAATGTAACTTTAGCTTTTGAGTGCCTTTGACAATAACTTTGAACAATATCAAAATAAATAATAGAATTGTTTTAAGCATATATAGATATATATTTATTGCAGCTTTGATATTTTTACTTGAATATTTCCGCATCACGCGAGCGTTCTGTATTCTCCCATATTGTACGGTTTATATTGTACGCTCCTTGGAGCGCGCGCGTAGCGAGTAAAATCAATGAAAATTGTATTGTAACCGGTTGAGAAAAATTTCAAAGAAGCAATAAATCACTTATCACACTCGTCGTACAATATGGGAATGATATTTTACTCTCACGCCATATTTTCACTCGCCTTCGGCTCGTGAAAATATTTTGCGTGCTCATAAAATATTTTCCCATATTGTACTCAGACTCGTGCTATAAGTATTATATATATAATATATATAATATATTTATATATATATATATGCATGTATGTAGTACCCTTGTCTTGTTTATGAACACCCAGGTCAGTACATTATAATACAACACCTCATATGTTGTTTAAAAAAGTTCTATGGTAAAGATAGCAAGAAAAACTGGTATTATAATAGATAGATGAAAATAGTGAGAACATGGTAAGGGGTAGCAATTGGTCTTTTCTAAGTTTACTGTTTAGAATCAGTTTAGTTCTCAGTAGCTGATACGCCTTTCTGGTACCATATCCTCTGAACACCCTTCAGTGCTCTAGTAATAGCTAGAGTGAAGGAACATGACTTAGACTTTACTCTTTTCAAATGAAAGTACACATTCTGTTACCACAGTTAATTGAACATTAGGTAAATTAAAATAAAAAACAATATTAAGTCCTAATTGTTAGTCATGAAACTCGATTGTCTTTTCCTCTTCTTTTTAACCTTTTCGAAAAGACATGTATTACACATTAAAAATTCTAAATAAACGGTGAAAAAGTATTCCTTCATGTATAGTCAGACGCATAACGTATATATATTCACTATTTTTGCTAAAACTGCCTTGTTGCTATTTATCATTGAAAGTCTTAGAGATTCAAATTGGTTTGGTTTTTCTTGTAATTGTACAAAGTAAATTTATTTGCTACTTTCCTATTATGTGTACAGCTTTGATTCACAAAGGTCAGGTCTCCACCTAACTATTCCTTATGTACTTTACTTGCATAAAAATGCAATAAATTAATTAATTAGTCAAAAAGTAGAAAATACAATCATAATTTTTTAGGTATAAATTGTCAATAATGAGTTGCAAATGAACACACATATATATATATTTATATACATACCCTTGTGTGTCAGTAATGACAACGATGACGATGTATGCATTTATGAACAATTTATTAGCTGGGCTGAGTTTGTAAAGCATCATCATTATCTGAATGTTAAAGCGTCATCATAATCTGAATGGTAAAGCATCAAACTTTCCCCACTCTATGGGGGAAAATGCATCATTTCAAATGGGGTTTGTACCAAAGACCCTCAACTTTACTTATAGTAAAATTTCCTGGAACAAGCAGCATAGTGATTCTTAGAGTGCTTTATTAACAATTGTAGAGATAGACAAAATATAAGGGAATCCATGAGTTGAAGAAGAAAGCCTGAGATGGCTCAGGAAGGGACGAAAGCGGTATAGGGAAACCTTGGCTAAAAGTAACTGTGGGCGGAAGAGTAGAGAGAAAGACAGAGAAGAGGACAGACAAGACAAAGAAAGAGAAAGATGGATGAGAAGATAGAAGAGAGATGAAGAGGATAAAGAAGACACAGTTATTTAAGTCATATTGTGTCATTAAAGTTTGCATGTGTAATGTTATAAGCATCGTGGTTCATGCCATCCAATTGTAGTTCTGTGTGTTGCACCTATTTAGATTATTATGCATGCATGTATATTTTGTGCCCGGATTATTCCGTGACCACACCTTCATACCTGTGCGCATGCGGGTCTTGAGCTATATAAAAACTCAACCCTGCTTGCGTATAATCAGTTCCCCTAATGTTAGTTTAAACCCTAAACTGAATTTAGACTTCAGGGAGAGGGCTAGCCATCTGGGAGAACTCTGGTGGCAGCATTCACTAGGGTTCTTCAAGTAATAGTCGTTGCCGAGCCTTAGTGTCTACCTTCGGTGATTGAGTCTCAAGCTGACCTTGTCGGGAGAACTGACCTTACCTCTTGGGCCAGCAGATCGCCTACCCACATTCTGGTGGCAGCGGTGCCGAAACGAGTCTTTTCCTACGCTTGTCGATTTGAGCTACTACTTGGACGTCTACTTTCGATTTCAAACTCGGGTGGACCGTCCGTTCCTCTGTGCGTTTCTGTGGCCTAACGCGTGCGTCTGACTGCTGCTATTGACCGATTTCAAACTCGGATTACGTCGCGGCTCGACTTCGTTCGCCTATGCCTCTGGATCGCCATTATCTTCTTCATCCCTATCTGGAGCGCACTACACGTGTCGCCTAATTGGATTTCGTGGATTCGCTAAGTTGAACTTGTCATTTTCCGTGTTTGTCACTTTGTTAATTGGATTTGTGTCACTTTGTTTGTGTGTGCGTTTTACAGGCAGCTTGAGATTTATACTTCCTTAATTGGTCTTGTGTTCATTATCACTTTGTCATTTGTTGTGTCAGAGTGTTTTGTTTGCTTACTTGGCACTTTTGGACTTTGTCATTTTGTTTGGTTGTTGTTTTGTCTCTGTAGGACATCTCCTCCTTGGATCACTTGGATGAGCCAGAGGGAGCAGCCTGATAGAGGGTGCAAACGTAAGAAGCAGGTTGTGGTATTGAATCGTGGTAATTCTGCCGTGTCTGTTGAGTCTTCAGCAGCGGTAACTGTTGTTCATTCTCCTTTAGTTCCTAATTAAACTAGCTTAATTGATGGGAAGTAAACATATCTGTTCTCATACCAAATCCTCAATTATATTAATGTGGAAGGCAGCAAAGGATAACCAAAACTTTTCTGAACTAGTTCGGTCTTAATCCTTGTCAAGTTGACCTGCTGTAATAAATACAACACATACACACATGGTGTGTATATATCCTTAGTTTAGGAATTTATCATGACTTCTTGACGTAAACAAGTAGTAGTCTAAACAAAATGGTAAACAAGACAAAATGAAATGCAGTCTACCAATTGCTGAAATTTCACAACTACAACAAACTATATACGAGAACAGTAGTAAACTTTATCAATCCGTTTGTCAATCTATCTTCCATTATGAAATAAAAAGGCTATTAATAATTGTCATGAGGTGGCAGGTAGCCATTATAAGGCTAAGGGTGAATTCAAGTATTTGTAGAATGAAACAAGCATGGAATTTGTGATTTCAAAAGAGAGAAAGTTGTACTGTTGATGCCTCTATACTAAGGTAGGAGGTATATAAATAATTAGGTAGTATTCTGAATAGTCAACGTTATAAAATTATTGTATTACAACTATCTAAGAGAAGTTCTTGTAAATAATATTGTTGAAGTGGTAGTGAACCAAAATTAGATTGAGTCAAGTTTATATAATTTGAACTTCCATTAAAATAATCAGTGGATATGTGTGTGCAGGTGTATACTATGTAGTGTAAGTATTTCCTCATTAAATCGTTATTGCCATAAGTATTGCGCAACTTAAATACACGATGTCAAGTTGGCGAGCTACCTGCAGTCTCAGCAATATAATTTAGTTTGTACTACCAGTTACTACGAAGATCCTTATAATTCACTCTTAAATAAACTTTGATTGTTACCGCATGTTAAATCTCGTAAACAGGCCATATTTGAGGGATGGGGGTGAGGGAAGTTTGTTCAAGTGTTTAATAAAGTGTACTAATCAAAAATAGCTTAATGCTACAGTACTACAGTGTAAAAATAAAATTTACCAAATATAATTTTTCTCATGCTATAAAAATGGCTTAACAAATGGCCTAACAAGTTGTGCATTCCTCCATTAAAGAATGGGTCCCTCAAAACTTATTGCACTCCTTGTGTTCAGCTTTCTGGTCTACATTCAAGGTAAGTGCTATCACTGCTGTAGCCTGATGACTAGATCTATGTTCTATATCTAGATGTGAATGGACAGAACCTAAAGATCAGTGAAAAAAATACATCTAAAGTATTTGTACAACTTTTGAGAGGGAGAGACGGAAGAGATGGACTACCTGGACCTGCTGGACCTGTTGGATCTCCGGGACATGCTGGTCCTCCAGGACCAGCTGATGGACCACCTGGACCCCAAGGGTCTTCCGGGCCAGCAGGGCCTTCTGGTCCAGCAGGACCTCCTGGACCTCTTGGACCACTGGGATCCCGAGGGAGAGAGGGACCTAAAGGTAAAGAAGGTCCTCCAGGTCCACAGGGTGGAGGACTGACCTACATCAGGTGGGGCAACAGTTCTTGTCCTAGTAATGTCTCAGGAACAGAAATGGTCTATTCTGGCATTGCTGCTGGATCCCATCACAGACATGGTGGAGGAGGATCCAATTATCTCTGTATGCCCAAAGACCCTCAATACAATTCAAATCTTTCCTACCGATCATCAGTAGATCATCATAGTATTTTATATGGAGTGGAGTACGAATATCCACTTCAGGGAAATCACAATCACAATGCTCCTTGTGCTGTGTGCCACGTCTCTACCAGATCTGCACTGCTCCTCATACCGGCCAAATCCAGCTGTCCTATCAAGTGGAAAATGGAATACTATGGTTACCTTATGTCTGAGCGTCACAATCATGCACGTACACATTTTGTGTGCGTGGATCACAGCATGGAGGGATTAGCTGGTAGCCATGCCGACACTAACGATGCACTCCTCTATCATGTAGAAGCCACCTGCAATGGTCTTCCATGTCCTCCTTACAACACTAACAAAGAACTTAATTGTGTTGTCTGTACAAAATAACCTATTATAGGGACATACTCGTGTGAAACTGATAATCACCTTTTATAATGTGTTTTTGTCCGTATGCATAAGAACTTATAGTGTGAAAAACACCTTCATTAAGAACTGATTGAAACTTCATCTGTGCTGCTCCTACTAACTTGATACTGACAGTAGCATTGCTCAGGTCTATAACAGAGTAGGTTACACCACGAGTGTATTAAATTAAATTAAGAAACATACTGTTTATGTTACACAGCCACTTGCTAAACAGTTTACTACAAACACAATTTATTACCAGTATGAAAAAACCAGCTTGCAGTATTATCTGTATACATAAAGCTACATGCCTTGCAAAACTATTTATTACATAAAGAAACTATTAAACTAAACTATGTAACAAAAACTCCAGTCGTGCCATTGACTTTACATACTTAAGCATCTTATATTTAGTGACTAATCAAAAAATGTTAACATTGTGATCACAAATCAGTTAGAGGGGAAAAATAGGCATGTACATTCTGACGTTGCTATTGAGGCCTTGCATCGCAGCCCATCTTTGCTGAGATCAGCAGTAGACAGAGTGAATGAATGAATGACAAAAAAATAGGATATGTACTGTAACCCTAATGTGCGTGCATGTTGAGTGTTATAAATCTACCATTTCTCAAATTCACTCCGGCATTCGTTAGCTTCCACTAAATTACTATAAACGATCAAGTAATGGACTCCTAGTTGTACCTGCCAAGGTGGCCATAATTAAGTCTGAGTGGTGGTGGATGGAGCTGATTGTTAGAATTTTCCAGTAATAATTGTGTAAAAAAGCTCTTGGCAGACATAGGTAATGGCTTTCAGACCTATTGGCTTCCATATGCATTAGCTTAACTAGCCATTCAAAGTAAAAAATTTCGTTGATATTTAGCTTACAAAAAAGAACCCAAATTACAGTCTTGGCAACTGGTATTATAGTAAAATAGTAATACTTATAAAATTGCTATATAAAGGCCTTAATCTTTTATCACAACAAGAGAAAGTGCCTATCTTTCTCAACATCACACAGATGGTTCTCTTAAATATGTTTTCATTTCTCATGATTCTGCTGGCTCTTGCTGCTGAAGGTATTTTCTGTCAATAATGTTTCAAAATAACTTAAGAGGCCAAATTCCAAATAACCATGTCAAAAAAACATCAGATGTTTTGTTAGTTTGAAATGCTAGGCATCCTCATGATTCTCGATCGTATTTTCTTACTATTGACTTTGTTATTTATAATAGGAATAGGATATCATTTAGCTATCTTATACAGCATAAAATTTGCTTCCTTCAAAACATTTAGTGAATAGAACAGTATTGTAAGATTATTATATGCATCTATAATCAATGCAGATGGGTGTGGCCAGAACCTCAAGGTCAGTGAGAACAACTCTTCCAAAATATTTGTACAGCTACTGAGAGGAAGAGATGGAAGAGATGGATCAACTGGACCCGTTGGACCAAAAGGACCAGCTGGTTCAATTGGCCCAGAAGGGCCTACTGGACCACCTGGACCTGTTGGATCAATAGGAAATACTGGACCTCCAGGAAAAAGGGGTAAAGAAGGTCCTCCAGGTCTACGGGGTGGTGGACTAATTTACGTTCGGTGGGGTAAGAGTTCTTGCCCAAGCAATGTCTCAGGAACAGAAATGGTCTACTCTGGTATAGCCTCCGGTTCCTACTATACACATAATGGAGGAGGATCAAACTACCTGTGCATGCCCAAGGATCCTGAATACAAGCCTGGTGTTCGATACTCAATGTCAAGTACCAGTTACAGCACACTATATGGAACAGAGTACCAATATTCAATACAGAAAAATGACCATCACAATGTCCCTTGTGCTGTGTGCCACGTCTCTACCAGATCTGCATTGCTCCTCATACCAGCTAAATACAGTTGTCCTGCCAAGTGGACGATGGAATACTATGGATACCTCATGTCTAATCGGGTAACTTACAGACGAACAAAGTTTGAGTGTGTAGATCACAACATGGAGTCCTTGCCAGATACTCAAATTGATACCAACGGTGCCCTCTTTTATCATGTAAAAGCCACCTGCAATGGTCTTCCTTGTGGGCCTTACAACACCAATAAAGAACTCAACTGTGTTGTCTGCACTAAGTGAATACTCACCGAGTGCACAAGGAATTCAAATGAACAGCAATGAACTACTTTGTATTCTTGTCATGTATTTCTTAGTTTAGGTGTTTGTAAATGACCAATGAGCAAATCAGATTCACTAAAAAACAAGCGGATGTAATAATATTTCAAACAAGTTATTGCAGCAGTCAATGAGTCCTGTGCCACAAGGCCCCTGACATTTTTTTTCATTCTTTTTTTATTTTTGTTGACAACAACAAACTAAACAAGTATAATTCAGTTTTCTCCTCCAAAAAAATAATAATTAAGGTGGAATATCTTTATGCAAACAGCATTAATACTTTACCTGATCAGCCTCCAAATTTAATGGAGGCCACCATTATTGTACTGATGTTGATTCTGAGCAATGTTGTCATGACCACACTTTAGATGAAACTTAAACACTGCAAGAATCTAATGCAGCATCCGTAGTCATTTATCTACTCCTTAACACAATACAAACAACAGAAAAGTCACTACACAGTGGTTAGCCATGGTACAGCTGTATTTAGTAGATTGTATGAGAAGTATTACAGATCTGGTAAGGTGTGCCACAATGATAGGAACATTTAGTAGGTTTTTTTCTCCAAGCATTAATTTAAGTATAGCCACATATTGCACTTGTTCACCTATGTACCTGGTCATTTAAGTTCATGATAATTAATTTTTACCAATAAATCATTATTTGTTATTGTCTTGGTTGTTAATGTTGAATGCGTCGGGTAACAGTAAGGGGGTTTATCCTCACGCACTCAGTAGATAGATAGTCGCCGCCACCAGAGTCTACTCGGTAGGCAACCGCGATGCGCCCCAAGGTAACAGAATCTCCGGAATAAAGTCTTAAGTCAATAACGAAGAAACTGAGAGTAAGGGGACACACACACAACACTCACGAGGTGCAGACTGATGATACATGTGAGGTAACAAGTATATATAGTTCAGGCTGAGCATGCTCAGACAGTTCATGACCACACCTACAACATAAATACAATAATAATATTCATGACATGACAACTTGTGCATTGACGATCTTTACTTTCAGGAGGAGGGCGGTTCCACATATACTATACATAGAGTATTGCTAAACACACACACAGTGTGCGTGTAAATATCATAATATTGAAGTTTCATCACGACCTCTACAACAAAAGCAAGTATCAGTCAAAACAAAATCATAAGCAAGGTAAGACAAAAACATAAAAGCCGAAACTAGCTCACCAGTTGCTGAAAATTCAAAACAACAACAACAACATAGGCTAGTGCATGTAAGAGAAAATCATACCAATCCTTTTGTCCATTTTTCTGCCTGTCAATAATGAGAATTGATTAGAATTTGCAATTTCAACGAAAACTGCTGCACTATCAAAGGCTTGATACTTAGTATTAGGAATATAAAGGGTAGCATGCTAATAATAAAACTACTCTTACGCCCGACTATGTAAGAGTTTGTGCAAGTTAATGTGTACAATAAGCAATAAAGATTTAAATACAATGTGGAACCAAGTACCTCTAACTTCCATTCTCCTTCAAATAATCCATCAGTGAATTTGTGTGTGCATATTATTTTATCGCTAATATGTAGTGCCCTTAATTGGAACATATAATGTTGAGTCAGCTGGTATCCTGCTCATTGTAATTCTCAGCATTGTAATTGCTACTAGTCACTACGAAGATCCTTATAGTTCGCTCTTACAAACTTTGATTGTTACCGCACGTATCATCTCGTAAACAGGCCATATTTGAGGAAGGAAAAAAAGGGGGAAAAGCCCGATTAAGAGTTTAATAGTAACTAATAAGATAAAAATAGCTCAAATTTACAGCATTCCAGTGTAAAAATAAATTTTTTCCAAACTTTTTTTTCTCACTTGTTATAAAATTGATTTAACAGCTGTCACATAATCATTCATCTGAGAATGGGTCCCTCAAAATGTATTGCACTCCTTGTGATGAGCTTTCTGGTCTACATTCAAGGTAAGAGCTATTACTGCTGTAGCCTGAAGACTAGATCTATGTTCTATATATCTAGATGTGAATGGACAGAACCTAAAGATCAGTGAAAGAAATACATCTAAAGTATTTGTACAACTTTTGAGAGGAAGAGATGGAAGAGATGGACTACCTGGACCTGCCGGTCCTCCAGGACCAGCTGATGGACCACCTGGATCACCTGGACCACAAGGGCCTTCTGGTCCAGCAGGGCATTCAGGTCCAGTAGGGTCTCCTGGACATTTAGGTCCAGTAGGGCCTCATGGTCCAGCAGGACATTCAGGTCCAGTAGGGCCTCCTGGTCCAGCAGGGCATTCAGGTCCAGTAGGGCCTTCTGGTCCAGCAGGGCATTCAGGTCCAGTAGGGCTTTCTGGTCCAGCAGGACTTCCTGGACCTCCTGGACCACAGGGATTCCAAGGAATAGAGGGACGTAGTGGTAAACGAGGTCGTCCAGGTTCACAGGGTGGAGGACTGACCTACATCAGGTGGGGCAGCAGTTCTTGTCCTAGTAATGTCTCGGGAACAGAAATGGTATATTCTGGAATTGCTGGTGGATCCCTTTTCATGCATAGTGGAGGAGGATCCAATTATCTCTGTATGCCCAAAGACCCTCAATACAATTCAAATTTTTCCTACCGATCATCTGTAGATCATCATAGTGATATACATGGAGTGGAGTACCAATTCCCACTTCAGGGAACTCACAACGATAATGCTCCTTGTGCTGTGTGCCACGTCTCTACCAGATCTGCATTACTCCTTATACCGGCTAAATACAGCTGTCCTGCCAATTGGACGTCGGAATACTATGGATATCTCATGTCTGAGCAACAAATTCATAAACGTACACAATTTGTGTGTGTGGATCACAGCATGGAGGGATTAGCTGGTAGTCAAGTCGACACCAATGGTGCACTCTTCTATCATGCAGAAGCAACCTGCAATGGTCTTCCATGTCCTCCTTACAACAATACCAAAGAACTCAATTGTGTTGTCTGTACAAAATAACCTATTATAGGGACATACTCGTGTGAAACTGATAATTACCTTCATTATTGTGTATTTGTTTGTATGTATAAGAACTTATAGTATGACAATGACTTTTAGTATGTACTGATTGAGACTTGAGCTATGCTGCTCCTACTAACTTGATACTGACAGTAGCATTGCTCAAGTCTATGCAAGAGTAGGTTACACCAAGAGTGTATTAAATTAAAATTAAGAAACATAATTATAAAGTTTCACAGCCACTTGATAGACATATGATGTATCACTGGTAGGAAATGATAAGCTTGGAGTACAATGTGTATACACAAAGCTACCTTGCAAGAGTTGCATTACATAAAATGATCAACTGTATCTGCTAAAGCATAATGATTATAATATACAATAGAACCTCAGAGTTACATGCTTCTTGGGAAATGAGGTGTAGGTAACTCTGTAATGTACGTAACTCTGAATATAGCATAATTTAACTTTGTACTAAAATGTTTAAATGACTATAATACTGTATACAGTATTTCAACTTTATCCATGACCAAAGGACCATTTATGTGAGGGGACAGATGTCTGCAGAGACACATGTGAGGGGACAGATGTCTGCAGAGACACATGTGAGGGGACAGATGTCTGAGAGACACGTGTGAGGAGACAGATGTTGGTGTACCCTTGAGTTTTTTCTGAGTAAAACAGGTTATACGGCACTATAAAATCATTATCATTATCTCTCCTGGCAATGGACCTCTTCTTCAGGCCACTAGGGTCGGCTGATTCTGCTGAAAACTTTTCTATATTCTTCCTGCCTCTCTGTGTCTCTTAAAGTCTGAAATTGTGGACTTTCCTAATCCAAACTCCTGGGAAATTCCAGCTATAGATATTCCTTGGTATATTATTCTTCCCTTTTGCCATTTTGCTGCAATTCCACCAAAAAAAAAGAAAAGAAAAAATCGTGTTGACAACCCTATATCCATTGCAATGTCCCTTCGACATTCGGTTAAGTTTGATGCATACCATTAGGTCAGGGAGCCAGTATGTCTGCCAAATACTTTTTTTTTGCACATTACAACTAGTTCCTGTAAATTTCTAATGGTCAACTTCATATCAACTCAGACTTCATTATGGTCACCTTGGCTGGTATAATTATGACAGACTAAGAATCTATAATAATTGATATTGTATGTTTTAGCAAATTTATGACAAAGTTCAACATTTCTATATTGTACTTTTAACTCGAATAATAAATCCTGTAATGTATTTGTAACACACAAAGAATTTTTACTATAACATGTTTACTATTACACACTAATAGCCACTGGTACTAATGTTTAATTAAAACTTGAGAAAATGTTCTATCCATAAACATGAAAACACAGTCTGTATGTACATATGAATGTATGATGAATACATGCAAGTAATGACTGTATTACTTGAGCATGATATATTAAAAAGCTTGCAATCCAAAAGAATACATTTGATTTCCTTTGTGAAACCATGAAATAAATATTTATGTATATAATCACATATCATTACTACTAGGGATGTGCTTGAGCACAAATGGCGAGCAAACTTAAAACTACACTCTTGATAAACGATTAATTTTAACTTCTATCACTCAAGCTACTAAAATAAAGTCAAGTTTTCAAATTACGTATAATTCGGTAAACACATTCAACACCATAGTAACCACTCCCCGCAACAGTTCGAATTGAAGAAAAAAAAGCATCAAAATGGAATCACGTTATTTACACGTTTTCTTTGTGATATTCTTAGTAATAGTTGTAACACACAATACTTTCACACAACTGGACATACCTACCCAAAACTTACCTTAGTGATTACTCTAGTAGACAATGAATTTTCAAGTAAACATTGTTGCGTAGGGCTTATAACTATGACAAACAGCATATTAACTTACCACCGCCACTAACTCGAATAGAAATAAAACTCCGATAAGTTTTAAGTTTTAACTGCACCCACAATAGAATTCAAAGCGGTAAACAATTCAATTTCTAGGGTGATACCGGTAATGATCGATAACCAGAGGATTCTGTTTAGTGAAGTTTGGGACGGGGTTGAACATCGAGCTAACACAAAAGTATGAGAGGGTCAAAGTACAAAATGACATACGTATGTCCAAGCATATATATAAACTAGTGATGTGCTTGAACACAAATGGCGAGCGAGCCTGATAGTTAGGTAACATAAAACTAAGTATTGTTACTATGTTTTAGCTTAGTTCATGCAAACACTATATTAGCAGTTATGACCTTTTATTTCAGCTAACAAATACAAAATCACTCTCTTACCTGATTTGTTAATTTTTGTAGTATTAAACATCTGCCGTTCTGATAATCTCAATTACCAGTAACTCTTGAACAAACTCTCAGCTACAATAAACAAAAAATCAGTGTTATTATTTGTAATTTAAGGCAACAAATATGGAATTACTACTTACCTCAATTTCCTGAGTATTCATAAATTCTGCAGTATCAAATTTAAGTTACTTTGACTATCTAAATTACCGTGAATTCTTGACAACAAGCTCTCAGCTACAAAAACAAAAGACCATCAATTTTAGCACACAAATACAAAATTACTTTCTTACCTCATTTTCTTGAGCAGTGGTAACTTTTGTAGTACCAAATTTGAGCCATTCTGACTACTTGAATTTATCAGTCACTGTTGACAACAAGCTCTTAGCTACATAAAAGAAAGGCCAGAGTTATTTTTGTATATTTAGCTAAAAAATATGGAATTACGTACTTACCTCAGCTTCCCTCGAGTAATAGTAGCTTCCTTAGCTTTAATACTACTATGGCATTCTGACTACCAATGGCTCTTGACAACCCACAATGGAACTTCGTATTCCCCCTAAAACGGCGAAGTTTTGAAATTAAGTCTGGAAAAGGGTCTTTAATGCCATAGTAACCGGCCGAATCAATTTCTTGTGTCTTGAAAAACAAGCGTTTTTGCCGGAATTTTCTCACACTTTGGGGCTTAAGTTTAAAGTAAGGCTTGCTTAATGCTGTTGTATCAGAATAAACTGGGGTTAAGCCTAAAAAGCCTTGTTTTTTGGAGAAAAAAGTTCCCCCCGCGCGCGTTTAAAGGGCATACGTACCATCCATACACTATATACATACTATTGATGTGCTTGATCACAAATGGCGAGCGAGCCTAAAACTACACTATTGTTAAACGATTAATTTTAACTTCAACAATCAAGCTACTAAGAAAAAGTCAAGTTTAAATTATGTGTATAAGGTAAAAGGGATTCAATGCCATAGTAACCACTCCCTGCAACAGTTAGAATTGAAAAAAAAAAAAAAAGCTACAAAAACAAGTAGCATTATTTACGTTTGGCACAATACTTTCACACAACTGAACATACATACACAAGGCTTAGCTTCGTAGTTACTCTAGCGGACAAAGAATTTTCACGCAAATACAGTTTATAGGGCTTATAACTGTGACAGATTACAGGTAATGATCGCTAAACCTGAGGATTCCGTTTAGAGAAGTTTGGGACGGGGTCGAACAACGAGCCAACACAACAATATGAGAAGGTCAAAGTACAATAATGACATACGTACGTCCAAACATATAACAAACAAACATCCCCGATTTTCAATTGTGTTACCCCTGTAAGTGTCTCGCTCGCTACGTTCGCTCGCCAATAACATATACCCAATTTTGCATTATCCACCCCTAATACTGTCTCACTCGCTTTGCTCGCTCGCCAATTATAGTAAGATTTAGCAATGTGTATATTAAAAGTTCGTTTTTATCGATATTCCTAATTGTCCTAATCATTACTCACTCTACAGCTTGCTTTTCTTGCTCTCGCATTTTCAAAGCTCCATCAAACTCCTGTCGCTTCTCCATCAATTTCTGAGCATGCTCAGAAGCCAGACGATCAACTTCTTTGCGAAGATCCTCAGCCTCATTCTTGGCAGCATCCCACTCAATCCGAAGCTTACTAGAAGAATCGATGGCTTCTTCTAGTTTATGTCTCAACCTCTCAACTTCATCGCATGCTCCAGAGTAATCATATTCTAATTTGCCCAATTTCCTCAGGGCACCCTCCAGCTCCTGCTGGTGCTTGATTTCCTCTGAGTGAGCATGCTCATAGCTCGTTGTTGCTTCTGCCAGCTCCTCGCGAGAAGTGTCTCTCTCGCTGCGAAGTTGGCTGGCCTCCGTGGCCTTTAAGTCTAGCTGGAATGCCAGCTCCTCCAATTTGGAAAGCAAAGCAGAATTATCCACACGCAGGGAGTTGACTTCTTCTAAACGATCGTGAAGCTATGAGAAAGAAAGTTTGTAAATTATAAGAAACCACCAATATTTACAGCAGTACAATTAGTCCTTGAACAAATGCAAAATTGATTCACTATATATATATATAATTTACATTTAACATTTAAAGTCTATATTGGCTGTCAATACTGAGAAATGCAGTAATTAAATATTGCATATAACTGAGAAATTTGTGACCTACAGTAGTTCATTGTTGTAGCCTTTACTTCATTATGAAATAAGATCTTGTCATAACATGATAAATGTTAAATGTTTGGGCTCCTGCCAGAAGTCCTCCTCAACAGGTAACTATAAAGAGAAGGACTTCAGCAATTGTCAAAATATTCAAAATGAGACTCCATAAAGATAGTAGTTCATGTTAACTTTTCTGAAAGGACTTATATAAATAGCATATTTCTGTGAAATCTTAATAGTTTAGAGAATGACTATTTTGATGGCAATGTATATTATTTTCATTTAATTTAATGATTCAAGGTGAATCGGTTACAATCCAAAATTGCTTAGCCAGTTTTGGTCATTCGTTCTGCTAGTCTTAGTTTTATCTGTCTTTTATAATAGCTATTATATCTAGTTTTTTTCAAGTTCTCTACAGCTTAGTTTTTCTTACCAAAAGTAAATAGCTACCCCAAAACTATAAAGAGTTAGCTATAGCTGTTTTAGTTAAATAAAACAGCACTAAAAATAGGTACAGGTTCAAAGATGTATGCCATCACAAGAGCATATGGAAATGCAAGTGAGACCGGTTGGCTTCTCCGAATTTTTAAAAATAGTTACTTTATAGCTAGAACCTTCAGATTGCATACACAGGTGCCCAATGCATTGGAGAATAATCTAAAATAGCTTTCAGCCAGGGCTGCTTCGACAGTACCTCACAGCAGTTGCGTTTATTTCTTCCTCGGCAAAAAAAAACAAACATCGGTTCTCCGTCGAATTTTAAAAAAAGTTACCTTCTTCACAGCAGCTTCATTTATGGATCCAGTCATCTCCAGAGCTTTGTAGAAGCAGCGAAAAATTGCTTGAGCCCAGTAGCCCTCCATAACACATTGAAACAACCGCTTCTTTGCCGACCAAGACTTTGCGGTTTGACTTACTGTCTTCTTTTTTTTTTATAAAATCGCCAGTTCAACTGGGGGCCTCCCCATTGCGTGCAGTCTTAGGTAATGCTTATTACATCATAGGAAAAAAGTGAGCGTGTCGTGTGATCCAGGTAACTATGCAAAAAAAAATTTTTTTCTAAGTCAATTTGGAAAAATGGCGTCTACCAGTTACAGTGCTGTGGAAGTTTTAGACTTGCTTGATACTGACTCTAGCGACTCAGGATCAAGCGGAGAAGAGGGAGACGACATCTAGGGCTATAGGAGGCCCTGTATCAGGGTTGGGGACGAGACCCCGTCAACTCTGACACTGACAATGGAAGTCAAGAAGATGATCGATGTAAGCTTGTCTTTCTCTTGAAAACTAGAAAGCTTCTGTTGTGGAAAGGACTTATTTGAGATAGAGAAAGCTGTTTAGCTATAATATATATATATATTTCATTGAGTTTTGAGATTTGAAAGTGGGTTGTGGTTTGTTGATCAATTTCAAATTTTCAAAAATATTTAATTATTTTTACCAGAATGTACTACTAGGACCAGATGTGTATGCAGTCACCGACCCGATTGTGAAGAGGGATGTGAAGAGGACTCAGATGAGGCAACAGGAGCAGAGTCTTCCAGTGATGAAGGAGAAGATGCCGGACCTGGCGAAGTACACTCGGAGCCCCACCCCCCCTCCCAAACAAAAATCCTGTATGAAACCCCATACAATACATCATAAAGTTGCAATTATATAGGATCATGAACAATTTGTTGTTTGTATTACAAATATCTTTGTTGTTTGTGTTTTTGTGTATATGAAATTGTTTTGTAGTGGAGCTCGACGTCCGATGGCATATGTTCCTTGTGGACACTCATAGATGTCTCCTACATGATCACAATCACCACCAAACACAACAAACAACATATTTTATTGTTGAACTAATATAATATTGGTATAAAGTACATCAAACAATATTATTTCTATTTTATTTATTTTTTATTATTGATGAGAAAAGTGGAATTTTTTTGGGAAATTTTTTTTTTTTTTCAAGTAATAGTAGAGGGCCTAAATATTATTCAATTTTCTCAATCAAAAAATGAGGGGAATCCCAAACTCTTGGTCTATTTAGTGATATATGGTTGCTATGGGGTTTTCCCAGCCAGCATCGAGTTAAAAAAATAAAACGGTAATGCACTATTCCGCGGTAAAAGATTAGATTTTTCCGAGCGCGTCCAAACAATTCGGGAACGAAAGGGTTAATCATGTTAAAATGCATATGCCATAATGATTCATCATGGAGTAAATTGAACTAGTTATATGTATTGATTATTAACTCAAATTTGGGTGATTATTATAATGGTCATGCCACCAGAGGCAGCTGTTGCAGAAGACAGGAACTCGGGGGGGGGGGGGGGGGGGGGGGGGGGGGGGGGGGGGGGGGGGGGGCGGGGGGGGGGGGGGGGGGGGGGGGGGCGGGGGAAGGGAACATTTGCATTTTTAAAGGGTGTGGCAGTTTGAGTCTACGAGAGCTATAGGCTTAGCTAGCTAGCTACTACTAGCTACTTACACTATGCGATCCTCGATGATGCATCAACCTTTACTGGAAAGGTATGTAAATAAATAACTCAATAAAAACATCCCTGTTGTGCAAAACTATAGTTATGTGAACCTATCAAGTAGAAAGTAACAATTTCAACTCAGTCTTTCAGAACCTTCACATCTTCAACAGAACATGCAATTAACTGATGAATAAGAAAATTTGAAGATAATTCACACTCTTTCATCTTAGGGAATAAAAAAACAACCAATAAACAAAAAAAAAAAAACAAAAAAAAAACACGGCATCATAGCTACACAAGAAACTTGGCTTGACAATTGCTAGCCTGCATATTAACCTGGCAAAAAACTTTTTACTTTAAGCTGAACATTTTCTCTATCATTTATAATCCTTGTGAAAATAAAAAAAAATTAATTGATCAGTCAGTGAGTGACTGAAAGAGTGACAACATTCTGTGTTACTTGCTGCTAGCTATGTAGTTGGAAGAGCTACACAAGATGAATGAAGATCTTTTAGCAGCCATTATTGCCTGTCTTTCATCCCATATCTTGAACCGCCCTTATGGGATAGTCCAAAAGTTGAGGATTTAGGGTGCTTCATTTGGGAATAAGAATGATGCCCTTTTCCAGTTGAGGAGACGGGCTTTGATGATGATAACGACTTGGTAGAAGGTTTAGCATGAGTATAAGATAATGCTTCTGAAAGGACCGGTTTGGTATAAGATGAAGTTGTTGAGGTAACATTTAAACCATGTCCAGATCTAAATCCAGAATGAGACATGAGGGGCTTCCGTGATCCAATTCCACTAGTACCCGTTTGGGTTTCAAATGATAATCCCTTGCTGGTTGCGATGTGAGATCCAGAAAGCCCCAAATATGAAGTTGGAGCTGGAACCGTAGAACGAGGCGTGTCCTCTACAACTAAATCGATTCTTGGCCTTTTCCACCCGTTAACCAGAGTCTCCACATTCTTGCTTCCTAGTGAATTAATCTTAACCATCTTGGATTGCAAATACTCAGACTTTCTCCGACAGATGTACCGGAACCTGATAGTGGCACGCACAGCAGCTGCAATGGCACGGAAGCGAGCGTAAGGTCGGGGATATTTAGAAGGCGGAGGAAAAGATGGACCTGCAGATATCGGAGCTCCCATATCTGACATCATCTTGAGTGCTACTTGCTGTGTCTGGTAGAAGGCGTCCAAATGACATTGGAGGTAGAGCTTCTGGAAAGCCAAGGACTTGCGATGGAGCTCTGCTTGGCGGTATTTCTCATACAGTTCAAGAGCCTGCAAACATAACGTAAATAGTAGAGGTAGATTTACTGGACTAGTTACTACAGTTACATGAGAACTCTACAAAACAGATCATAGGTAATCCACCAACAGCGAAGACTACTGGTGCTAAATATCAAAAGAACTGCAAGTTTAATAAACTTAAATTTAAGTACAAAGGTTGACAATGCAATCGTCAAGCGTTGTGATTCTGTCTAGTCTTCTTCAGTGACTTAAACTTTCCAAACTTCATGTGAAATGTTTTATACGATACATCTAAGTTATTTAGACATACCTTAGAGGCATTCAGGCCAGACTGAGCGTCTAGTTCTTCCAACAGAGGTTGCTGAGATTGCAAAAGTGCCTCTTGCTATAGAACAAACAACAAATAGCTGCATGAGCTACACGTGAGATAAATGAGGTAAAAATTTATAGTTAAATCATATGAGATAAAACAAATTTTAAGGCAACATCTGCGAATTTGAAACAGCTAAATATTATTACAAGTCTTAATTGGAATCCTCAAGATGTACTATCAATTATGTAAAGTAATACTACACACACAAACACAAACACTCTACCTCAAAATTTTTAATTGTGGCACGATCCAATTCCAATTTCAACTCGTTACTTTCTTCAGTGGCACGGTCTAACCTCAGCCTTAACTTGGCAGTGAGTTCACGCTCATTAGCAAGAAGCTCTTCAAACGACTTGGACATAAGTAAATCATTCTATAGATAATAATAAAAATATATTGAACCAACCAGGAAATTATTTTTTGCATTTAAAAACCAAGGAGTGAGCGTAAGAAATAATTGGAGTTGAACTAGTCGTGATCACTTGTGATCACTTTCGTAGTAGGAATATTGAATTTTCCTAACTTCACTTACTGTAAGTTGCAATTAACATCACATAAAGTTGCAGAGAAAGAAATTTTTTTATATACTTTCGCAAGTTTAAAAATAGTTCAAACTATGTGTGAATATATTTCTGACCTTTAGCTGAGTGCACTCGGTTTGAAGTGCTTTGTTGTCTCTCTTTGCCTTTGCCAGTTCATCTTGAGAGGAGATTAGAGCAGTCTTTATGTGATGCAAGGCCATGGAGTGAGACTCAGCTCCACGGCGCTGCTCTGTTAGCTGTGCCCTCATATCTAACACACTTGCCTGACTCTGGGTCAGATGGCGACGAAGCTCCGCCTCTTCCGAGCGGCCAGATGATAATTCCTGTGCGAAAAATACGGCATAAGCCCATTCAACCAGCAATTATGAGATACAAACACTAACTAGAGCTTGGGTGACTTGCTACAACTTTATTTTCCCAAGTAGTACCATTTAGTAAAACAGTGATATGGTAGGAATAGGCATGAACATTGCAATTAATGGGCGTGACGGTAGGTGTGACTCTAGCATTTATGCATCCACATATTTTTACCTCTTCCAAAGCTTGCACTGCCTGAGTGGCTTTACTTTTAGCATCTTTCAACGACTTCTTCTCATCTTCAAGGATCTTCAGCTGAGCCTTCAGAGATTTGATTTGAGAAGTCATATCGTCGTGACCGTGAGCTGCCTCCATAAGCTTCTTATTCTGGGCCTCCATCTTGAGAAGGTTAGAGTCTTTACCGGCTAGTTCACCGTACAGAGTAGCCGTTCGTGTGACTAGTTCTTTCGTTTGAGACTTTTCCAGTTCTAGTTGGAACTGAAGTTCATGAAGAACAGCACTCGAGGACTATGCGTCCTTTTTCTTGTTTCTGAAGATTGTGAAAAAATTGTATACAGTATGCAATAAACAAATGGTAGATTACTGCCCAGGGCACAAAATCATAAGTTGGTTACTAATGTTTTTATTTCTTTATTTCATACCAAAAGTGCTTCTCGCACCAGAAGAACAGTATATAAAAAAGCTGCTAAGAAGTTGTCAAATTTCAATATCTACACTAGCTACCAATCACAACAATAAAATTAGGCAATTAGTGATCATCATGCAAGCTGGTTACTTGCTTAGAATGTCTTATAGGCCAAAGTGCTTTTATAGAACTATCATGTGTACTTTTTCAGAAAAGAAATCAATTGCAAAGATCATTTTTACGGCAAATTAAACAAATACAATAGTCTCTTAATGAGATAGTGGACTATTATAATGTATGTGTGTAATACCTCGTGCTCCAATGCTGACTCAGCAGCAGACAAAGCTTCCTTCAACTTCTGGAGCTCAGTCATAAATGAATCATGATCTGACCTCAACTGTAACCTTAACTCTTGACCAGCACGTTTCTATGACAACAGCAGCGACAATATCAGCAAATTATAAAAATATCACATTATTAAAGTATCATATTATTATGACAAATTACATGCTACATAATTATGAGCACTGATTGTTCTGGTAGTTTCTTGGGATTTTTTGTGCATGATTGTTCATAATTTCTTCTCTCTTGAAGTATCTCCATAACGTACCTCACGTTCCTGAGAAGACTTAGCAGTTGCCAGTAATTCTTGCAAGTGTTTAATTTCACCTTCTAAAGAGGCACGATTGTCATTCTGACGAGAGTTCAACTTCTCTTTTTCCAGTTTCTGAAAGAGAAAGGGAAAAATGCAAAGACACTGTAATTAGCTTAATTTAATCATAACCAAGTGCGAGAGAGGAAGGGCCAAATACATGATAAGAAGAACAATTAATTTAAGTGGTATTGATTAGAGATTGCTTAGGTTTGATACATACCTCTTGCTGATAAGCCATTCTTGTGTCCTCCAAAGCCGCCTGCAGCTGACGAGCTTGATCGACTAACTCATTACGATCTTGCAAACGAGAAACCAAATCTTGAACCTGTAAATAAAAATAAATAAATAAAAAAGAACTGAAATTTATACCACAGGTGCTTAAATTTCCATAAAATTAGTATATATATCTTCCATTCTAGACTGACCTCTCTCTCATGTGCAGACTTCACCGTGCCCAGCTCAGACTGAAGCTGTCTTATTTCAGAGACAAAAGAGTCGTTATTCGAGTCACGCAATGACTCAAGTAGAGAACCCTGGTGGTCCAGCTAATAAAAGAAAAAAGGGTATTGTCTTTAAAGTCCTTTTACCAATTCCCCGTAGTTGACCCTTTACCAACCTGCTCAATGAGTTGCCGGCAACAGTCCATGAGAGAATGAGTACCAACGGCCTTGTCTGTTCCACTGACTGAAACAGAAGATGGCTCAGCAGTGGGAGCGCCACGGCGCTGAAATGCAGTCATGGCCGACTTAAGAATGTCTCTTTCTTGCTCCAGAATCTTCTCGACGGCATCCAGCAGCTGTATCTTCCAGTCATTTGCCGATAGACCATCCTAATCGATGTATGTAAAGTGATTATATTTACTATTAACGCATACAATAGCTTGGAAAACCATGATATTCAGGATTAATGCCATGAGTGATGTGGGAAAATATTTGTGGCGCAAAGCCGAGTAATATTTCTTACTGCACAAGTTCTATTAATCTGTTATCCATGCTGTTATTATGTTACTTTATTAACCCTCAGCGCACATGTATGAGAGGGTTACAGTACTCAGTTTGTTATCCAGTCAGTCAGCTAGTTTGGTAGTCCAGTCAGTCGGACTGATGAACTGACATGGATCTCAACGAAGGCAGCCTCCCAAAGATTAAAACAAGCATCAAAATGTAGCACTAGACATTGTAAGTCCCTTTAATGTGCCAGAATTTTTAGTTTATGCCTAGTTAAGTTACATAAAACTACAGTATTGTTACATAATATATTTTAGTTTAATTCATGCAAACAAATAGTTGACCATTAATTTTAGCAAACAAATACAGAATTACTCTACAACCTCAATTTCCTGAATAGTGGTAACTTCTGTAGAATCAAATTTTAGCCCTTCTGACTGCCTCAATTACCAATAACTCTTGAACAAGCTCTCAGCACTACAAATAAAATGGCCAGTGTTATTTTTGTAATTTTATCTAACAAATATTGAATTACATACTTAACTCAGCTCCTCCAAGTAGTGGTAGCTTCCTTAGTATTGATATTAAGCTATGCATTTTGACTATGAGTGGCTCTTGACAACCAGTGGCTCTTGATAACCACTGGCTCTTGACAACCAACAAGTGGAACTTAAGCAGCCAAAAAAACGATGAAGTTTTGAAATTACATCTGGGTAAAGGGTTTTTAATGCCATAGTGACCATTCGCAGCTAATTTTTGGAAGTTGAAAAACAAGCATTTTGCAGTAATTATCTCACAGTTTAGAGCCTAAGGTTAAAGTAAAACTTGGGTAATGCTGTAGTATCAGAAGAAACTGGGGTCAAGCCTATAAAGCCGTGTTTTTGGGAGAGAAAAGGCACCTGCACGCACGTTTAAGGGGTATAGGTACCATCCATACATACATATAACATATCCACCACTAATAGTATCTTTCTCACTCAATAATAACATATACCCAATTTTACATTTCTAACTCAAATACTAGAAATTACACTGCCACACAGTAGCGCCTGATATTTTAACTTTGCAAATTAGACATGAAGTCACTTATGGTATTTTTACCAATGTTTTTTTCTCTCCTGCTCTCTTTCTTCCTGTTCCTCTTTTGAACTCATGGATTTTCTTCTCATCCTTATCTACCTCTGCTCTTTAGTGACTCTGTCCTTTGTGTGTATTTTCTTCCACTTCTTCATTGAAGTAGTTACATCAGTCAGCCTTTTTTCTCTCCTGCTTTTATTTTTCTTGACCCTAGTGTTTTCCTGCTTCTCTGCCTTTCTTGTACCCCTGATTTGTGGTGGACTATTACTGCAGCCAAAATCAGTGAAAAGCATCAAATTCACCAATAAAAACAGAATTCAGCATAGATTTGCAGGGATGGATTTGGGGGTGGGGGGGGGGGGGGGGGGAGGCTCGACTAGCGTCCTATGACTCCCCCCCTTTTTATTAGCTACATTATTTTTTACTTTCAAGTGGGAGAAGAGTGTAAGTGCAATAACTTTGTCATTGTTCTTCCTACCCATTGTTATTTCTCATTGTTTTTTCCTCTTTGTCGTTATTCTCCTGGTTGTTTTCTTTGTCTTTATTTTTCCTCATCGTTGATATTCGTCGTCATTGTTATTATTATTCCCCGTCGTTGTTATTCCCCATCTTTGTTTTTCCTCATTGTTGTTTTTCACTGTTGTTGTGTTTTTTCTCGTCGATGCTCGGTTGCTTATTCAGTTTGTTATTTTCCTCCCATTGTTGAAATTCCTCGTGGTGCTTCTGATGTCTTCCAGTAATTGCATTCTATTGAACAGCCTCATAGTAATATGCAGAGTTATGAATTTTATAATTGAAACCTTTTTCTTTAGCCTTTCATCAATTTCTTTTATAGATGTTGTTGCTTATTTTATTATGTTTTCTCTTCATGACTATTATAACTATACCTTTATTATTAGAATGTAAGCTAGCTAACTAGAATATCTTAGCCACCAAATAACTTGTTATTCACTAATGGTGAATCTGCTGAAGGCAAGCCTTTTCTGCAATATTTTGAGTATAGCATGTGCAGTTTGGAATGGTTTCACTGAATTGACTGATGTGCTGCTTGCATGTAAATGACATAGACCAAAATGCTATGCCGATCATTGAGAGATTTGTGATCTTGACTAGCATTGTGTCTTGATGTTGACAGTGCACACAGACAATGTGAAGCACATACTGCCAAAGAAAGCATTACAACAAGTTGGAGTCAAGTAACATAGAGGTAATGTATGTGAGGGGGTACAGTTGATTTGGCTTCTCCTCCATTATCACCACCAACTAGGTTCGATCAACCACAAAATGTGTATATGCGCCACATTGGACAACATTGCCCAAGGCATATAAAATGTGGTATTTAAATGTCCTATCAGGCATATCAGGCTGTGGGAACCTAGTCGTGCATTAGTTTTATAAGGATTTATTATGTTCTGAACAGGGCGTGATACCAGTTGTGTGAACAGGATGTGGCTTAAGGCAATATTTTCCCATATCACCTGTCTTCAGAGTTATCACGTTGGGTTATTACGTCCCCCCAGTTTATACAAGTGTTGCTAAGGTATTCATGAGGAGTAAACAATAAATATTTATTATTCATTGGATACTGCAGAATATCATTCGTCTGATTGGCCATATTATGCTTGTGTCTGCGGCACTCATGTAATTACTAATACAAAGCCAACAGACTTGTGATATTCTCTGTATCAAATGAATAATATCAATGTATCCTTTGAATTGGAAATAGATGCTTCTGAATACACTATGATAGTTAGCCTACTTAGGACAGGCACATGTTTCTCTTCCCGCATGCTGGAGTTAGTCATGTGTCAATTGAGAAGGAAGCTAAAGCAATCATAGCAGTTTGCAAATGCAAACAACTCACTGGTTATCACTTCACATTATCATTGTTTTGTATTCAGTTTGACCATTGGGAATGAAATCATTAGGTCTTTTCTCAGGAGGCCCATTTTTTCTAAAGTGCCATATTTGTTGTAGCAAGACTAATGTCCACTTAAATGCAAGTTAGGTTTTAACCCTTTCGTTCCCAATCCCGCTTAAAAGCGGGTGAAGACCGGTTGGCTTCTCCGAATTTTTAAAAATAGTTACTTTATAGCTAGAACCTTCAGATTGCATACACAGGTGCCCAATGCGTTGGAGAAGCATCTAAAATAGCTTTCAGCCAGGGCTGCTTCGACAGTACCTCACAGCAGTTGCGTTTATTTCTTCCTCGGCAAAAAAAAAAAACATCGGTTCTCCGTCGAATTTAAAAAAAAGTTACCTTCTTCACAGCAGCTTCATTTATGGATCCAGTCATCTCCAGAGCTTTGTAGAAGCAGCGAAAAATTGCTTGAGCCCAGTAGCCTTCCGTAACACATTGAAACAACCGCTTCTTTGCCGACCAAGACTTTGCGGTTTGACTTACTGTCTTCTTTTTTTTTTTATAAAATCGCCAGTTCAACTGGGGGCCTCCCCATTACGTACAGTCTTAGGTAATGCTTATTACATCATAGGAAAAAAGTGAGCGTGTCGTGTGATCCAGGTAACTATGCAAAAAAAAATTTTTTTTCGAAGTCAATTTGGAAAGATGGCGTCTACCAGTTACAGTGCTGTGGAAGTTTTATACTTGCTTGATACTGACTCTAGCGACTCAGGATCAAGCGGAGAAGAGGGAGACGACATCTAGGGCTATAGGAGGCCCTGTATTAGGGTTGGGGACCAGACCCCGTCAACTCTGACACTGACAATGGAAGTCAAGAAGATGATCGATGTAAGCTTGTCTTTCTCTTGTCTTTCTCTTGAAAACTAGCAAGCTTCTGTTGTGGAAAGGACTTATTTATAGCTATATTGAGATAGAGAAAGCTGTTTAGCTATAATATATATATATATTTCATTGAGTTTTGAGATTTGAAAGTGGGTTGTGGTTTGTTGAACAATTTCAAATTTTCAAAAAAATTTAATTTTTTTTACCAGAATGTACTACTAGGACCAGATATGTATGCAGTCACCGACTGGATTGTGAAGAGGAATTGTGAAGAGGACGCAGATGAGGCAACAGGAGCAGAGTCTTCCATTGATGAAGGAGAAGATGCCGGACCTGGCGAAGTACACTCCGAGCCCCACCCCCCTCCCTCCCAAACAAAAATCCTGTATGAAACCGCATACAATACATCATAAAGTGGCAATTATATAGGATCATGAATAATTTGTTGTTTGTATTACAAATATCTTTTGTTGTTTGTGTTTTTGTGTATATGAAATTGTTTTGTAGTGGAGCTCCACGTCCGATGGCATACGTTCCTTGTGGATACTCATAGATGTCTCCTACATGATCACAATCAGCACCAAACACAGCAAACAACATATTTTATTGTTGAACTAATATAATATTGGTATAAAGTACATCAAACAATATTATTTCTATTTTTTTTTTTATTATTATTGATGGGAAAAGTGGAATTTTTGGGGGGAAAAATTTTTTTTTTTTAAAGTAATAGTAGAGGGCCTAAATATTATTCAATTTTCTCAATCAAAAAATGAGGGGAATCCCAAACTCTTGGTCTATTTAGTGATATATGGTTGCTATGGGGTTTTCCCAGCCAGCATCGAGTTAAAAAAATAAAACGGTAATGCACTATTCCGCGGTAGAAGATTAGATTTTTCCGCGCGCGTCCAAACAATTCGGGAACGAGAGGGTTAAAGTAACTCGGGAATTCATACGGCTTAGTAATAGTGAGAATTTATATAGGTGGAGTGAGGGTGTGTGGGCATGTTCACAACTGGTCTAACCTGATAGCAGTCACACTTGCATCTCCTTTCAATAATAGTGATTTTGGGGCACCACTAGCTGAACCTTAACAATTTTGTTACACAAGGCACCATTTAGTGTAGAGTAATTGAAGGGAAGAGGCAAATATATTTGAGCTGTACATTAATACATATATTAAGTATGACACTTATACTTGTGCTTCATGCAAGTATCATTCCACCTTTCATTTAGTATCATCTTGCCTCTTACTATTGTAAGTTTTAGGCTATTAAAAAATTCTTCAACTGGCCTACATTATAAGTATATTATTTTTGTTTTATTATTATATTTTTGTTATTATAGGTATTAATACTATTATTATTGCTATTATTATTATTTTACTATTATTATTATTGTTATTATTATTATTATTATTATTATTATCATTGAATTATGTACTCTTATTATAATACATAGCTAGTTATTATTTTTATTTATAATTTATTAATTAATATATGAATGTATGTATGGAATGTTGTGGTACTGAAATTATTTTCTGACTGTTTCTCTATATCTATACTTTCATTGATTCTGCATGATGTAAAGTTGACATGAATACAAACTTTTAGTCAGAAGGCGCATGCATTTTAGTGTTTGTATATGCAGAGTATCATTACAGATGTCTTACTGTTTGTGTTGTACAGATGTAATAACCAATGGTAGAATTGATGCCAAGGAGTTCTCAGATTGCAGTGAGAGTGAGAGAATAGTTGACGTCATCTCTGGAGAAGTGATGGATTTCTTAGTCAGAGAGTACAATGTTCAACCATAGCAAGCTGGACTAGCTAGCTAGCTATGAAAAATGTGTTCATTTTCACATACATGATTATTTGTTAGACTTGTGTTCATGCATTATTTTTGTAATGGAAAGCCATATACTATGTTATAGTTAAAGCATGAGCGCTTAGTTTCTAGTCGATTTATTGCACGACAGCCCGAGGGCCGTAGGCCCGAGGACTGAGTGCGATAAATGTACTAGGCACTAAGCGCTCATGCTTTAACTATTTTAAATACCGGGCAAGTGTTATTGCACACTTGCCAAGTTATTACACCTGACAACAATATAGCAACGGTATTTAATCCTTTTTATTAACCTAGCTTTAGCTATTTGTTTTATGTATATTTGCAGAATTAGAATATAATTGTTGCATTACAATAGAAGTCCTGTATCATAAAGATAGTCATAATAGTACATGTAAATATCGTTTTAAAAACCATTTTTCATACTATCTTAATTTAGCTTTTTAGTCCATACAAAAAAATTATTGTACTTTCACAAACCTCCCATCCTCCCCCCCCCCCCCCCCCCCCCCCCCCTCCCCCCTCCCACCTGTTATGAAAGTTATTGGCTCCGCTTATCTCATGAGGAGTTATTGTTATTGTCGACTTCTAAGGATAGATGCTGCCACCAGAGGCAATCTCAAAGATCCAAGCAATATGGAGGGGTTATGGATTGAGGGTCTACCCTTTTCTCTCACAAGCTAGCTTAGGGTTCTAAGTACTGGCCTTATAAACTTCTAACCTTTGTCTAGCTCTCTGCCAAGTTTCATTTTGTATAGTAATCATTTTCTTGGCAAGTGAGCACGTCAAAAATGGGCACTCTAAAGATAGCCATTCTCCGTGAACTTCCAATTGGAGTGTCACGAACAATAAACATTTTGAAGTTACCGACTTCAAACGCATGTAAGTTTAAAACGCTTAAGCGCACGCCGGCGGCAAATAGCTTATTTTAAAGCAGAAAGTATGATTTTTCTGAAAATGCCTAAATCTCAATTTTGAAATTTTTAGGGAAACACCTGGTTTTTGCAGAGCCCCTCACATATATTTATACTAAATTAATTCTTTATTATCAAAATTATTGAGATAGCTAGCTTGCCCTTTAATGCTCTTAACCCTCTCGTTCCGAATTGTTTGGACGCGCGCTGAAAAATCTAATCTTCTACCGCGGAATAGTGCATTACCGTTTTATTTTTTTAACTCGATGCTGGCTGGGAAAACCCCATAGCAACCATATATCACTAAATAGACCAAGAGTTTGGGATTCCCCTCATTTTTTGATTGAGAAAATTGAATATTTAGGCCCTCTACTATTACTTTAAAAAAAAAAAAATTTTCCCCAAAAAATTCCACTTTTCCCATCAATAAAAAAAAATAAAAAAATAGAAATAATATTGTTTGATGTACTTTATACCAATATTATATTAGTTCAACAATAAAATATGTTGTTTGCTGTGTTTGGTGCTGATTGTGATCATGTAGGAGACATCTATGAGTGTCCACAAGGAACATATGCCATCGGACATCGGAGCTCCACTACAAAACAATTTTATATACACAAAAACATAAACAACAAAGATATTTGTAATACAAACAACAAATTATTCATGATCCTATATAATTGCAACTTTATGATGTATTGTATGCGGTTTCATACAGGATTTTTGTTTGGGAGGGAGGGGGGTGGGGCTCCGAGCGTACTTTGCCAGGTCCGGCATCTTCTCCTTCATCAATGGAAGACTCTGCTCCTGTTGCCTCATCTGCGTCCTCTTCACAATTCCTCTTCACAATCCAGTCGGTGACTGCATACACATCTGGTCCTAATAGTACATTCTGGTAAAAAAAATTAAATTTTTTTGAAAATTTGAAATTGTTCAACAAACCACAACCCACTTTCAAATCTCAAAACTCAATGAAATATATATATATTATAGCTAAACAGCTTTCTCTATCTCTATATAGCTATAAATAAGTCCTTTCCACAACAGAAGCTTGCTAGTTTTCAAGAGAAAGACAAGAGAAAGACAAGCTTACACCGATCATCTTCTTGACTTCCATTGTCAGTGTCAGAGTTGACGGGGTCTGGTCCCCAACCCTGATACAGGGCCTCCTATAGCCCTAGATGTCGTCTCCCACTTCTCCGGTTGATCCTGAGTCGCTAGAGTTAGTATCAAGCAAGTCTAAAACTTCCACAGCACTGTAACTGGTAGACGCCATCTTTCCAAATTAACTTTGAAAAAAAAATTTTTTTTGCATAGTTACCTGGATCACACGACACGCTCACTTTTTTCCTATGATGTAATAAGCATTACCTAAGACTGTACCTAATGGGGAGGCCCCCAGTTGAACTGGCGATTTTATAAAAAAAAAAGAAGACAGTTAGTCAAACCGCAAAGTCTTGGTCGGCAAAGAAGCGGTTGCTTCAATGTGTTACGGAAGGCTACTGGGCTCAAGCAATTTTTCGCTGCTTCTACAAAGCTCTGGAGATGACTGGATCCATAAATGAAGCTGCTGTGAAGAAGGTAACTTTTTTTTAAATTCGACGGAGAACCGATGTTGTTGTTTTTTGCCGAGGAAGAAATAAACGCAACTGCTGTGAGGTACTGTCGAAGCAGCCCTGGCTGAAAGCTATTTTAGATGCTTCTCCAATGCATTGGACACCTGTGTATGCAATCTGAAGGTTCTTGCTATAAAGTAACAATTTTTAAAAATTCGGAGAAGCCAACCGGTCTTCACCCGCTTTAAAGCGGGATTGGGAACGAAAGGGTTTTAATCCATCTTATAAAGTGGCAAAATCAGACTGTCTCTATTAACCATGTGTGGGCCAGCCCACATGAGAAGACATGAGAAGACATGAGGAGACAAGAAGCTGAACTGTTGGGTGTATAGAGTTAGATGGAAGAACGAACATAGAACATTTATGTGGGAGTGTATCATTTAGAGTTGGGGTTGGGAGTCGTCATTTTGTGCGCAGGTCATCTGTAGTTATTTTGTGTTGCATCGTGATTGGTCAGTTTTGTGAGAGGACTCGTCTCATAAAGTCCTCTCACCACGTGGTTGTAGTCAGTCGAGTTTACCGTAGCATTATTAGTAAAGCTCAAAGTGAGGCTAACCCCTCTTGCTCGGTTCTGGTGGCAGCGATACTGGCTGTCCCCAGGACTGTGGAGCATTCGTGCACTGTGCGCATAGTCTGGCGTAGCCAGACCCTTTACCAGACGCTACGCGGGGGAAGGGTCTGGTGGATTGCGCACACCATTTTCGTATCCTTTCCTCCGGAATCCGGAGGAAATACTTTGTCTGTACTTCTTATGGAGCACCTGTGGTTAAGAAAGTGGAGCCAAATTTCGCGCGTTACTTTTTAGCAACTTCTGCATGCAGATGCAATGGAGAAATGCTACGGATGTGGAAAAGATGTTTCTATAGCTAAGGAGAGAAAGCAGAGGCGATTACTTGGTAGTTCTGCTGCAGAAAGAGTTGTGAAGAGTTTAATATTCTTTTTTCAATTGGAAGGTTTGAAAGTAGACTCTGAAACCCTCAGAAGAGGATACATTTGCAGGCCTTGCATGAGGCTCATAGAGAAGTTTGTTGTATTGCATGAAGAAGTAGCAGGCAATGTAAGAAAGGTATTACCACTTTTGTGTATGAGTGCTGGAGGAACAGCTATTCCACGTCAGTACCCTGCATCAGCTGAAGCACTAATCTCTGTCTCCTCAGCATTGTTGATGCCACAGAGTACCAGTGTACCTCGAGACTTTAGCTTTGCACCCATAACCTCTATATCTTCCAGTAATTTGCTAGTCTCGCCTGCCTTATCCCACTCCATACTCTCAACCACAACAGCACTCAGCTCTATACTCCCTACTTCCTCACATTTGCCTTCTATATCCTCAACATCTTTGCCTCTCAGTTGTTGTAGTCCCTGTTTGTCCATGTCCATCACTACTAACTCCTTAGCTTACAGCAGCTCAGCAAATTTACCAGGCATGACTCCCAACATTGCATTTTCTACATCAAGTTTACGTTCTGCAGTCCTTCCACCCATGAGTCTAGCACCTTTTGTGGTATCCTCACCAGACAGTTCTAGTGTTATGTCCATGACATCTCTTCCTCAGTGTTCTCCATCACTTTCAGGACAAGTTTCAACTTTTGTATCGGAAACTGTTTCAACACCCTCGAGGCATGTAGTGTCTGCACCCAAGAAGCTGAGAACTGCACCACCCACTGCTTCAGGTTCACCTGCAATTACGGTAAGTCGCTGAATATTTTGTAATTATAATTCATAGTGCAATCCTATTTACAGGCTACTATACACTACAAGTCTAAGCCATTGTCATATCATGTGACTCCCAGAAGAAGGCACATTTGTAAATCCTTAGTTCGAAGAAACTACCAGTCATTTGCTACGAAGTGTGTGCAGAATGTTGTGAGCAGAAAGGCATTGGTGAAGACTATAGGACGTATGCTGAACAAAGAAGTGGCAGCATTGTGTTCCCTGAAGTTTGATTCCATTTTAAGGACAAAGTGTAAGGAATCCATGCTAAAATTCAAGTTTGGAACCATCATAAAGGAGTTACAAAGCCAGGCACCCACTCTTCTCTAATTCTTCTTCAAAACTGCTTGAAGACAAGAACTCCACGTGCAAATCGAAAATCCACAATAGCTATGATTACTGCTATGATATGCAAGCACCGAGACTCCAAGTGTTCCCTCCTTCACAGAATAGTATCACTCATTATGTATGCAGGGCACTCAGCTAAGCAGGTATGCATTTGATGTCTTTAGCATACGTTTATTAAACACGTGTGGTTTAAACTAATTAGGTGTACCAGCGCCTTCAGAAAGTTGGTCTTTGCTTGTCTCATTGTTGTACTGTAAAGCTTGTGGAACACTTGGGAGACCACTTTGACGGGAAGGTGAAGGAATGGCAGGGAGTGGCTGAAGGAAAACTCAGCACATCACAGGTAATTAAAGGTGCTGAAAGCAGTTAACCTCATGACTAAAATCTTCTGCTCTTTCAGAAGACCAGAACTCCTTACTTTAGGCTCAAAACATGTGTGTGTAAGGTTAGCTAACAGAATAAATGTGTCAGTTCTAGTGTTGTACACCAACATTGGTTAAAATCAGCAGTTCTCTTGGTATAATTAATAGCTATATTGCAATATATTCTACCATCATCTTTTGCAGACAAAGACCCTATGGTAACTAGTATACCTTTTTCTGGTACTGAGGTTTCTCCATCATGCAGTCCCATCTTGCTTGTTCCCTCACCACTGCCATCCCCCTCTACTCCCTCATCAGACAACATATCCTTGTCTCCACTACCAACAAATCAGGATTGTTCTGCTAGTGTACCTGATTTTATGTCGGAATCTTCTGATGAAAATTCTGACGAGGGAGACATGTACTCTTCCAGCCAGGAAGATGGACCATCAGAAGTGGTAGATGTGATACCAGTAGATGCTAGTGAAAAATCTTCTTCGGAAGATGCTGCAGCAGGTAAATCAGTCAACACAGGATATAAAATTGTGTTTGATAACATTGACAAAAACGTGAATCCAAGACATATGCGGAGTGACAATCAGACGAGATCATTGCATTATGTGCAATCATATGCAGTGAAGGACAGAATAAACTATGATGGCATCTCCGATGAGCTCCCTACAGAAGTCAATGTGTTTGATATTCTCCCTACTGGAGAAGACTATAAATGTTTGAAAGAGAGCTTTGCAATTCTCGTATCACGAGTGATTGTGAACTTTATTCCTTTTTTCACTTCAGACTACAAAAACCTCCCAATCAAGCATATCCCTCATGAGCACTCTGTAGAGATGGCAACCAAATCTGAAATAGTAAGCCTGTTATATGCACTATTGTAACATGGCTTTGTTATTCAATACATACATGTGGAATTTTGCATATACATTTATACTCTTCGATTAGAACTTGCACCTCCAATAGAACATATATAATTGCATACTTGACATAAAGTACATAATACAAGATGAATTAGTAGAAAAGCATACTAATTGATAATTGTGATCATGGCAGTAAATAAATGTTAATCTGGCCTTGAAAGAAAGACTAGTACTGTGTTATAATCAAGGTAATGCTGTTACTCACTTAACATTAATATTGCAGGTCCCTCTTGGCATTCTCTTGAAGAGCGAGATAAATTATGAGGACATGACTGAGATTCTGGAACACTACCACACCTATGTCCCCTCAAAGAATTGTGAGGTGGTGATTCCTCAAGAAAACTCTGCATTGCAAGACAAGCAGTTTCTTACTACTCTGGTTGGAGGAGACTACCTTTCTGTGGCACGAGCCAGGGGTGCTCAAGTCATACGATCTACGTCAGAGTTGACAAAGGATACGCTGAATGGATTATTGCCCGTTGCAGAAGATTGGCATGCAAAAGTATGCTTGATAGAGGTGGGTGATCTGTAGGTAATTCTATGGAATGTAGCATAATGAAGTGTCTAGAAAGCAAATATTGGTTGATAAAAGTATTCTTGCTCATTTGTATTGTTGCGGATAGTGCAGTCTATTTAAGACAACCTGGTTGATTAGCTGAAAATGATCATTGTGTGGTTTGCCTGGTCTGTGTGTGAAGACATTTTTAGTCACTTGCTAGACTTGACTTGTTTATTTCTGAATAATTCATGTATTCCTTCAAATATAAATAAAGTTACCAAAGAACAAAATATATTCTATGTTACCATGAAAATGGTTAATTTTAAACTTTTCTTCAAGCTTTGGAAAGCAACTGAGTAATTAGGTAACAATTAAAATGTCAATTTTGCCATTGTGTTTGCTAAATGTCCACAAATATTCCTTAAAAAAAAAGCAGTTTCTGGGTGATTCGTTGAGAATGATACTGTAGCATTTGCCATTGGCTGTTGTAGCTTAATGGCATAGGTGTAGGAACCATAGCGGCTGTAGCGGCTATGGCCACTACACTTTTTTCAACTGAAGTCATCAGGAAATGGTTACCACATCACTTGGTCCTATTAGTGCATGCATGCCATTTTTGCAGCTGATACTCGTTGGTCGGAAGAAAATGAGCAGAGCTCCTCTAGCTCTGTAGCGGGCAGTATAGATCTTATTTGAACCTCATCAGCCTACGGCGTTTCCATTTCCAAAGCGGGAGTTTGGAAAGAAATCTATTGTGAGGAGAGGTTTCAGCCCTCTTGGTTTGCTAGGCGCCCTTGGACTTACACTACATGGAAGCAACAGATTGTGTAATCTGCATCATTTGTGCTAGAGCCATGTCAGGCTTGGAAAGCATGGTCTTTATGTAATGTTAGTGTGTTTGTGTGTGTGTCTGTCATGCACACAAGCACACACACACACACACACACCACACACACTCATATGTGTGCCAGAAAATCAAGGACTGGTCTAAATGCCCCTGAATAGCAAGAGGTGGACCTTATAGTGAGAGGTGGCCAGCTGATTCAACCCATGAAAAGATGCACTTAGTAACAATGGTATGCCTCACAGTGTCAACGATATGTTGAAAGTAAACAGTTACACACCAACAAATGGACTTGCAGAGGGGGAATTACATTTTTGATCTTGCACAAACTAATGAATTCATAAAATCAAGAAGATCCATCTCACACAGATCAAGCAATGGGCCTATCTTGCAAGGTTACCCTTGGTGTATGCATGAGTTACTAGGTATTCAAAGTTCTCACATTAATTATACTTAATTATCACTCACGAGGAATCTTGCCGATAATTGCCCGTATCTTATAAGATGACTAACATTCAGCATTAAGCTAAATAAAGTAAATTCATTGACAATCCATAGAATTTGAAATGCTGTTTCTTTATACATAATAAATTCACAGACATGACGTTCTGATTTCTGACAAAAATTGTTTTGATAGTTGTTGTTGTTTTTAATTAGTTCAGGTTAATTCCTTTTAATCGGAACTGTAAAGGAAATCAGATGACTGAGGTTGTAGTAATATGCCTTGCTAAAGTTATCTAATATCCAAGTACTCCAATCACTCATTTTAGTAAACAATACTGACAAATGCACATCACTTGCACATTATGGTAAACACACACATGCATGCACAAAATAAGAAAGTGTTTCTGGATAAAGACATAGCTAGTATAACACTTCAATTAATTAATTCAATCAGCAAGAGTTGTGTACTCATATTTCACTCTCTCTCTCTCTCTCTCACACACACACACACACACACATTGCCAGCATGTTTCAATTGTTCAATTAACACTCACAGACACATATCATAATCACTCCTACCACCCAACTTGAGTAAAATCCTTTATGATATACTTGCAGACCTGGCATAATGAGGCCCCCAAGAAATATTTTATTCTAATAATGTACTGAACTGGGCCATTATTATTATATATTTTTTTTTACTACTTTTTTAATACTAAACCAACAAACACGTGATATCAAATCAATAATATTTTGGCAGCCAAAATGGGTTGGTTATTAAAGGCTACAATTCACTTGTCAATGACATATGAAGAAATACACGTCTACCTTGTACATGCACACGCACCCACTGATACTCACATACTGGTTGTGTTTGTTGCTGTTTTTTATTGCTTTTTTTTTTTTTACTTGGTAGTAAATTTTGAATGAAACATTTTGTGTTCTGTGATGTGAATAAACTTACTTCATCTTTATTAAATTAAATTAGTTTCCAGTTCCACAATTTTCACACGCACAAAAATTAATTAATTTATATGATTGAGATGCGCCATGCCTGTTAAATCTTGTCTTATTAGGTGATGTGGAGGAGGCTGTATGACACAAAATCAGGAATGGAGAGGGGTACTCTTTATCAACTTAGAAATTTAATCAACAGAAGGAATGTGAAAAAAGAGGTAAAGAGTGACGTCAATGCAATCGAAGACTTTATTGAAGTTGTAACGACTGGGTACATAGTCAGTGCAGTCATGACACATCTCGGTATGTCCCATATTAATGACATACCCAGTGATTCTATCATATTCCATGACTTATGGATGGAGGACGACTCAGTTAGAAAGTCAGCACTGATGAATATTGCATCTTCTGTCGTGGAAAAGCACGTTGACTTAGCTGCAGAATTTTGTGACCAACCACATGCGAGTGATGATGGCAATGACACTTTAGTTGATGATGACGAACAGAATAGTGATAGTGGTGATGGTGGTAGAATGGGTGATGTTAAGGATGATAATGTTGAAGATCACAGTGCTGTTAGTTCAATATGTGATTACTCACGGGAAGTTTTGAGCTTGGGCTTATTTTATCTTTATTTTAAGGATTCAGTCAGGGAAGGAGATGGGACACGCGTAATGCTGGCATGGAAGTATTTTATGCTCATATTTAAGGCCACTAAACACAAAAATTATGCCTTGGAAGCACTCACCATGCTCACACAATATTTTGTGATTCTGCCACCAAATTTAGCAGAGCAACTTAAATGGAGTCGCTTTGTGAATGTGCATGGGTATTCAGGGTGTAACATCAGTGCTGACCTGCATATGGAGCATATGAACAGAGTTGTAAAAACTGTTATATCTGGATTAGGTGCAAACAAAACTGAAAAGGCCATCATTAGGGCAGGAAAGAGTGTGGGGTTACTTAGTGACATTTTGGCTGCATACGACGATGAGGCAGGAGTGTCTTTGATTAGTGGCAAGCACGCTGAAAAGTCAGTTGTGAAGGACTTGCATCTAATTGTAGAACAACTGATGGAGTCTGATGTGTTTGAGAATGGATCACGCACTCACAAGTCATTTTCGAACTTAAAACCCAACATAATAAGAAGTTTACTCCAAACAGACCTAAAGAAATGGATTATCTGCAATTTTTCTAAACATACTATGACTTAATTTTAAATTCTCAACTAGCTATATTTATTTTAATCTTTATTTCTCAACTAGTTCTAAGATCATCATCGTTTAATTACTTTTATGATTAAAATGATTTTGTAAGCTATTTTGATATGAAAAAGGGAAAGATAAATGAATTAATGTTCGCATCACAACTTCCACAGTTACAGTTCCTCTGACAGATGTCACAACACTTGCACCCTTTAGACTTAAAGCTGCAGTCATGAAAGTCCTCAAATAAAAACGATCTTCTACAATGTACGTTCTTCTCCATGCAGTAGTCAATCATGTGCTGCGTGGTATACCTTGTGCTTAAATCTGATGATGTCTTCCAAATTGTAGCACATGATAATAGGCCATCTCTTCCTGCTCGGCCACTTTCCTGCACATACATCTCGACATCACTAGGAACCCCCCAGTGTATGACATGCCGCACATCTGGACAGTCAATTCCCATAGCAAATGCTATTGTAGCAATCACAACACGTAAGGATGATTGCTTGGTAAATTGTTCAATAATTTTATCCTTCACACTTTCATGAGTACAGTGAGTGTACATATCCACTACTCGGTTAACAATGTAATTTGGAGCTCCTATCGGATCAGTGAAATATTCTCCCAAACTACGTTTAAAAAACTGATATATCGAAATTACATTATTATATGTCTTACAAAATATTATTACTCTTCCCATATTTCTTCTTTCTATCTTCAGCTTCTCAACAATACATTTAAATACTTCACAGATTGCATTATCTCCTCTGGGCTTTTCCATCACTGCATATAAAATATTTTCTCTAGCTGGAGGAACATAAATGATTTCCGGCATTTGCATACTTAAACTATTAATTATAAATTTTCTTGTAGAAGTTGTTGCTGTTGCTGTTAATGCCATAACCCTAACTGTCTCTGGTATAATGCTTCGAACTTCGTTTAGATGTGAAAATTCTGTCCTAAATTTCTCTCCCCTAATTGAAAATATAGTACACATAAATAAATAACTAAAAAATACTTGTAATAAAAACTGGGCTGATTAGAGCAAGCTGTAATTATTGACATTAAACATACCATTTCTTTATGCAGTGGGCTTCATCCACAATAAACCCAACCAATTTCAAGTGGTAAATTCTAGATGATAGAATTCGCCTCCACTCAGTTCCAAAAAAAAGTGCCTCAGGAGATATAAAAACAATTTGATAGTCACCTTTCTCTATTCCTTGCCTAACAGCAGTAGTCATGGATTCCTTGTCTGAGACGTGTGTAGCTCTGATACCCATTTTTTGGATTGTTCCAACTTGATCCTTCATTAGAGCTATCAAAGGTGACACCACCAAAATAATCGAATTTCCACAAGTATCATCTCCTCTCAGAACATCAAACAAATTTGGTAATAAAATATAACAATGATTTTCCAAAACCAGTGGGCAAAGAAACAAACACATCTTTCCCAGATGCAAACTTCTGCAAGGTTCTCTTCTGTTCTGGCTTCAGTATGAAGCCTAGAGCAGATGAAACTTTTTCTATCGCTAAGTCAACGCTGCATTGAAAAGGAGTCACAGCTTCCATGATGTTGCACCCGAAAATAGTTACGCGCATTCTGGTGGGTTGTTATAAACATATTCATCGAGAGCGGAAATTACTTCGGTAGATACGAGAATGGTGTGCGCAATCCACCAGACCCTTCCCCCGCGTAGCGTCTGGTAAAGGGTCTGGCTTGCGAGACTACTGTGCGCAGGCTGAACACCCGCCCCACACCATGTTGACTATTTATAACTATGTTATCACTAATTAACACTTGTCATGGTCCATTGAGTCACTCACAATATTGATAAAAATAACCAGTCTTATCTCTGGGCTAAAATATATATATCAACAAATACTAAAAATGCTATGCTACAGCTTTAAAAAGATTTACAGTATCATGCAGCTAATCTTCATTACCTACACTCTGGTAAGAGTTTTCTATGATAAATATGACAATATTGTATTGTTGTGCTCCATTGTGGGAAATAGTCCAAATTAAGCTTCAGTGGATATCAAGGAAAATCATATCAATCGGTCAAGATATGGCCAAATACAATGGGAGCTGTATTGTATGGATTTATTGCAAAACTAAAATGTACAATAACAACAATATTATGAATTGCACAAACTGGCATACAATTAAAACGTGTTATATGTTGAAATGCATTTTTTAAGTTCAGTTATGGTTTAACATTGTACTCTCTGACTAAGAAATCAATCACTTCTCCAGAGATTACGTCAACTATTCTCTCACTGTCACTGCATTCTGAGAACTCCTTGGCATCATATCTACCATTGGTTATAATATCTATATAGAACACAAGCAGTAAGATATCTGTAATGATACTCTGCACTCTGTAAGTGCCTAATAATATTCATCATTAAGACAAAATTGACTCAGATACCAAAAATTTTAATTAAGGACAGTTATCAAACTGGCATTTAAACTTCAGGTTAAAGAAGTTCATAGCTGGGAATTACCAAATTAAATATCAAAATAATGCACAAGACATCCTTTCTATTGCCAAGTAGCTATTTCCTAAATAATGCACAAGCAATCCTTTCTATTGCCAAGTAGCTATTTACTAAATAATGACATCAATTTAATTGTACTAAACTGTTTATGAGAATTTTTTTTGTTGATAATGGTTATTTAGGATGTATATAGAAAAACAGTGATTATTAAAGTTATATTTTATTAAAGGATTTAATAAATACTATTTTGCCAGTATATATACCCATAAATATGGAATAGAAATACTTTAAATTGGTAAAGATATGATGATTATTATTCTAACATGAGGCATTGTCACATTTTGTGTGCTCTATGATAATTAATTATAATGAATGAATATCTTGCTTTAAATATTACCTGCTGCTTCCAAGAAAAATGTTGCAGACATCTCAGAACAGTACACATTAGTTGCACATTTGTACAGACCTAGCACTGTTGGCATCACTTCTGATATTACGAGCGTAGACATGTTTTCGTTTGGGATTAAAGTTTCATTTAGTGACCATTTGTAACTGGAATTTAAGTTATCACTGCCCTTTAAAGAGCATGTCAAAGTTATTTTATCTCCAATCAATATTGGTTGAGACTTGGATACTAATATTTCTAAAAAAACAACAACAACAACATTATTGTGGCATAATGTGGCCATAATTCATACTTACATGTAAGCTTCAACCTACTTGCACTGTAATTTGCATAATTGGGTTGAATGACGTCATACTGATCCACTCTGTACACAAATAGTCCTGGAATTCCCACATTACTGCATGTCTCAATATCATCTACAATTGGAGTCTGAAACCCTGGCACTGAGAAGCTCCTGCCTCCTCCTTGGTTGAACCCAACAAAGGCATTGAAGCCTCGTTGTATGTCTCCATAGGAGAAGAACACAAATGACAACTGACCATCACTCACTAAAACTAATTGAAAGGAGTTTCTTATAGTCTATTTATTAAAAATGCCAAAAAACAAAAATAACAACAACAACAAGCAACCAAAAGGGTAATATGTGTTTCATTTACTGTTGAAATCAACTCACTAGAGGGTATCTTAAATGTGGTACTTTGTCAAAACTAGCCACAAATGATGAAACAACTTGAAATTTTGAGATAAAAAATTCTTTTTCAATTATATTTTGAATACAGTGACTGTTAGTTGTCAGATTATTTCTGTAATAAATGTTGCCAGAAGTTGTAGTAATTAAATCTGTCCAAAAAGGAGCAATAATCTTAGAAGTGGTCAATCGATAATAATATTGAGCATAGCTGACACTGAAGGATAACAATCCATTAGTGCTGACCTAAAGAATCCAACAACATTAACAAGTGAGACAGCAATTATCATAATGCAGCTCTCACATGCACAATCGACTCATTTGTTCCAAACAGCGGTGTAGGTACTGACAACGTAACAGGAGGAGATGCCCTGTCATCAGCACGAGCTAAAGTCACATCTCCCTGTATCACTCCAAAAGGAACTAGTGGAAACCCAAGAGTACAGTTCTCTGGAATAGACAAGAATGTACATGCCTTTAGCAGGGGAAGGCCAACTATCTTTGCTACTATAACTTAGTGCTAATGCATTATGGTACATACCTTCTTGGGATTTACATTGACCAAAAACAAACACTAGAAGTAGAAGAACATTTTTTAATTCATTCATCATGTTACCTATGTGTATAATATATATATATATTAGTTCCATATACTTTGTATTCCACTATAATAGTCATAAAATATTTACAAAATGCACAAACGTTTCAACCATTTCACAATGGTCATCATCAGTGTGTGGATGGCAATAAATAGTCAAAATAACGTCCTGAGGAACTTATTGTTATGACAGAGCTCAAATATATATATCATGACAGTGAGATTTGAATATCATATTATGTATACATATGTATAATATATGTATATTTATCATGTACTGAACTCAAGTACTCCCATAGAGATTAATACAAATGAAACAACCCCAATATTTTCCCATATTGCGTCCCCTTGGGCATTCTAACAAGTGTTATTGCGTCCCCTTAGGCTAATTTTATATTTTTAGGTTTTTTGATAAATCTTAATAATAATACATTAATTTGATATATCTGTCTATTGCTATGTAGGTAGCTATGTATGAATTGTAAATCACTTCATTTGTGGTTGTGTGTCATTAGGTGCAGCGGACATTGTGGTGAAATTTTGTGTTTGTGTTGCTGTAGGAAAACCAATATTTATTGTACAATTGGTGATTGTTGCTCCAGCAAAGAAGGACTGAGCACTTAAATCTTGGTTCATAGTAGTACCACTCGATGGTGTTGTAGGGTATGAAGAAGATGGATTAGTTTCAGGCTTTTTGTATGAGCTCAAGACATGAGACATTTCCTTTTGCTGTTGTAGTGATGCTTTTTTATAGCAATTTAGACTTTGTAGATTTTTATGCCCAGTTAGTTGGATTAGGTATCTGTGTTTCTGGTACACTATTCTTGGTAAGACATGTAACCATTGTTTTTCGAGCTGAATGATTTTTTTTTTCCCCAGACAATCCAGCACTTGCAGCCATCCTTTTCATTATTGTATTGATTCTATCCTTCCCCATCTTCTGTTTTTTGTACTAAATGTCATCATTGGAGTAATTGTAGTTCACAGCCAGATAAAATGGGGATTCCGATTTGCACATTTCAACTGGACGCTTTTGAAGAAACTTCATCGTCCAAACACACAGAAGAAGATGCTTCTTCTACATACTTAGTTTCCTCCGTTTGTCCGTTAGTATAGACTGGATTAGCAACAGTTGGTTCTATAGGGAGTTTCTGTAGATATTCAGATTGTTTCTCAATCATTTCAAGAACTTCGTCATCAAAAAAATCCTGTAATGAAATATCTTCAGCCATAACAACGTTAGCTTACTGGTTTAGCTCCAGAAAAATTGTTGTTGCTAAGATTAAGTTTGCGCATGCGTACATGATAAATATGTTATACTTGAATACGCGAAATATCACTCGTCTGATCGGGGGTATTGGCACTCGTGCCTGCGGCACTCGTCCCAATACATCCGACAGACTCGTGATATTTTGCAGTATTTAAAGTATAATATATATAGTACTTATTACATGAGTCAGAGTGTGATAGCAGAGTATTTCACGAGCAGGCTAATTTATTTTCACGAGTCAAAGGCGAGTGAAAATAAAGCCTGAGAGTGAAATATCCAGCCATATCACTCTGACAAGTGTAATAAGTGGTTTATTCCACACTAGATAATTTTACTACTGTAGTTACTAGAGGAACGATATTTAAGCAGCAGCTGCTCTAACTTGGTTGGAGTAGGCTACACCTGATCCAGAGGAGGAAGGTAGCTGTAAAAACCAAGAAAATTGAGAAAAGTTTGGCCAGTTGCTATAACTACAAGGGTAATGAGCTTGCGTTGTATAGCGTGAAATAACAGCGTGAAATATCGTGAGTTATTTCATGGGTCATGTACCTAAATATATCATTGCGAAGATATCTACGGTAAAATAAATATGCATATATATGATATTCAAATCTAACTGTACATGTAGTAGTAATGAATTCATTGCTACCATAAGTGTGGTGGAATGAACTGGAGACAAGAAGAGGTAGTTCACTGCCACCGGAGTTAGGCTCCAAGGCTAATTCCCTAGCAAAGCACTCCAACCCATACGGATATTACAATCTATTATAGCCATTCCTGAAGAAATAGGCTGTTATGATAGTTGTGTTGAAGTTCAAGCAAGAGAGCTGACTAACTGACTGAAAGCAGTTCAGCCACTGTATATATAGCCGAACTGTGACAATGAAATAGAATCACATTATGTAAACTAACTCTGCGTTCCTGGAATGCAACTATACTGATTTGTTTCCTGTAAAATGTGTACAATTTACCACTTTAGAAATCATCTTCCAGATTCTGATATTAGTTCATACCAGTATACCGACAACCCTCAAACAGTGAACTTTGAAAATGAAGTTAAACTAATAAAGAACAACACATGTTTGTTGTATTTTGATGCCACTTGTAAAGTAGACAGTTGGTCATTGAGATAGTGAGATAAACAGTTTACAGTAGCATCTGATAGAAATTTACTGATTGTCATGTATGTAGTTCATATTTGCTGAGTCAAGTCAAACCTCTACAGCATCATAGCTGGTGTGGGAAATTGCAAATGAAGTTCTTGAATTTAATGCCAGATTAAAAATTAATAGTTTATAGCCACATGAAATCATGATTCATTTCAAATCATAATATTTGAAGAGACAAGCAACCATTGTGTGTTTTTTTATAATGGACTTGCAAGAGGTTGTCTTGGCCACATAAATTTAAAATGAGAAAACTAAAGTCAACATTAATGATTAATCTGCGACAATTAGCTATGGCATTAATTAGTCGTGTGGTACCTTACATTCTTAAATTTTTGCTGTTTTTGTTTTCTGTGAGCGTGACATCAGTCACACTCACATGAACTCTATCTTACATTAGTCATTCACCATAGTAACTCTTGTATGTGTGTGTGTGCTTGTGTTGTGGTTTGAACCAATTGTCACCTCATGTTGTGTATGCCTTGCCACTTGGAACAAAGAACAATTGTGTGTCGTATGTGCGTTATTTTGAATTCTTAGGTCACGTGATCATGTCATATATATGGACTGTACTTTGGTTATTTTCTAATTAGAGATCTTTCTTGAATTACAATTCAACCCTAAGTTGCTGTCAACCTGTTAGCAGGGAGTTAGCTAGCTAAGGGCTCAGTTAGCTGAGACATTGGATCTCCTGGTGGCAGCGATAGCAGCATCGTCCCACCAGACGTCAACGGAGCTTCCCAACTCGGAACCTGTTCACATTTTCCATTGCGAGAATTTGTACGAGTCGTCAATCCTTGTTATGCTTCATTAACTCAAGTAGGTGGGATCCTGAACTAAGGTCTCAACGGTTGAATTAATCTGAGTACAGACTTTTAACTAAAGCTAATTTAGTTTTCAAAGAGGTTGAAGAGAAGAGAAAAAGAAATGGATAAAAATGGCTGAATGACCAACAATTACAGATGTCTGGCCTCCACTGCTTGCAGGCGCATGATTTACTGAAGTATTACTGCTGTAAAATCTGTAATGTGCTTGAGAGGAAACTATGCAGTAAAATAAAATCATTAAATTATTATAAAATCAATTTCATTTATAGTAGCCAATGAAAAATGCATCTATGTTTTATGTTTTAGTGTCTGGATAATCTAAAACTGTAATTGTTTTGGGGTTTCTTTTTAGTAAGCTACTTAGCTAGTATAAAAAATAGACTAAGCGAGTACATACATACCAAATGATTCTATTTCAGCAATTCAACAACTTACTTTTGGTACTGCTACCTCAGAACTCTATGAATATTTGTCAGGCAATTAGCTCCTTAATTTCGAGACTTGCACCAGTAAGCACATCCACGAATTGACTAGTTCTCTCGCCGCGGGCTCTCTGGGACTGTAGCCTAGTATCAGCTTGAGAAATTTCCGTCCGCTGGATAAAAACCTCCTATTTCTAGTGACCGTGTAAAAGATAATTACACACACGGACATCCCCATTTTGTATGGTAATCAATGCAAATCTTTGCTTGTTCTAGGGGTTCCTGTGCTTGGATTCTATGAAAGTGAAGTCCTGATGCAGCCTTTGAAATAGCTGTTGTGTAGTCTCATCAAAGCTGAAGGGAATGTAGTGAAATGAAACTAAAGCTATCCAGCCTTGCCTAAATAATTAATTACAAATTATGCTGAACATAAAAAAAATTCAGCTTACTTTTCTCCAAATTAAATTCCAGAGAAATCATCACCATCGTCCATCAACATCTTATACGTTTTTCGAGTTTCAGACTAAAAAAAAAAAAAAAAATGACGACAACAACAAACAACAAAATAAACAGGCTCAAATTCAAACGACATAACTCTGTGTCCTATACATATTATATAGGAAAAGGGACCAATTAAATATATCAAAATTGTTGAGAGGCCACTACGTCCTGCTTTCTTGTATTGACTTCTATTTAGATGCTCAGATTGCACCCTATTTAGTGACCTATACAGTGCCTAGTCAAGTCATTGGTATCAAAATACTGCAGAGATTGAACTCATGGTATAAATGTCTCATTTTTCATTTTATATTAGTCTCCTTTCCCAAGTACTATCACATATATATGGCCCATTTCTACCATAAAAGAACTGAAGTGATTTATTTTTAATATGAGATATGCATCATAGAAAATTGAAGTAATTTATCTTTTACCTTAAGAGCAATGATTACCCTATTATCATTTATAGTTCTACCTCACCCTATGATCAGGATTAGAGTGACCACTACATCATGAGCATTAGACTAACATCTTGTGCTAAGATGAGTATAAAATTGAGCGACCCCTTACTCCATGAGCATTAGTGATTCTTAACCCAATCATTATTAATGACCCCTTACCCAATAGGTACTAGAGATTTCTACGCTCTTTGTTTTAAAGTGATCCTTGAGTCTTCACATAATAAGCATTACTGATTCCTTATCCAATTTCATTAGTGTGCTCCCTTATTCTTTATAACAGCATTAGTCTTATTCCTTGTTCAACAAGGAAACTGTGAACGCTTCAGGAACTATTACCTAGGACACTTAGCAACCACTTACCTACACTATTTGTTTATTTATTAGCTTAAAGACACTTTGATCTATGAAGCTTAGAGAAACCTTACCTACTAGGCTTAGACAAACCTTACGTATGAGCCTTAGAGACCCCTCAAGTTATAAGCAAGACCCCTTACCCTATGCATTAACATCAGAAACCTCCTACTTAAGAGCATAATAGTATTAGAGATCTCTTCTGGTATGATTACTTAACCAAGAAGATTAGAGTAATCCTTTATTATAAAGGCTTATAATTGAAAAGGAGTGAGGCATAAATCTACACCATTGGGTAATAGTCTCGAGCCAATAACAGTTCGAAGGACCATGCTAACTAACTAACAATCAACAGAGTAGCTAAGCTAAAGCAATGCTAAGGTCTGGCACATAAGCTCTCGCGGCAACTCAATTTGACTTATAGGAAGCAAGCAATTGTAAAGTGGGTGATTACAGATACGTAGGTAAGGGTGAGAGTGGAATGTGAGTAAGGTACTGAGTAAAAAACCTTTCAAAAGTGCATAGCAACCGTAAAAATAAGATGCTTGAATAAACTTCGATTAATTATAGAGTTTCATCATACTAAATAATCAAGTTTTTAGCTTTACAGCAACAAATAGCATCTAATTAATGTGGTAAAATAGTAATAATAATAATTTTGTGGTTCCACTGATATAGTTGTTCGGAATCTTTTAAATAGAGAGCTACTGCCCCCTCTAATAAACCAAGGAAACTACTGAACAAGGTTCTGGAATTGCAAATGAAACACAAGATTCTGCATTAAAAGCTCTGGAATTGCAAATGAAACACAAGGTTCTGGAATAGAACAAGGCTCTGGGATTGCGAATGAAACGCAAGGCTCTGGAATTGCAAATGAAACACAAGGCTTTGGAATTGCAAATGAAACACAAGGTTCTGGAATAGAACAAGGCTCTGGGATTGCAAATGAAACACAAGGTTCTCGAATAGAACAAGGCTCTGGAATTGCGAATGAAACGCAAGGCTCTGGAATAGAACAACGCTCTGGAATTGCAAATGAAAAACATGATTCTGGAATAGAACAAGGCTCTAGAATTGCAAATGAAACACAAGGTTCTGGAATAGAACAAGTCTCTGGAATTGTTAATGAAATACAAGATTCTGGAATAGAACAAGGCTCTGGAATTGCAAATGAAACACAAGATTTTGGAATAGAACAAGGCTCTGTAATTGCAAATGAAACACAAGGTTCTGGAATAGAAAAAGGCTCTGGAATTGCAAATGAAACGCAAGGCTCCGGAATTGCAAATGAAACTCAAGGCTCTGGAGTTGCAAATGAAACACTAGGCTCTGGAATAAAACAAGGCTCTGAAATCGCAAATGAAACACAAAGTTCTGGAATGGAAAATGAAGTACATGGTTCTGGAATGGAACTTACATTTAAGAATAAATCAAATTGTTCTGAAATTGAGAATGAAATTATTGATCCAGAAGCCAGTGGAGTAACAAGAGAAAATATCACTGGTATTACGATTGCTTTATCCAAACCGCTTCCTATACTTTTAGGAGACTACGACTAGTGTCTGACAAATGCTCTGACATAACATACATCTGGTCATTAAATGGCAGTCTTCTCTCAGACACCTCACCAGTAATTGTAATAGAAGGAGTACAGAAACATAATCTGGGCCAATACGAATGCACCATCACACGTGGGTGCTATAAATATTCAACTAATATAAATTTATACACATTCGGTAAGAATACAAATCCGCTATAGACTTAGTAGTAGTAAGAAATTACTGACTTAACAAGGATAAATACTAGGATTATTTTGGGTAGGACTAGATGGAATGGAACCAACACTACAGCATTGTGACATATAATACTTAATAATCAATTCAATACCTGATTGCTAAATATAACTTTTGCTTTTTTGAGTGTATTAGACAATTACCTTGAACTACATCAAATTAATGTTTTCATATGTATATAATTGTGTACTCTTGTCTTGTCTATAAGCACACAGTCAGTACATTACCATACAACACTTCATACGTGGTTAGTAAATACAGTTCTATTATAAAGATAGCAAAATATGGAGCGTTAGAATGGAGATATGGTCAATCTAGCTCAGTAGTACTGACATAGATATGAAAAATGGTATAAAAAAATTAGTGACCAAGTAGACTCTAGAACATTTTATTTCATTTAAAAAAACTTACAAACAACAAGTTGATATCCTTATTAAAGTTAACATAGAGGGAAAAAATTAATTAATTAAAAAGCAAGGCTGCATATAGTTATTGCCTGATTGAATTTTGTATGTTGGGCTAGCTTACCCTATATACCAATGCCATTAAACCTTGTACAGTACCTCAGTAAAGACATTATTCTCATAATACAGTCCATCAAATAGAGAACATGAAAAAATGTGAGGGTAATGGCAGTCATTTGTCTGGGAACAGCAGATGGAAAACATGGCAGTCTCTTAAGCTGACATCAAACTCTATCACTTGCCAACTAAGTGCTTTTAAATGCCAAAAGTTTGATTCAACTGTTGTTTTCAAGAAAAAGAAAAATAATAGCAAGTTAGAGTGTGCAAGTGTTGCTCTACACTCAATGAGACAATCCTTAACTTCAAATGATGGCCAAGTAATGACAGTACTCTCACACCAAGTAGCGAGTATATTTCTTGCTCGTGCTACTTTTTTTAAGCCAAAAACTTATTTTCAATTTTATTATCACTACATAAGAATTATACTTTCAAATTTACATAGCATAATTTGTAATATCTAACTAATTTATGAAGCTTGAAACTGTTCAATGTGAAGCTACATTATTAATATGGAGCTACATATTCACCAATTCCAACACTGTAGTCGGTTCTCAGGCTGTTTTTCTCCACGTGTTAATACTAAGTTTTCTAGCCAACACTCATGGTAATGAGTTCAAATAAATTAGGAATAAAAATCCATGTTGTTTTAATGTTTAGATGGGTATGGCCAAAGTGTCCAGATTAATGAGAGGAATTCTTCTCAAGTATTTATAGAACTTCTAAGAGGAAGAGATGGGAGAGATGGAGTACCTGGACCTCCTGGACCACTGGGCCATGATGGAGCTCCAGGACAACCTGGACCACCAGGATTAAGGGGAATAATTGGACGCCCAGGTATCAGAGGGCTCCCAGGCCCAATGGGATTTAAAGGGCAACATGGGGTTCCAGGGTTACACGGAGAAGTAGGAACTCCTGGAGCAATAGGACTCCCAGGACCAGCTGGACCCAGAGGATATCCTGGAACACAAGGAATTCATGGGAAAATGGATCAATTGGTGAACCAGGACCTGCAGGACTTCCAGGAAGTACAGGAGATCCTGGAATTGTTGGACCACTAGGAAGCCCTGGAGCGCAAGGACCCTCAGGAATTCCTGGAGAGAAAAGTGATTGAGGACGCACTGGAGTCACAGGAACTCCTGGATACCCAGGAGATTACGGACCTATAGGAAGCCCTGGAACGCCAGGACCCTCAGGAATTCCAGGAGAGAAAGGTGATCGAGGACTCACTGATATAGGTTTGTCCTCCACCAGCTGACCCAGGAGGACCTGCTTCCCCACTATGACCTTCTGGCCCACGAACTCCTGGTCTACCATGTTTACCCCTTTCACCACGAGGACCTGCTTCCCCAGTATGTCCTTCTGGCCCAGCTTGCCCAGTAGGACCAGGTATACCTATTTCCCCAGGAGGACATGCTTCTCCATTATGGCCAGGATTTCCTGTATAACGTACTGGTCCTTGTATTCCTCTAGCTCCAGCAGGTCCTCGATCACCTTTCTCTCCAGGAATTCCTGAGGGTACTGGCGCTCCAGGGATTCCTTCTTGTCCATAATCTCCTGGGGTTCCTGTGGCTCCAGATGGGGCAAAAGTTCTTGCCCTAGTAAAGTAACTGGAACCCAGATAGTCTACTCTGGCATTGCAGCTGGTACTCATTACAGAAACAGTGGTGGTGGATCTAACTATCTCTGCATGCCAAAGGACCCTGAACACAAGTTGGAGCTACCATACCGACTATCAGTAGAGCATCAAATCCAACTACATGGGGCAGAGTATCAGCACCCACTACAAGGAACTCACGACCACAATGTCCCTTGTGCTGTGTGCCACGTCTCTACCAGATCTGCACTTCTCCTCATACCGGCTAAATACAGCTGTCCTGGCAATTGGACAATGGAATACTATGGATACCTCATGTCCGAGAACAAGAACCATGAGAGGACACACTTTGCATGTGTGGACCACGACATGGAGGGATTGCCTGGCAGTCAGGCCAGCACTCCTGATGCATTCTATATCATGTAGAAGCTAACTGTAATGGCCTTCCCTGTGGCCCTTACAGCAACAACAAAGAATTTAACTGTGTGGTCTGCACGAAATAAACTAAATAAACTTATAAATTTGAGTGCTTTTTGATCTGATTATGTAAATAATGTGAATATTTAGTATTTGTAATTGTGGCATTAAAACCTCATAAAAATGTCAAAAAAATTCTTAAGTACGATAAACGGTAGCAACAAATCATTAGTCTGCCGTTCGCTTTCTAATTGTCATAACTATCTATATAATAATACGCTTGTGTGTCAGTAACGACGACGACTGACGACGGTGTGTGTATTCATGAATAATTCATGAGCTTTGTACGGTTCGGTAAAGCGTCATCCCGTTATGTTAAGTAAAGTGTCGTCACAGTCAGTAAAATGTGCTGGTTACTTCTAAAAGCAGGTGCAATAGACGATGGAAGGCAGCATAGGTTTCATAAAAGAAGGCGAAGTACCGAAGAGAAGGTAAAAGGCGATTAATTGTAACTGATGGAAACGGCGAGGTAAGGCGGTATAGGTTTAAAATGGAAGGGAAGAGAAGGCAACAAGGCAAGCGATTAATTATAACTAAAAAGCGGGTGGAATTGACGAGAAAAGGCGGGGGTTAGTTTTCAAAAGAAAGGCTAAAGTAGAAATAGAAGACAAAAGTTTCTCACAGTAGGACAAAAATTCAGAAGCAGGAGAGATAGACAAAGTAAACGGAGTTGATAGGAGAGGTGGGGTAGAAGAAAACCTCATGTGTTTCAGAAAAAAAGAGAGTAGGAGAGGGAAACTTATGTAACCTTAACCAATGGTAGAGAATGATAACTGAGCTAGATAACTTGTGCTACTGCATTCTTACTTTGCAATACATCAAGCGCCACTATGTGGCGGGGTACTTGCTAGTATAATAGTGGTGTGCTTGAGCACAAATGGCGAGCGAGCCTTAAACTACACTATTGTTAAATGTTTGATTAACAACTAACACTCAAGCTACTAAAATAAAGTCGAGTTTTTAAATTGCGTATGCGGTAAAGGGGTTCAATGCCATAGTAACCGCTCCCCGCAACTGTTTGAATTGAAAAAGAAGCAACAAAATCAAGTCATGTTATGTAAAGTTTTCTTTGTGACATTCTTAATAGTAGTTGTAACGCACAATACTTTCACACAACTGAACATACCTACGCAAGACTTGCCTTCATGGTTCGTCTAGTGGACAATGAATTTACAAGTTAATGCTGTTGAGTAGGGCTTATAACTGTGACAAATAGCGACTAACTCGAATAGAAATGGAGCTCCCACAAGTTTTTGCGTTTTAACTGCACCCGCAAAAGAATTCAAAGTGGTAAACAATTCAATTTCTATGGTGATACGGGTAATGGTCGCTAAACTGGAGGATTCTGTTTAGTGAAATTTGGGACGGGGTCGAAAGCGGAGCGAACACAAAAATACATAGGGTCAAAGTACAAAATGACATACATACGTCCAAACATATATATAAATAACTAGTGGTGTGCTTGAGCACAAATGGCGAGCGAGCCTTAAACTACACTATTGTTAAATGATTGATTTTAACAAGTAACACTCAAGCTACTAAAATATAGTCGAGTTTTTAAATTACGTATGCGGTAAAGGGATTCAATGCCATAGTAACAGCTCCCAGCAACTGTTTGAATTGAAAAAGAAGCAACAAAATCAAGTTACTTTATTTAAAGTTTCCTTTGTGACATTCTAAAATAGTAGTTGTAACGCTCAATACTTTCACACAACTGAACATACCTACGCAACTTACCTTCGTGGTTCGTCTAGTGGACAATGAATTTACAAGTAAATGCTGTTGAGTAGGGCTTATAACTGTGACAAATAGCGACTAACTCGAATAGAAATGGAGCTACCATAAGTTTTTGCGTTTAAACTGCACCCGCAAAAGAATTCAAAGCAGTAAACAATTCAATTTCTAAGGTGATACGGGTAATGGTCGCTAAACCGGAGGATTCTGTTTAGTGAAGTTTGGGACGGGGTCGAACGCGGAGCGAACACAAGAATACGGAGGGTCAAAGTACAAAATGACATACATACGTCCAAACATATATATAAATAAATAAACAAACATCCCCGATTTTCAATTGTGTTACCCCTGTAAGTGTCTCGCTCGCTAACGCTCGCTCGCCAACTAGTGGTGTGCTTGAGCACAAATGGCGAGCGAGCCTGATAGTTAGGTAACATAAAATGTTACTATGTTTTAGCTTACTTCATGCAAACACTATAATAGTAGTTATGACATTTGATTTCAGCAAACAAATACAAAATCACTCTCTTACCTTATTAATGGTAACTTTTGCAGTATCAAACATCAACCATTCTGATAATCTCAATCACCAGTAACTCTTGAACAAGTTCTCAGCTACGATAAAAAATAAACCAGTGTTATTATTTGTAATTTTAGCCAACAAATATGGAATTACTACTTACATCATTCTTGAGTATTGATAACTTCTGTAGTATCAAATTGAAGTTACTTTGACCATCTGAATTACCTTGAATTCTTGACAACAAGCTCTCACCTACAAAACAAAAGACAATCAATTTTAGCACACAAATACAAACTTACTTTCTTACCTCATTTTCTTGAGCAGTGGTAACTTTTGTAGTACCAAATTGGAGCCAATCTGACTATTTGAATTTACCAGTCACTGTTGACTAGCTCTTAGCTACAAAAAAGAAAGGCCAGAGTTAATTTTGCATATTTAGCTAACAAATATGGAATTGCGTACTTATCTCAGCTTCCCTCGAGAAGTAGTAGCTTCCATAGCATTAATACTACGGCATTCTGACTACCAACAGCTCTTGACAACCAACAACCGGCACTCTCGTATCCCCCCATAAAACGGCGAAGTTTTGAAATTAAGTCTGGAAAAGGGTCTTCAATGCCATAGTAACCTGTCGAATCAACTTTTTGTGTCTTGAAAACAAGCGTTTTAGCAGGAATTTTCTCATACTTTGGAGCTTAAGTATAAAGTAAGGTTTGCTTAATGCTGTAGTTTTCAGAATAAACTGGAGTCAAGCCTAAATAGCCGTGTTTTTAGGAGAAAAACGTTCCCCGCGCGCGCGTTTAAAGAGCATACGTACCATCCATACATACATATATATAACATATACCCGATTTTGCATTATCCACCCCTAATACTGTCTCGCTCGCTACGCTCGCTCGCCAATAAACTAGTGATGTGCTTGAGCACAAATGGCGAGCGAGCCTAAAGACTATACCATTTTTATATGAATGATTTTGACTTCTAACAGTGAAGCTACTGAAAACAAGGTAGAGTTTTTCAATTACGCATACAATGTAAAAGGATTTCAGTACCATAGTAACAACTCGCTGCAACTGTTTGAATTGAAGGAAAAACAACAACAAAACAATACATGCTATTTAAACATTTTCTTTGTGATATTCTTTAGCTAAATAGTGGCTGTAAAGCACAATGCTTTGACACAACTGGAGATACACCTACACAAGACTTACCTTCGGGGTTAGTCTAGTAGACAATGCATTTTCAAGTAAATACTGTTGCGCACGGCTTATAACTATGACAAAGAGCGCATTGACTTACCACCGCCACTAACTCGAATAGAAATGGAAGTCCCTTAAGTTTTCAAGTTTTAACTGCACCCACAAAAGAATTCAAAACGGTAAACAATTCAATTTCTAGTATGATATGGGTACTGATCGATAAACCAGAGGATTCTGTTTAGTGAAGTTTGGGACGGGGTCGACCACATAACTAACACAAAAACGCGAGGGTCAAAGTACAAAAATGCCTTACGTACGTCCAAATATACAAATAAACTAGTGGTGTGCTTGAGCACAAATGGCGAGCGAGCCTGATAGTTAGGTAACATAAAATTAAGTATTGTTACTATGTTATAACTTGGTTCATGCAAACACTATAATAGCAGTTATGACCTTTTATTTCATCAAACAAATACAAAATCACTCTCTTACCTGATTAATGGTAACTTTTGTAGTATCAAACATCTGCCATTCTGATAATCTCAATCACCAGTAACTCTTGAACAAGCTCTCAGCTACGATAAAAAATAAACCAGTGTTATTATTTGTAATTTTAGCCAACAAATATGCAATTACTACTTACCTCATTCTTGAGTATTGATAACTTCTGTAGTATCAAATTGAAGTTACTTTGACCATCTGAATTACCTTGAATTCTTGACAACAAGCTCTCGCCTACAAAAGCAAAAGACAATCAATTTTAGCACACAAATACAAAATTACTTTCTTACCTCATTTTCTTGAGCAGTGTAACTTTTGTAGTACCAAATTTGAGTCATTCTGACTATTTGAATTTACCAGTCACTGTTGACAACAAGCTCTTAGCTATAAAAAAGAAAGGCCAGAGTTATTTTGCACATTTAGCTAACAATATGTGACCGGCTCTGAGAAAACGGACCACAATTATTTTTTTTCAAAATTCTTTTTATGTTTTTATTCAATAATAGATGCTCTCTAGAATTTGTAGCCAAAAAATGAACCTCGGACGCACCACCGTTGCGAAGATACACTCAAAAATGCTACCCTCAACTCTGGTATTGAACAATTAAAGTTTACGAGAAAAAGCGTTGTTAAGTTCAAAGGTATTTCTCCGTAAACGCTTCCGTGTTACGATGACGTAATCTTTTTCCCGGGAAGGGAGATTTGTGACTCGCAGCAGTTTGAACTTGAACAACAGTCTTTCTCGCTATTTTTGAAGAGTTTCTATGGTTATTAGAAGGTAAGCGTAGCGGATATTGAGTGTTCTAGTAGTACTTTTTGATAGGTAGTGAAAATTAGTTCTTGCCGTGCATGTTTATTAGCTAGGCACCTCCCAGGTCAAGAGTTTGACATTGCTAATCACACCACCTCCATGCTAAAACGTAAGAACTGTTGTTTTTACACTATCAATCCTACTTCTTGTAGTAGCAAAACTGTGCAACAAGTTGTTAGGTATACTAGCTAAAGTTAAGTGGTTGTATCCCTAGCTAATTATTGTTTGATTCAAAGTTCCATAATGCAATGATAGTGTTGACTGAAATTAGGATAATTCATAATCAAAGAAAAAATTAATGAAACAAAGTTTGTTTTACTATTTTTCAGGGCATGTGCGGGAGTTGTGTCCAGTTTTATGGCATAATCCACAATGTCGCCTTCGTTTTTGCTGAGGTTCATCAAAATTTGGGGAATCTGTAATTGAAGCTGGGACTGGCGATGGTGAGCGGGAAGGAGTGCACTGGTCATCAAGACGCTGAGTAGGTAAAGGACAAGTAGTATCTTGCATATCCTCAGGACAAAACTCCCGAATTTTGTTGTGTAGATACCACTGGCGCTGTAAGGAAAGACCAGTTGCAGTTAGCTGTGGAGGCTGGGTACCAGGAAGTAGTGATTGTGATCCCTTCTTAATTAAACACACTTTATTTTCATCTGAGTTGCTGAATTCTTTAACGAAAACAAATCCAGGTGAATCAGATTGGAAACGAATATGGTGGAGCTTCTTTATGCCTTTCAGTTTCACAAAGACAGGAGCAAAGTAAGCTTGCCAGTCAAAGGTAGGTACCAAGACTTGTCCATCTACTGAGCCCACTACTTGAGCCACGTTAACGACTGAAGAGTTGTTAACCACTTCCACTAGGTCAGGTAGTCCTCCTATACATGTACGCCTATACTTCTTTTTCAGAAGGCCAAAACACCAGTCTGGGCTGAACTTAGTGTGCCCAGCAATCATGAATGACAAAGTGATAGTGTCATGTTTTCCAGTCATGACTCTGTGCAACAGGTAGTGAACCATTGTGGAATTCTTATTTTGACCACTACAATTGTCTGCATGCAGGTGTACTTTCCTTTCACCTAGTCCATGGTGGTCAAAAAAGTGGTCAAGCATACTGATGATAGCATTAGCTCCCTTCCCCACGTCAAAATTCTCATCTATAAGGTAGTTCACCTGCCTAGGTATTGCCTCACTACATACACCAAATATTGCGCATTTTCTTGGTGTGAGAAAGTACACAGGACCTGGTTGGAGGGGATCATTTGGGTAGAAGACTTGCTGGGCCATATCGAAGCTGTAATGGGCAAATATTGGTGTGGAGTTGGCAATCCTGTTGCTACCTGGAGACGGAGGCTCAAAAGCACCAGCTGAGGTGGTGAAGTGAGTTTTAATGGAAACTTTAGCCTCTTCCAAAGCATGACGGTAGACTGATCGTTCCCTTGTTACCTCAGTTAGGTGTTGTTCTGCTGCTTTTATGGTCTAATTAAAATTAAAATTATTCAAGTATGTTAAAATAATTAGTTATGTTATTAACTTACTGCTGATTTCTCCTCTTCAGGTTTATTGGAAGATCTAGTAATAAATCTGCTATTCTGCTGACAAACCCAGCACAGGTCACTCATGGGCTTCATGACTACAATGTTGGGGAGTAGCTCACGCCATAGACGTGTGAATGTGGAGTAGCCAACAGCTCTAAGTGAGTCATCACTTACTGTCGCCTGTATGTAGAGTTCCCATATTGCATGTTTGGTTGTACTAGATGGCAAGAGCTTTATATCAGAACTTTTGTACCCAGGAACTCGGCCAGGTAGGAGGAGAGCATTGGCATCTAATTGTAAGCATACTTTTAAACAGTTGTATTCTAATTAATACTTATTTCCTAATTATAAATCTATTTTATTTAATTGTACCTGAGTAATTCATGACGAATTGTATTACACCTTTAACGTCATCAAAGCTTAATCCTAATACAGGATGTCTGCCTTTATTTTTGTGAACTCTAGTCTCCACTCCTCGAACTAAATAACTTGCTTTAATATTTTTGTAGCGAGTGTAGCCAATGGAATGGAGGAAGAGGAACGTCTTCAAACAGATTCGTTTTCCACAGTGGAAAAAGGTGGTGTGCGACACTCTCTTGCCACTCAAGGATGGATCAGTACAACCTGCCATTATCTGTCCCATCACTACCAAGTCCAGTTCGTCATGGGTTAAATCCTGCATCTGGCAGCGAACTGTGTGATAGTGGTCAACTGACATGCTGGCACAGCAGGGACCGTTATCATCTCCATAATGACAATTATTGCATCCATTCTCATTAAACTTGACTATTGATGCATTCTCAGCCATATCAATAGCTCTTTCATCAGCAAATTCCATTGAATTCAGCTGAGAGACACTAACATAACTAGCATTCACTATTTCACTTGCTGTAACCTCACTGACTTGTGAATCAAGCTCTTCATCACTATCAGATTGCACATCAAATGTTTCTAGTTGATTGCATTCATCTATTACAAGTTACACACAAACTTAATTAGCACTGATCTTAGATAAGGCAAAAAAAAAGGAATTTTAGTGGCCTAGTAGGTGCGGTTACCATACCGGCATTGAGGTCGTCGGGTTCATCGTCGGCCCAGTAGTCGTTGATGAGATCCAAGAGCTCGCTGCTGTCAGAATTTATCAGGTCTCTATCAGCGCCCAGTATATTCAGAGCTCTAGCTACGTCTTTATCCGCCATTTTGGCTGCTTAGACTTCGCGGGAATTGCTATAGCAACATCTATAATGACGTAAGTTACTAAGTCCGTACACGGACGGCCATTTCTTAAGTTAGTGTTTTAGAGGGCTGTTTGACACAGAAAGCGTTAGAGTTAGGGTTTAAATTTTGGCGCACAGGTGAAGGAAAGCCTGAAGTTTAAGAATATTGAATGAAAATTTTTTTCATTGTTTTTCACCCTACTGGGGTTTTGCCTATTGTGCGGTTGCGGAAAAAATTAAAAGTGGTCTGTTTTCTCAGAGCGGGTCACATATGAAATTACGTACTTACCTCAGCATCCCCCCTCGAGTAGTAGTAGCTTCCTTAGCATTAATAATTTATGTGCTTACATACGCTTTTCAGAAGTAGTGATAGCTCTCTTAGTACTGACTACAGGTGGCTCTTGACAACTAACAAGCCGCACTTAGCCGGAAAAAAGGCGAAGTTTTGAATTTAAATCTGGTAAAGGGTCTTCAATGCCATAGTAACCGGTCGAATCAACTTTTTGTTTCTTGAAAAGCAAGCGTTTTCGCAAGAATTTTCTCACACTTTGGAGCTTAAGTATAAAGTAAGGTTTGCTTAATGCTGTAGTTTCAGAATAAACTGGAGTCAAGCCTAAAAAGCCGTGTTTTTTGGAGAAAAAAGTTCCCGGCGCTCGCCTTTAAAGAGCATACCTACCATTTATCCATACATACATACATACATACTAGTGGTGCGCTCGATTAGCGCAAATACACATGGCGAGCGAGCAGACTCTTTTTACAGAAAAATAGGACAGAAATTACATCTAACTGATTAGGCATGAAGAGTTAACAATAACAGAATTACCTGAATAAACTTAGAAAGCAGTGGCAAAGAAGCGTAGCTTGACAAAGACTTCACAATTGTTTCAAGAAGAGAGTAGCTATAAACGTTTTGGTTGAAACAGAGTTGCGTAAGGCAGTGCAGCAGGATTCTCCGCGCTCGTTAATTGAAAATACTGGAACTGTGAACACTTTACCTAACTTACGTAATTAGAAGCGCGGGCTAAAACAGAAGTCTCACGTACCCCATAAACAGATAAATAAACTAGTGATGTGCTTGAGCACAAATGGCGAGGGAGCCTAAAACTACACTATTGTTAAACGATTAATTTTAACTTCAACAATCAAGCTATAAGAAAAATCAAGTTTAAATTACGTGTATAAGGTAAAGGTGATTCAATGCCATAGTAACCACTCCCTGCAACAGTTGGAATTGAAAAAAAAAAAAAAAAAAAGCAACAAAAACAAGTAGCATTATTTATATTTGGTACAATACTTTCTAACATACCTACACAAGGCGCTTAGCTTCATAGTTACTCTAGTGGACAAAGAATTTTCAAGTAAATACAGTTTAGTAGGGCTTATAACTGTGACAGATTACGGGTAATGATCGCTAAACCAGAGGATTCCGTTTAGTGAAGTTTGGGACAGGGTCGAACAACGAGCTAACACAAAAATATGAGTAGGTCAAAGTACAAAATGACATACGCACGTCCAAACAAACATCTCCGATTTTCAATTGTGTTACCCCTGTAAGTGTCTCGCTCGCCAATAAATATAGCGAAATCTCGATTGCGTTAACCCTGATAGTGTCTCGCTCGCTTCGCTCGCTCGCTAACAAACATTCCCAATTTTCAATTGTTTAACCCCTGTAAGTGTCTCGCTCGCTACGCTCGCTTGCCAAAAATATTGTTCAGGGTTAATAGCCTCAATGCAGTAATAAGTGGGATATTGATAATGAACTTTCTATTCCAAAGAATTAAAATAAAGGAAATGATACATCACAGATAGTGTCTCACTAGCATTTCCCAATAGCAACCTTTGTGTCCTATCACTGAATACATACCATATATAACCCATGAAATTAGAGTGCGATATGACCAAATATTTCATAAGTTGTCTACTTTATAAAAGCTACAGGTGACTTCAAAGCCTAATAGCTGTAAACAATTCCCGACACTTATAAGATCATATACTTTTTTATCTTCACTAATACCACAGCCAAGTCATTTCTCAATACAAAAAAGGGGTATTATTTTAAAATACTGCAGCAGTAGAAAATTGATAGAATGATCGGAATGGTCAGGGAGATCTGTCTAGGTAATTTGTCTAAGCAATATCACGGCAAAATTCCTGGGCAACACTGTTCAGCAACAGAAAGAAATGTATGAAATACAGAATCAGAGTGAGATGATTTTTTTGATGAAAATATAACATAAGATATGATCTTCCCCAGAAATAAATTGAACAAAGCAACCAGCAGAGAAGACCTGAGGGACCACTTGAGCGGTTTCAACATTGTAGATATTAACCTGATTCAGATCACAATTTCTAAAGGATTTTGATAGGATAAATGAAAACATCATATTGCACATGCTCATTGTTTATATTGGCTCACAATTTTCTGTGCTATCATATGATAATTATAGGTATGCCACTTGAATAATAGTAAAGATGTAAAACCAAAATCTTTCACTGCCAAAACTTTTCAGACTGCAGTCAAAGGAAAATGATTTTATGATGACATCATCAGAGCCATAGTGGAGCCGTTGAGCAAAGTACAGATTTGATTGGACTTCCCTGCCACTTCCTGAAAAATCAGGTTGCTCTTTAATAAAAGTTTCCCTACTAAGTACGGAACAAACTGTTTACCAATCTACATTCTTAACTACAGTAAACAACCCTGAGTTAGCTATCATAATGGGCATAACTATGACAAAAATAAATAAATACAATATACACACAGAAGTTGGACAAAACACTAACTTGTGCTAGTCAGTATAACTTACAGCTCTAAACAACTACCAAGAAAACGCTATGAAATTCATTAAAGAAGTCTTACTCTGATGCTACTTTTACTTCTCTTAATGGTCAAAACAATAGGTGAGTCAATGTTCTTTCTACATAATGTTTGGTACAGTTTGTGTTTTAAAACTTACAATCACATAGCTGCAGATAACTTAGGAGTCATAGATATGGCAATACAATATATAGCAACAATCACAATATGGAATTCACAAATACTGATAACTGATTCGTAGAATATAATATTTCTGATGTTAAAATTTTAATCACGAGGTTCTGCTCCATTGGAGCCTTCTTCAATTGATAAACACTCGAAAATGTAAAAGTATGGAAACAGTATTACTTTGTTTGATCCTAAAATAATATATAAATATTTATAAGCTAAATACAGAATTATTCAAAAAAGTAATTAAGATCTTATAAAATTTGAAAGGGATAAAAAGGAGGCTCGCTGGAGAAGAAAAACCTTGATTAAAAATTTTTAACGTCAGAAATTTTGAACACTACGAATTCAAGTTCTATAATCTTTATGCAGTGAACTCTCTCTACAATCAATTAATAACACACACATTGCGGTGGATTCCCAGCAATAGTGGAATCCACTCACTAGAACTTCAGACAGTTTATTTTGGATATATCCATGTTTGTAATCTGTTTGGTCACTATCCCATGTTCACCTGCAGTTCTCAAATATGTCTCAGTTATCTATGTACACTATATTTTACATTCCTTTAGTCCTGAACAGTTCTGTATATATGTGGCTGTTCTGCTCTTTCTGTGCAGTCTGTCTTTTTGGTTACAACTCACAAGCTAAACTGTTTAACCAGAAAACTTGGGTGACTAGCTACGCTGGTTACAGGCGGGCCCTCAACCACGACAACCTCCACGTACTATCTAGGACTCGAGTGACAGCTCAGGTGGCAGCGAACAAATTCTACCACACACATATAAAATCATTTTTGCTAAACCTACTTAGGGGCTTTAATTCATGCTATATGTTTACAAAGATATACATAGGAAATACTTAGTTTCTGAAGTAGTAGCAATTGAAAGCTGTAAATACTGTTCTGTCACATTTCCAGTATATTTGTTACTATTAAATTTTTATAATAATGTGAGGACTAACTCATCCTCCTGTCTCAAAATTGTGAGTTCTGATATCTACTTATTAGCCATGGGATCACTCATACTGCCTTTTGGAAGTGCCTATGGAGATACTTTCCTACCTCCAGTGCTAGACACCAGCTCATCTCCAATAAACTTCTCAAATCCATTTCCTTTTCTGGGAACTAATGAAACTTCTATATATGTAAGTTCTAATAATTCTTATAATAGTTGGATATGAATTTACCCTTATAGGTAAACACCCATGGGATTCTTTCATTTGGTTCTTCATTTGTGGATTATACTCCAGATCCATTCACCAGTTTGCAGAGAGCAGTCATTGCTGTGTATTGGGCTGATGGCGATATCAGAATTTCAGGAAATATATCTTTCAGGATTACTCAACATGTTGATGATATTTCTCAAGTACAAAGTCTGCTGTCAACTTCATTCCAGCTGACAAGCTTTGACCCTATTCTAATATTTGTAGCAACGTATTCAAATATTCCACAGACTTATTTTACTGAAAACAACTTAAAAGTACGTATGTAATAGTACTGCTATAATAACAATGATAACAACTAAATTACTCATTTTTCTTTGCATTGTTAGGGATATTCTGGGCCATATACCAAAAACCTACATAGTGGAGATGACATAATTTCAATTGTATTCACACTGTATTATCGGTTTCTCACAAAATCGTACGGGTCATTAAATTAATGCGGGAGCTTTATGCACAAGATAGTTATGAGGTACAGCTTTTTTTGTTGTTTGTAAACTTGGCTGACTATAACGTGAATTTAACCAAGTTTCTGAAGTAGCTAGTGATGGCTGTGAGTTCAAATTCTAGCTTAAGGAAGCCTATGCAGTAATTGCCCCGTGGACTAGCCTTGGACTGGAAGTGGATAAACATGGCAAGCTCAGTTTACTTCATTAGGTATTAATTATGAAATATCATGACATTTCACGATAATTCAAGTTAATATCGTATCGCCAATTATTATCCAATATCGCCCAGCTCTAAACAGAAGTACATGTACTTTTCCCAAAGCTAGCCAGCGCGACTTGCAAGGCTTAATTTATTACTGGACCGTCATTCATTCATCCATCTCATATGCTAAAAAAATATTCCACAAGCCTGTACTTATACTTATATATATATATATATATATATATATATATATATAATATATCAACTATTAAATCTAATTACTCAACTATAGAAGTGTCTCATATGCATGCTTGCCAATTAATTGTGCACATCCTAATTCAATAGATATGCCTACAATAAATTATGTTGATGTTTTTTTTTATCAAGTCAAGATAGGTCATCAATAAATGATTTTTGTTTGTTTTAGAACACTTTTCAAGTCGTGTTGACTACAGATGGACTATTACCATTTGTCCTAATGTTTTATGAAGATATCCAATGGTATCGAAATGCCAACATCGGCTTCAATTCTGGAAACACATCCTTCTCTCTGCCTGGGGCATTCACACCTAATGCTACTTACATAAATTACTACAGCAAATGTGGGAACACAAGGATTGTATGTTTATAGAGTGGACCAAGATACAGTTGTTGAACCTAACCAGACTGATAGAATGCAAGGCTCTGGAATGGGAAATGAAATCAAAGGCTCTGGAATAGGACAAGGCTCTCGAATTACAACTGAAACACATGGCTCTGGAATGGGAAATGAAACAAGAGGCTCTGGAACTGCAAATGAAACACAAGGCTCAGGAATAAAACATGGTTCTGGAATTGCAAACAAAATACTTGGGTCTGGAAAGGAAAATGAAACACAAGGCTCTGGAATAGAACAAGGTCCTGGAATGGCAATTGAAACACAAGGCTCTGGAATTGCTAATGAAACACACGGCTCTGGAATGGAAAATGAAGTACATGGTTCTGGAATGGAACTTACATTTAAGAATAAATCAAATTGTTCTGAAATTGAGAATGAAACTATTGTCTCAGAAGCCAGTGGAGTAACAAGAGAAAATATCACTGGTATTACGATTGCTTTATTCAAACAGCTTCCTATACTTTTAGGGGACTACGTCACACTGACATGCTCACTGGTGTCTGACAATTCCTCTAACATAACATACATCTGGTCGTTAAATGGCAGTCTTCTCTCAGACACCTCACCAGTAATTGTAATAGCAGGAGTACAAAAACATGATCTGGGCCAATACAAATGTATCATCACACGTGGGTGCTATAAATATTCAACCAATATAAATTTATACACATTCGGTAAGAATAGGCATACATTTGCTACAGACAAAACAATGTTTAAGATAGTGGCTGTTTACATTAACTGGGATAAAAAAAAGTTCATCAATTCACAATATAATTTCTGATTTTCATTTTTAAAGTAGTACATTATAAAAAAAAAAGGTCTTTCATGAGTACTTGTGACGACGTATTAATTGAATTTAATCAAATAGTAAAATATGGAACTATTGATGTTTGCAATTAATGATCTTTTGTTATTTAATTGTCATAGACCTGATGAGAGAGGTCAGTACTCCATCAAGCTCATTCCAGGATGTCCTTTTCCGGCTAAGGACAAACACTGCCATCACTTCGAGATGTTGGTACATATATTGAACTATGAGTTGGATTCCAGATATCGGGGAGACTAAAATCTTTCCCAAGATACTTCTTGTGAGGAGGCAATACGCCAAACCACAATCCCACAAGGACAGGCTTATTTTTGGGTAGGACTACATGGAAAGGAACCAACACTACAGTACTGTGACATATAAAAGTATGAATAATCATAAACTGAATACCAAAAGTAACTTAGCTTTTGAGTGTCTTGACGGATTACTTTAAACAATATCAAAATAAATAATAAACTTGTTTGATTTAAGCATTATTCTAAATTGTGTGTGTATGTGCCCGGGCATGGTGTGTCTAGTAGTACCTGTCTTGTTTAAGAACACACAGTCAGTAACAATTATCATAAAACACTCAGGTTTGGATAAAAAAAAGTTATATTGTAAAGATCGCAAGAGAAAACTGGTGTTAAATTGTGTTAAAATAGAAAGATGAAAAATAGTGAGAACATGGTAAAGGGGTAGCAACCTCGCGTCATTTTCATAAATTACTGGTAGAATCAGTCGTAGTTCCTCAGTAGCTGATAAACCTTCTGGTACGATTCTTTACTCTTTTAAATGAAAGTAAAACATTCTGGTAAAACAAGTTAATTGAACGGGTTTACTACAGAGGTAGGGGCGCCCTGAGATTTTTCCCCCCCAGGTTGAGTTTCCTCCCCCCCCCCCCTCCCCCCCAGAATTTCATGAAATAAATTACTACTTAATGTTATTCTGTGGTTATGATTTATAATAGTATTCTGTGAGTTTGTTGTTTGTATATATCTAATAGTTGGTGAAAGTTCACTTCAGTTAATCGAGGTCCTTCAATTGCAATACACATTAGTCTTCCAAGATTGGTGTCACTAATTCTAGACCAGAGACGATTTTTAATTAAATGAGTGTGGTTTCAGCAAAATTGGGTGTGGTCAATCAAACGTGTGGCCCCCCCCTCCTTCCTAAACTTTCCCCCCTTCCAGAAAAAAATCCTGTATGAAATCGTGTTGAACATTACATAAATTTAAAAAAAATACAATATTAAGTCCTAATTGTTAGGCATGAAACTCAATTGCCTTTTCCTCTTCTTTTTAACCTTTTCGAAAAGACATGTATTACACATTAAAATTCTAAATAAACAGTGAAAAAGTATGCCTTCATGTATAGTCAGACACATAACGTATATATATTCACTATTTGCTAAAACTGCCTTGTTACTATTTATCATTAAAAGTCTTAGACATTCAAATTTGTTTGTTGGCTTTTTTTTAATTGTACAAAGTAAATTTACGTGCTACTTTCCTATTGTGTGTACAGCTTTGATTAAAAAAGGTCAGGTCTCCACCTAACTATTCCTTATGTACTTTACTTGCATAAAAAATGCAATAAATTAATTAATTAGTCAAACAGTAGAAAATGCAATCATAATTTTTCGGGTATGAATTGTCAATAATGAGTTACAAATGAACATATATATATAACATATATATACATACCCCTGTGTGTCAGTAATGACAACGATGACGATGTATGCATTTATGAACAATTCATTAGCTGGGCTGAGTTGGTAAAGCATCATCATTATCTGAATGTTAAAGCGTCGTCATTATCTGAATGGTAAAGCGTCGTCATTATCTGAATGGTTAAGCGTCGTCATTATATGAATGATAAAGCACCAAGCTTTCCCCACTCTATGGGGAAAAATGCATCATTTCAAATGGGGTTTGGACCAAAGACCCTCAACTTTACTTACAGTAAAACTGCCTGGAACAAGCAGCATAGTGATTCTTAGAGTGCTTTATTAACAATTGTAGAGATAGACAAAAGATAAGGGAATCCATGAGTTGAAGAAGAAAGCCTGAGATGGCTCAGGAAGAGACGAAAGCGGTATAGGGAAACCTTGGCTAAAAGTACCTTATTCCCAATTTGCAGAAGTTAGTACATCAAGTGCCACAGTGTGGTAGGGTATTTGCTAGTATATATAAAATTAGTGTGTTGCTTTTTTTAAGTTACTCAACTGTCTACTTCCTGGGTGGATTTTTTAAATGGAATAATTGTTTTCCATAAACCATCCTGGCAATCTTTGACTAGAACCTCATTAGTATGAAAAGAATAAGCATTAGCTGTAATCGTGTCTTTGTAGCTGGAGAGGAGGTATTGTATAAGTTATATTGATTCAGAGGTTGCCAAACCTTTAAACCATAGAGGATATGACTATCAGTTCTTGCATTGTGTTCTTGAATGAGGCTAAATGCCACTCTCTCATTATACTTTATAGAAAAACCAGCCCTTGCCCTATCTTGGTTATAAGCACTTTTATAATTTAGGCATCTCTTCATTAAATTCTAGCAAGTATCTTCCACACAGATGAGTTCATTGAACAAATGTTCTTTCCTATTAATTTTGCTGGTTCTTGCTGCTCAAGGTATTTCTAATCTAATATTTTCATCTAACATTACAAACGGTATATTAATCAGATGGAATCAGCCTTCCTGGTGGCACTTACATCAGGTGGGGAAAAAAGACATGTCCTACTGAAGTTGGAACTGAAATTATATACAAAGGATTTACAGGAACTAGCAAGTGGAATGAGAGTGGGGGAGGGGCCTAACTACTTGTGCATGCCCGAGAATCCAGAGTACAACTCTGACTTAAAGTACAGGGAAGGCATTGAAGGTTCCTCTACCATTTATGGCGTGGAATACGAATTCCCGGTTCAAGGCACACACGACGACAATGCCCCGTGTCCCCTGTGCTTGACACCGAACCGGCCCACTGTGATCATGATACCGGCAAGGTTCACTTGCCCTCAGGGCTGGACCATGGAGTACTATGGCTACCTTATGTCCTAATCAAAGGCATACTCTCGTACCATGTTCATGTGCGTGGATCACAACATAGACAGTTTTGCAGAATATAGGGGAGATATGGCTTTGGCTAACTTTTACAATGTTGAAGCAAGCTGCCACGGTCTTCCATGCAGCCCTTACAACTACTATGGTAATAAAGAACTCAACTGTGTCGTCTGCACCAAGTAATAGCTCAGAACTTTATAATATGTATACATGCAAATGTACATATCTAGGTAGACATCTAGATCTACACTCAAATATATATGTAATGTTGTTGTTATTTCATTATTTCACCTACAACCAGTATAATAGACTTAAATTAAGACAACGAAATATCGACAATGATGCATATCTGCAGAATAAGTGACCTTATGTTGCGTGTATGTGGCATAAAGATAGCACTCACAATCAAAATACATGTAGTACCATCTACAAGATTAGAATGCTTGGATAAGACATGAAACACACAAAGTGGAGGATTCCTTCATGAACAATTAAAGTTAACTGCAAACGCCTGCCTGTGAATCTAATAATCATATCTAAAACTGAACTGAGTGGTCTGCTGAACAGTACATAAAATAAATCAGTACATAGTAAAAAAACAACAACACAGTATAGCGTGATTTAGTATAGAGACTACAATTAGTCCCTAATTAAACTAGCTTACTTGATGGGAAGTAAACATATCTGTTCTCACACTAAATCCTCAATTATACTAGTGATGTGCTTGAGCACAAATGGCGAGCGAGCCTAAAGACTATACTATTGATTTTGACTTCTAACACTGAAGCTACTGAAAATAAGGTCCAGTTTTTTTAATTTAGCATACAGGGTAAAGGGATTTCAGTGCCATAGTAACAACTCTCTGCAACTGCTTGGAAGGAAAACAACCACAACAAAACATTACACGTTATTTAAAAGTTTTCTTTGTGATATTCTTTAGCTAAGTAGTGGTTGTAACACACAATGCTTTGACACAACTGGACATGCACCTACACAGACTTACCTTCCCAGTAGTCTAGTGGACAATGTATTTTCAAGTAAATACTGTTGCGCAAGGCTTATAACCATGACAAAGAGCGCATTGACATACCACCGACACTAACTAGAATAGAAATGGAAGTCCCTTAAGTTTTCAAGTTTGACTGCACCCGCAAAAGAATTCAAAACGGTAAACAATTCAATTTCTAGGGTGATACGGGTACTGATCGATAAACCAGAGTATTCTGTTTAGTGCAATTTGGGACGGGGTAGACCACATAACTAACACAAAAACGCGAGGGTCAAAGTACAAAATGCCTTACGTACATCCATACATATATACAAACTAGTGGTGTGCTTGAGCACAAATGGCGAGCGAGACACTTACAGGGGTAACACAATCGAAAATCGGGGATGTTTGTTTATTTATTTATATATATGGACGTACGTATGTCATTTTGTACTCTGACCCTTACGTTTTTGTGTTAGTTATGTGGTCGACCCCGTCCCAAATTGCACTAAACAGAATCCTTGGGTTTATCGATCAGTACCCGTATCACCCTAGAAATTGAATTGTTTACCGTTTGAATTCTTTTGCGGGTGCAGTTTTTCTATTCGAGTTAGTGGCGGTGGTAAGTCAATGCGCTCTTTGTCATGGTTATAAGCCGTGCGCAACAGTATTTACTTGAAAATACATTGTCCACTAGACTACTGCGAAGGCAAGTCTGTGTAGGTGCATGTCCAGTTGTGTCAAAGCATTGTGTGTTACAACCACTACTTAGCTAAAGAATATCACAAAGAAAACTTTTAAATAACATGTATTGTTTTGTTGTTGTTTTTTTCCCCTTCAATTCAAGCAGTTGCAGAGAGTTGTTACTATGGCACTGAAATCCCTTTACCCTGTATGCTAAATTTAAAAACTGGACCTTATCAGTAGCTTCAGTGTTTGTTTAGGTCTCCCTAAACAAACGCCGAATTATTATTTACCTAATTTAGTTATTCATGCACTAATTATCTTTATATCATATTCATTTACATTCAATTTCATATATTCCATTTAACGCACACTGGTGTGCGTTTTTTTAGAATAATAAAAGAAAACCTCATGTACTAACTTGAAGTTCTTGTACAAGGGATAGAACTTAATCCTTTTGAATCCTCCTCCCTGAAGAGTACAAAGAATAACTCACACACAGCTTTAATAGCTAGCTTGCTGTGTGTGCTGCCTGTGCTAGCCAGGTGGTCCTTACATAACCTGCTTTTGGGATTTACGACCCCGAAACATTGGTCCTTCGAGCCGGATCAGTAAAGGTGAAGGTAAGGGGGATCAGTGGCCTAGCTCTCTAAGAAAGAAGCAAAGCTATTGAAGAAGAGAAACTGCAGGAGGGATAGCTGTACAAGCTACTCTAACTCTTGTAACCAAGAAGATTGATTCACTGCTAACTCCAAGGAAGGAGTAATTGGAATTCCTCACCAGAGTCAGAACTGTGTTTCGAAATAATTAACCCAGAATGGCATCGGAAGAGAGTGATTTGGCAGCCTTGAAGGCCAAAAGGAAAACCTGTAGAGGCAAGCTCACCAAAGCCATAAAGAGTGCTATGAAATTCACAAGTGACAACCTGGCAGAAATAAAACAAAGAGAGCTGAGGGAGAAAATTGAGATAATTAAAAGGCTGATGGACGAGCATAGTGACATGCATGAAGCTGTGCTGACACAAATGGCAACAGAAGGCAAGCCACAACTGAGATTGATGGAGAAGTGAGTGGCAATGAAACTGTGGAAAGAATCTCTGACAGTGAGTTGGATAAACTGGAAGAAGCCATTGTTTTGAGCAATCTCTACTTGGGTGATGTTAGAGTGCAGACCAATGCTGCCACCTGGGTGAAGGAAAGCAAGATAGAAGCTCCTACATTTAACACTGATGGCAACAAAGTGAAGGAAGAGCTAGAAAGAAACATCAGTGATCTCACCCCTTATGCTGCTCATTCCTACATAAATGGCCAATTAGCCAAAGCACAATCTCTGGCAGAGCAAGTCAGGACAAAGTTGTTTGCCACTGCAGCAGCAGCTCCTTCTGTGCTGCCAGCAGAAACAAGGGTGGAAAGAAGCATCACCAGAAGTGCTCTGCCACCCCCTTACCATATAAAGCCACCCACCTTCAGTGGAAATCCCAGAGACTTCAAACACTTTTGCGAGCGATTCGAAGCTATTATGGACCTTCACAAGGATTATTATCCGGACACAGACAAAATCAGTATACTGGCAGATGCCATGAAGGACAATGATGCAAGGAAGCTGGTGCTAAACTCTTGCAGTGATGGCTATGAAGGAGCTCTGGAGCAGCTCAAGATGACATATGGACGAAAGACAGTGATTTATCCACAACTAGTGGATGAGTTCCTGAAGAAAGAGAAGTATGACTGTTCCAGAGAGTCAATGAAGCTAATTTTGGACAAGACGAAAAGATTGTTGTCAGAGATGGAAAAGATTGGAGGCAGAAACATTGACACCCTGGCAGTGGCTCTCACAGTGAAGGAATTTGACACGGAGCTCATGACTGAGTGGTCCAAGCATCTGGGAAGTAATGATGAACTGCCTACTCTAGAGAAGCTGATAGAATTTGTGACACCACTGTCACATAACTTGCCAAGGCTCAGCAGAAATGTCTATCAGAGCCACAAACCTGTCAAGCAGCATCATCACTCTTCCACTACACCAGCATCAATTGAATCAGCAGTGAAGGTGGAGTCAAAGGTGGAGTCCAAGTCAGAAGTTCCTCCCAAAAGGGTGTGTCCAGCATGCAAAGAATCATCTCACCCTCTCTACAGATGTGTCAAGTTCAAAGATATGACTGTCAACCAGAGGTGGAACTTGGTGAACAAAAACAAGCATTGCAGCAACTGTCTCCATCCATCACACCAAGCAGCTACTTGCACTTCAAAATACACCTGCAAGTTCTGTAAACAGCCTCACAACTACCTCCTACACAAGGAAAGTGAGGAAGACAAGAAATCAACCAACTCTGGAATTACTCTGGCAGCACAAGCAACACAGACATCTCCAGAGACTGACACAGCAGGTGAGCTCGGTTGTGGTTTTATATTCACTGCTCTTGTGTCAATCCAGAGTCAAGGCAGGAAAATCAATGCCAGAGCAGCACTAGACAGTTGTGCCACCCACTCCCTGATCAGTGAAGAAGTGGCAGCCTTCCTGCAGCCACAAAGACAGCCAATCAAGCTCACAATGAGAGGAGCTGTGGCAGAGAAGCAGATAAAGCACTGGGCTACTGTGAACATCTCCACCATCATCCCTTCAGAGTTTGATGTCCCACTGGGTGTGGCAATAGTCAATGACCTCCCACCAGCCACACCTCCAAAGGATGGAGCAGCAGTTGCCAAAAATCCAATGTTGAATGGACTGACTCTGGCTGATCCTTACTTTGGAGGTAAGCTAGATCTCATAATAGGCACCAATGACTTGCCTATGCTCTGGGGAAATGATGGAAGAAAGTTTTCCATGGCAGACAGGCTGACTGCTGTCAACACTGCTTTTGGATGGGTTGTGTCTGGATCTGCACTCCCTGCAAGCAAGTCTGGAACATCTCTCAGAGTGGAAGTGACAGAAGACAGAGATCATCAGCTCTTCCAAAAGATGTACGAGTTGGAGAAAGTGCCAGAAGCAATCAAACTGACCCCTGAAGAGGAGAGTGCCATCACACAGTTTAAAGAATCAATTGTCCAAACAGTAGATGGCAGGTATGCAGCCAAGCTGCCGAGAGTGGAAAGCCCTCCTCAGCTGGGCAACTCAAGTAAGATGGCATTGTCTAGAATGATTAGTAATGAGAGAAAGATGAAAAAGGTGGGAAAATTGGCAGAGTTTGATGAAGAAATGTTTGGGTATATAAGGCTAGAGCATGCAGAGGTTGTGCCTGAATCAGAAAGGGATAAAGGCATGTATTACTTGCCTGTAAAGGGCGTAATCAAAGAAAGCTCCACCTCCACAAAGGTCAGGCCAGTTTTTGATGCTAGTGCCAAGACTAGCAATGGAGTTGCTCTTAATGATGCTCTCCTAGTTGGTCCAAACTTATACCCCTTAATCAGTGACATCCTGATCCAGTTTAGAAGTTATCCTATAGCTGTGTCTGCTGACATCAGCAAAATGTACAGGGAGGTCAAACTCCTCCCGGAAGACCAAGCTTACCATTTCTTGTACATAAGAGATCCTGATGGCAAGCTGCTAACATGCAAAATGAAAAGGTTGACATTTGGTGTACGTCCTTCCCCATTCATTGCTACATCTGTTATACGTCACCATAGCAACCAGAATCAGAAACAATATCCCAAGGCTGCACAAGCTATAATGCAGCAATTCTATGTAGATGATTTTTTGTCCGGGGCATCCACATTGGATGAAGCAGTGCAAATCAGAGAAGAACTGTGTAAATTGTTGAGTTTATGTGGCATGAAGCTTAGAAAGTGGAGGAGCAACTCCCAGCAACTCCTGTCAACCATTCCTGATGATTTGCTAGAGAAAGAAGACAAGAAGGAGCTGATACAGGAGTCGCCTCTGAAAGCACTCGGGATCCATTGGGACACCTCCAAGGACACATTGCTCGTAACTACTCCTACGTCTGAAAAAGGTGAAGTTACCAAAAGGGTGGTGGCAAGGGTAGTAGCAAGTGTGTATGATGTACTTGGGTTGATGTCACCTTACCTGATCTCTGGAAAAATTGTATTACAACAACTTTGGGTGCATAAATTGGCATGGGATGATTGTATTCCAGAGGAAGTGTTACCCAAATGGCAGTGTTGGGTGGATGGCCTAGAAGTAGTAAAAGGTCATCACATTGACAGGTACACTGGTTGCCATGACAAAATCAGAAAGAAAACTCTGCATGGATTTTCTGATGCTAGCCAGCTAGCGTATGGAGCTGTAGTTTACTTGGTGTGTGAAAGCACTACTGGGTTGACATCACATATAATCTGCTCCAAGGCAAGAGTGTGCCCTCTAGCTAAGAACTATACCTGAACTTGAATTAGAGGCTGCAAAATTGCTTGCAAAGCTATTACATCATGTAGCAGGTGTGCTTAACATTCCCTTGTCCAACATTGTACCCTGGACTGATTCCAGCATTGTGCTGGCATGGTTACTTCAACCACCCAACAAACTAAAGACCTTTGTCTGTAACAGGGTAGCGTTAATCGGAGAGCTGTTGCCACGGTGCAGCTGGAGGCATGTCCCCACTGCTGACAACCCTGCTGACATGTGCAGCAGAGGTGTGACAGCACAAACCCTTGTAAACTCCCACCTTTGGTGGAATGGCCCAGACTGGTTAAAATTGCGTCCAGAGCAATGGCCATTCTTGCCTGCAAAAAGCATACCACCCAGTCAAATGCCTGGAGTGAAAGCCACTGTGATAGTTGCCATGGCAACCCAGAAGTGTGCACTGGATTTGTGGCAAAGATTTTCATGCTATAATAAGTTAGTCAGAGTGCTTGCTTGGGTTTTGAGGTTTCTGAGAGCCTATGTCAAGAAGGAGAAGCAGCCTCCTGACAGAACTTTGACTTGGAATGATGTTAATGCTGCCAAAAAGTTGCTCATTAGAGTGCAGCAATTGGAAAGTTTCCCTGATGTATTTGCAGTTGTGTCTAGTAAAGGTCGCCTCAGCAAAGGCCATCCCTTGGGGGGGATGGGTTTGGAGCTCAGCCCCAACCACGCCTTGTTGGTAAAGGGTAGGGTTGGTGGAAAGAGCATGGTGCCGCTGTCAGCTAAAAATGCACTGACAAAGCTGATGTTGCTGACACAGCACAAGTTGCATGGTCACCCTGGAGTTGCAACCCTCATTAGCATAGTAGGACACACTTTTTATGTGGTGGGTATCAAAAGAGAGCTCAAGAGGATAGCAAAAATGTGCCCAAATTGTCAACATGCCAATGCCAACCCATTATCGCAGCAGATGGGAATGCTGTCAACATCAAGAGTGACACTGCAACCTCCATTTGACAAATGTGGTGTAGATTTTGCGGGTCCCATCACTCTGATAGAAGGTGCCACCAGAAAGCCTGTCAAATTCAAAAGTTATTTGTGCCTTTTTGTGTGCATGTCGACCAGATGTGTGCATATTGAAATAGTCAAAACTCTGGAAACCAATGAATTCATGGCAGCTCTCCAAAGGTTTGCTAATAGGAGGGGCATGCCTAGTGAGATCTTTTCAGACAATGGCAGCAATTTCATTGGAGCTGCAAAAGAAATCAATGATATCTCAAGCATGCTCAGGAAATCCAAGCATTCAATATCTGTAGTCGAGAGTCAGCATGGTGTGAAGTGGCATTTCAACCCTCCCAGAGCTCCACACTTTGGTGGGCTTTGGGAGGCAGGTGTAAAGATTATGAAAAAGCAAATAAGAAAAATCATTGAGCCACACCCCTTAAGACTTGACGAAATGTGGAACATCACTACTCATGTGGAAGCAGTGCTAAATTCGAGACCACTAGTGCCATTGGAGAAGGTTGAGTCAGAAGATGAGCTTGCTCTAACTCCAGCACACTTCTTGATTGGAAGGCCAATGAGAGCTCCACCTACACCAGCAGCATCAGCAGCTAAAATCACATCGTTGAGGAGGTGGCAGCTAGTGCAGAAACTCCAACAACAGCTCAGTGAAGGATGGAGTGGTCATTACTTACAATCTCTTCAGTCAAGATCGAAATGGAGGAACAGGAAAGAAAATGTCAGAGTTGGTCAAATAGTTTATATCAAAGACATAACGTTAAGCAATGGATTGAAATGGCCTCTAGGTAAGATAATCAAAGTCTATGCTGGCAGAGATAATCTTGTCAGAACTGTGGATCTTGTATGCAAGGGAAAAGAATATAAAAGACCCATTCACTTGTTAATCCCACTGAACATCGAGGATAATGACGAGCAGTGAGAACTGTTGTATCATCTCATTAGTACTTATTGTTTACTTGTATTATCATACATGTTGTTTACTTTCTGGAGGCCCAGTATGTTTAGGTCTCCCTAAACAAACGCCGAATTATTATTTACCTAATTTAGTTATTCATGCACTAATTATCTTTATATCATATTCATTTACATTCAATTTCATATATTCCATTTAACGCACACTGGTGTGCGTTTTTTTAGAATAATAAAAGAAAACCTCATGTACTAACTTGAAGTTCTTGTACAAGGGATAGAACTTAATCCTTTTGAATCCTCCTCCCTGAAGAGTACAAAGAATAACTCACACACAGCTTTAATAGCTAGCTTGCTGTGTGTGCTGCCTGTGCTAGCCAGGTGGTCCTTACATAACCTGCTTTTGGGATTTACGACCCCGAAACAGTGTTAGAAGTAAAAATCATTAAATAGTATAGTCTTTAGGCTCGCTCGCCATTTGTGCTCAAGCACACCACTAGTTAGGTAACATAAAATGTTACTATGTTTTAGTTTACTTCATACAAACACTATAATAGCAGTTATTACATTTGATTTCAGCAACCAAATACAAAATCACTCTCTTACCTTATTAATGGTAACTTTTGTAGTATCAAACATCAACCATTCTGATAATCTCAATCACCAGTAACTCTTGAACAAGCTCTCAGCTATGATAAAAAATAAACCAGTGTTATTATTTGTCATTTTAGCCAACAAATGGAATTACTACTTACATCATTCTTGAGTATTGATAACTTCTGTAGTATCATATTGAAGTTACTTTGACCATCTGAATTACCTTGAATTCTTGACAACAAGCTCTCACCTACAAAAACAAAAGACAATCAATTTTAGCACACAAATACAAAATTACTTTCTTACCTCATTTTCTTGAGCAGTGGTAACTTTTGTAGTACCAAATTTGAGCCAATCTGACTATTTGAATTTACCAGTCACTGTTGACTAGCTCTTAGCTACAAAAAAGAAAGGCCAGAGTTTATTTTGCGTATTTAGTTAACAAATATGGAATTGCGTACTTATCTCAGCTTCCCTCGAGAAGTAGTAGCTTCCATAGTGTTCAGGACAGCCAGGAGAGCAGCCCTGAACAATCAAGAACTCGTCACTACAATAGAACTATTATCACCTTACCGAACAATATTACATACATAATGATATTCATATATAACCACTGTATCTTGTATCATTGTCACTGCATAAATGTAATGTAGTAGTGTATGCAAATGTTGATCCGAGTTAACCCTAATAAGATTACAACCGTGCGTTACGCCTATACAAGATTCTTTGGTAGGGTCTATAACGACGGCATAGTATCCGTCTTCCCTGCCCTAGACTTGTGCGGCGCATCACTTTAATTGAAATAGGCAAGACTTGGGTCGATCTGGTCCTTTGAAGCTCGAGGAAGTTACGCCCCTCGAACATTGGCCCCTCGAACATTGGTCCTTCGAGCCGGATCACTTCACATCGCGAAGAAGGAAGACTACCAGCCAGGCTCTACCACTAACGACTTCCGCAAGTCTACAACTACGCGTTCATCACGACTCCGAAGTCCAGAACGCCCCGCCTACATCCCGGATCTCCCGCCAAAGTCGAAGTCCGGACGCAACACCAACATCCGCCAGAATTTTCAGTTTTGTCACGCGTGGACTTGGAGTCTTTCTCGGGTCTAGGGCATAAAATTCTTAAGATTTCACTTGTCAAAAGATTCACCTTTTGCCTAAAACCCGGGAACTCCTGGTCTTACAAATGACAGAATTGGAGAAAATTGAGGCACTAGGCAGCCTGGATGTGATCAAGGCCAAACGTGCCCACCGACGAGGTCGTATAACACGCCTCCGAGGTAAGATAGAAGCCCTCATTTCGGAAACTCTACGCAATCTTCAGCTGGAGGAACTTGAAGCAGTGAAGGCTGAACTAGACAGAGAAATAAAGTTTCACGTTGCTCTACAATCTCGCTTTGAGACGCTACTTGAGAGGAAAACAATACAGTCCCCCAAACAGAGCTAGATAGCGAGTATGAAACAGCAACCGAACTCAGTGATCAGCACGGTCAGCTCACTCAGAGCCTCAAGAACAGGATCAAGCACTGTGGACAGTATTATAGAGCTCTCTACCTTCAAGATGAGGCGGAAGAAATTCTTCGAAACACAGACACCCTGTTCGGCACTACAGATTATGATGAGCTCATCAAGAGCATTGCATCTTATCTCCAAGACACTATGTCTCTTGCAGACAACGAGGATTTCGCTGTAATACGTCGGAAGGTGAAGGATTGCCGTGATCAACTCCGAACAGCCAAGCACAGAAGCAGCAAGTCCTCTTCTGCCAGCAGATCAACGCCCTTACCGGTAGCTGATCCCATTGGGTCTCTTCTCAAAGTTGACCTCCCCTCCTTTTCTGGAGAGCCCACTCAGTGGCGCAGTTTCATCACCATATTCCAGTCCATTGTGGACAAACATGGAAGACACTTAACTGATCCAGAAAAATGCTCCCTCCTCATGAAGCATGTCAAGCTAGAGGATGCTAAAAGAACCGTACTTCGGAAAAGTCAGCAAGAAGACGGCTTCAAGGGTGCGGTCCAGGAGCTTGAGGATACATTTGGAAGTCCGAGTATCGTATATCGTTACGTTGTGGAACGACTACTCAAGGAAGAAGCCTATGATTACGATCGAGATAGTATCCGTCGATTACGCGAACGTGGACTGCAAGGCCTACAAGACTTGGAAGCCATTGAGGCATCTACGCTCTCCCAGTTTCTGGTTGTCCTGTTCAGCCGGACTTTCTCCAACAAACTCAAGGAGGAGTGGGCAAGAAGGAAAAACCCTGATGTTCCTATTCCTACCTTCGAAGACATGATGAAGACTCTGGGAAAGTTGGAGAACGACGTGGATGTGCCAGCCCATGCCACGAAGTCGTCATCTACCGACAAACCCAAGACTTCAATCTCCAAGACGTCAACCTCTGACTCTGTCCAGAAGAAGAACTCTACTACCAAATCTCAGTCTAGAACTCAGTGCACTCTTTGCCATGAGTTTCATGCACTCTATCGATGCCCAGTATTTGCGTCCTATGATGTTGAGAAACGATGGAAACATGTCAAGGAACAGAAAGGTTGCACCAACTGTCTCCTGTTCTCGCACACCCATAGCAGCTGCCCATCTTCCTATAATTGCAAACATTGCCAAGGTCGGCACAACACTCTTTTGCATCGGGAAGAAACTCCAGCCAAAACTACCAATGGCCTCATTGCCACTTCGTCATTTACCTCTACAACACCAGAAGCCGAAGCAATTCAGCCTCCAGACATCACCTTCCTCAACACAGCCATGGTCACTGCAATCAACGGCTCAATGGCCTCATTGCCACTTCGTCATCTACCTCTACAACACCAGAAGCCGAAGCAATTCAGCCTCCAGACATCACCTTCCTCAACACAGCCATGGTCACTGCAATCAACGGCTCAAGATCCTGCATGGCTCGCATAGCCATCGACACTGGAGCAACATCCTCGCTCATTTCTGAAGCCCTTGCTTCTCATCTCCAGGTGAAAAGACATCCCCATCGACTCGCCATAGAAGGAGCATGCGGCAATGGAGTGAGCAAGCACTACGTCCAAGTGACCTTCCAATCGAATGTGGACTCTAAGAGAAGCACGACCGTCAGACTGTCAGTGATTCCTAAGCTTCCGTCTGCCCATCCTCCACTCAGGAAGGAGGATATCGCTGCCAATCCACATGTCAGGGACTTGCCATTGGCTGACCCCGACTTTGGTGGCCCACTCGATGCTCTCATCGGGGGCATGGACAGCTGGAAGTGCTTCACAGGTTCTTTCAAATATCACCCAGAGCCTGATATAATCATATCTCCAACCATCTTTGGCTGGACAATTGCGGGTCAGCAAGACTACACACCTCCTACGTCCGTCCTGAAGGTTCACCTGAAGGAGGATTCACTACAGCAAGCTCTTCAGAAGCTATGGGAACTCGATCAACTCCCAGACACTCTTAAACTTGATCTTGCCGACGAAGCTGTTGTACATCACTTCGAGGACACCCACTCAATTCAATCAAATGGACGGTACGTGGTTCGCCTCCCAAGGAAAACTGATGCTCCTGAATTAGGCACTTCAAGGCACATTGCTCACCGAAGATTTCTTCAAAATGAGAAGTCTATGGAAAGGAAAGGCAAGCTGCAAGACTTCAATCTGGCTATGCAAGAATACCTCAACCTTCAGCATGCAGAGCTTGTACCCCATGATGAACTTGATCTTCCATCTTATTACTTGCCTGTGCACGGGGTTTTCAAGGAGACCTCATCGACCACAAAACTCCGTCCTGTCTTTGACGCCTCTGCACGGTCCAGCAATGGCACATCACTCAATGACACCTTGGAGACTGGGCCCAATTTATATCCCCTTCTCACTGACGTCCTAATTCGTTTCCGTGTGCATAAGATAGGTTTCTCTTCGGACATCTCCAAAATGTTCCGGGAAATAGTGCTGCACCAGAGCGAGAGGGATTCACACAGATTTCTCATCAGATGTCCAGACAACCAGATTCGAGATCATCGCATGTTACGACTCACCTTTGGAGTCAAGTCTTCACCGTTCCTGGCGACCAAGGTGATCCAACATCTCGCTCAGAAACACAAGTCTACTCATCCTCTGGCAAGCTCAGCAATCCTCAATGATTTTTATGTGGATGACTACCTTGCTGGAGCCACCACTGTTCAAGAAGCTCAACAACTTCGAGAGCAACTCTGCAAACTTCTCAAGATTGCAGGCATGAACCTCCGCAAATGGAGAACAAGTAGTTCAGAGTTCCGTGATTCCATTCCTGTCGAACTCATCGAGACCGAGGACTTGCAACTCCCCATCTCCAAAGATACTCCCAAAGCACTTGGGATACATTGGGAAGTCAGCAGTGATGTCTTACGCATTTCCGTTCCTACTCTCAAGCTTGAACCTGAAAACAAGACCACCAAGAGACAAATCGCATCATTATCAGCAAAAGTCTTTGATGTTCTAGGACTTTTTGCTCCATTCGTCATACGGGCCAAGATGCTCCTTCAACGTCTTTGGCAACTTCAGCTCTCTTGGGACCAAGCAGTTCCGGATGATGCTCAACAGACCTGGCAAGAATGGATAGATGATCTACCACTCATTGCCAGCCACTCCATCTCCAGGAGATACACCCTCAATGACAAGACGGTACAGTATACGTCTTTACATGGTTTTTCGGATGCCTCTAATCGAGCTTACGGTGCAGTAGTCTACCTACGCCAAGTCCATGAAGATACCTCTGTTTCGGTCTCGCTCGTATTTGCTAAAGCTAGAGTCTCGCCTCTCAAGACCATCACGATTCCACGAGCCGAACTTTTAGCAGCTCACATGCTGGCCAAAGTACTCACATACGTTGCGAATCTACTACATGTTCCAAAAGATCGTCTCTACGCCTGGACAGACTCCACTATAGTCCTGTGTTGGCTGTCAAAGTCTCCGGCATCCCTCAAGACTTTTGTTTCACACAGAATTGCTGCCATCAAAGAACTCCTCCCTGGCAAGTATTGGCGACACGTTCCAACACAAGACAATCCGGCAGATCTGGTCAGTAGAGGCGCTTCGGCAAGTCGACTCCTAGAGTCCGCTCTCTGGTGGAAAGGTCCGAAATGGCTACTAACTCAACCCCAGTCTTGGCCTTCTCAGAACTTCAGCAATCCAAAGTTCGTACCAGAAGCACTTACTTCTACAAGCCTCCTGGCAACGACTTCAACTTCTCAAACAGAAGAGTTCTGGAGTTCCTTTTCTTCTTTTGAGCATCTGGTCAGAGTCTACTCGTGGGTCTACAGATTCCTAGATAATGCAAGGAAAACTCGAGGCAAACGACTTCTACAACCTCACCTCTCCACACAAGAGTGTCGTCAGACAAGAAACATACTCCTGCGAATGGCCCAGAAGCAATCCTACCCAGAAGCATTCACAGCCTGTGGTAAAGAAAACAATCTTCCCATATCCCATCCATTAGCAAAGTTCAACGTCGCAGTGAACGAGGACAAACTTCTCACAGTAACAGGCAGAGTTAGAGACTACAGAATGACCCGGCAACCCAAAGTGTTGGTTCCTCTTTCTCTCAGTTCCAGCATCACTCGTCTCTACCTGAACACTCTTCACAAGACATATCTCCACGCTGGAGTCGCGACCTTGATGTCCATCATTGGCGACAAACATTATATACCTGCTCTCAGGAACTATCTGAAGAAGCTGAGCAAACAATGCTCCTTTTGTCAGCGTGCATACGACAGAGGCACTCAACAACAGATGGGCTTACTACCTGCAGTTCGAACGACTCCTGCTCCTCCCTTTGACAACAGCGGAGTGGACTTTGCAGGCCCATTCCAAGTTCGCCAAGGACATACCAGACGACCCGTACTTCTCAAAGCATATGCTTGCATTTTTGTATGCCTGTTGACGAAAGCTGTACACATAGAGTTGTGCGCGGATTTATCCTCAGATGAATTCATGGCAGCCCTGAAACGATTTTGTGCCAGACGTGGATGCCCCTCCAAGATCTTCTCGGACAACGGCTCCAATTTTGTAGGAGCCTACAACGAGATCCAGGAACTCAGAAACCTCACCACTCAATCGAAACAAGCAATCTCCCACTACTGCTCGCAGTCAAACATCGAATGGAGCTTCATACCTCCAAGGACACCTCACTTTGGCGGCATTTGGGAGGCCAGCGTCAAATCGATGAAAACACTCCTCCGAAAGCTGGTCACTCCCCATCCAATGAAGTTTGATGAGCTCTCCACAGTGCTCACAGAAATAGAAGCTATCCTTAATTCTAGGCCACTGACTACTATCAACTCCACAGATGTCGACGACCAATTGGTACTCACTCCTGGTCACTTCATCATTGGCCGACCTCTAGCAGCACCTCCGTCGAAACCCGCCAGCCAAGCCAAGCTGTCTTCACTCAGACGATGGCATCTGGTTCAACGTCTAACTCAAGACTTATGGACAGCCTGGCAGTCAACCTACCTCCAGTCCTTACAAGCGAGGCAGAAGTGGAAGTCTAATAGCCACCCCTTCAAGGCAGGTGACGTAGTATACCTTAGAGATGACTCCTTCACGTACAGAAGATGGCCCCTCGCCAGAATTACAGACATCTATCCTGGAGATGACGGCATCGTCAGAGCAGTGGACGTGAGATGCAATGGCAAAACCTATCGCAGAGCAGCTCACCAGCTGATCCCGCTACTCATGGCGGATCAGCCCCTTCCCCCCCCAGCATGTTCAGGACAGCCAGGAGAGCAGCCCTGAACAATCAAGAACTCGTCACTCCAATAGAACTATTATCACCTTACCGAACAATATTACATACATAATGATATTCATATATAACCACTGTATCTTGTATCATTATCACTGCATAAATGTAATGTAGTAGTGTATGCAAACATTGATCCGAGTTAACCCTAATAAGATTACAACCGTGCGTTACGCCTATACAAGATTCTTTGGTAGGGTCTACAACGACGGCATAGTATCCGTCTTCCCTGCCCTAGACTTGTGCGGCGCATCACTTTAATTGAATTAGGCAAGACTTGGGTCGATCTGGTCCTTTGAAGCTCGAGGAAGTTACGCCCCTCGAACACCGTATTTGTTAGCTAAAGTATATAAGGTCACAACGGCTATGGAATACTTTTAGAAAGGGACTGATAGATTCTATTGAAGTGTTTTGTTTGTGCTCGCTCGCCCGTTGTGCTCAAGCACACCACTAGTCTATATAGTAATACGCTTGACTGACTGTCAGTACCAATGACGATGGTATGCATATTCATGAGTAATTATGGGATGAGTATGGTTAGTAAAGTGTTGTCAGAATGGGTCAGTAAAGCGCTGTTAGTAACAATTATGTGCATTTGTGAACAAAGCTAATGGCAACAGCAATGTGCAGGGGAGTAGGAAGTCAGATAGAATTGGTGCGGCCATAATAACCACACCCACTTAACTACACCCATTCAGTCATTCAAGTAATGAATTTGATAGAAAATATTATACAGTGGTTTGTTTTCATCAAATGAACCAAAGATTTTTAGTTTATGCTCTGCATATTCAAATGCCACTGTAATCACACCAAACAAAGCAAATTATTTTTATAGACAATCAGTAGGTTCATGTCAAATAAAAAAAATGAGTTAAATTATAATTATAGCTGTTATATAGAGTGTATACTAGTGGTGTGCTTGAGCACAAATGGCGAGCAAGCCTTAAACTACACTATTGTTAAACGATTGATTTTAACAACTAACACTCAAGCTACTAAAATAAAGTCGAGTTTTTAAATTACGTATATGCGGTAAAGGGATTCAATGCCATAGTAACCGCTCCCCGCAACTGTTTGAATTGAAAAAGAAGCAACAAAATCAAGTCACGTTATTTAAATTATTCTTTGTGATATTCTTAATAGTAGTTGTAACACACAATACTTTCACACAACTGAACATACCTACGCAAGACTTACCTTCGTGGTTCGTCTAGTGGACAATGCATTTTTAAGTAAATACTGTTGCGTAGGGCTTATAACTGTGACAAATAGCGTATTTACTTACCACTACCACTAACTTGAATAGAAATGGAGCTCCCATAAGTTTTTGAGTTGTAACTGCACCCGCAAAAGAATTCAAATTGCTAAACAATTTAATTTCTAAGGTGATACGGGTAATGATCGCTAAACCGGAGGATTCTGTTTAGTGAAGTTTGGGACGGAGTCGAACACAGAGCGAACACAAAAATACGCGAGGGTCAAAGTACAAAATGACATACGTACGTCCACACATATATATAAACAAACAAACATCCCCGATTTTCAATTGTGTTACCCCTGAGAGTGTCTCGCTCGCCAATTATTGTATAGCTAATATAGCTACTTGGACATAATAAAGTAAACTAAGTGACAAAAACAAACTTAAAAAAAATAGCCCACCATAATTAGCTAGAACTTACAAACGCCGGCCTTTTGTGGCCTTCATAGCTTTATTTTCTTTAAGTATGTGAGGCAAATAACTAAGGAAGATTCCTAGTAGTGCAACAATGGCTATTTTGCAGACCAACATTGCCGGAAGACCTCTGAACTATGTTAGTTTATCCAGAAAATCGCTTTGGAATAGTAAAGGAAGGACCAGGCTGGTTCAGAGTTGACTAAAAATCATCCAAAAGGCTTCGACCGCTCGATTTTGACCGCTAGATTTCAACCGCCCGAGTACGACAAACCGCCATGAGATTATGATCAGTTAAAAAGTAGAAAATTAATTGACACGCCTCCTTTTTGTTAAAATTTTGGTGCGTCCATGGCCGCATCTGCTTCTATTTATTTTACCCTTGTGTCCTCGTGCTTCTCTGCCTTCCTTCTACCCGTGACTTGTGGTGGATTACATGGTCAGCTACTGTATGGCAACTCTTCTTTCTCAACTCAGTTCAGCAAGTGAATTATTCATGAGTACAGACAGCCAGTGTTCAGTTTTTATAGTAGAGGATGGACAGAGCCAGACTTAGGACAAATAAAAGAAGAGGGTACTATAGATTCATACAGCACTCCAAAAATTCTGGTCCAGTACTCACCCGAGCTACAGCACATGGTTCCAGTACTCACCCGAGCTATAGCAAGCTATAGCACATGGTCCAGTACTCACCCGAGCTATAGCACATGGGTCCAGTACTCACCCGAGCTATAGCACATGGTCCAGTACTCACCCGAGCTACAGCACATGGGTCCAGTACTCACCCGAGCTATAGCACATGGGTCCAGTACTCACCCGAGCTATAGCACATGGGTCCAGTACTCACCCGAGCTCTAGCACATGGTCCAGTACTCATCCGAGCTCTAGCACATGGTCCAGTACTCACCTGAGCTATAGCACATGGTCCAGTACTCACCCGAGCTATAGCACATGGTCCAGTACTCACCCGAGCTATAGCACATGGTCCAGTACTCACCCGAGCTATAGCACATGGTCCAGTACTCACCCGAGCTACAGCACATGGGTCCAGTACTCACCCGAGCTATAGCAAGCTATAGCACATGGTCCAGTACTCACCCGAGCTATAGCACATGGTCCAGTACTCACCCGAGCCATAGCACATGGTCCAGTACTCACCCGAGCTATAGCACATGGGTCCAGTACTCTCCCGAGCTCTAGCAAATGGTCCAGTACTCACCCGAGCTCTAGCACATGGTCCAGTACTCACCCGATCTATAGCACATGGGTCCAGTACTCCCCGAGCTATAGCACATGGTCCAGTACTCACCCTAGCTATAGAACATGGGTCCAGTACTCACCCGAGCTATAGCACATGGGTCCAGTACTCACCCGAGCTATAGAACATGGGTCCAGTACTCCCCGAGCTACAGCACATGGGTCCAGTACTCACCTGAGCTATAGCACATGGGTCCAGTACTCACCCGAGCTATAGCACATGGGTCCAGTACTCACCCGAGCTGCTATAGCACATGGTCCAGTACTCACCCGAGCTATAGCACATGGTCCAGTACTCTCCCGAGCTCTAGCACATGGTCCAGTACTCACCTGAGCTCTAGCACATGGTCCAGTACTCACCCGATCTATAGCACATGGGTCCAGTACTCCCCGAGCTATAGCACATGGTCCAGTACTCACCCTAGCTATAGAACATGGGTCCAGTACTCCCCGAGTTACAGCACATGGGTCCAGTACTCACCTGAGCTATAGCACATGGGTCCAGTACTCACCCGAGCTATAGCACATTGTCCAGTAACTCACACTAAGCTGAGCACATGGGTCCCATTACTCCCCGAGCTATAGCACATGGTCCCATACTCACCCTAGCTATAGAACAGGTCCATACTCCTCCCCGCGCACAGCCATGGGTCCAGTACTCACCTGAGCTATATCACATGGGTCCAGTACTCACCCAGCTATAGCACGATTGTCCAGTACTCACCCTATCTATGAACATGGGTCCATACTAACTCCCCAATCTACAGCACATGGGTCCCGTACTCACCTGAGCTATCTCACATGGGTCCATACCACCAGTTCTGTTGAAAGTGTTTAAACAATCATCATACCCGTAGCCAGGGGGAGTTCGAGGGGTTCGGTCGAACCCCCCTTTAGAGTGACCGGAAGTAAATATTTTAGCCACACCCCACATATAACTATTGGAATATCATCATCTGTTCAATCGTGCTGAACCAACGCTTGAATTATCTGCTATTTCTGGCCTAGTGTGAGTCCAAGTGACCTAATAAACATTCAGCTCCTTGGATACAAAATTTCGCTGCACGAGTAAAGCTTGCTACTTTATATTTTTCTTTATAAAGTGTAACGTAATGCACTTATTAATTAGTAAGAGTAATAATAGCACCGATAAGCGTGCGATTCAATATTAATAGCACAAGCAACGGAATTTTTTCAACAGATTAGAAAGGGAGCCATCCAGAAGTATCTGGAAAAGTTAAACCTGAAATGCACAGATAATTGTAGCTACACTGCAAATGATAAAAATAAAAATAAAAACAGGCCTACTATTAGCGAGTGATAGCACGGGTAACCTGTGCTATTAGGGATCAGTAGCGCTCGCAAAGCTACTGAAATAGCACTCCGATTTGCCTCGTGTTATTTTAATCACGTTGTTCGTGCTATTAATCCTGAATTAATAGTAGGCCAGCTTTATAAAAATTGCACGAAGGATCATTTACAGTGTGGCTACTATGTATAATGCAGTCACTATCTCTATACTTCAGGATAAACTTTCTCTTGAATTTTGCTTTAATAGATGGCTCCTCCTAATCTGTTGAAAAAACTCTGTCTAAAAAGGGTATAGCTTCTGCTCTAAAAAATGACGTCTCCAACTAGAAACTACAACTGTACAATTCCAAGGCTAGAGCTGCATGCTTGTGCACTTACTCTTCTTAAGCTACGGTGGCATTTCACTTTGTCCCGTGCTATTTCACTTAGTTATAGCGATTTTTCCAATACAATTTGAACTGGCAGTTTACACGCTGTGCTATTAAATAACTTGTAGTGTACGAATAAGGCGTATTAATGATGCACTGTATTGGTTACATGAGAATAATACCGCTTTTCTCTCGAATATCAACAGAATATAATTTTGAAGTAGAATACCTAGAACAAATTATAAGCTTTAGTACACTTATCTTTGGTTTTTTAGTATTGTAAAAGAATTAACGAGGAAACAAAAGTAAGTGTGGCTTTTTGCGTCTTAAAATCCAAACCCCCGAATGCGAACCTCTGGCTACGGGCCTGCTATGGAAGTTACCACTGTCTTATCTGAGTAATGGTAACTCTGTAGTATCAAACTTAAGCCATTCTGACTACCTCAATTACCAGTAACTCTTGAACAAGCTCTCAGCTACAAAAAAAAAGACCAGAGTTATTTTTATAACTTTAGCCAACAAATATGTAATTACCACTCCCTGAAAGTGTCCATTGACAACCATAACAAAATCATAAATAGTATAATGTGTTGATAAGTAGTTTGTTAACCTATACAGCTTTATAATTTTCAAGACAGTTCACGGATTTTGTTTTGGCTGTAAATGGACTCTTTTCACCCTGTGAACGTACTTACCTCTGCTTCCACCGAGTAGTAGTAGCTTCCTTAGCATTACTACTAGTGATGTGCTTGAGCACAAATGGCGAGCGAGCCTAAAGACTATACTATTTTTATATGAATGATTTTGACTTCTAACACTGAAGCTACTGAAAATAAGGTCCAGTTTTTTAATTTAGCATACAGGGTAAAGGGATTTCAGTGCCATAGTAACAACTCTCTGCAACTGCTTGGAAAGAAAAAAACAACAACAAAACAATACACGTTATTTAAAAGTTTTCTTTGTGATATTCTTTAGCTAAGTAGTGGTTGTAACACACAATGCTTTGACACAACTGGAAATGCACCCACACAGACTTACCTTCACAGTAGTCTAGTGGACAATGTATGTTCAAGTAAATACTGTTGCGCACGGCTTATAACCATGACAAAGAGCGCATTGACTTACCACCGCCACTAACTCGAATAGAAATGGAAGTCCCTTAAGTTTTCAAGTTTGAACTGCACCCGCAAAAGAATTCAAAACGGTAACAATTCAATTTCTAGGGTGATACGGGTACTGATCGATAAACCAGAGAATTCTGTTTAGTGCAATTTGGGACGGGGTCGACCACATAACTAACACAAAAACGCGAGGGTCAAAGTACAAAATGACATACATACGTCCATACATATATCTAAACTAGTGGTGTGCTTGAGCACAAATGGCAAGCGAGCCTGATAGTTAGGTAACATAAAATGTTACTATGTTTTAGCTTACTTCATGCAAACACTATAATAGCAGTTATGACATTTGATTTCAGCAAACAAATACCAAATCACTCTCTTACCTTATTAATGGTAACTTTTGTAGTATCAAACATCAACCATTCTGATAATCTCAATCACCAATAACTCTTGAACAAGCTCTCAGCTACAATTAAAAATAAACCAGTGTTATTATTTGTAATTTTAGCCAACAAATATGGAATTACTACTTACATCATTCTTGAGTATTGATAACTTCTGTAGTATCAAATTGAAGTTATTTTGACCATCTGAATTACCTTGAATTCTTGACAACAAGCTCTCACCTACAAAAACAAAAGACAATCAATTTTAGCACACAAATACAAAATTACTTTCTTACCTCATTTTCTTGAGCAGTGGTAACTTTTGTAGTACCAAATTTGAGCCAATCTGACTATTTGAATTTACCAGTCACTGTTGACTAGCTCTTAGCTACAAAAAAGAAAGGCCAGAGTTAATTTTGCATATTTAGCTAACAAATATGGAATTGCGTACTTATCTCAGCTTCCCTCGAGAAGTAGTAGCTTCCTATAGCATTAATACTACGGCATTCTGACTACCAACGGCTCTTGACAACCAACAACCGGCACTCCGTATCCCCCCATAAAACGGCGAAGTTTTGAAATTAAGTCTGGAAAAGGGTCTTCAATGCCATAGTAACCTGTCGAATCAACTTTTTGTGTCTTGAAAACAAGCGTTTTAGCAGGAATTTTCTCATACTTTGGAGCTTAAGTATAAAGTAAGGTTTGCTTAATGCTGTAGTTTCAGAATAAACTGGAGTCAAGCCTAAATAGCCGTGTTTTTAGGAGAAAAAGTTCCCCGCGCGCGCGTTTAAAGAGCATACGTACCATCCATACATACATACATATATACTAGTGGTGTGCTTGAGCACAAATGGCGAGCGAGCCTGATGTTAGGTAACATAAAACTAAGTATTGTTACTATGTTTTAGCTTAGTTCATGCAAACACTATAATAGCAGTTATGACCTTTTATTTCAGCAAACAAATACAAAATCACTCTCTTACCTGATTAATGGTAACTTTTGTAGTATCAAACATCAACCATTCTGATAATCTCAATCACCAGTAACTCTTGAACAAGCTCTCAGCTACGATAAAAAAATAAACCGGTGTTATTATTTGTAATTTTAGCCAACAAATATGGAATTACTACTTACATCATTCTTGAGTATTGATAACTTCTGATTGAAGTTACTTTGACCATCTGAATTACCTTGAATTCTTGACAACAAGCTCTCACCTACAAAAACAAAAACAATCAATTTTAGCACACAAATACAAAATTATTTTCTTACCTCATTTTCTTGAGCAGTGGTAACTTTTGTAGTACCAAATTTGAGCCAATCTGACTATTTGAATTTACCAGTCACTGTTGACAAGCTCTTAGCTACAAAAAAGAAAGGCCAGAGTTAATTTTGCATATTTAGCTAACACATATGGAATTACGTACTAACCTCAGCTTCCCTCGAGAAGTAGTAGCTTCCTTAGCATTAATACTACGGCATTCTGACTACCTACAGCTCTTGACAACCAACAACCGGCACTCCGTATCCCCCCCATAAAACGGCGAAGTTTTGAAATTGAGTCTGGAAAAGGGTCTTCAATGCCATAGTAACCGGTCGAATCAACTTTTTGTTTCTTGAAAAGCAAGCATTTTCGCAGGAATTTTCTCACAATTTGGAGCTTAAGTATAAAGTAAGGCTTGCTTAATCCTGTAGTTTCAGAATACACTGGGGTCAAGCCTAAAAAGCCGTGTTTTTTGGAGAAAAGAGTTCCCCGCGCGCGCGTTTAAAGGGTATACGTACCATCCCACATACATAAATACATATAACATATACCCGATTTTGCATTATCCACCCCTAATACTGTCTCGCTCGCTACGCTCGCTAATAACATATACCCGATTTTGCATTATCCACCCCTAATACTGTCTCGCTCGCTTCGCTCGCTCGCCAATAAACAAACATCCCCGATTTTCGCTTGTGTTACCCCTGTAAGTGTCTCGCTCGCCAATTAAGAAGTTCTGACTACTGGTGGCTATTGAAAACGAGCATGTGGCACATAGCAGTCCCGTAAGATAATCAATTGACATATGGTAGCTCTAAGAAGAGCCCAGTTCTAAACAAAAAAATATGAAATACAATAATGAGCCACGAGTTGGCCGTTGTGACTTTGGAAATGGTTAATCCCTAGAGCGGAAGTGACGAGGTATTCCCAATCTTGTTGTTTGGAGTCGGTTGCTCATTAGTGGGAGCAGGGTAGATTCAGACTTTGTAGGCCAATAGGGCTGAAGAATATAGCAGTAGCTACTGGGACAGAAAGAACTGAACCAGTGATGGTGGAGTCTATAAGCAGCCGAGTCTGAATAGAAGGTTGATGGAATAGTCGGAGCTGGTACCAGTCAGGATTAAGTTGGTTACAGTTGAGACAGAGTTTAAAGCTGCTCCAATGGCTACACAGTGCAACCTCATTCTAACCCCTTACCCTGCACATAGGATGTTATTAGAAGTGACTGTTTCAGAATAGACCTTATCTGTGACCCCAACTACTAAACATTTGTGAAAATACTTCAATTGACACACTAGCCTTAGAAACTTCAAAGGCACCCCATAAGGTTGAACCTATTGAGGTGTCGTTGTTATATTATAAAGTATGTCTACAAGAGACTTGTGAACAAGAGTAATTTCGGCACCAGAATCAAGTCTAAAAGAAGTACATTTCCCATTTAACTTTCCGTGTACTATGTACTACCCGAGAAGAATTTGTACGGTTGTGGGAAACTGGGGATACACGTCTCACTTTAGTGGGTTGAGATTGCTTATCAGACTTCTCAGCTTTCTTAACTTTCTCTGGGAAATCTGGTGACTTATGGCCTTTTATACGACAAATAGGAACAAATTTGTGAACTCTACCCGAACTATACTTATTTTTCTCACTTTTACTCTCGTCCTTTACATTAGATTTCTCATGAGACCTGTCAAATGACTTATGATAATCACGTTTTTCCACCTTTCACGTTACTTCTTCTCCTCATGCTCCTTCTCAAACAGCTCAATCGGGAACTCACGATCTTTCTGCCAATATTCTTTTTGTACTTGTTGGTAGCCTGATGGTTTTTCTGTTGCTTGGCCAATAAGTCTTGCTGAGCTTTCTGTTGTTTGATAAGTAAGTCCTCCCATCTTTCCCTCTCAGTCCTTCTTTCCTCAACCTCCCTCTCTTTCTCCAGACGTCTCATTTCCCCATCAGCTTCCATTTGCTTCTGTAGTGCCAGAGATTGCTGCTGCATGGTCTGGATGAAGTAAGTAGGTCTGGAGTAGTAGCCATACTGTCTGATACCTGAAGAGCCCCTTTCGATCTAGTTGTCATTCAGATGTTTATTGCAGCTGGCTCTCCTCTCTGACATAAAACTGCTACAAGAATAATGATGAATTGACCACAAAGTAAATGATTTAAGTCAATTGATGATAACAATATTAAAATATGATTTAAAACAAACTCAATAATGATTAGTTGACCACAAAAGCAATGATTTAAGTCAATTAATGATAACAATATTAAAAAATGATTTAAAACAAACTCAATAATGATTAGTTGACCACAAAAGAATTGGTTTAAGTCAATTGATGATAACAATATTAAAATATGATATAAAACAAACTCAGCCTGTCAGATGCTGAAGTAATGTGGTAGAGTAGAATGTCCTCTATCTCTCTAATCTAGGACCAAAGGCTCAGTAATTCGCCTTAGGGCTATTTAATTAAGTTTTATTTTAATTAAAAACGGGCTTATGAATTACAGAACTAACTGACTGATGGGGTGAGCCGACTGGCCAGTATAGAAAAGCAGTCAACACACCCACATCCTGGGTGAGCATGATACAGGAAGAGTGCTGGCTGAATTTGATTGGTTAGAATTATTATGTAGGGTGACCTTAAATGGTAAAGCTTGGGTGCTGAATGTAGGGTGACCTTAAATGGTAAAGCTTGGGTGCTGAAGTGTGAAAAGGTGTGAATGAAATAATTAGGTAAAACACGAGATGAACGATCAATAAAAAAAAAAAATAAACATATCAGTATTACAACAAACAAAGGAAAAATAAACGGGTATGGTTCATCCTGGATACTAACATTCTGTGCAAATGTAAACATCGTTTTTTCAGATTCTTCAGGTCATAAGCTTTCTAAAAATATCCTACTTTACTAGTTACCATAAATAAAATAAAAAATACATAAGGATCCTGACTATTAACTGGGTAAATATAGCTGAGGGGGTATTTTCCTTCCCTCAATTCATGGAATGCATACCTTGTGTCATAAAAAGGAGTATACATTAATTCTGAGGAGACACTTTTACCAGTTATATACAAGCTGTGAGTACCCTCAGCTATTAGAAAGTATTATACACAGCAACAAAATCTATATTTTGTACAGGTTATCTTGGCAGGAGATGGTTGTTATTGTTTTTCTCAAAGTGGTGCCTCCTGGTAAACACCTCGTGAGGTGTTATTTAAGTCCTTTATTGTGCTTCTTTTGGGAGGGGGCGCATTTGGAGGAAACAAAAACGTCCAGCTTAGGACAGGTTCTAGGTTTAGTACCTAAGGGCATCCATTTCTACCTCATAATCACATGAGCATAAAATCTCGTGCTGCCTGCGGTAGTTTTGCTTTGCGGTAGTTTTTTGCTTTGTGCTAGTGTACAAGGTAGTAAAACTTCAAGTTGAAGATTCCCAAAATTCCCCTTGAATGTTTAACTTCTTACGTGAAGACACTGCTTCCCAAGCCTTGTTTTACTGATATAATAGTCTACGTGTACTTGAAGTGTATCTTATCTGGGATGTCACTGCCCTAGTAACGCATGACCAGAACGCGATAATTTGGTCTAGACTATGGTTTGCTATAGAGTATGCTAAAGATTAGTTTACGGTATATTTCAGTAAGACATTGCCTGTGGAGTAGTGAGACATCATCACATCTACCATACCCATTGGCATGCTATACTGATATACCCATAGGGATACTCTGTTTCCAACGAGTTAGCTAGTGCATCGTAAGGCTGCGGGTTTCCCCCTCCTCACTTAATTTAATTTAGTGTCGTGATTACTGCTATCAAGAATAAGTTTAATCTATTACATTACTAGTTCCTCTTACTAAATTGTAGTACTGTGTTGTTGTTTTTTGTTTGTTTTCAGACAATCAGCACCTGACGCCTAATGAAATTACGTTAAGGACTGGTGAAACACTGCGTATTGAATGTAATTCTTCTATCCCAGTGAAATGGAGGCTATTCGCTTATGGTACTGTTAGAACATTAAAGAACTCTATAGTAATAACAAATGTGAAGGAGCTCAACAGGGGAATTTATGAATGTATGGGTGAAACTTATTCTCAAGAAAAGTTTATAGCAGAGGCTTACGTACACATTGAAGGTAATTATTTAAAGTAATTGTCTAAGGATTTGGTGAGAATAGAATGGGGGGGGGGAGTGGTGTACCACTAAAACTTGTATACTTGGGCAGCAAACTAAAAGTAATTTGAAGAAGAATCAGAGAAGAAACATAAAATCAATTCAGTTAAATGAAGAATACACTTTGACTCCAATTTCACTATAACAACATAACAGTAGTGGTGTGCTTAAGAGCAGTGAGCAGTTCAGACAACAAAATGTGCAATAAATTTAATAATCTGAAAACACTTCATATATTTTTATTATGTGTAAAACCCACCTATAATGTTTGTGTTTCTGTCAAGAAAATCTATGTGCTATCTTTCTAGTTCAAAACTCAGTGACCTATAAAAAGCTGTGCCAATATGGGCATCACATCACATAATTTCAAAGGGGGGGTTGGATTTATCTCTACAGTGAAGGAAATTTATAGTTTCATTTTAATACTAGCAGCTAAAATATATTTGCCAGTGAGCAGCTACATAATTTAAATTTGGGTGTTTTTTTGAGAACCAGTTTTTTTAGATAGTCACAATAGTTTATTAGAATGGAAAAAATTCCAGTAAAATTTTAATTTCATATTTGTTAACTAGTATACAGGGTCTGATCAGTAATTCAGATTAAACCAGCTCTTGTGGTCCAGTTACATCCACACATGCCCTTCCTAATTGTGCCAGCACAGTTAAATTGTTGTTGTTTTTGTGTGGTTTTCTTTATTCTTTTAGCTCAGCATGAATTGATAAGCAGGTGAAATGAGAGCATGGTTAAGGCAATCAAAACTCGTATATAATTCGTTAGTGGGAGGGTTTGGGGGCGCACAAAATGTGCGAGACCGCCGTCAGGGTGGAAATTAAAATCAGGTTGAGCAAGCGTGCGAGTGTTACGTCTTATCCTAAAACATAACCGTTTAAGTTAGCCCTTAGTTACTTCCAATACTAAGCATTAAAAAGGAGTCTTATTTAAAGGTTAGGCTCAAAACTTTGAGATAATTCCCATAGGTATACTTTATGTTTTTAGTCATGAAGATGTTGGCATTGAAAACATCTTACAACACTAATTTTAATTTTTTTGCATTTTTTTTACAGTAGCTGAGAGCTGGTTCAATGTTGATTGCCATTAATCAGGTTAACTGGGGGGAAACTGAGACAAATACATATTTTTACACCCGTTACCTAAATTTTAAAAAAAATCTCACTTATTTTTTTAAGTTAAGTTTCTCTATACCTGTGTGAGTCAACCTCCCCTCCCCTCACTTCACTGAATCCGAATAACAGTACTTGTATTATATAGGTTGGAAGTATTTTGTGTTCAATTCATTTTGTTCAAAAACGATAATAAATAACACCAAATTGTAGAACGAAGATATAAAACAGACTCAGAAGAAGTTTTGGTGAATCAATTTGGTAATGTATCTGTATTTTGTGACTCATTTTCAAGTCCAAAATGGTATTTTAAGGAAAAAATTATTGACAACATTAATTGGACACCATCAGATGTGCTTGAAATTTCAAATATTCAAAAGGAGCAAGGTGGAGTCTACATGTGCCGTGGTCAAGACTTCTATGACGACAAGTTTTTTTCTTTCTATTCCATTACAAGAATCACTGTACTTGGTAATTACGAGTTAATTACGTAGCTAGATCTTATAGTTTCACCCAACGAGACACTGTCAGGCACTTAGTTATACCAAGTTTGCATAGTAGGGTTTTGGAATTCCGAAAATACATAGGATAGCCTCACCAACTTTTGTTTCTTTCCTTTATTCTTCTATCATAGACTTTTACTGAAAACTACAGATTTATAGTGAAGGAGCTTAATTTTTACCAGGTAGTCAGGTCCAAATTTACTATCTGGTAAAAATTAACAGGTAGTTTTGATTCAGACAAAACCTTCCATATACAGAGTATGAAGTATAGTTACAAGTAATAGTTAAATGTAATAGTTAAATACACTCGCGTAGGACAGGAGGCCATAGGGATGATTCAAGTTGAGTGGTAGCTCATAAATAGCACTTACTCATAAGCTGGTCAATAATTAGTAATTAGCTTTTCCAGTTAGATGTCTTGATGGGCTTATCATCATCTTCCACATAACAAACCCAAATTTTGTAATCAAATAAATAACAGGTTATTCTATCCTGGGTAATACAAAAATACATCCTAGTAAGATGATTGTCACTTACAAAGAACATAAAATCACACATTTACACATTCTAAAGAAATATTAAAGGTACTATATAATTCCTTCCACAGGTACACATATAGCCAGGTATTATCTGTGATATTGTGTGTGCGAGCCAGAAACTTCTAGGCTTTAACTTCTTAAGGTCCTGTGTCTGAATTGAAATATCCTAATCTAAAAATAAAAACTTTGAAACTACTCAGCATTCAGCTACAACTCACGCAATTCCTACCTACTGTCTCGACACATATTCTGCCATATCACATCCTAAACATAAATTTTGTAAACTGAAGAGTCAAACAATAGCGTTGTTGGAAAATTCATTCTTCAATGGTGTTGAAACCTCAAATCATTGCCTTCACAGCAGTACTTTTATTAGACTGTCACAAAAAAATCTCAAATAACTATGCAAATCTAGTCCTCCAGTGTCTCCTTAACTTGATATGTTGGGCTTGTTTGTGATTGTGTATGAATAATCTGTATTTGTAATCTTTCATGTATTCAGATAAATATACAACAAAAAAAAAAAGAAGCAAAAAGAAAAACTATCTGGGTAAGTGTTTGAGTAAACAAAAATAATGACTGTATCACATTTAATTTTGAGAATAACATAGGTTCAGGTAATTTTAAGCACTACAAATGTAATAGCCCTAGCCATCATAATTAACAGTACAAAAATTGAAAATTTCATTTAGTTACATAAAATAAAAGTTTCCAGTCACCTATATAACATAAATATTCTAGTTTGTAATTATGTTTTAATAGCTTCATCTAAAAAGGGATATTTGGAAATAAACAATTCAAATTCAAAATCACTGTCATTTTTGTTTATTTTTATTGTAACAGCAATAGTATTTGTTCAATAAGATGATTTTTGACTAAGTTTGATGATTTTGATAATTAATTACTTATATGACATGGTTATTATCTATATTATTTTCAACCTTTACTACAAGTCTAGATACATAAATTGATTATAATTGAAGTTCTTTTTATTCGTTCTGGTTACATCATAATTTGTTTACACTAAATTTCTAGACCACATTAATTGTGCCAGCTACGCTATCCAGTGCTGAAATTATTATTTTCTTATGTATCTTATGGGGCTAATTAGGCTTCATAAACAATTTGTATGGTTGTTGCTCAATCCACTGGGTTTGTAGCTTATGTAAATTGGAATATTTACAGGCAGCATTTTTCCCCAAAAAAAAACACACTCAGGTTTTGGCCCAAAGACTTTGGTGATCTTTTTGATATAGCAAAAGATTAGAAATTTTGATTTAGCACCTAAATAATTAGAAAATATTTGAAAAAAGATTGATAGAAAAGCTCACAATTGTCATAAGTGGTTGAAATTCAAAAATCTCATGGCAAGTTTAGCTTTACAAGCAAATGACCTTTAAAGCTGTTTATTATTCTAAATTGGTAGATGAATGTGGATTTCTTAAAACGCGATCTACTTAGGTATGGGAATACTGAGCTAGGTTGTGAATGATAATTTAGCACCAGCAGGATTTCAAAATTAATCCCATTATAGCCTTACTTCATTCTATTGTAGCAGTAAATAAAAACGGATGAATCCAATAAGACAAGTTCATAACAATATACATATCTGGCTTGTGGCCACAATGATCATACCTAATGTTGAGAAATTTTTTAACGAATTTTTTAGAAATAATCTCTAATAGTTCAATGCTGAAGTGACAAAATATATAAGTAAAACTGAATTTGACAAAACTGTACATTGTGGCAAGAATACAGATTTATGGCAGTACCACAGTAAAGTCTAAATTGTATCCCTTGAGCTAACCTGGATTAATTTTATGGGCTCCATCATGACCCTTGTGGTCCCAAACACACCTAAATGATAGGCCAAGTTGCTAGAGTGTGTTATTATCGGCTTCTGCCAGCTGTAGGTTACATTGAGAGGTAGCCCTTACTAAAATAAAAAACTGCAAGTTTTTTTAAATTATAAATCAGCACAACAACTAGTTAGCTATTATTGGGTCTACTAGTAATTTCTTCAATTTCCACGCCCTTTCAAGGGTAACCATTTCCTTTGACACTGTGATCCAGGAAAATTCTTTCCTGGAAATAGAATTGTGTACCAAGATGGGGGCTCATGAAGCACCAAAGATGGCTGAAACTTTTTAGCTTGCGGCTTCATTGGTTGACAACAATGTTTCTTGTTAACCAGTTTTTCTCAATAAACTTTCTCATAGAGGAATGTTTTGGTGATTTGAAAAGTGTTTAAGTGAAACAGGTAGAATATGAAGGTGTATGTGTGTGTGTGGGAGGGCGGGGGGTTGAGTTTCATTCACAGCCAGAGTTTATCGTTCAGATGGAATATTTTTTTAGCATGATAGCTTGACAAAAAAATGTATACAAAATCTGACTTATGAATTTTTCAAAGATTAGTCATAAAAGAAGTCCCATTCATTACATAAAATCCATACCTTGATGATTTTCAAAAAAAATTACTCTACACCATACACCCAGATCAATAATGACAGAAAAAAATCTATATCTGGACATCTTTTTGAAAAGTTCAGGAGATACAGGGTTGTGGACAAATACATCAATATTTGTATTTAAGGTTTGGAGTATATGAATCTTTACACCAAAAAAAGTGAAGTATTAATTTTTATTGTATTTCAAGCATTTTATTGTAACCATATGGGCTAGGGGTGATAAAATGAGAGATGTATAATTAGAAAGAAATAATGATCTTCTAAAAGTCATTTATACTGGACAAGATTAATCCATGTTCCTTAGTTCTTGAAATTACAGAGTCAACTGTTGCTTGGCCCAGCTGGTAGAGCTAGGCATATTATTATAATGTATTGAGTACTTAATGCATTAAAATAGAAATTTTCAACTAAAAGGGTCTAATTCTCACATGTAAATACACAACTTCCTAACTAATGAGAAGCAGTTCAGAAGTATTATTTGATTTGAGTTTTTCAAAGTATTTGTATATGTATTTAAATACTATTCGAAGTATTTGACCCCAACCTTCATAAGACACTATGCCTTAAATTTTTAGAACAATGAGCTAAGGTTGCGCTTGTTGTTCAATAGTATTTTGTAGTATTGTGCAGGTAGTACAAACAAATGATTATGAAAATTGTACAGATCTTGTTTTAGTCACACATTATGTTTACTAGCAAATACAAGATCTTACTTATAACTTGCACCAATTAGGAGTGCAGTAAGCATAAGGTACTTTTTCTATGATTTCTATCTCCTGCACTCTTTCTTCCTGGGCCATCCCTGTTTTGCTATTCCTTTTCAACACTTTTATTCCATTCTTCTCCTGTCTACCTCTCCTGCTCCCCAGTATCTTTGTTATTTCTGTGTATTTTACTTCATGTGAAAATGAGCAATTGAGCAGATACTTTTAGGGATGGAAAATCGGGTGTATCATCATTATAATGTGTAAATACATGCGGTGGGGTAGGTGTGCTCCTTAAACGTGTGCACGTGGAACTTCTTTCTCCTAAAAACACCGCTCTTTAGGTGTGACCAATTTCTTCACAATTCCAGCGAAAAGCTTGTTTTTCAAATTACAAAAAGTTACTGCAACTGGCTACTACGGTATTGAAAACCCCTTACCAGATGTAATTTCAAAAATCACGCCGTTATGGCCGTTATGGTGGCTGTAAGTGCCGCGTGTTGGTTGTTTAGAGCCACAGTCACTCAAAATGACTTAATACTAATACAAAGTAAGCTACCACTACTCTGGGGGGGGGGGGGGGGGGGGGGGGGGGGGGAGCAGAGGAAAGTAGCAATTCCATATTTGTTAGCTAAAATAACCAAAATAACATAGGACTGTTGTTGTTGTTTTTTTGTTTGTTTGTTTTTTGTTTTTGTTTTTTGTAGCTGAGAGCTTGTTCAAGAGTTACTGGCAATTAAGGTAGTCAGAACGGCTTAAGTTTGACACTACAGAAGTTACCATTACTCAGGTAAGACAGTAATTTTGTATTTGTCTGCTAAAATTAATGTTCAACTGCTATTATGCAGTTTTGCATGAACTAAATTATAATTATCCAGCGAGATACTGTTAGCGGCGGATAATACAAAATAGGGTATATGTTATGTTACAATACTTTAGTTAAATCTAACCTAACTAGGCAGACTCCTCGATATTAGTGTTCCAGCAAGCAAGCGAAGTGAGAGAGATACTGTTAGGGGTGGACAATTGAAAATCGAGTATAAAAGATTGTACGTATGCCCAACGCACGCACAGGCTCTTTTTTTTCCTTAAGGGTGCAGTGTATGACTCTTTCTTGGCTAACATTAGTCGTTTCAAGAAATGAATGCATTGCCAACTCCCATATTTTTCAAGGTATATGAGAGTGCCAGTAGCTTACCATTACAAAATTCATCTTGGCATATATCTTGTCATTTGAAACATAAGAGTCATAATCTACCTCAGTTATGTCATGACTATCCTGAACTTTGGATGAACTAAGTAAAAATGGCAGCTGTAGAGTGGTCTACAGAAAATGAGTTTATCATTTTGCTGGAGGGAGGGTTTAACTGCTGGTGAAAACGCCTCGAGCCTATCTCTTGTGAATCCACTACCTGGTCCATTTCCCCCGCTATATCTTAGCTTTGCCCTTTTGAGACCCTCATCTTACAAGCTTATATATTATTCACGTTCAGTAACAAATCTCAAGAAATATCCTAATCTCTTCAAATTCATATTGCATATAACTAATTAGGAATGCATACTCTCTTTGTTGAGCTTTATTCAGCGTTAATGGTTGGAATTACTTGTGCAGGTGTTCCATTATGTGTATTGATAAGCAAATAAATTTTTCTACAGTGACTAACTGATGCTCTAGTCGGCGAGTGTAGCGAGCGAGACACTTACAGGGGTAAAAATGAAAAAATCGGGGATGTTTGTTTGTATGGACGTAGTGCGGGAAGGCATTTTTGTACTTTGACCCTCGCGTTTTTGTGTTAGTTCGGTTGTCGACCCCGTCCCAAACTTCACTAAACAGAATCCTCTGGTTTATCGATCAGTACCCGTATCACCCTAGAAATTGAATTGTTTACCGTTTTGAATTCTTTTGCGGGTGCAATTAAAACTTGAAAACTTAAGGGACTTCCGTTTCTATTCCAGTTAGTGGCGGTGGTAAGTCAATGCGCTCTGTGTCATGGTTATAAGCCGTGCGCAACAGTATTTACTTGAAAATACATTGTCCACAAGACTACTGCGAAGGTAAGTCTGTGTAGGTGCATGTCCAGTTGTGTCAAAGCATTGTGTGTTACAACCACTACTTAGCTAAAGAATATTACAAAGAAAACTTTTAAATAACGTGTATTGTTTTGTTGTTGTTTTTACCTTCTCAAGCAGTTGCAGAGAGTTAGTTGTTACTATGGCACTGAAATCCCTTTATAAACAAACTGGACCTTATTTTCAGTAGCTTCAGTGTTAGAAGTCAAAATCATTCATATAAAAATATTATAGTCTTTAGGCTCGCTCGCCATTTGTGCTCAAGCACATCACTAGTAATATAAGACTATTCAGTGGTCAATTTGCACCAGGGTGCAAAGTAGTCTAGCCTGGTTACAACCACTCATCAACTGCAAAGATTTATGCAAGTTTTGAGATTTATTTTCACAAGTAAAAAAAAAAACAATATACAAACAAAATGATATTGGTTACTTGCATGTATGAGTATGGTTATTATTATAATAGTATTTCAACAATTTAATTAGTGACTTGGCTCTCTTATTCCACCAGCTCTGTGATGAGGGGATACCAATTCTGGAAAAAAAATTGTCAAAATACACTGTTTTCAGTTTATCCAGCTGTATTGCTCACCACTTTTCTGTCTCTACATATATATTCAATGTGAACTTCTTTCTCTGCCTTTACGACCAGGTCTGACCAGGTCGCACAACTCACAATCGCACAAAAAAGTTGGCACTGAATTTGAAAAAGTAGTCATTGTTTGGGTTTACCCAATCAAACGCTTATTATTATTTCCATTATTATTAGTTGTTGGTGTCATTTTTGGTAAAGGTGTATCATTTTTACTTGCTCAGACTTCCTGTCTGAGCACATGATTTTTGTTAGATCATTTTTTCAGATTGTTTGTCACGATTGATAAAAGTTGAACTGTGAAGTTTGAGCTAGCTAGCTAGTTGTGGTGAGCAGTCAACTGCTTGGCTGCCCACTGCTGCCTGCCTTTGAGGCTGGTCCTTCATTTTTTTCTTCACCCCTGCTTGTGGCTTTGCAACCCACAAACAGTCATGTCGATGAAGTTTACAATTTTTGTCGATGTGATGGGCTTGCATGCCTCAGATATAGTCTTCTTTGTTGCACTAAATGGACATTTTATTTCCAGTATTCCCATAATGTGCATACCCTTGGAAGCCTGACCGCCACAGCAGATGTGCGGGCGATTGGGGAGCTTGCTGTGACGAGCATTAACAAAATGGAGGGTTTACTGAGACTCAAGAAGTCGGCAGAACTACCCGAATTAAGCACGTTATGTGGCAGTGAGTAGTATATTCTATTTATATGAAACAAGGGGCAAGGCTATACTGAAATTTGGCAAAAAGGCCTTTGTTGTTATGATGACCTAGCAGGTCCTGGTTAATGCGCTGTTTGACCAGGTAGTTCCTCATCAGCCATGCTCATATAATTAACAGTATTACTTAGGGGTGGGGTGTGAGTAAATTATCTCACAAAATTTGGATCTGTATCTACGGTCTAACTTGAGAAATGTAATCATAAATCAATCATAATAAAAAAAAAGTGTGATTTTTTTTTATTAAATTCTAATTGTGTCAGTTATGATAGTAAGTGCACATTAACTAAGCTAAATAGATACAGAGGTAACTGAAAAGTCAAATCATTGTTCATACTGTACTTATAATATTTCCGTGCTAGTTGAATGATTTTGTTTAATTTATTGTGCTATTCTTTAGCAACACACAACACTCGTACACAACACTCGTACACACATGTATACACTTCATCTCAGAATCTATCAGCAGAAGACCTGCACCTATGACCTTCATGACCGCGATTGATTCCCTAGGGGTAAGCGATCAATTTTCGTGAGGGGTAAGGTTAGCTAAACCGAAGGATTCTGTCTACAAGCGGCCTTTCCAAAGTTCGCACTGTGGAAAATGATCTATTGTACCGAAGTTCTAGTAGATAAAGCATCTTATTTTATCCTCTTAGTGTCTTGACTATTGGTAAATGGATTTTGAAGTAAGAACAAATCCGTTACGCAAGGCATTAGCTACGACAAACAGCGCATTAACCAGGGTCACTTACACCGCCACTAATAGAATAGAAAATGAACTTCTATAATTTTGTAAGACATAACTTCCCACTCCTGTCTCTGCAGCTCTGTTTTTCTGGCGTTATTTAAAGGTCTTTTATCATAAATGTTCTGCACCCCGCTAATGTTTACGTTTTTAAGTAGCCTCCTGGGGTGGACTAGCATTGACCTCTTCAACTTTGCCATATTATATATATTATATTAAAATCTCAATTGAGACTCGTTAGTGAGAGTCTCCCTTCCCTCGCCCAATAATAATTGAGTCAAATGTTGCTGAGCTACTTGGAAAACAGTCATATTAGTATAAAGCTAGTTGAGTTAGAAAAAATTACCCACTAAAGTCACAAAAACTAAAAGTTAGAGGTGTCTATCATTCAAATTTGACTTTCAGTCAGACCAGCTCGCTCGCCATTTGTGCTGTAGCACATCAGTAGTGTACATATATGTATGGAAGGTACTTATACCCTTAAAAGCGTGGGAGGACTTTTAATAAACGAGGCTTTTCAGGTTTGACCCCAGTTTCTCCTGATACTACCGCATCAACCAAGTCTTAGTAGTTTAATAATATTAGGCTCCAAATTGTGACATAATTCCTAGAAACGCTTTTTTTCAACTCCCAAAAATTGCTTCATCTGGTTACTATGGCTTGATTACCCTTTACCAGACGTAATTTCAAAACTTCGACGTTGTGGGGGGCAGCTAAATTCTGCTTGCTGGGCTACACTAAAGAGAATCCTCGTTTAGCGACCATTACCGTGTCATCCTAGAAATTGAATTGTTTACCGCTTTGAAATATTTTGGGGGTGCAGTTAAAACCAAACACTTACCCAGTTACGAGTTTGTGGAGGTGGTAAGGTAATATGCTACTTGTCTTAGTTACAAGCCCTACACAACAGTATTTACTTGAAAGTTTATTGTCCATTAGACTAACCGCGAAGGTACGTGTAGGTGTGTTCAGTTGTGTGAACAGTATTGTACTTTACAACTATAACATAGAAAAAGAATAAAACCTTTAAATACCGCGATATGTTTTTGTTGTTTGTTGTTGTTGTTTTTGTTGTTTTGTTTTGTTTGTTTTTTATTCAAACAGGTGCGGAGGAGTGGTTACTATGGCACTGAATTCCTTTTACCATACACAATTTAAAAACTCGACTTTTATTAGTAAATTGAGTGTTAGAAGTTAAAATCGATTGTTGGCGAGCGAGCGTAGCGAGCGAGACACTTACAGGGGTAACACAATTGAAAATCGGGGATGTTTGTTTATTTATTTATATATGTTTGGACGTATGTATGTCATTTTGGGACGGGATCGAACGCGGAGCGAACACAAAAATACGGAGGGTCAGTGTTCGCTCCGCGTTGGACCCAGTCCCAAACTTCACTAAACAGAATCCTCCGGTTTAGCGACCATTACCCGTATCACCTTAGAAATTGAATTGTATACCTCTTTGAATTATTTGGGGGTGCAGTTAAAACGCAAAAAACTTATGGGAGCTCCATTTCTATTCGAGTTAGTCGCTATTCAGTTATAAGCCCTACTCAACAGTATTTACTTAAAAATGCCTTGTCCACTAGACGAACCACGAAGGTAAGTCTTGCGTAGGTATGTTCAGTTGTGTGAAAGTATAGTGCGTTACAACTACTATTAAGAATATCACAAAGAAAATTTTAAATAACGTGATTTGATTTTGTTGCTTCTTTTTCAATTCAAACTGTTGCGGGAGCGGGTTACTATGACATTAAACCCCTTTACCTCATACGTAATTTAAAAACTCGACTTTATTAATAGCTTGAGTGTTAGTTGTTAAAATCAAATTTAACAACAGTGTAGTTTAAGGCTCGCTCGCCATTTGTGCTCAAGCACACAACTAGTTTAACAACAATGTTGTTTTATGTTCGCTCGCCATTCGTGCTCGCAGCTTCGTATGCGAGTCTCGTACCAGGACCCTCGCGTTTTTGTGTTCGCTCCGAGGTCCATCCCTGGTATTCCACTGAAAGGAATCTTCAGATTTATCGATATTGACCCGTACCATTCAAAGAAATTGAATTGTTTACCGCTTTCAATTCCCCTCTGGGGTGCAGTTAAAGGTTACAAACTTGCCAGAGTTCAATTTGTGGCCTTGGTAAGTATATGGGCTATTATGTCATAGTTACATGACCTAATCAACAGTGTTGCTTCTTACCTAAATATTCATTGTCCAATAGTCTAAGCGCGAATGTAAGTCTTTTGTTGATATGTTCAGTAAATATGTATGTGTGAAAGTGTTGTAGGTTACAGCTACTGCTTAGCAAAAGAATTGCACAACTAAACGTTTTAGAGGCTAGTACAGCAGTAAGCATGTCTTAAGGGTGCTGCTACAGCGCCCACACATATTTTGGTGTTAATTAGATTTTGGTTGCTAAGGCTAACTAACTTTATTCTTACTGTTTGTAGGGCTACAGCTAGCAGCAGACCCCTAAGAGCAATGCTAGTGGACTGAATATTTCAAAAAACAGAAGCTGGTACTGTATTTCAGTTACAAGCTGCTTCTGAAGCCTCGAGTATAAAATTCAAAACTCCTCCCCAGTTAACGTGGCTGGAGAGCTGGTTTGTCGTCCTCCGCCTTGTTAGCTAATTGACTTCAAAATATTCCTTTTAGTTTTTCCATAATCTTTTTTTTTTGTCCAGTTGATTGTGTCCATTTGTTTTATTCTCTGCAGCCCTCCAGCATTTTTTTCATTTAAAATTTTTAAAACGATGGTTTAGTTCCCAGGGTCAAGGTCTACCTGTATATGAAGTTCAGAGTCATTTCCATTCTTAGATTCTGAGGAGTTACACAATAGGCTTCAGAACTAAAATATTTAGGAAAAGCAGATTCCTGACAAACCCACTTTTCACTGTTTACTTTTCACAGGAAAGCAAGTTGCAACAATTGGCACGTTCTCCTGGGGCCGCTGAATTATCCAGGTCTCCTCAGCGCCTCTCCCAAGCTAGTTGAGAGTTCTAGTGGAGTTTGAAGACCAGGCAATATAGCAGAGATTGTTTTTGTAGCCAACTTTTGTTTATAGTGATTGAAAATAGTGTTACTTTGTTGCATCCAAAGATGGGTGATGATACATTCATTGTTTCAATATGCTTATACAACACTAGTGCTTCAGAATTAACAGCCAAAAATAGTAAGCAATATTTTCACGATTCCAGATAGTCAGACAAGTGTGAAAGCTTGCCGGTGGAGGGGGGTGGGGGTGAAGCTAGTAACGCTAACAAGTTAACCCTACTTAGCTTACAAAATATGGTGGAATAAAGGACATGAAATAATTACTAAGATATTAATGTGTTGATTCTATTAATTCATTAACATGAATATCAAGCTCATATGTCTCTATTACTTGTTGAGGTGTACAACTAGTAAGTTATTACTTACTCCAGTACTCCTCTACTTCTTGTGTTAACTAACCTGCAGATATCATTATCAGTGCTGAAAACACTATTTATGGTTTAATTTTTGCACTTTTACACAACCAACTGAAATGTACAAAAAGTATAAGCTATTACAATCAAATATTTATGTAAAATTCTGAAACAATCTTTTATCCCTTATACCATGAGAGACTCAAATAAACTTATATCACTATAAACTTAGTTTAGTTGCCACATAAGGGCCTATCTAGCCCCTACATGCTGTCACAAACATTTAGTTTGTTCTAAGAAATAATTTCATTGTATGAGGCCACAGCAGAACAACAATGTGTAGTTCAAAGAGTGAATATATGTGTAAAGATACATATTCTAATTATTATAAAGTAATGAATCTTAGTTTATAAAACGGAAGGCCTGCCTATTAATATCAATCAGCCTAGAAACTACCCACAAAGTATCTCTCACTTACAAATGAGTATTATGCACTTAAAGTGTGAGAACAAGGAACAAGTACTTAAGCCAGATAAAGAAAACTGTCTATATTACCTGAAGTTTTATAAACTTGCTTTGCTCAAAACTTTGCATTTTAGTTTTTTTAAGTCAAAATTTAAACCTGCACTTATAATTATACAGATATAATTGTTGTGGTGGGTATATACGAATCCCAAAGTTTTTCGTGCCAGTCACCATAGGGTAACACTCAAAATGCTTCCCTGGCTTTCTCGCGAGCGGTTCTTTAGACTAGCGTTCCAAGTGGAGGAGCCCCTTCACCGCCCTATTCTTTAAAATAATTGTTTTACGGAGTAAGCAAGTACTAACTGCGGTAGGATCGTGGGTACAATTTTTTGCCCAGGAAAATTCGCCCCGAATGCTGCTTAGTTAAAATCAGTCAACCCCAGGCCCTAGAAAATACAGGTGACGATTCGAATAAAATAGAAGCCGCCTAATATTGATCAACTAGAAGCGTAAAGACCGTCCTTATAAGAGATAAATATGGGTACCTTATTCTAAAAGACAGATAGAAACTGGGCATTCTTGTTTAGTAGGATGGGTTAGCTAATACTTAAGTACAAAGCGTCTACTGCAATAAGTTTTGAAGAAAGGAATTAATTTCTTGAACTAGCAACTAAGTCGGTAAATGCCCAATTCAGTAAAGGCTTGAGGAGGAAAGGCTCTGGGGAAGGCCATAACAAATTTGTTCTGCCATAATAATGTGGCTGTCAATCCTCTTAGTATAGCCAGGGCTAGTAGTGATTTCACTGTAGTAAGGTTTAAAAATAGTGTTGTTTTGGTTAACTAAAACTAAATTTTAGTTACACCTAAAACATTTTAGTTAACTAACCAGAACTAAATTTCACATAGGATGATGATAACTAAAACTAAAACTAAAAGTCATAGAGCTGATGAGTAATAACTTAAACTAAAATTATTTTTAATCAAAACTAAAAATATAGCTAATCATTTTCAGTGACATCGTTGGAAGACGACAGATGACCAGTGGCAGTCCCAGGAAGCAAAACCCTTTACCCAATCATTTCTTCCTAGCACCTGAGTAAATTGTTCGCTAAGGCAAACTGTTGGACAGCAGTCTGCAGTTGCTCATCGACTATCTAGCCCAGCTCCCTCCCAGAGCAAAAAAAAACAAAAACTAAAACTAAAATGGAAGTTATTCAATTTGAAAAACTAAGACTAAAAAACTAGAATTGAAATTAGTACATTGGAAAAACCAAAACTAAAACTGAAATTGTAGTCTTGGTTAGTGAAAAACTAAAACTAAAATTAATCTTGAAATATTTTGTCAAAAATATAAATGTTCAACCAAAACAACATTAGTTTAAAGGAGATATAAAATTAAGAACCTTACACCACAAAATTATTTAGATTTCCTGTACTTTCAGTATAGGGCAACCATCCTGTACACTTTGCATATACCTATCCTGCACAATGAGATTTCTCAGCAAATGCATAAGTCATTTCAGCTGCACTTATCCTGTAGCAGAAAAATCTATTTTTGTCCAGTGTAACATTACTTTTTTTCAAAGGTTATCTATTTTTCCTAAAAGAGAAATAGGAAGGTACATCAGCCATTGGTCAAGTACAGGGCATACATTTCAAAAAAATGTAGTATTATGAACTTTGATAATTTATGAGTTTACTATTATTACAATAAATAAACAACACTTATATTTTTCAGACATTGAATCTTTCATGTACCCAAAATTTCTACTGATATCGGTTGGAAAATCAATAATATTTAGTTGCAACTCAGATGATATTCCCAGGTGGTATTTCAATAATTCACTCATATATAATGCTAGTCGACTTCTAGTTATTCATGATGCTACGAAGGCACATGAAGGTTTATACGTTTGTAGAGGTATGGAGTATGGAAATGCCTTCAGTGAAATTGGTATTGCAGTTGTTATCGGTAAGTGTTCTTATTAGTGTCCAAAAGAAAACTTCCAAAAAAAATTCTTACCAGGTGATGTGTAAGTTACCCTTAACCAGCGCCGCTCGTTGCGTTCGGTAAATCGTCTGGCTGGTGAGCCAACGCGATATGCTGGCGGTACACAAGTAAAATTTGTCAAAAACTCCTCTGAACATTCTTAAAGTGCTTAAGGTTTCCACAATTTAGTTCTCCTAGTTGCCAGCCTCCATTAAAAAAAACATTAAAAAAATAGAAGGTCGAAGTGAAGTCATCATCTGGATCGCTGACGCTTGTGTGATTGTATTGGAAATACACTTGAGGTGAAACTTACACTAGTACTGTTATTCAAACATTGCTATTCATTACGGCATAATCATATTATTATTCATATCTTTAGTTATTTGTGCATGTGACTTCTCTCTTGTCGTGTGTTCTGTTGATTGAATGAGTTTTGATTCAGTAAACTGTGATTGATTCAGTTGAGCTGTGTAGCTAACTTTGCAACAGGTTATGGGCCCAGGTGGATTCTGCCATTGAAAACGTGTAGTCAGGATAATGGCCGAATCGAAAACGTTGCTTACCCCGCTAAGCGGGTCGAACTATAGTACGTGGAAAGTACAGTGCAAGATGACGCTCATGAAAGAGAGTTTGTGGAAGATTGTTGAGGGGACGGAGACAGCCCCCAGGGAAGAAGCCGCTGGTTATGCCAAGTTTGTAGAATTGTAGAAGAACAGTGTGATCGAGGGTTAGCTATTGTGGTTTTAGCAATTGACCCAGCGCTCACTGGCCCCAAGGAAGTCTGGACTAAACTTGAGAACCAGTTCCAAAAGAAGTCTTGGGCAAACAAGCTTTCAATGAGAAGGAAACTACATTCACTTAGATTGAAGGAAGGTGGCTCTGTCCAAGACCACATCAAGCAGTCAACAGAAATATTCAATGCCCTGTCTGTTATGGAGGCTCCATTATCTGAGGAAGATCGTGTCATATATCTTCTGGCAAGTTTGCCAGAATCTTTTGGAGTGTTAGTCACTGCTCTGGAAGCCAATTCAACAGTTCCCACAATGGATGTGGTGACAGATAGGCTTCTTCACGAGGAACGGAAGAAGAGGGAGAAGGAAGAAAGCCCACAAGATGAGAAGGCAATGATGTCGCAGCCCAGAAAGTTTTATGGGCACTGCTATCACAGTGGGAAGCAGGGACACCTCAAGAGAGATTGTCCAGGATTGCGTGGCGAATGGGGCAAAGGAAAGAAGAAATATGAAGCACACAAGGCAGCAAATGACGATGATGACTGTGATGCCGTGATTGTGGGTCACGAAGCTCTTCAAGTTGGTTTGGGAACTAGTTGGATTGTGGACTCGGGTGCCACCTGTCATATGTGCAATAGCCAGTCGATGTTTGTAGAATATGAAAAGTGCGCTGAGAGTGACACTTGGAGATGGACGTTGGTTGAGTGCTTGTGGCCGGGGTACAGTGGAGCCGATGATGAAGTTACCTGAAGGAAAGAGGAAACGATGCAAGTTTCATGATGTGCTGTTTGTACCAGGCTTATCTTACAATCTACTCAGTATTTCCAGAGTCTCAAAAATAGGTAAATTTGCAAAGTTTAGTGAGTCTGGATGCAAAATAATGAATTCCAAGAATGAGCTCATTGCATGTGCATCTAATGTGGAAATCTTTACTACCTAGAATTGAGTTTCATGATCAGGCAAACACAGTGTTTACTGCTGAGGATGTGTGGCATCGCAGATATGGACATCTGGGGGCTCAAAGTCTTAAACAGTTAGCAGTCCAGGGTATGGTAAATGGATTTGATTGTGATTTCTCCAAGAATGTTAGGTTTTGTGAGCCATGTACTAAAGGCAAGCACCATAGGAGTCCTTTTCCTGAAGATGGTGGAAGTCGTGCAGAGAAACCACTGGATCTAATTCATACAGATGTGTGTGGAAAACTCAACATGAAGTCACTTGGGGGTGCAGAATATTTTCTCACGTTTACGGATGATAAGACAAGATTTACCTGGGTGTATCTGCTCAAGAGGAAAGATGAAGTTTTCAAACATTTTGTGGAATGGAAAGGGATGGTTGAGAACAGTAGTGGCAGGAAGCTGAAGGTATTGCGGTCAGATAATGGTGGGGAATACACAGCCAAGCAGTTTCAGGATTATCTCAACGCAGAAGGAGTACGTCACGAACTCACGGTTCCAAAGACTCGTCAACAGAATGGGGTTGCAGAACGTTTGAACCGCACGTTGATGGAGATGGTTCGAACTATGTTGGTTGAGAGCAAGCTGGATCAAAGATTCTGGGGAGAGGCGATTTCAACAGCAGTTTATTTGAAGAATCGCAGTCCTACTAAGGCTGTGGTAGGTATGACACCATTTGAGGCGCTGTATGGAAAGAAGCCCAATGTGAAACACTTTCGAGCATTTGGATGTGCAAGTTATCCTCTGATTATGAAGGATGAGCGTAAAAAGCTTGATCCCGTGGCAAAGCGGTGTGTCCTAGTAGGCTATGGCACTGAAGTTAAGGGTTATCGGCTCTATGACCCGAGTCATTGTGGAAAGGTACTGTACAGTCGAGATGTGTAGTTCAATGAAATGGAGTTTGGAATTGAGAAGGAGACCAAGACAGCAAAGTCTGATTGTGTTGAATCGGATGTGTCGCCATCTACACCCGAAGTTCAAGAGGAGGAACAAGGTCAAAACATGGAAATTGATGAAATAACAACTGCAGACCAGAATGTGGAAACAAATAGAGAACACCCCAGAATACGCAGATCAACTCGAAACAGACTAAGGCCAGACTATTATCTGGAACAATCATCTGTTGCCCAGAATGATCCAGAACTGGCCACTGTCAAGCAAGCACTTGAGAGTCCACAGAAAGCCAGGTGGAAAGAAGCCATGGAAACAGAAATGCACTCATTGCAAAGTAATAATGTGTGGGAGTTGGTGGAGTTGCCAGAAGGACGTAAGGCAGTAGGAAGTAGATGGGTGTTTAAGGTGAAGAGGAATGAGCATGGTAAAGTAGAGCGGTATAAGGCTAGGCTAGTAGCTCAAGGTTTTACACGGGTGAAGGGTGCAGACTACGATGAGACCTTCAGTCCTGTAGCTCGGCTGGAGTCGCTGCGCACATTGGTTGCTGTGGGTCTGCAACTTTATCAGGTAGACATCACCACTGCATTTCTCAATGGAGTTCTCCAGGAGGAAGTGTACATTGAGCCAGCCGGAAGGATTTATGAGTGAAGGACAGGAGCATCTTGTGTGCAGGCTGAAGCGTAGTCTTTATGGGCTGAAACAATCTCCACGCTGCTGGAATTCAATCCTTGATGAGTTTCTAAAACAGTTGGAGGTTGTGCAATCTACAAGTGATCCCTGCATTTATGTGTGTGGTTGTGAGTTGATGATTGGTGTTTACATGGATGATATTGTGATTGGAGGAAATGGAGAGAAGAATGTAAAGGATTTCAAACTTGCGCTTGGTCAAAAATTTGATGTGAAGGATCTGGGATGGTTACACTATTTTCTCGGGATAAAGATAGCTGAAGATGTGAATACTGGAAATTTGTGGATGGGTCAACCCACATATATTGAGAAGGTACTTCAAAATTTTGGGATTACAGAAGCTAAATATGTGGCATCACCTGTTGATTTAAGCACAGAGCTGATAAAAGATGAAGGTGAAGAGGAGAAGGTTGAAGTTAGTCTGTATCAATCGGCAGCTTATTATATTTGTCGGCTGGAACAAGGCCAGACATCACTTTTGCTGTGTGTAGTGTGGCCAAGTTTTGCTCTGAACCCAGAAAGAGTCATTGGACTGCAGTGAAGCGCATACTGAGGTATCTTAAGGGCACTCTGAATCATGCTGCTCTATAGTCGTGGTGAACAGCAAGACTGCTTTAGTTATTCTGATTCAGACTTTGCAGGTGATCTAAATGATCGGAAATCTACGTCTGGGTACATTTTTATGTTGAGTGGTGCTGGAATAAGTTGGAGGAGTAAGAAGCAAACCTCCGTCGCTTTATCTACTGCAGAAGCAGACTATATTGCTCTGTCAAGCTCTGTACAGGAAGCAATGTGGTTAAAACAACTCACTTCGGAATTAGTTTGTGAGCAAGGTTCAACCAAAGCTATGGTGATTTACGAAGACAATCAGTCAGCGCTATCTTTAGCCAAGAATCCTCAGTTTCATGGAAGAGCCAAACATATCGATATTCGTCACCATTTCATACGTGATCAAGTGGCCAGTGGAGTAGTTGAACTGAAATACTGTCATACAGAAGATATGGTGCGGATATCTTAACCAAGGGATTGAGTTGCATTAAGTTTGAGAAGCTACGCACAATGGCAGGTGTAGTACCAGTTCCAGATTTCACTTACAAGTGAGGAGTATTGGAAATACACTTGAGGTGAAACTTACACTAGTACTGTTATTCAAACATTGCTATTCATTACGTCATAATCATATTATTCATATCTTTAGTTATTTTTGTGCACGTGACTTCTCTCTCTCTTGTCGTGTGTTCTGTTGATTGAATGAGTTTTGATTCAGTAAACTGTGATTGATTCAGTTGAACTGTGTAGCTAACTTTGCAACAGGTTGGATTTAAAATTAATATTGGGAAAAAAAGGAGAGCTGAGGTTTCATAGATTCCCACTCACTAAGAGACAGAGGTGCAAGAAGTGGGAAGCTGCTGTAAGGAGGGAACAGCGCCACCAGGTTAAATCATCAAGGATTGCAATGAACACTTTCTTAGTAGGCTGTTGCTTTCTTTAGGGCAACTAAAGTTTTTCTAAGCCTAGTCACATCATCCATAGCTTCATTCAAATCTGACACTGAGCGATGCAATGAACCCATAAAATGACTCACAGATATCTAAGAACAATAATTCCTCTACACTCTATATTCATATTTGACCAGGCGTATCCCAAACTTGGCTCACCTGCCACCATACATGATACAATTAAACCACTTCAGTGCTGTAATAATTGTAACATACCATCGTAATTATTATGTCTTGATAATTGATACATGAAGTTAAAGAATGGCAGTGTTTATGTAATAGTCATAATTATGTAATATTAGAATCCATTGAGGATCAAGTACGTCCAAAACTGAACAGAGTTAAAGTAGGAAATATTGCCATATTTAATTGCTATAGCTTAGGTAGAGTATACTGGAATTTTAATAATCATTCATTGTTACCCAATCATCGTTTATTTAACAATGGCAGAATTCTGGCAATACTCAATGCTCAGTTCAAAGATGCAGGAGAATACCAATGTTATGATGAAAGTCATACTCCTCCCACTTACATAACCAGTGGAAGACTACAGGTATTAGGTAAGTCAAAACATAAATCTACTCCTAAAATATCTGTTAATTTCAGTCAATAATTTTTTTCCACAAAAAGAAAAGTAAAACAGGTTTGAAGTAGCAATGCAAACTATAATCTATATTAGGTTTGGCCAATAAAAAAATAGTTAAAATGTTTACAATAAATAAATAATATATAGTACTTTATTACATGAGTCAGAGTGTGATATGGCAAATTATTTCATGATCAGCCTAATTCATTTTCATGAGCCAGAGGGAGTGAAAATAATACCTGAGATTAAAATATCTACATTTCACTCTGATGAGTGTAATAAGTGATTTATTCCTACTAGATATCTTCACTGCTGTAGTTAGTACTAGAGGACTGGTCTCACAGGTGTAAAGTTGGTTGTAGGGGCTACCTATACCCCAGCTGATATTTTAGCAGCTGCTCTAACTCCAGTTGAGTACACTACACCAGAGGAAGGTAACTGTAAAACCCTGGAAAGTGATGAGCTTGGAGGTTGCTATAATAACTAGGATACCAACTAGGGTAATGAACTTGTGTAGTACAGAGTGAAATAACAAACTTGAAATAACAACCATGAAATATCATGAGTTATTTCACTGGTCATGTACCTAAAGATATCATTGAGAAGATATCTAGGGTGAAATTAATAAAATAAAATAAAATAAAATAAAAATATAGCTATAAATTATATTATTATACATAATATTATTATATCATATTATTATAATATATTATAGCTATATGGCTATAATTTAGGACAGCTTATTTTTCTGGTAAGACTAATAATGTATATTTTAAGTAAATATACATCTCGCCAATGATCACAATTTAAGTCTTGCTGCTTACTAAATCACTTTTTACAACCAGCTACATTGTTAAGTTTTACTTCGAAAGGTTTTACTTGCAGTGGTAAATAAAGTGGCCTTGAAATCTTAATAAAATTATTCACTTCCCTTATTGTCAACTTGTCAGAATAATAGTACTGAAGTAAATTTGCAAATTGTTATATCACTGAATGGACCCATAGATTCCTCATTGATGGATCAGAATAAATAGCTCTATGAAAATATTTGAAGTCTTTGTTTTGACTGATCTTCTCATTTTATATGACCTGCACCTTCTATATAATAGCTAGAGTGGGAGCTCGGTACCTTGAAATCTGAGGGATTTATAAACTCGAAGGAGCCGGGCTGTAGCATCAGAATTTGTCAGAGCTTCACAAAGGCAGTAAAAGTACCTATGGTATTTTCAAAACTATAATTTAGGCAATAGCTTAGTCGCAACAGTAGCCGCCCGGTATGTGTTTTCTAAGTGTGGACAGGCGTGATTCTAAGTGAAGCTCTGTTCTCTAACTCAGAATAGAATTTTTTTCATTTGATATAAACAGTTCATAAGCAGCTGCTAACTTGTTAATAAATAACATCCTCCCCTGAAATGTATGGATTAATAATACTGAGCAACGCTTTCTCATCTGGCCAAAAATGAGAACTTTTACTACCATTGTATAGGCTCTCTAGTACACATTAATTTGGTATTTTGTGGAAAAATCTACCCTCATACTCTTTAGCCAAGACATCACATTCTGTAAAAGCTTACTGAAGCATTAATTATTTGCATACATATTAGCATCCATGTAAGGTAAAACTTGAACATTTTTAATATTGTTGTATCACTAACATTATTAATATAGTATTTTTGAAAGACATGTGTTGCATTGAAAAACTGTATAATTTTTTTGGAATTACAGCTTTCTCATAAGTAAATATAAGGTGATTTATCACACATGCAATAATTATTGTTCATAGTTATCTTCAATTGAGACAAATATATTTTTCTTAGGACCAAATTGCATACCCTATATCAAAAAAAGAAAGCGCAAATATGGTTTGAAAAAATTGTTTTGTAAGTTTGTTATGCTAACATTAACTTACTTTAACTCTTGTTTTACACAGTTAATTACATAATACTTCTGGTGTACCCACCACATCAACAGGACATGTCATAACAGAACACAACATCCTATCTAATGATTCACACTAATAATGTATTTTGTCACAAACACTTAACATCTCATTTAGAACACATTCCATTCTCACAACCTCAGCCTGTTTACTGTATCACCCTTTAGTGAGCATGCTCGGGCTGGTTTTCTATATATATGGCCAGCTCAGGCTAGTGCTTCAGTTACTGTCATGCTGCTTGACCTAACCTAAGAACTGAATTAAAATATCAAGGATTGGGTTGGGAAGAAGCTTCAAACAGCTTAGAAATATAGCAGTAGTAACTCTGGTGGCAGCCTACTTGGTCTGTCTTCCCCTACACCTGATGACAGCTCTCTGTGACAACACCACAATATTAATTATACAAAATTCTTACAATTATGTCAATATCATGCAATTTCTAATATTAATTAGAATTTTTTATAATGTACTTTATAATTTTAAATGTAGGTTTAGGAAAATCAGAAGTTCTCAATGACAAAACAAAAATATTGCTTAATAATTCTTCAAGTTATACAGTAATATAATTATATGATTATCACAGTCATAATGCAAAGACAGTTGTAGTTGTGGTGTTTTTCCTAATGTATTATAGATAATATATGTTTCATTTATATAATTGTGCAAGATAACAATTATCATTCGCCACTAATGTGAAGTGACAATTAAGCACTATAAACTCTAATAATTTTTAAATAGTTAGCTACAGGTACAAAACGTAAAGACATTAGGGAGGCACAAAAACAATCTTTTTTTTACTGTTCACTAGTTTAGTGTTCTTTCCATTATTTTGAGCAGGCTTAACTCTGCTCACCAGGAATTGATCAGGGTTGACAGTTAGCTAGCTATAAAATCTAGAATATTGTCAAAAAAAAGACCAAAAAATAGCTAAGAGCTGTCTATTTTAAGATAGAAATAAAAGCTTACAGATTTGGTTCCTGCAGTTTTTAGAGTTCATATCTCACCCTGACCATTAGACCATGCTGGGATGCTGCTGGGCAGAGGGGAATGGGGGGGGGGGGGGGGGGAACAACAGAGCTGACAAATTGTAGCTACCAACATTCCCTAGAGAAATATTGTTTTGCTTCTACTGTGCATTCCTTGTCCAGGACTGTCTAGCAAGTGGAGGACCTGTATCCCCACTGTCTGTTGACTCTTACTACTAAGCAGTTCAGAATAAAGATCCAAACCAGTTGAGTGCAGAGAAAGTCAGAGTCCTAAAAGTCAAGAACCCAATCTGTCTATCATGGATCAACTGGAAATATTTGGAAATGCTGTATGGTTGAAAAGAAAAGAAGTGGGTCAGGTTGTAAATCTTTGCTCACTCTTCATCTCTTAGTTACTCGGAAATGAGCTGTCTATTTTAAGATAGAAATAAAAGCTTATAGATCCAACTAATTAATGATTATATACATATATATTTATATAGTATATATATATTATATGTAAATAGTACCTTGAAAATACGTAATAGTAGAGAGTAATTAAATAAATATGTTGGAAAAATGGTACGTTTATCAAAGAAAAAAGTTCTCCTATTTAAATACTAAGACTGACATTGACAACATCAATGAAATCAATGCCATTATGCTTCATATAGAACAAATTAAAAAATGGAGTCAACCAAAAATTGTTGTTGATGTCTTTTTCTGAGTGTCTCCAAACACAATCATAAAATGGTATTACATTGAAATTGATAATGCAATTAATGCAATTGTAAATATGTTGCTAGAAACATTTCCTGTGAGGCTAACGACACCTACAAATACAAACAACACAACAAATACATAATGTACACTTATTAAGTATTACTACAGTAAACTATAGTAACTAATAATTATAGAAAAGGTGTTTTTATACACAAGCTTCCCAACTTCTATGTAAACTCTCTTGTTCTAATATTGTCATGGACTTAGTGATTAACTGATGTTCAAATAGACCATATCATGTAGCATGTATTGTGTGTCAGAAATGGTATCAGTTTATAGCAAAGGCATTTGATTGTATTTGCAAGTTATTACTATAGAATCTGCAATTCACTCACAACGATTCGAGCTATTGAAAACTCAGTTAAGTAAAGGAAAGAATCTAGGATCAAGCTTTAGCCACCAACTCTCTCACTTTGGATACCATGATATGGTATACAATGTATCAGCAATCAATTCTACACTACTTGCTTAGGAGCTTGAGGATACCTTTACACATGGCTCGACCAATGTTAATATTTTATCAATGTGATTTAACATGTGTCAAAAGGTGCGCACGATATGCTCACAATTTTGTCTCGGTAACGTCGCTGTTCTATACCTTAGAAAATTTTTCAGTGCCATGGCACATTGTAATGGACGGCAACTTACTGTTTTCGAAATGTTTTTGGTATAAATAAGTCTAGTTAGAGAAATACAACAGAAGGAAGTGCAGTGGTGGATACTGGGTTTTGGAGGAGTGGAATGACAGACAATAAAATTATTTATGGCTAAAGTTTAGATCAACTTTGTTGCCTCTAGTTTCAACAATATGTCGGGCCGGATACAACTGTGGTATCTGATTCAGCTACGCCAAATTTAATCTCGTCATTTGGGCAAAAGCACATCACTACTGAATAAGTGATTACCAGTCATAAAGTGTGCTAGCTACTCTAAAACTAAAATACCTTAAGAGTCTAAATTGCATTGGTAAAGCACACATTGCACATTGTGTATAAGATATATTATAACCATCCCATTTTATTCCCTTCCAATCTAGGGAATAATTAATCAGAGCAGAAACCTGCCACGGTAGCCATATATATATGTCTGCAGGCTATAAAAATGGTTACAATAATAATAATCAGTTTGTACTGTGATTCTCTTACCACTAGAGTGAATGATATCAAGCCTCTATAAATGTTTGCAGCTAGTTATCAAACTCTCATTTATGGCAAATATTTGTACACAAATTACAGTATTTATCAGTGATTCAACCACAATCTAAATAATTATATATAGTATAATCTTGTTTAGTTACATCTGTACTTACACCATTTTTTTAACTTCTTCTTAAAAGATTTTCGTTTCTTAGGAGTTACGCATTCCTCATCAGTGTTATCTAAGAAACAAGATGTAACATCAGTAAACCATTAATTATTTGCAATAATAATAACTAAAATAGAAGACTAGATAGTAATAGTCTTTTTCTCCTATTTTAGTAATAAACAGGAAAAAGTTGGTTGCCAGCTAACTATAGTAGTAGCTCAGTCATAGAGCTTGAAAATTGCAACACTAGTGCCAGCAGACATTCTTTATACACTTTAATGTTCAAATATAATGTTAAACTAAGAAAACCATTCAATTTACATGCCGCACTTACTGCTTGAATTAATCTCCTGTATAACTTCTATAGCTGTAAGTAAATATTTGGCAAGTGTATGATATACATTGTATTTTAAAGTGACAAGAAAATCATCAAAAAAATTAAATAATTAAAAATAAATCTAACCATTAAGACAAAAGATTATTATTGTAAAAGATAGTATATATATATATATATATATATTTATTGCAGCTTTGATATTTTTACTTGAATATTTCCGCATCACGCGAGCGTTCTGTATTCTCCCATATTGTACGGTTTATATAGTACGCTCCTTGTAGCGCGCGCGTAGCGAGTAAAATCAATGAAAATTGTATTGTAACCGGTTGAGAAAAATTTCAAAGAAGCAATAAATCACTTATCACACTCGTCGTACAATATGGGAATGATATTTTACTCTCACGCCACATTTTCACTCGCCTTTGGCTCGTGAAAATATTTTGCGTGCTCGTAAAATATTTTCCCATATTGTACTCTGACTCGTGCTATAAGTATTATATATTATATATATATATATGTATATATTGTAATTTCAACTCACAAGAACTGTTGTTATCTGAAGAGCTTGAATCCATATTATATTCTAATGCTGAACACATTTACATGTGTAAGAAAATGAATAAATTAGTTTGAAAATAGTTCAGAGTGAACTTTCAATTTCAGGAACCTGAGTATTATTCACTGGCCCAGAAAGGGAGTTTACAAATATTATTTGTACAGCTGTAAAATACTGAAAATTATTGTATGACAATAGTACACTCAATGTTGATGGATTAAATCTGACAAATCTATAAGAACTATTCAATTTTAATATGCCAAACAGTTTACATCGAGATGGATAGGCTTTCTGGCCCTGATAGCTAAATAGTCTATTTCATAGTTGCCACACTGTATACTCAAATATTAGTCAAGTAGAATTGTCCAAGCCAAAATCTGCAAGATATGACACTATTATGAATACCTGGTATACTTGAATCACTAGTAATTACTAATTTTAATACCTGAATAATATGGGCTTGTTTCAATTGGTTGTGGTACTGAAAATTAAGTACACAATGTGTTATTACAAATTACTTATTGCATGAGTCAGAGTGTGATATGGTGAAACATTTCAGGAGCTTGCTAATTTATTTTCAGGAGCCAGAGGCAGTGAAAATTAAAGCCAGAGAGTGAAATATCCACCATATAACTCTGACCAGAGTGTAATAAGTGGTTTAATCTATGCTAGATATCTTCACTGTGTGTTTGTACAAGAGTTGGTAACCCATGGTGTAAAATAAAACTCACTAGGGGCTCCCCACACCCCCAGTTGATATTTTAACAGCTTCTCTAACCTGGTTGGGTAGGCTTCACTAAGAGAAGTTAGCTGTAAAAACCCAAGAACTGCAGTATGCTAGGCTGGTTGCTATAACTACTAGAGTATAAGCCAATAATGAGCTTGCCAATACAGTGTGAGATGTGGTTGCCTCACCAGTCATAAAATACATTGTGAAGATATCTAGCTTGGAATAAATCAATATATTTATATAATATCAATTATAATAACCAAATCCTATGCTGTTGTTATGTTTGTGTGAGAAGAACTTTGAGTATAACAGAAGAACAATTGTCAAAGTGGGAAATTTTTCAATTATTAAATTAAAGTCACTGGAGAAAGTATCTGGGCTCCTAGAGGTTCTAAAGCATTATAGCTTTGATGCCTTCACATATTTTTATAGTGCTAAAACTAGGTGATCCTTACTATGCTTTTAACTCCGTTGAAAAAAACTGCATAAACCTAGAATCACTAGATAACAGAGAGTTTGGCATGGCTGATGGGAGTTGTCATTGGAGTTTCCAAAAATAAAAGAAATAAATTATACCAAATTCTTGGATGCAACAGTATATCTCATTTTAATTGTGTTATTTGGTGACTACTATCCATACTACTTCCACAGGTCTTCACAAATCAAACTGCCCCAAATATTTCAACTTCAATTCAATATCAATTTATATAATGTTCTGTCAATCTAAGAATGGATTTCCATTCTTGCATGACACATCATAATTGGAGTTATTGTTTCCATGATTTAAATTACACACACTCAGACTGTATATATTGTATGTCCCTCCTGTAATCCACCGTAAAATATAAATTAGCATATTCCTGATGCATGATAGCCCTTGCTTCTTTAGCTCCTCCCCAAGACAAATACATAATGTAACTTAGTCTGTATGCACATATATGTGTGTATGTGTGCGAGTGTGTGCGCACGTGTGGGTGTAAAACTAACCTTTTTTCATAACTTTTGTCGTGGAATAAAAAGATAAAAAACGATCATCAAAAATGTCATTACCATAACAATTATATTCTCCAAGCGCTTGCATTGATAATTTTTTTATAATAAGTTTATATTCTAAACCGCCATCCTTTGCCAGCACCTCACCAATCTTAAATTTTTTAATTTCTCTTGGTATGTTTAATTCTTTACCTTTGCTCATAAAAGTCCATTTCACAATAGATATAGAGAAGCATGACAGAGTTACTTTACTCCCTAATTCAGCGTATACTTCCTGAGGTACAGTACGAACTCTATATTCTAAACATTAACATTAACTATTAATCTGCAATATTAAAAGTCCAAATACAGTACACAAAATGCATACAGCAACAGCGGCAAATAATAATAATAATAACAACAACAGCAACAACAACAAATAATAATAATAATAAAGAGGATGATAACAATTAATAATAGTAATAATAATAATAACAACAACAACAAATAATAATGATGAGGATGATGATGATAATAATAATAATATTAATAATAATAATAATAATAATAATCAAGTTCTGACCCTTCATAAAAACCAGATTGAAACCTTTCCCACCTAAAGGGGTCTGGAAAAAAGCATTAGTTGTCGCCGGGGATTCGAACCCAGGGCCACTGGCTTTAGCCACCAGTGCTCTAACCACTGAGGTCCAACAACCCTCGACTTCCAAGATCTTCACTTTTACCTTTATACTGTTGAGCAGTACCCTTGCTGCAGTCTTGTACTCAACAGACCACCAACTAAGTGCCCTCAGAACACCTTTTCGGTGTCAACCGGAAACACCTCCCCCTCCAGAGAGGAGCCATAGTGTGAATTGAAAAGGCTTTATCCTCACAATTATTAAGTTCTTACCCTTCATAAAAACTAGATTTAAACTTCTTCACCTAAAGGGGGCTGGAATAAAGCAAAGGAAAAATGTGAAAAAGGTTGTCGTAGCTCAGTGGCTAGAGCACTGGTGGCTAAAGAGCCAGTGGCCCTGGGTTCGAATCCCCGACGACAACTAAGATTTTTTCACATTTTTCTTTTGCTTTTTTTCCAGAGCCCTTTAGGTGGGAAAGGTTTCAATCTAATAATAATAATAATAATAATAATAATAATAATAATAATAACAATAATAATAATAATAATAATAACAATAATAATAATAATGATAATAATAAGTGGGTAGTGTCAAAGCTACATGTAATTGAATTTCATATTATAACACCAGTTTTGAATATAAATTAACTTCTCAATGATAGCAGTGTAGCAAATCATCACAATTATCATCAAACACATAGTAACCACTCCTCACTGTAAAAATTATAGCGTGAAAACCCACCAAGTTCACACCAAACTGGTGGTGTGAATGCCCACCACCTATGCATAGTGTGTCCTTCACACTTTCTTCCTAGTGTGAATGCACACTTAGTGTGAAATTCACACTCAATGGAATACTATGGACCCTTTGCCGAACATTAATTATATTCATGTGCAGGCAAAAACCAATGCTATTATCATTGTAATCTACCTTATACATGTTTTGTCAATTTGTGTGCTAGATAAGAGAGTTGACTAAGATTTTAGTCGTCTGATTAATGAGATCTGGGATTACACCAATCTCTTTATGGAAAAAAAAATGTTGATATGTATTACTAGAATCAATGTAACTTAAAAAATAATTCAGCATTAATGTAAGTATCAGTTCATAGTGATTGTGGTGAGAATTCACACTAAATTTGGTGTGTACTTCACACCCAAACTATGAGGTGTGCACATCACACCATATTTTGGTGTGACTATTGTTACAAGTGATTCACGCTTAATTTGGTGTGAAGTACACACCTTTTGATTTACAGTGAGAGTAAGTGAGTATGTATTTGTTTATGTTTGCAGAGGTCATAATAGGCATCCTACTGAAGATAGCACACATAGCACAGAATATGTATAAACCAACTAGGGAGGTTAATGTGAAACTGCACACCAGCATACACAGTGCACTCTAAATACCAGTGCTCTTCCATAGTGAATCCCATTATCTCCAATAGTATAATTACAGCTAATCCCACAATTATAAACCTACCATGTACCCTTGATGCAGCTTCTTGATATTTGTCTTCCACCTCGTTATAGAATCTTCAGTGTCTATTCTTTTTAGCAATATCATTGGATTTGTGACTAGATAAGTCTACAGTAACATTCTCAAATCTGCCGCTTCAACTTTCTCATTCAATAAAGAGATGCCCAGTCATTTATTAAGATAAAACAAAAAAAATAGCAAGCAATGTAGAAAAATATGTGTAGGGTAATAAACTGTATTCTACAACCTGAAGAGTGTTTCTGAGACACATCTGTCATACCTTGCACGTATACTGCAGCATGAGCTAAGTAATCGAGTCCACTGATTGTTTGGCCTTCACACTCATAAATACCTCTATGAGAAATAGTTGCATAGTCAATATATATTTTTACTGGCACGTCACTTATCAATTCCTTACTGATTGGTTTTCCATTAAATTTCCATCTAGTTTTACCAAAAGAATTACAATAAAGTGTTATATTTTCACCTTCTTTGGCAGTGTGTCTCTTAGGAATCATTTTGTTAGAATCTATAGGCAATGATTTTTTTTTTTGATTACTCAAGAGACAAATGATTGAAGGAGTACACTAATTGGCTAACTTTACCAATAGGCAGATGGACAGTAAAAAAAAAGATATAAAATGAATCAACAGACATAATTAGTCAGACATAAAAGTAAATCTAGACTGACAGAATCCAGATGAGTCTTCTGTCACAGCACAACAAGAGATTAATCATTGAGAAACAGTTCATTTTTAGCATCCATTTCATGACATACTCTATTACTACTTATGAGCATACCCATAGCCAAGGGGGGTTCGAGGGGTTCGGTCGAACCCCCCTACAGAGTGACTGGAAGCAAATATTTTAGCCACACCCAACATATAACTTCTGGAATATCATCATCTGTTTGATCATGCTGAACCTGTGATTGAATTCTCTGCTGTTTCCCTAGATGTACTTCGTACTCTGCATATGACGGCCTAGTCTGATTCCATGTGACCTAATAAACATTCAGCTCCTTGGATACAAAATTTCTCTCTTACATCGGCACCAGTAAAGCTTGCTATGTTACATCTATTCTTTATAAAGTGTAACGTAATGCACTTATTAAATAGTAAGAGTAACAGCACGGGTAAGCATGTTATTCAATATTAATAGCACAAACAACGGAATTTTTTCAACAGATTAAAAAGGGAGCTAGCGGGAAGTATCTGAGAAAGTTACACAGATAAGTTACTAAGTGCACTATATAAGTTGCACTATATAAGTTACACATGACAATTAATGACTATGAGAAAGTTGTCTTTTCAATCAATCAAGACAAGTAAACTGAATGTTTATTGAGTAAGATCAAATTCTTGGTGGAAATGAATTTACCACCAAAGATAAAGTAGTAGTAGGATCTAGAGGAGGAAGAGGGAGGGGGCACTGTAACATATGCAATTATGAATATCATAAAAAATCTGACGAAAGGGGGGAGGACTTTTTGTCCATACTTCTGCTTTTAGCCCGCCCCACATCACTTTATGTACACTTACAGTATATTTTTTTTGCTCACTTTTGTAGACCACATAGCTAAATAAATTCTATAGAGTACTTCCTGCTATGTCTCCCAAACAAACCACAAAAAAAAAAAACTTAATTTGGAATGCCAATTTATTGCGCAAATAATATTTCAATTATAAATGTCTATTGGTTTACTCTACAATAATACCTATAACCTTCAGCTCTCCACTAGATAAATATATTTGATCTCTTTCATGATCATAGCATTTGTATGTCCCTGCATAGCTAAGTCTTACTCCCAATATGGCTAATATGCGGCCCTTGTCAAATAAATTATGATTGAATGGCAATGACTTATTTCTGAACCTCCAATTCACTGGGTTTGGATGGTAGCAATTAAATATGGCTGTATTTCCGTAGTGAACTTTATTAATCTTGGGTTGAACTTTATCCTCATCGGAGTCTATGAGATAAAATCATTATAATATTAACAAAAGCACTTGTCTGAAACAATGCATCTACCTTAATAATATCCATTTCTCATTAAAACCAAACTGCTTATTTATTATGTCCAACTAGACAATCCTCAAAGTGGTTGAACTGCACTTCAGTAATTATATTTATCTAAAAGTTCAAGTTTTTAGCCATGGGAGGGGGGCGGGGGGGGGGGGGGGGGGGGGGGGGTTATAGAAGTAGTTGTTCTACTGAGTATAGACAATTAGTAAATGGCCCCATATTTCCTTTCAAATTAATGATATTCATAGAAGTAGTTTCTCTACTTAGTATAGACAATTAGTAAATGGTCCCACAGTAACTGCTGCTGAGATAAACATAAGTACTGCCACTGTGCTTTGCTTAGCATTTAACTTTGAAGAGTTAGGTAGTTTTAGTCACTATTTCTATTATTATCATTATTATTAATATTGTTATTATTATTATTATTATTATTATTATTATTATTATTACTATTATTATTATCACTATTTTTTTATTACTATTACTAATTTATCATTATATTAAACTACTCTATTTATAAATAATATCTAGGCTTCATGAAATTGCATAGCTGATTAAATACTAAAGACTTACCTATTACAACCACAAAAGCTTGAGCATCAGAGAGAAACACTTCTTTTCTGAGACTTCTTCTTAAGACTCTGCCACCTTTACAAGTGTATAAACCTCCATTATTCTTAGTAGAATTCCTGATTTTCAGTACCTTTGGATTCTTCTGGCTTCCGATCTTTAAACGTGTGTTATTAAAATACCATTTAGGAATCACGTCAGAATCACACTTTATTAATATACTTCGTCCAGCCAGCACAACTTGAAAGTGGGGGTCTACTGTCACTTCCTTTCCACCTAGACAGTTACGCAGCCAACATCTAAACGTTAATTTGTTATTACATGTCAACTATACTAATTCTAATTTTATAACTTACCAATAAAGTACACTGAACAATATAAAAAAATATACACAGCATACATTAAGTCAAACTGCTAGATTACCGCAGTAAAGAGTTATATAGAAACGCTAATTCCGAAGGTGTCACACAGTAAATTCTGTAGACCCGCAATTCCGTCGATGCGGCGACAAAATTTTTACTGGTAAAAAGTGTCGCTCAGGAAATTTTGTTGCCTACGAAATCTGTGAAATTTAGTCCTAATACCACGGGCATGGTTCGACTTCCTCCTCTACGATGAAGAGTTCTTGGCACTGTAAGTAAGGAACTGTAGATTCCTTGTTCTAGGAAGAGTAAACAATTTGAAGTTGTGGGATGGATTGTTGTATTTTACCGACTACAAGAAAGCACAAGTTAGTCATGTGTCTAGTATTTAGCTAGCTAGTGATCCTGTAGTAATATTTCAAGGTTGTGACACTGAATTTTAAGCAGCCAGGGATCAAAGACTGGGATTAAGACGCCTTTGAAGGTGAACACTCTGGCTGGGGCAAAATACATCTCAAAGTTGTAACCTGTGGGACACCGCCCACTGAATGAACTGACAATTTTTTATTGGTTTACTGGACACTCTAACTTGTTTCAGAACATTCCATTTATTGAGCGTGTTCTAGAACATTCCATATTCACACACATGTGTTCATTGAGCGTGTGCAGTGTAGCACACTTTATTTATGTTTCACCCGTGGGTGGACTGGCTATATATTTCACGGCTTGGTCCACTCCTTTTTTAGTCAGTCTCACCATATGTTCACCTGCATAATTGTGTAACTAAAATATTGCATCTATAACTTCCTGGACGTCCCTGGGTGGTTAGGAGGAGCTATTAGTTAAATGATCACGAGGCAGGAGATTGGTTATAGACCGACTCTGGTGGCAGGCTACCACGCTTAAAGTAAAGTCAGCTTGAACCCCCCACATAACCAAAGATATTTTATAAATGGTATCATCGAAAATGTTAAAATTATATTACCATGTCTTATGACAATGTGCCATAGAGCAAATTATGTGCAAGAGTGACTATCTTACTAAAGCATATGGTTGTCAAATTTAATTCTAAATCATTGACAAATTTAACTTGTTAGTAAATGTTAAATTTGCTTGTTTGTACTGAAAAACCTATATAATTCATTGATTTACTTGGAATTCAAAAAAAAAATTGGGTATATTTTCTCATATAATTTTGATCAACCAGCTATCACACCTCTATTCAGTTAATTCATAACTTCAAAGTTTATAAATAACACATACCCATAGCCAAGGGGGGTTCAGGGGGGCGGGGGAGGTCGAACCCCTGGAATATCATCATCTGTTCGATTGTGGTGAACCTGCGATGGAATTCTCTGCCGTTTC